>Ga0075029_100000176_pt1 | contig 33481 bp, 42 predicted proteins | sample LitLauG_LLR_2013_FD_71391 | JGI IMG/M metagenome (GOLD analysis project Ga0075029, IMG submission 71391) | Freshwater sediment microbial communities from North America - Little Laurel Run_MetaG_LLR_2013 | ecosystem: Environmental > Aquatic > Freshwater > Creek > Sediment | place: USA... | reverse complement strand
ATTGAGGGGGATAATGAACGTAGCTTCGTTCAAGGTGACTTCAAGTCCTTCTGAAGTGTACCACATCTGAATGCCTTTCTGCTGGCTGGTGCAGAGCGTCTTAGGGAGGTTAGAGAGGCCGGTGACACCGGGTTGCTGGAAGGCTTCGTGGAGGCGGGCGAAGGATACCTTACGTGGAGCTGACATTAGCCACCTCTGCTACTGGAGCGGCTTTGGCAGCTTCATCTTCTGCCGCCTTTACTTTGGTGTATTCTGCCTGGAAACCGGCAAGGGTTTCATTGAACATTTTGAGGTCCTTCTCTTTTTGCCAGATATCGTGCTGGAGATGTCCCGCACGAAATGCGAGCTGGTTAAAATCTTCTTGGATCTGTTTTGAGGTGCGGTCTGCCATGTTATTTCCTTTCAAAGAAATGGGTTAAAGACAATTTTGGCCTTCTTAGCCAGGATAGCCTCTCCTACTCTGGAGAGGAAGGTCACTGAATCAATTTTAGGGGGACAGAGGCTCTTGGCAATGCCAATGCTTCTCCAATCTCGTTTTACGAATACCCAATCAAGTACAGTCACTTCTGCCGCTTGTCGGTACACCGCGTAGCCTAGGATTACGTCGGCATCCTCTCTTAAACAGGCTACCTTTACTTTGGTAACGGGAGAGGTGAGGATTCTTTCCATAATCTTGTGCTGATTGGAATAGTAGATATCTGAGGGGATCTTGCGCCATATACCGTCACCGCCGAATAGGAGGCCTTTCAGCCAAGTGGACATGATAAAGGCTTCGTCGCCGGGTTTGGCGTCTCTAATAGCAATTAAATCCTTCTTATCTAACGTCATTTTAACTTTCCGAGCATAATACCGGTGAGGCGTTTGATGGTGCGAAACACGTTATTGATGCACACTTTGCGTCCAGAGAACCTACGAATACGCTTACTGCCGAGGATGCCCACAATTGTCACTATGGAATCTCCTTCAGAATGAAGCTCAAAAATAAGTTTTTCTGTTTTATTCGCAAACTGATACTCGTGAAGAAACTGTCCCGCAAGCCGGTAATACTCCCCCTTAGATTCGTATAGGACAGGGTTGGACTTAGCTTGGCGAAGAAGGTCACTGGAAGCCCAGTTCTTGATACTACCGTCTGGGTTACCGGAAGGGAAGAATTCAGGGTTTTCAATATCTTCGAAACCTGCTTTTTCCAATTTTCTCGCCCAGACCTTCTGTAACGCTTGGAAATGTCTCTTGCAAAGGTTCTCATGCTTGACCTTGTAGCCTTCGCAGTGGGTACATTTAGGAGGTTGTAATTGGGGTGACATTAGCTTCAGCCTGTACCTTCTCGTCATTAGCTGCCTTAAGCTCCTTCATGCGAGCAAGGGCAATCTCTTTGCTTGCGGCTGCGAGGCCGGCAAGGGCAAAGTCACGCTTAGGCTTATAGGCGTCCAATTGACCCAATTGAAGGATCATGGAGGCAAAGGTGAAGCGAACGCTATCGTTATTGGGGAAGCCGTATGTGTCAATGAGGGATTGTACCCATTCATTGTGAGCGGTCATCCCGTCGGGGATGCGGGAAGGGAACCGGTCTTTGATTTTTTGGAAGAAACGCTTAAATTTACTTTTGATGTTGTTCATATAAGTAATATAACACCTGCATCTTAACAATGCAAGTGTTATATTAACTATTTTTATTTGCTAGCAATTACGCGGCTTTATCTCCCTTTAAGAGCTTTTCAACCTCTACTGCTAAACAGGCTTGAAGGGCGGCGAGGTCTAGGAGCAGGCTGGTAATAGAGCAGAACTGCCCTGATTTGTGCGCCTGTTCTATCCTAAGTTTAACAGATTCAATAGCTTCTAGGACATCTCTAACGTGTTCGCTGGTCTTCATATCATTTCCCTTTCTTAGTGGATGGGTTACCCACGATACGGACCATGTAGCCTTTGGCTATCAATTTGTTAAGGTTCTCAAGCGTGATCCATGATACTTCAATGATCTTCATACGTTCTACTCCTTGTTAGGTTATTGAATCACTTCATATTCTTGGCCATCAAGTTTGACTCTCTTGAGGGTGTTCAGGTTAATGGACCGATAAGCTGCCTTCTGCATGTCAAAGACACAGAGGAGGTCATACTCAGCGGGATCGTAGGCCTGCTCGCCGCCTTTGAGGTGTTTGGTGACGCCGAGGCGGCAAACCATGTCGCGATCCGTTCCGTCCTTCTTTACGAAGGTGACAGAGAAGATTGCTCCATCGGTACTCTTAAGAAGGGCTACTACTTGTTCACTCGTGATCTTGTTCATATCGTTTCTCCTGATATCAGAATAGCGCTATTCAACTCCCAAGTCTAGAACTATTATTAGGTTATTTCTTAATAATTTCAAGGAATGGGTTAGGATGATAAATTAATTTTTGCATATAAGCCGGAAAGGCTTTCTTTCCTTCTTCTCTAAGTCTTGCCATCTCTGCTATAAGGCGGGGGCTTGCTTTGGCCTTATATCTCAGGATTAAAAAATATTTGATGCTATCTGTTTCTGGTAAGGCACTGATATCGTAGTATTCTTTGAGTGCCGACACCGTGTCGCTCATTTTAAGATCATAATTATTCATTTTAACTCCGCAAGATTATGACCAATTTTAGGTTCTGCGATTAGATCCACCCCAGGGAGCACCACGGTGTTCTCCATAGCCTCTTTCAGGAGGGTCACTACTGCATCGGCTACGTCTTCAGGGCATTCCACCACTAATTCATCGTGGACGTTTAGGATGAGGTTGATATCCTTCCACCCTAACTCCTCGACAAGACTAAGGAATCTAATAGCAGCGCGGTTAACTACGCTGGCTCCAGTGCTTTGTACGGTATGGTTCATACCGAGGTTGAGGAGAGTGCGGTACTCTCTAGGGAGGTCCTTATGCTGCATCTTGCCATATTTGGTCTTGATCTCTTTGGCCTTAGGGATGCGGCGAGGGCGTCCGAAAAGGTTATAGACTACGCCTTCGGTTTTGGCTTGCTCATGAGCTGCCAGCATCATCTTATGGACGCTAGGATAGTTGGCGAAATAGTCCTCGATGATCTCTTGACACTCATCCATGCTCTTCTCTAGATTGGCCTTCTTCTTCAGCTCTGAGGACATTTGGGGGGCGCAGGTACCGTAGGGTGTGGCGAGGGCGATAACCTTAGCCACTTCTCTGAGTTTCTTGTACTTCACTGGGAAAGAGTTTGGGGAGTCGTCTTTCTTCATTGTGGCGTCTGATTTGCCGAATACGCTTGCACCGATCACCGAGTAGAAGTCATCTCCGTCTTTGAAGCATTGGAGGAGTCTTTCGTCTTTGGAAAGGGAAGCGAAAACCCTGGGCTCCAGCTGGGAGTAGTCTGCTCCCACGAATACCTTTCCTGGGCGGGAGACGATGCAAGCCTTGATGCGTTTATCATCTCTAGGTAGATTCTGAAAGTTGGGGTAGCGGCTAGAGTACCGCCCAGAGGTTGTGCCGTGCTGTAGGAAGCTGGGGTGGATGATTCCATATTTGGTCGCCTCTTCTATACCTTCTACCGTGGAGAGCATCTTGGTAGCTTTGTTGTGCTGGAGCAGGGCCTTAACCCACTTGTACTTCTCTGCGTAGTTGGCTAGGGTCGTGGCATCTGCGCTAAGATAGGTCCAATAGTCGTTAACTTTGGCCTTCCCTTTGTATTTACGGGTCTTTTTGTCCCAGACAGTACCGGGGTCGCGCCAATGCCATCCTTTGCGGTCTTTACATGCTTGGATGAAGTTACGCTTGGCGAGGTTGGTATAGGGGAGCGGCAACTCTAGGGCGTGGCACAGCTCCCTGCCGGTGTCACCGAGGCGGGTGAAGTTGTTACCTAGCTTGTCGAATAGCAGCCAGGATATCTGTTGGGGGGCACCGATATTGAAATGATTGGTTTTACCGGTTCCAGGATACTTCTGTTTGACATGAGGTTCGATTTCTTTGTAGATATAGCCCCTAGTCTCCATGATCTCCACTTCGAGGTCTTTACGGAGCTGCTGGAGGCCTTTTAGGTCAATCTTGAGACCTACGGTGTTCAGTTGGTATGTGCAGCCTCTCAGGAGGGGCATGGACTCGTCCTCATAGAAGAACTTGTCTAGGCCCTCTTTGTAGAGTTCGGGGAGCAGTTCATAGAAGAGGTTATAGGTGAGGATGGCGTCTTTGGCCCCGTATTTGGCGATTAGGTGGGCATCTGCCTTATATAGCTCATAACAGGCTTTGGTGAGGAGGCCACCGTTAGCGGTCACCGAGGCTTTCATTTCGTCCTGTTCGGCTTTAGCGCTGTCACCGTAGAGGTTAGCGCAGAGTTCCTTGAGGCCCACTCTGCGGTTCTCGTCAAGGAGGTGGGCGAGGATCATTGTGTCACTATGTACGCTTGGCATGAGATCTACGCCGTAATTGTTGGCTATCATAGCGCAATCGAAAACTGCGTTGTGGGCTATAAGCCTCTTCTTTTGCAGCGCCATACAAAGACCGTCCATCCTCCTAACGGTATCAGTGACCACTAAAGACTGTTCTTTTGTATCCCAAGCGGAAGTAATGACATAAAATGCTACATTAGGTTCAGCGCAGACAGATAACCCTATGATTTTACTGTCTTTGGCTATTCCAGTAGTCTCGGTATCAAATGCAACTAAGTCCTTATCCTCCAGGTACTCTATTAGGTCCTGTACTCCCGCCGCTGTCTCGATTATGTTTAACTTCTCCATTTTTGTCTCCCTTACCGGTCCAGTCGATCTTAGTCATTTTTTTCGGTTCTCTACGTCGATCCTTGTTTCTGATATTAGTGGCTATGCTGCTCCAAGTCTCATAGGCCTCTTCGTCAATCTGGGTCATTTCTGACAGCAATTCTGATTCTGGATCAAACATCAAGATATATACCGCGTCCTCTTTAATGGCATCTCTCCGAGTGTTCTTATGTCTGATCTTAGCATATTTGAAGGCAGAGCAAAGCATATTCGGTGCCTGGGTGTAGATTCTTTTAAGGGGCTGCCAGGTGGTAACAACATAGTCACAATACCACTCGAACATGGAGGTGCCATAGGCGGCGTCCTTGTCCAGTTCTACGTCGCCTCCAGCAGCCTTCTCCCTTGAGGTCTGGGATTGCATCACTAGGAAGGTATTGGTGCGCTTTGCAAAGGCTTTCATACCGTGGCAAACATCGATTAGCCCTTGGTTCTCGCCTTCCTTGCTTTGCTTCTTTAGGACGCCGATATGGTCGATAACGACACATCCCACCTTGGTGTTCAGGCGCTTCTCAAGGTCAACTATATAGGTTTCAATCTCGGAGAGGGAGAGATTTCGATAGCTACCATCTTCATTGTAGTTACTGAGGACATGAACGCGGTCATGCAGCTTGTCGTTTCCTTGTGTAATTTTAACCCATCGGTCTGCAATTTCTTCTTGGGGTTGTTCAAGGGATACAAATACGTGAATATATTGGGGATTGCGTTTAATGAACCAATAGAAGAAGTTCATGGCGAGTGTGGTCTTACCGCCCCCAGAAGGCCCGATGAGGCCCATAACCTGAGTGAGTCGGAAGCCGTTGTGAGTGCCATCAAACACCTCCCAACAGGGGAATGGAGTGCCTTTGATATTACCGGTACGAGCTAAGATGTCAGCTACGGAGTGGGAGAGCTGCACTGTGGGTTCGTCGGAGGCGGCAGGCCAAATCTTGTCTGCGATGTTAAGAGCATAGTTGTACCGGTGGATGGGAGCGCGGGAGAGAGCTTTGCTACAGTTCACTAGGACGGAGAGAGCCTCTTCCTTGGTGAAGTCCTCTGCGTAAAGGATATGGGCGAGGCGGTAGTCAGTTTTGCTCCTGTCATCGGATGCGGAGCGCCAAATCTCTTTAACCTCTTTGCTAGTGCGGAGGAGGCGGCTAAACTTCTCTGGAATGCGTTCATCAATCTTGATGTCTGACTCCAGTTGGTAGGCTTTATCGTAATGGGTCTGACAGTAGTTTTCGTCCTCTTGGGAGATGATAGGGAGGGCTTTATCTAGGCACTCAGCGGTATATTCTATATCTGAGCTAGAGAGGATATCACAGAGCTTATAGTTGAGGGGGTCCTTAGTGTTCATCGAGGGCGCGACTCTCATAAGCTGCTTAAGCTGGGACACCGCTAAGTCGGTGCTGAAGTGGCGGGCGGCGCGGCGTTGGAGGCGCAGGAAGGAATGGGCGTCTAAGTCCACTACCTTCCAATAGGCGTGGATGCCATTGCCGCTGTCTACGATGCGAGTGGGCGTAGGCCCCCACCGGTGCAGTTCTGCCACAAAGGTATCTTTATCGGGCCAGAATCCATCCTTGAGGTCGCAGTCTACGAATACGTAATCGAACTGGTCTACCTCATGGGCTTTAATGAAGGCGGTGCCTGGGTTCTTGGGGCAGTTGGGGTAATAGAACAGGTTATATCCTGCTGCGTTAAACTCTAAGGCTTCCTCGAAGGAGCATTCAAGCTGCTCTGTACGCACTTCGGGAAACTCTGCTTTAAGCCAATCTGGGGGTAACACCACGTAGAGCATACTTCTCCTTTAAAAACTGAGGTCTCTCCCTCGCGTCAAGCCTTCAAGGCCAGGGGGCTTTCCCTGCTTTTAGGGTCCGATTCGTCCAATAATTTGTGCGAAGTGCGTCCTAAGCCGTTGCGTTCTTTTTCCCCCTATTCAAGAGGGCCTGTACCGCTGCTTGGCGGGAGGCGTCGGGGGCGGCTGCCCGTGGCTTTGCCTTGACAGGAGCGGTTTCGACTTCAGCTTCATCCTCGGCATCGTAGTCCTCGCCCTCTTCTGCGGCGGCCACTGCCTCGGTGACTTCATCTTCAGATGCTTGATATTCATCGTCAATGTCCACCGTATAGAGTTGGAGGGGTGCGCGACCTTTTGCCATCTTCTTATCGCTATCATAGGTGACGCGCATAAGTTGACCGGTCTTTTCACCGGCTAAGAGTTCGGTAAGTTGCTTCTTACCGAAGATGACCTTGATGCCAGAGTCCGTCTTAAACAGATGCTTCTTCGTAGGGCCATAGTCCCCTTCAAAGTCGTGACTGCCGAGATAGACACCGGTGATTGAGTCGCCAATTGCGGAGAACTTGAACTGCTCTCCCTGACTACTATCTGCTTTACGTTTAAATGCCATTACTTGCTCCTTTGTTTATTGTTTACTGCCTACCATACCCGATGAGTTGCATTGAACTCTTCGAGTAATCTTTTCAAATCTTCAATTGGACCGCTATTGTCTATTGTAGCATCAATAAACATAGAGTCAATGCCATTTTCGCTTGCGTGGCCTGAAATACCTGCTCCAGTGTCGGTGCGGGATGGGCCTGTGAGCTGAATGATTTTACCGCCCATAGCCTTAATAGCTTCTGCCTCATTGTCGAACCTAACGTCATCGCAGACAATCACTGCGTGAGGGTTACGAGTGAGGTAGCGGGTAACTTCGGCTTTCCAGAGGTCGATCCAGAGGCTTTCAGAGATAGTGCCGCGTCCCCACTCTGTGCCCACCCATTGGAGGAGGGTGCGGTCTTTAACGAAGTCCTTTCCAGGCTTGTATACTTGGGCTATACGATCGTATATGTATTCTTGAATGTCGTAAAGAGGTTGCGCGAACTTGAACTGCTTAGTGGGGGCGGTATGGAGCGCCCTAACTGAAGCGATTGCTGTACTCTTCCCGACTCCCATCAGACCTGAAAAACCGATAATCTTCATGTTGCTCCTCTTTCTAAGATTGTAACACTACCTAGGACTAGAATCAATCCTTAATCTCGTAATAAATCTTTTTTGCCAGCTTCAGCATCTTCTCTCCGTGGATGGCAAACATCTCCGCAAAGACCTCTTCAATCTGATGCGGAGTGAGTTCGGCACTGGAAACGCAGAGTGAGTCGTAGTAGCAATGAGTGAGTTCATGCACCACGGTGGCGAGGCACAGACCGTCCTCGGAGAACACCACCTCATTGGAGTCGGGAAGGGTGAAGGCTGCTGCTTCATCATCAAACCGCCTCTTGAAGTCATCGGCGCTGAGTACAGTAACAGTCCAATCTCTATTTAATGCTTCGAATTTCATCTTCCCTCCTTAAATGCAGCCATTACCTGATTCACATACCGCTGATTCCTTATCTTACCATGATTATCTAGTTTAAGGCTACCTGAATTATAGGCGGCTATCGCTTTAAACCAATTGTGATTATATCTGAACAATTGATACCGGAGATATTGCCCCGCAAAGTAGATGTTGGTGGCTGGCTTATCTATGAGTCCTTGCGCGGTGCCTTTGTATCCCATAGAACGGGCTGTGCTTAGTTTGATTTGGCATATTCCTAGGGAGCTGCTTCCACCATCGTCGCGATGGACGCGGTTCGGGATATGTTTGCTCTCTGTATAGCAGATTGCGCTTAACATACCAGTTGGAAGGGAAAGTAGCTGCGATACAGTAAGAAACATCATTGCTAGGCTCATTCATAGAGTATGCCCTATTGGATGCGGGTTGTCAAGGATGCTAAGTAGTTGATATTACAGAGTACCTGTCCATTTACGATTTTTGACAATCATCGGGACGATATGAGGAATACCGTTAACAATGACGATAATAGACATAATAGGGCGCTTGGGATTGATCTTGTTGTAGCCAAGGGCAAGAGAATTGTCATCAGCAAGGCAGCCAGTATGAGCATCGAACATAAGTTTTTCTGGAGTAGAGATGTAGGTGATTTGAGCTTTTTCATGGAAGTGCCCCTGAATTGTAGATAATCCGTAAGATTTCGCTAAGTTACCCGCAGTTCCTGTTTTACCGTGGCAGAAGTAAACTGGTCCCAGAGGAGTATTAGTCTTGTGGTCAAACTTCCATATCCAGCCTTTAGGGGCCTCTAGGATCTCATTGTAGCTCCTGAGCACTGCTTTGGGCATCCCGTTAGCTAGGGCTTTCCGGAGCACCATAGAGCCGTGATTAGACTCAATCACGGTACATTTGGGGAACAGCTTATAGAGCTTCTTCAGCTCCTTGATAGCTTTCCGTAGCTCTTCGCCGGGGGCGTCTAGGTCTGGATCTGAGTCGTGGAAGGAGAGAGCATGAAAATCAGCCTCGTCACCGATGCAAACGACTTCCGTAGGCTTGTACTTCTTCTTTACTGCCGCGAGGAATCTATGGGCGTCTGGGTGGTTATAGGGCGCGTGATAGTCTGAAATTACCAATATACATTGACTCATTTTCTCTCCTCCTCCAAGGTTATTCAGGTTTATTAGCCAGACTATCTACCTGTTGGTTAGCTTGCTGGATCAGTTGTCTCATTACGAACTGTTGCATATCCTTTGACCGTTCATCCAGCTCCTTCAAAGTCTTGGTGACTTGAGCCTGGATCTCATTAATGCGATAATTAACCACCGCTGCAATCTGTTTTTCGAGGTTCTGAAACACTTCTTTCTTCAGAATCTCATCGAGGTCGGATTGGATAACATTGCGGAGTTGTTTGCGAATAAGTTTCACATCTGACATTATTTATTCCTCTTCTTATGTAAGCGCCGTTGTGCATTCTCGGCTTTGGTTTTAGCTGCGTGACAAGTCTTGTCGAGAACCTGAAGCAGGTCCTCAGAACACCAGATCCTATCTACTAGTGTGTTACAATCTATATTATACCCTATCTCTTCAATTTTAACAATCGGAATCAGGTGGTCCACCTCCGCCAAATAGGCCGGAGTGACTTGCTTACACTGATTACACCGGACCCATTTTGTAACCCTCGGTCTGGATGGGTCCCTATGATCTACGACAGCTTTAGCTATGACACGCTTTCTTAGTTCGGACCTAGAGAACACCCTGCGAATCGCCCCCTTTAGAAGTCCCATGTCCTGTTTAGTGAGTCTGGGGTTATTCATCTTCACTCAATTCACTATAGCCGTTAACCATCTCCACCTTGAACTTCTTATCGAACAGGGTACGGAGTCCCTCATCATGGTCAATCACCAATACGCCCTCATGTCCTTTACTGAGGTCTTGCAGGAGTCGGTAGGCTTTCAGCTTTAGGGTTGAATCTGTGCCATCTAGCGCCTCGTCCATGAAGATATGGCTGAAATGGGCACCGGCTCTATTGGCGGTAGCTTGCATGATGCTGGAGACGAAGCAGAGCTTGAGTAGCTGCCTCTGTCCTTTGCTTAACTGGGTGTAAACGCACTCATTTCCTGACTTTTGGATACCTACTTCCAGGTTATCTGAGTCTACCGAGAACTGTACCCTGATTTCTGCATCAAAATAGGCCTCCAGGTACCGGTTAGTCTCTGCTTGGATCTCCTGTACCGATCTCTTGAGCAGTTCGGCTCTCAGATCGCTGGAGAGGTCGTAAAGGCGATTTAGACCGGCTAGGCGCTCTTCTAGGGCATCTACTTTACCGGCGGTCTGGAGGAGCTTCTCTTCAGCAGATTCTAAGGATGCTCTATACTCGTCTAGGAGGGCTTCAAACGGGTTAGGCTTGTCTTTGAGAGCCTCCAGTTGAGAATCATATGGACTCTGAGCCTCTGATAGTTCCTTTATTTTATCGGTGAATCTTACTATGTCTTTCCTGGCCTGTATATTGCTCAACATTCCTCTTTCAGCCGCATTGAGAGCATCTTTCAACTCTTGCCTTTCATTAGATTTGGTTTTAGACCCGCATTTATCGCAGGTGTGATCCTTCACCGACGCTAGTTTCTCTTTAAGATGAGCTACTTGGGCCTCTGCATCTGGATCTAGTTTTATGGCTGATATAGCGTTGGAGCATTTATTAGCCTCCGTTACAATCCCCGCCGCCCAAACCAATGATTTATCTTTTAATACCTTGATTTCCTTAACTAAATCAGCTTCAAAGGAGGCCAGCTTGCTTTCCGCATTCTCGATATTGGCAGAGAGTTGCCTAATAGTTACTTCACAACCTTCAAATGTCCGGTTTTCAGCTTCAAGACTTTGGCGGGTGGTTTTGCGGGAGGCGGCGCTTGCTTCTCCCAGTTTGGTAGATAACGATAGGTCTGCGATTCTTTCGAATACACTACGTCTATCTTTAGCTTTGGCGGTGAAGAAGCTGCCTGTTTCGCTAAACTCATGGAAATATGCCGCTGCAAGGTATGTATCCGACGATACATTAAGGCGATTTTCCAGAAGTCGCTGGGTATCAGGTATATCTTTCCCTCTAACCAGCGTTTCCGGACTATTGCTTTCAAAATAGTATAAGTCAGTTTTTGCATTTGGTCCTCTTTCCCTTCTAATTGTTATACACTTGCCATTAACTTCTACTTCAACCTGAGCTATTGTGGTTTCTTTGGGGGTGCTCCAGGAGCGCACTTCGTCTGCGTTACCGTCTTTGGCCGTTACACCGAAGAGACACCAAGGGATGAGGTCTTGGATGGTGCTCTTGCCGCTGCCGGTCTTGCCATAGAGGAGGGCTAGGCCAAGGTCCTCAAAGCAGAATTCAATGTGTTTATAGCTACCGAAATTGTGTGCAAAGCATTGGATTAGTTTCATAAATTACCCCTTTAAAATGAATAGTCAATTTCCCATTCCTTGCCTATTTTAGGCAACTCTTTATCACAACACTCGGAACTTTCTTCATTTAAACTCTTTATCATTGACTTCACCATAAGATTATACCCTGTTTGGTCTGGTTGAAGCAATATGGCTCTAATAGCCCACGCCCTTCCACATAACTTGCAGTGGGTTTTAAATTGGAAAGTAAGTTCAATATCTTGATGCGTCATAATATTTCTCTCCAGAGCGCTTTTAAGTAAGCCTTAAACTCTTCAGGTTCGTCCACCTTCTCGATTAGTGTATCTAATACCTCTTGGGCGGTCATGGTGTCGGCTTTGATCTCCACTTCCTCTGAGTCGGTGGGAATCTTGTCCAGTTTGTAGTTGTCGCCATATACCGACTTGAAAGAATCTTTAGAGAACTTGGCGAGAGTGGAGGCGCGTCCTGTCAGCTTCAGCCATACCAAGTCGCCGGGATTCACCGTGGGGGGAACCCAGCTGAGGTTTCCGGTATTGGCCTCGATAACTACATGCTTCCTGAGGTTAAGGGGCTTTTGCTCGTGGGTACCGTCATCGAAGAGTACCAGGAAGCCTTTAGGGCCATCGGTAGCCTCTCCAAAGCTCTGGGTATAAGGGGAACCGCAATAGGTGACATTTTGGACGGTCTGATACCGGTGATAGTGGCCTGAGATTACATTAAGGTGGTACAGCCATTCCACAGGCACGGCTGTCTTATCAAATACATAGTCGCCTGTCCAGGCCTCTTTAACGCCTTGGTGCATGATGAGAGTAGATCCCATTTGAATCTCGCCTACACGAGCCTTAAAAGTCTCTACGTCATGCTGATAGGGGAGGATCCAGACATCTAACTCTGCGATATGAATAGGTTTATCAATAATATGGGCATAGGGGCGAAGGAACTCTAAGGAATGCTCTTCACTCTTCTCGTTGATTTTATCGTGGTTGCCAACTAAGATAAAAACTTTTACCTTAGCTCGGCTAATAGTACCGATCATGGCCTTGATGCACTCACCGCGCAGGTTAGCCTTAGTGTCATGAAGGTCCCCCGCTATGACTACGGGGACATTGTAGGCTTCTGCTTGGGCTATAGCTGCCATTAGCGCGGTATCGGCTAGGGGCCAGCTATTGATATTGTAATGTATGTCACTCAGAATTACTGCTTTAGGCTTCCTCATCCTCGTCTGTCTCCTCTGAATCAGTTAACTTAGCTCCCGCTGCCGTGATCTCAAAGTCCAATTGATGAACAGAAGTTGCATTCTGGCTCAAATGGTTCTTAGTGACTGTGGCTCGGGACACTATTCCTACCTTAGTTGTAACCCCTTTCACAACCTTAGTCAATACTTTAATACGCTTGAGCATGACGATAAAAGATGAATGATATTCGATCTTTGTGCCTCCAGATGCCGCCTGTCCCTTCATCATGAAGCCGATCTTGTCATAGCACTGATTAGCCATGTATACCGAAATGGAGTCTGGGTACTTGTTAATGAGGGCTACCACCATCTTCATGATGCTGCCGTTTTCCTTCGCGTCCTGTCCGGGCTGGGCATGTTTCTCACTGTCTAGTTCGCGCTCGGCGTGGGAACGGGATTGGCTGCCGCCTACGCTATCCCAGACAAAGAGGATTTTGGCGTCTTCCTTCTGTTCCTTGATGGCGGTGATATACCGGCGTACCAGTTCGCCCCCCTTAAGGATTTCGTTGGTCTTTACCATGAGGATTTCTTCGGGATTGCCTTTGAAGTGGTCTTTGAAGCGGCGAGCGTCGAACTTGTCTTCACTGTCGAAGAGGATTACTTGAGCACCGGAGCGTTGGGCTGCGGCCATAGTTTCACCTGCCCAGGTGGATTTTCCGGTGTCTGGTTTGCCCACAATCTGAGCAATTTTATTGAAAGGGAGTCCCGGCAGACCCGTTAGGAGAGAGAGCGGGTGCCCTGCCGGGAGGGGGATAACATCTTCGCTGGTATACTCTGTTTTGACCGTATCCCCTGTACAAATGATTGACTGTACCTTTTTATCCTTAGAATAAAGTTTACGCATGTCTGAAACGATAGATTGGACGTTGATTTTACTCATTTTTACCTTTCAGGTAACTTTCTTCGATTTCTTTGGTGCTGAGTATGTATGGACCGCAAGTTAAATCCACGCCGTAGAGGCCGCTCTTTGTGTCGTAATAATCAATACGCCCGGTGCAATCTCTAAAGAAACCTTTTGTCACTACCACTTCTTGTGCAAAATGAAATTTAAGCGGAGGATTGGAGCATCCGACTAACATAACCGCAAAGATTAAAAGTTTACCCACCGAAAGACCCCTTTGCGATGCCCCTGAAGAAAATGTGGGAATTAGTGAATATACTCAGGTAGTTATTAAGCATCTCTACCAGCACCTCTGCTTCATCCAAAGCGGTTTGCTCTCCCCGCACCAGTTCGTTGAGGTTTACTGCATCTTCTAATGCCCCCTCAGTAGGTTTTTTATCAAATTTCTTAATCTCCTCAATTCTAACCGCTGATTTAATAGCCTTCACTCCCGCTTTACGCATACGAGCATCTAATCCAGCTCTCTGCAGCTCAGGTACAAGCCACATCTGCGCTCCCAAAAACTTAGCTGCCAGGCGTTCAGCCTCTTCCAGTGTGGTGCCCCCTTCGTAGGCTTTCTGGATATCTGCTGAGAGTTCTTCATAGTATGCGGTTAGGTCTTTCATTCTTCGTCTCCTTCTTCGTCGTCAAATACTGCCAAAGTAGTGTCTATTAACATTCCTACTTCAAAGTGTTTATGGCAACTAATATCGTCCAGCGCAAGAGTAATCAGCCCTTTTTGTCTGTCTACGCAAACTACCTGATGGCTGGCCTCTCCGGCATAGCTTTCCTGTTCTGGAGCTGTGGAAGATGTCCAAGTGTTGCCATCCACGCTATATTGAATCTCTGTGCCGTATCTTCGCTGCCAATTATAAGGAGAGTATATAGGAGCGGCAGTAAGTCTTTCTGGATGAGATACCGGTGTTCTGTCTGTCCCGAAGGTGATTACTTGTTCTCCCGTGTCTGGAAGCCATGCAGAAAGTCCCTTAAAAGAACTCCAGTCATAATCTTTATACGCATCTTTAAAGGCTTTTGTAACTGAGTCGCCGCTAAATACGTGCGGAGCTTCTGTAATCTCGCTTCTCTTCTTATTGCATTTACTACAATACTCGAAAGAGTCACTAAATCCTACATACGTTTTAAACTCATGTGTACACATATATTTCCTTTAGAAGTTTAATCCTGCCGTTATCCCAATAGTACCATTACTGAGGAAGAAAAGTCCAGCGGTTATTGGACCCAGTATCTCTTTATTTACCGTGGCGCCGTAGACATTAGTGGCAGGGTTCCCCATAATGGAGAAGTTGATTTTACTGCCCCCTTTAGTGACTTCTTTCTTCTGGTCTGTAGTTGTATTGGTATCGTCAGTACCAGTTTCCTTTTTGTCACGGTCATCTGTGATCTTAGTGACTGTAGTGGTGGTACCGTCTGGTTTATGGGTTTTAGTGATGGTGGTCACTTTATGGTCGGTATCGTCTTCTTTTTGGGTCTTATGCTCCACTTCTACCGTATGGGTGACTGTGATGGTTTTAGTGGGAGTTGTGAATCTGCCGAAGGCAAAGGCGACGAGGAGGGATACCGCTGCGATAATGATTTTAACTTTGATGGTCATAAGTTCCATTCAAAGATTTTTTAACTTTTTCCAGCACTTTTTCTTCTGCTAATTTAACCGCAAAGAACCACACTGAATTAAACAGGGCCTCTTCAAAACAATACCCACCATAATGATATATGTGCTCTCCTATAGAGATGTCGGTATTTGTTATAACTACTTTCTTTTTGGTGTCTTCTCCCATGTCAAATAGTTTTTTTAATGCGGTGCTGATTAAATTCATTCTGTTTTCCCTTTCACCCAGGACTCAAGGTGTACTCCACCGAGGCAGGGGGTTAATATAGCTGCGATTGTGGTGCCATCAATACCGCCAAAGGTGAAGGAGAAGTCACCGAGTTTTATTGACATTCCGGCCACGATTACCTTTCCTAGTACGGTTATTACTGCTGCTACTGAGATTTTCTCTGTCAGCTTCATAGGGCTCCTTAAAAATACCGGCTATTGATTTTGCTACCTGTTCCATGTCCCATTCACCGGGGAAGTGCCTGAGGCAGCTATACGCCCTGTCTCGGATAGCTCTAGGCACTTTAGGTGTCTTTTTGGGGTCTAGGAGATCCCTAAGGAACTCTCTAGCGTATCTAACTGCTCTATACCTCTCGTCCGGTAAAGTTATATAGATACCCTTCCTTTCTAGTTTACTGACTTGCTGGTGGGTTCTGGAACTGGCTGGATGGTGCAGTAGTAGTCCACCGGCTTCCCTGTAAAGGACTCAAAGGCACCTGCAAATCCAGCCGCAATAGCCTCTTGCATCTCACTCTTCAATCCAGCATAGTTTTCCATAACAAACTTGCATTTGTCTTTGTTGCTGGCTTTCTTCTCTACCGGCTCAGACTTCAAAGTTGTCAATACCGTCATACCGACGAACTTAGCAATGAAGTTGATAATCAAAAGCTCTCCAAGCCCTTCGCCTCGGTTCTCGCCTTGGGTCAAGAGCAGCTCAATGCTCTCTTTCGCCAACAAACTAGAGATATCATCCACCCAATCTTCGTTATTTAATTTTTTCGTCATTGAGTTCCTTTTGGGTGAGTTCATACATTTCGCGAAGGATGCAGTTCTCCCGCATCAGTTCACCGACATCTTTTTCTAGCTGAGTGTTCCTCTTCAGCACCAATAGGTAATCTTGGGTTAAACCGTCATACGCCATCTCTTGATATACATCTGCCATAAAACCTCCTAGTAGTCTAAGTTAGCAAGCACGTCATCTGCATCGCACTGATACCGAACGCACATCTCATACGCTCCGCTCTCTTCTCGTTTCCGCTGCCTAGCATCTGCGTTCTTCTTTCCCGCCACCCTTTCCACTTTAGCCATACAGTCTTGGATAGTGGGAGGGGTGGTGCATCCAGTAGCGATAAGTACCAATATCATCCATTTCATATCTAGAGTATAACACTGGTGCTCAGAGAACACAACCCCTAAATAAGAATCCCCCGACTCGACGGGAGGAGAGAGGCCCGGAGTCGGGGGAGGGGAGTGGAGGAGATAGACGAGGAGTGGCGTCTATATGTCTAATATAACACACCGGTTGTTATTAAGCAAGGGGATTAATAACAAATATCAAGGATTATGATACTTAAAGGTTAAGAAGTGTTAACAATTGCTCATATTCGTTAATGATTGCGATAATCTTAACAATCTTATTAGAGGGTTACAGCTCTAATAAGAGGGTTGATTTATCTAAACTGTCTTAACAATTTAAGAGGTAATATTACATTATTAACAATGTTAGCGGGTACTTAGAGCTGTAATGGGTTATATGAGATTAGGGTGTATAAAGGTAGGAAGTTGGGGGTTAAAGTAAAAGTTGCGTTACAGTAGCGTTACGTTAAGTTGCATTTTGTGAAAATTAAGGCTAACTAGTCACTTCTTCAGTATAGGATTAGTGAAGTGCTCTGTCAAGTGAAAAGTGTAGGAATAGCAAAAATAATTGAGATTGACCGCAGGTGACCATCGTGGCATAATCTATTATATGCTAAAACTGGTAATTGGCAACAGTATGTCACGCTTGGAAGGGATGACTCAGGAGAGGTTCCGCGAAATAAGGAATGTACTCTGCTATACTATCCCTAACCGCGTGGCATACTTCGCGGGGAGGGCTAGGAGTCCCAAACGCTACTTGATAGGGGCTAAGGGAGACTTCCCAACTGGACTTTTAAGCAAGCTGGTGGAATACTTAGGTGACAAAGAGATAGAGTATTCCCAGAATGACACCAGACGGCCTGTGGCGCCCACCAAGGGCCTCTTCACCCTTTCCCTACCCTACCCCCCATACCTACAACAACAGCAAGCTGTAGCCCTAGCCAAGAGAGAGCATAGGGGCGCAATTAGCATGCCAACCGGTAGCGGCAAATCAATTACAATGGCCCTCCTGATAGCGGAGATGCAGGTGCCGGTCCTGATCGTGGTGCCAAACCTCACCCTGAAAACACAGCTCCAAGACTCCTTCCGGCAGTACTTCGGCTCCCTGAAGGGCATCACCATCGAAAACATTGATTCCCCTGCCCTAGAGCAAGCCAAGGACTATGGGATGCTCATACTGGATGAGGCTCACCACGGTGCGGCTTCAACCTATAGACGCCTGAGCAAGAAGGCTTGGAGCGGTATCTATTACCGCTACCACTTCACCGCCACCCCCTACCGCTCCCAAGATGAGGAGCAGATGCTGCTTGAGTCCATTATCGGGCAGGTGGTATACCGGCTGTCTTATCAGGATGCGGTAGCGGCTAAGATGATTGTGCCCATCGAAGCCTATTACATCGAGATCCCTAAGCAGAAGGTTAAGGGGCACTATTGGGCTGAAGTGTACTCTGAGCTGGTGGTGAACCATAAAGACCGAAACAAGGCCATAGCAGACCTCCTGGAGCGTCTGAAGGGACATTCCACCCTATGCCTAGTAACTGAGATAAAGCACGGTGAAAACATCTGCAAGCTAACTGGAGGCTACTTTGCCTCTGGTGTAAACGAAGACACTAAGCATTATATCACGATGTTTAACAACGGCACCATGAGGCAACTAGTTGGAACTACAGGAATTCTCGGAGAAGGTACGGATACTAAACCTGCTGAGTGGGTGATTATAGCGGGACTAGGCAAGGCTAAGGGTAGGTTTCAACAGCAAATTGGAAGAGTGTTGCGGACCTACACCGGTAAAGAGAGCGGTAAAGTCATCTTGATTAAGGACGCAAGTCATAAGTGGACGAGAAATCATTTTAGGGAGCAGATCAAAACGCTTAGGGAGGAATACGGTATCGCCGCCGTTAAATTAGAACTATGAGACACCGCATCTGGGATTATGTTTTGACCCTATACATATTCTACTGGGGATATAAAATAACGAGTTTTCTAGTTGCCTTATTCAGCTAACAGGAGTATATTACTTATATGAACAACTTTCCATTAAAACTTGCCTTTCTAACTTTAATCTCAGGAGCTGCCTTTGCATTCCTGCTCCTGTTAACCCTCCTCTCCTCCTGCGGACCGCTATCCCCCCACGTGGATGTCACCACCACTAGCACCGTGGCGGGGAAGGTGGACACCTCAGGCACTGTCACCGTATCCACCAACTTGGGGGCCTTTGCCACCTACTTCGCGCAGGAGTGTGCTCAGATCCTTGGACCTAGCGCCTCCGGGGCACAGCTCGCCGCTTGTCAGAGTAGCATGACAAGTAGCTTTGTTAATTTTGTTAACACTTTGGGGAGTCCGGCGCCCTCACCCGCCGCTAATTGGCAGAGGAGATAATACGATGGATAACGTGTGGGATGAGCTTGAGCGCAGTCTACGGTCCAGCTTCTCTGAAGTTGACAACGTGAACCTGATGCGCGTTTTAAATAGGGGCCGAGCCCTTGAGGCTGAAGTGGTGAGGTTGAGGGAGGCGCTTAAGCACGAGTGCTGGTGTGAAGGAATCATGCTTTGCGACCCATGCCAAGCCCTCAAGGGCCAAGAGGATGTGCAAGATGGATGATCCAAGGATTTGGGCTGCCGGGGATACGCAAGAGCCTTGTAATTGGTGCATCTCGATGCAATCCCAGCTCTCCGAAGCCCGGAAAAGGATTGAGGAACTTGAGAGAAAAAGTAATGTTGACGACGCTTTTTACGAAACTCATCAGGAGATGATTCAAAGCATGGGTGACGAACTTATCACACTCCGCGCCGCCAACGCCAAGCAAGCCGAGGTGATTGGGGTGATGAGGGAGGCTTTGAAAAGACTCAACGGCGACAGGAGTTTAGTGGGCAACCAATTTAAGGTGTTTAAGATTGTAGTCGAAGCCCTAGCCGCAGCCGAGAAACTGGAGGCCGCGATGGGCGGGGAGAAGCTCAAATGAATCACTTCTGTAAAGACTGCCACATTCTCCTTAATGATTGGCCTATGAACTGTATGGAGTACAAGTGGAAACGCTGCAATGTCTGCGGCTTCACCCTAAACGTAGAAAAGGATAGAGTAAATGATAGCTCGGGAAGAAATATTAATGACAAGGGACCAAGAGTACCCACTAACGGAAGCCTTGGAGGCGAACCTAAGCGCCCTCCTGACAGCTCTGAATAGCTTCAGGATCGCCTACGGGATTCCAATGATAGTATCATCTGGATATAGGCCCGGACACTACAATAAGGATGCTGGAGGGGCTAAAGGATCAGCACATGCTGTCTGTTTAGCATGTGACTTCAAAGACCCCACCGGCGACTTAGATCAGTGGTGTATGGATCATTTGGATGTATTGGAGCAGTGTGGGTTGTATCTGGAAAGCCCTAACCATACTTTGGGATGGTGTCATTTGACTATCAGAGCACCGGGTAGCGGCGACAGGGTGTTTATCCCTTAGTAAGCTGCCAAAAACTTAACGATATCAGGATGGGTGACGAAAGCGCTAAAGAAGTCACCCCCAGCACTCACCACAGCAATCAGCTTCCCGTCATCGTCCACGATAGGACCGCCTGAGTTACCGGGAATCACCTTAACGGTACTAAGCTGCTCAATAACGTCCATAACGCATACATTGAACACTGCGAACGGGGTTTCAATCTCAGCAGCCTTGTACTTAGGGGCAGCCTCACACCGCGCCTTATCCTCATCAGTCTTGATTTCAAACACCGGTATCTGAAGTCTCTGGTATTGCACCAAGTTACCTTCAGTCTTAAAGGTAGCGACACCGCCGCCATGTCCGAAACTTCTAACATGCTGATCCCTAGTCTTCTGTCCCCTAGACACTTCCAACCCATCAAGGTTAGGCAGCCCTTCCAGAAGCAACAAATCTGAGTTCTTATCTTCAGCAATAACGCGACGTTGCACCACCAAACCCTCTTCTGTAGTGGCAGTAATGCTTCCATTTACTGCCAGGCCTGCGCAATGGGCCGCAGTGAGGATGTAATCGACGCCTGAGGGAGCGCGTACCTGCTCCCCCGTACAGCTACTTCCCTCCTTGGAGAGCTTCACAACGCGTCTAATGAAGTATCTGTCATCTTTGCCGCTGCAAGCGTGGAGGAGAGCCAGACCGAGGAGGCAGCCCAAGACGGAGTAGAAGTAACGCTTAACGCTTTTAGGAGCTTGTTTCATATCATTTCCCGTGAATGTAGGTTAAAAGAGACATCAGACCTTCAATAATCGTACCGAGGAGGGCGAGGAAGCCGACAAACTTTAAGATCCCGTGAACCATAGCTACATGTTCTGTAACAGGTTTCATTTGATCTTCCAGCAAATTGGTCCGTCGAATATGCTCTTCCAGACACACATGCTGCTTCCCTAATGTTACCTCAATACAAGTAATCTTGTCAACTACTTTATCGAGTTTGGCATCGAATTTGCTTTCAAAGTCACTCATGGGTTCACAAACTCCGTTTCGTGGGTTTTAGCTCCTGGGATCTGACTATTGGGAAGTCCTAAAGCCTTTGCAAGCTCCTGATATATGAAAGTACCGGTATTGAAAGCGTTCCAAAAAGTGTTATAGTCCTTACCGGTGAAGGAAAGCGTATAAGTGTCTATTTGTTTGCCAGTTGGATCTAACACCAGGAATACAACTTGGGCGCTTAGAGCTGTCCCCTGTTTGTTTATCGTAAGCCCTGCAAACTGGTAGCTTTGGCTTGGTATGATTATTGTATGTGGTTTGATCACTGTTATGCTCATAATTCCCCTTAAGTGCTAGCTATAATAAGCCAGTTAGCTCCGTCTGATTGAACTTTAAATGAATGATATTGTGCAAGCGTTTTAGTTGTCGCTGCTGCAGCTCCCGCTCCCCGAATAGTCTGAGATGAGGTGGTGGCAATAGTGAGTGTGCCGCTTCCAGAGTTAGACAGCACATACGTAACACCGGTAGCGCTTACAGCGGTAGGAAGAGTGAAAGTGAAGCTGCCGCTAGAAAGATCTACAGTACCATCGGAAGCGGTGAGAGTGTAGGCAGCGGTTTTAGCGGCGTAGGGTAGCGTAAGAGCTGAAGCAAACTTAGCCGTGGTGCCCGATGCGAGAAGTCCCTGATTGATCAGATTCGTGTCAATCGCGACCGTGTTCGCTTGCTGTGTGATAGGTGTAGCGCCGAAGAAGCCGACCTTCTGCGTGCTCCCGTTATTGATCCCAATTGACATGTGACCGCTGAACCCAGGACTTCCACCAGGGCCAGAATTCGGCGCAATAACTATTCCGTTCCCGATCCCAATAGATCCGTTTGATCCGTTCACGGTGGCTATTGGCTGTTCAAATAAAGTAGTGGCATTGAACTGAATATAATTAAGGGTAGAGCCTGAATAATTGTAATGAATTGCATTATCGGCGACAAGCTGCGATCCAGTATAATCAGTGTGCCATACATTACCGAGGCTGTTTCCTGGCATGAATGCGAATGGGTACTGATTCGCGTTCTTATCGGTGAAGACAAGCTGACTCCCGATTGGAGTTGTAGACGAAACTATCGGGGAGCTAAGATTATCCCAGCGGTTAATTGACCCGGCAAGAGATCCAGACGGAAATGAGTAAGCAGGTGCGCTTAGGGTAAGTTGATCGGCGCCTCCACCATTTCCAACGGTCAAAACTGAATTCCCAGCACTTGATCCGAAGCCGAACATCCCGCGACCATTGTTGGAGATTGTAGCTGCCTTGCCAGAAAACTGATCGGTTACTTCAAGCGCGGGGTTAAGTAAGTTCCCGCCGTTTTGATTGGTCGTGTCGATGTTGATCGCTTGCTTACCGCTTGGAGCTTTGACGTTGAAAATCGAACCGAAGCCAGTGTTAACACTCTGATCCCCGACAATCAGCGCATCGCCGCTTGATGAAGCCTGAGCGTGTAGAAGGTACCCCACACTCTCCCCATGGATCAGCCATTCATAGTTTGACCCATTGAGATTGAAAGCGCCTTGGACCTGCTGAAAACGAGTGTTTGGATTTCCCAAGGGTCCGATCTCAAGGCCGTGAGTCGAGGGAGTATCAATAAAAAAGTTTGCACTAGTGCTGTTCACGCCATAAGTGCCGATGCGCGTATAGGTGCCAGAATTGTTATAAGAAAATGTGTTGTATGCAATTGGTGCGGGACCAGTATTTCGAGAATCTAATGTGCCTGGGTCTGTAGGCGGGAACTGAAAAAGGCGCTCTGTGATTGCGGCAGTGATCGGGCCGCTAGTAGGAGCTACTGTACTAGTCGCGCTCCAAGCCTGATTTAAATCGTCAGTAAGAGAAGTAGTGGCCGTAGTTGCATATCCCGTGCCAACCTTCTGAACTTTGTATGTGTCTCCTGCCACACTGCCTATGGTCAAGCCCACGGTGTAGTAATTACCGTTGTTAGGGAATACTTGAGCTAAACTAACATAAGTAGGTGAATAGATAGATAAAGATGGATTATAAGACCAAGCATTGTAGTTAAGAGTCTGACCAGTCGCTAAGTATCCGATATTAGCAGGAGTTACTGAGATATTTGTATCTCTAGTATAATAAGTTTCAATAAAAGTAGTGGGGTCTGAACTAGGATCGGGGGTAGGGTGGTCTGTGGTTAAAAGATCAATGATTTTAACACTAGGGGCGTTGCCGAAACCGGACACGGTATGTTGAATCAAATACCCTTTAGGAGGATTAGTATCAGTAAACGTAACTTGATTATAAGTGCTTGAATATTGAGGAGAACTATTTTCCCCGTAAGCTTGGAAATTTCTAGTTGTGCCCACATAGCTGGAAAGAGAGTAAAGAGTAGGTAAAGCACCCCAGCTATTGTTATCGGTGAAAGAGGACACATTCCCTAAGACAGCACCCACAATAGGACCACCATTAACTGAAACAGTTACAATGCGCCCTTGTCCGGTACCTGGGTTGATATTAAAGTCCCAAGCAAAATTATTGCTATCGTTATTATCACTAAGACTTACAGTATATCCACTAGTTATGTAATACTGACTATTTAGAACATTATATTCGTACTCATAAATATTGTAGTAATAGCTAGAACCATTTGCTGTATACCCAGATTCGCCCTCATTTTGATTAGTGTTGACTAGAGAACCATCCGATACGCTCGTTGGAAGATATGGAAAAGCAATTGCATAAAACGTGCCAAATGGAGGAATACCGGATTGTCCATAATCAGTGAATGTTAAAGCTGTGCCTACATCAAAGTGATTACTCCCGGTGAGACTAATCACCATAAAACTAGTGCCGGCAGACCAAGTTGTGGTGGCGTAGAAGTATGCCCCCGAATTATCGTCCGCAGTACCTCCAAACGAATAATCCCCAGTTACAGGACCTCCATTCACGTTGATGTATTCTGCTACGCCATTGCTCCAAGTAGAGCCAATAGCGGCGTATGGGGATAGCAAATAAGCATCCATATTCTGATCGGCGGCATCGTCAGTATAGAGTCCACCAGAAGGTAATCCAATATCAGTGAAATATGGACCGTAGCCTAAAGTGTCTTGTTTCCAAAGGATTAACCCACCTCCTCTCCCCGCTCCTCCGATAATAAGACCTGTAATATCAACTGAGAAGGTTGTTATACCGTCGTTTATTGTATCGGTGTAAGAGAAAGAGGCATAGAGAGGATTTGCTACGCGATTACCGGCCACCATCACGTAAGTATATAGATTATAAGTGATTGTCTGCCCATTAGCTACATAAGTTCCAGTAGCGTCAAAAGCAGTCGTTTCCCCGCCGCTAGGAGGAGCATCAATATAAGTTAGTGTAACTCCTGTAATAGATGGAGGAGGGGGGGAATCAATCTCAGTTACAGAGTAAGAAGTGGGCGAAGTTAATGAGGTTACTTGAGTTAATGCTCCAGTAAGGGTAGCTGGAGTGGGTGTAGTTTGTCCAGACACGCCGCTGATGTGGAGAGGAGCGGCTGGGGTAGCTTGCTGAATACCGATAAACTTATTAGTGATATCTACCGAAGATAGCGGAGCCCCGCCGAATGTCCCAGAGTTGTTATATTGGAGTTGGGTGGGAGAGCCCCCAGGAGCCCCGCCAGACGCCGAAATGGTGATATCCTGGCCAGAGGGCGTAATAGTGATATTGGACCCCGCCACGAGGTTCACAGCGCCGCTAATGCCATCTAAGGAGATAACCCCAGTACCGGTTGTAGCAAGCCAAGCGCTCCCGTTCCAAACATACATCTGATCTGTGGAGAGGACAATGCGAGCGTCTCCGGGCTGGTTACCGTTCACCGGGAGGTCGAAGGGAGTGTTTACGGGCGCTTGCCAGTGACCATCACCATAAAACGGGATATCAATGTAGTTACTGGACATAAACTACTTTCTTTTAAATAAGCGTTGGAATAGATTGGGCTTTTTGGCGGGGGAATTGATAGCGTGGTCGTTACCGTCACAGACAGCCTGGACATAGGCTTGGGCGGTCACTTCATTCTGATGCTGAGGGGGTACTGACACCGTAATGGTGTGGCCGGTGTCGCGAAGGAGCGTATAGGTCTTCTTGCCGTTATCAACCTGAGTGATTTTCCATGCCATACTAGACGCCTTTCGCGTTGATCTGCACCATGAGGGTAGCTGTGGAGGTGCCTCCTGAGGTGTCTGTATATACTAAACGAACCCAGTTGTAACAAACATCAAAAATGTTCCACATGTAATTTCCCGAGGCGGTAACTGCATAGGAGCTATTAGCTACATCCGTCCAGTTTACAATAGGGTTAGCTCCTTGACCGTTACCAGAGTTGTAACTGGTAGCTGGATCTGAAGAGGCTTGAATCTTGAATGTACCGGTGGGAGTGGCAGTAAACACGGCCTGGATGGCACAACCCCAAAGCTGTTGCATATCAATAGCTTGGGAGTTAATGGTAGTGTTCATTACCGTACCGGCTGGAACTATTACTTTATTAGTTACTTTCATCTTAGAATCCCTCGCAAATTACAAACCCCGAAAGGGTCGTTGTGGTGAATTTAATGGTGGTAGAAGTTACCGTTGCTCCCGATACGCCGCCGGCTAGACCGTAAATATATGGCGTATGACTAAAAGCAGTCGGGAATGTATAGGTCTGAGTTCCGGTGTCGGTGTACCCGTTCAGATAGATTATTGCTTTCTTGTAACTTGATCCCTGGAATGGCTGGCTGCAAACAGCAGTGCCGGCTGATCCGGTAAGGGTGGTTTGAGCTGCAGTTGGAGACACCACGGTAGCTGTTACCGCTCCAGAAAGAGTTGCCCCGCCCGTGGCAGTAATTGTCGCCACTGTGCTGCCCCCGGTTCCGGTTCCGAAAGCAAAGGTTCCAGTATTGCTCGTGCCTCTATGAGCAAAAACCATAGTAGGTGAGCCAGTGTCGAACGTGGAGATTGCGTAGTTTCCAGAGCCGGGGGTTTGCGGGAATTTAACTTCGCCTGTGTATCCGGTAGGGCTTCCTGAGACTGAGATACCTGCTGAAGCGGTGAGCAGCCCGGTTGACGTGACCGTTCCCGCGAACGTGGCGTTTCCCGATGCCGATAAGGCCAAGGCCAAAGTGTCGTCACTGCTCGCATTGGAGGTGTAAAGGTTGGTGGGAGCGCCAACTGTGGTATTGTTAATCTGCCCCGCTGATCCAGATTTAGGGGTAAGGATGAAGCTTGTATTTCCAGTTGTGGAACTTGAGGTCACTTGACCTACAGCGAAGACCGTTCCCGCGAACGTGGCGTTCTGGGAGGTGTCGAGGGTGAGGGCCAGTGTACCGCTTGATAGCAGCGCTATTTTACCCGGAGCATTTATCCCCGTGGCATAGTTACCCTGACCAAAATGCGCCCCGGTGTTGTTATCTAGCCCCATGATGAGCTGACCGCCGGTATTGTTCCACTGCATGAATGCGTTGTTAGTGGCCGTCGTTGGGGTGAGGTTCATGGTTGCGGCGTTGCTGGTGATTACGCCAGTCACCCCGAGAGTGCCGGGGATGGTGACGTTATTTCCGAATACGGCGTTCTGACTTGAATCAAGAGTTAATGCAGTTGCTGACGTAGTGTTATTGGTAGTCGAAAACGTGAGATTAGATTGATAACCGCCGCCGGAATATACCCCATAGGCACCAATGTTAACCGAGGATAATTTTGTTCCGCTTGTGTAGGTACCAGAGACTCCAAGCCCCGACGTATAAGCAGAGCTAAGTGAAGGAGTCTCAATCAAGAGTGAGCCGCCTGTACCCGCTGCACCGATATAATTACCTGCTGTGATCGGTTGCGCAAAGGTAAGTCCCGTTGAATTGTTGAAGTTTGTTGTCCCACTCGTCGCCAAGTTCCCGCTTGTATCCACCGTAAGCTGTGCCGAACTCCCCACGCTGAGAAGGGATGTGCCGGTGGTGTTACCTAGGAGAAGGTTTCCGGCATCGGTTAAGCGCATTCGCTCTAGAAGGGTGGTGGTAGTTACCGGTGTGGTAAGAAAGCGCATGTTTGTACCATGCGCCGTATTGCTCCAGTTCTCTGCGGCGAACATAGCCAGCTCCACAGCCGTGGTCCCCCCCCACGCAGTGCCATCATAGCCACGACCAATGAAGTTAACTAAGGTGTTGCCGCCAACAACGGCGGTGGGCGAGGCTTCTGTGCCCTGAGCGCGGTATCCAGTAAAGTTCGGATTTGCGCCGTAATTAACGCCGACTATTGTCGACCCTACAGATACCGTCTGCCCCAAGTTAAGCGCCTGCGTGGTCGCTGTGCCGCCGCTTTGGAGGGTGCCGGTCAGAAGCGTGTTACCTGTAATCGCCAAGCTACCAGCAGTTAAGGTGCCCAGTAACGTAGTGCCGGCAGTTCCAGACGTACTGGCATGGGCAAGATAAGGGTGCAAATCCCAAGTGCCGTCCGCAGTGCTGTTATCGGTACAAAAGGTTTCAGCAAGACCACCAGCGGTGACAGTGCCAACGAGAGTCGTGCCATCGCTTTCATAGACGGTAATAGTACCGGTGCTATTGTTGTTAAACCGATAAGATTCACCAATGAACAGATTAGAGGCAATAGGAAGATTAAAGGTAATGTTTCCAGAGCCAGTTACAATCTGTTCCCCCCCACTACCAACGGTCATTGAGATGGTTTGCCCGGATGCCACTGTACTCGTGGTGGTGACAATCACGTTATTAAACGCGGTGTTACCGTTAGCATCTCTGCTACAGATAGTTGAACCGGTGTTCAGGCTCGTATAAGCCATCGACACTAAGTTATGGCTACCGTCTGTCACCACGGCTTGGGAGGCAGTTAAAGAAGCGGAAGTAATACCGCCGCTAGTGGATACTTGGAACTGAGCAGCAGGACCGACAGTAATAGCTCCTAAGAAGTTCTTAGCTCCACTAAAGGTTTGAGTACCGAGGTTAATTAGACCGGGATAGGTGGCAGAGGCGCTCTGCATATAAAGCAAAGAACCTGAGATACTTGCACCGTTAGCGCTGAGAGTACCGGTATCAATAGTACCGATTGAGGTAACTCCACCGCTGCCGCCTCCGCCGCCGAGGACTAAGGGCCTATATTGAATATAAGCGCTCATATTAATTCAACGCTTTCGCAGTGATGACTGCCGTAAGAGTGCCAGTTGAACTAGTATTGGTATATTGTACCCTGATCCAAGGAGCAGAGAGAAGGTCCAAGTCCATATAGATAGGAGAACCTAAAGATGTTGGGATGTTATAAGAGGTGACAAAAATTGTCCCGTTCCAGTATGTAAAAAGTAAAGGTGCCCAGTTACCAGCGTTGGTGACGTTATTATTAATGTCTGCTGCGTAGTCAGCAGAGACTTGAATCTGGAAGTTACCTACAGGGGAGCCACTCCAAGTAAACTGCACGCCCACATTGTCTAAATATTGGATATTTGTAACGGTGCTAGTCAGCACTGAAGTACCGGTCATTGTACCGGCTGAGATGGTGGGGTAGCTTAAAAGGGTATTTTTTCTGCTCATGAGGCTCCTTTTGGGTTAGGGGATGATTACCCTAGCTCTATACTGTGTGAATTCATCCTAATCGCTTCTAGACGCCCCTCTAGAGTCCCTAGCCTGGTCATCAGTACGGGCACTCTTAGCTACGTTGCCGAGCTTGCTGGTGGACCGTTTAGGGGCATTAGCGGGGGTTTGAGCTGTAGCAGGTTGTGGGGCGGGTGCCTGGGGCTGCGCGGCCATGATATTACCGGGGAGCATGGTGCTGTCCATTGGGGCTCCGAGGAACATGGATAGCTGCACTCTCTGTTTATAAGGCACTGTCTCGCCCTTATGGGTATGGGCAATCATTTCAGTTTGCAGCTTGGAGCAGAGGGATTTATAGGCACCGGGATTGGTGACTTGTAACGTCTTGATATCATTAGGAGTAAGGGTGCCTTTGTGCATCTTATCCATCACCAGCATGGGATTGTTGGCGATGTCTAATGCTTGCTTATACTCTGCCGCTTTGATTGGATCAGGCGGTAACTTTGGATCTAGCGGTGAAGTGGGTTGGGTGTTGGGACGCAAACTATTCAGATAAGTAGCGGTGATAGTTTGCTGCTCTGCAATAGCATTAGCGTGGTCGGGGAGATAATGACCTAAATCATTGTTATTCTTAGTTAATAGCGACGGATTCGTTTGCACTGCTTTGAGTTGATTGTCTAGTTTAGCCCTCTGCGCCTCAATTCGGTCTTGATTGTTGTAGGCAGCCTCTCCCACCATGCCAGGGGCCTTGAAGAAAGACTTAGCGGCGCGGGACATAACAGCGTCGCCTTTAGCAGCCGCCATGCCGTAATCTACGGCAGCCTTGAGTCCAGCAGAATTAGAAGCCTTTTCCATGATAGGCTTGACGATACCGGGGAGGACTGACTTAAAGAAAGGGGATAGCGCCTTCTCTCCGATCATAGCCCCCCATCCAGGCGCCCCTACAACGCTACCTAGTCCCGCTCCAACAGCAGTGCCGATGCCTTCACCGGCTAAGTGAGTGATGCCCTGCTTTACAAAGTAATCGGCCATCTTAGACCCGACGGTGGACTTCTGAAGCGTAGACTTAGCTACGTTCAGAGAGGAAGGCTGAATAGGAGATTCACTGCCAAGAGAAGCGTGAACGTCTCCAATGACTTTCTTGTACTTCTCGCTAGCTTCTAAGTAATTTTCTAGCATCTGTTTCTTAATAGAAGAAGATGGCTTATCTACTTGATTTAAATAGCTTTGTACTTTACCGGGATCAATCTGAATCTGCCCTTCAACTTTAGTACCGAACTTGCTTTGGAAGTCCTTAAGCGCAGGGAGGTATTCGGTAAAGGCTTTATTAACCTTCTGTTGTAGCTCTCCAGCCTTCCCCCAAACCTCGGTATCCTCTAAACCCTTACGCAAGGAGTGTGCCATATCCTTGCTATCCTTAACGAAATCATATCCTTCATCTACCGGCGAAAGCATCTTCTCAAACTTGCTATATCCCTGAAGCTGCTGTTTAAGGTCTTGTCCCGCATTGAATATGTCCGCAGGACCGGCATCAGGATGCGTAACCTTGCCTAAGTAATTGTCTAAGTCCCCTTGCAGCTTTGTAGTGAGGCGGGGAGGGTAGCTGTATGGATCGCCTTGCATCTTAGTCAAGCGCTCTTGCATCTTATTGGCAACATCTTGAGCTTGATCGCTTATACCGGGATGCATCTCTGGCATAGCTTTACTGATACCCTGAGCTTTAATACCTTGGGGACCGTACACTTCATCAGCGGCAGAAGTAACTCCTGCATGCTGTTCAGTGAGTTCTTTAGTGAGAGCCTCACCTAAGTCTGGGTTCTTGCTAAGGAAATCAAACCTACTTTTGAGGTCTTCAATCGTTTGCCCGAGTTTAGCGCCTACGGTGGCTTTCCAAAGCGGATTCACTGCACCTAGAGCAGCTCCGAAAGCGCCCCCAAGCACTGCGCTATGGCCCATATTCAGTAAAGCAGAGCCTGCGGTTTGACTAGGATCTCCCTCAATCATCTTAGAGACTTCATCCCCACCTTGGAACAGCGCCATCTGAGTGGCGTCTGAGAGCGAACGAGCGCCGATCTTAGCCATCAATCCGGCGCCTTTAGGACCGAGCACCTTAGCGGCTGATGCGCCTATATGCTCAAGCAGAGCAGCTTCACCGGTGCCAGTAAAAGCGCCGCCGATAAGTCCAGCAGCCTCTCCAATACCATGCGTGGTGGGATTCCACTTCTCTCTAGCTAGAATGTCCTCGCCCTTAACGCCTAGGGCACGTTCGGCCAGAGGAGCTAATGGACCGGCGATACCTTGAGCAACGCCTTCTAATCCTGCAATAGCCTGTTGACCCGCGCCAGTATGAGTGTTCTCGTCAATAGCGTCGGGAGTGGCATATCTATAACCGTTCTTAAAGGCTTGTGGAGCCTCATCTGCTGATAAGTCTCCCAAAGTACCGGAAGGGTCAAACGCGGGCACTGTAGAGCCTTTGGGGAGGCTATACTTGCCACTGGCTACAGCTTCATGAACGTCATCGGGGTGCATGTGGCCGAACACTGGTTGTTGGCCGGAGATATCATAGATAGGAACGCCCGGTGCCTGAGGGGGAGCTGCTTGTGGAGCGGCGGCGGGAGCAGGTGCTTGTGCCGCTGCGTCCGAGACTATTTGCTCTGGAGTATCCATTACTGCCTCGGTTTAAAGGTTTGAGCGGGAGTGAATCGTGCGGGAGCAGCTTGTTGCTGCTGTTGCGGATTATTGAAAGGGCGAATCTGGTAACTATTCCGCAAACTATTGAACTTCAAGGCATTGTTATCAAGAACAGCTTTATACTGAGGCAACACCCGATATTTGTTAAGGAATGCGGTAGGATCGGAAGGCAACTCTCCTTCCAGCAAAGGCGCCTCAGACTTCTTATATACGCCCATGTCCTGAGCTGTTCTATAAGCATTCTGAGCCGATTGAGCAAGCGCTTTACCGTAATTAACATCAGTAGGATTGGTGAGCTTCATTTCACCGGAGTGTTGTTGCGCCCAAGTATATAGGTTTTTCATCTTGAGATCGAAATCCTGAGTAGCATTAAGCTGTTGCCTAGCGCCTTCTGAAATAGGCACTTGAGCTATACCCACTCCAGGTACAAGGCGCCCTTCAATTTCTTTAGCTTGAGCTGGGTCTGTCCAACGCAGTGTCTGTAAAGCGGAGTTAATGTCCCCTTCACCGGAGGCAGCGTGGTTAATGGTCTGCATAGCGCCCACTTTAGCTTGGAGCATACCGGATTCTCTATCCAATTGGCCCATAGCTTGCAAAGCGGCTGCCTTAGCCATAGGGGTGCCGGCTTTAGCCGCTGCCTGCTCAATCATACCTTTGAGCATGTCATTGTGATTAACGCGAGTAAAATCACGAGCTTGTTGGATATTCTGGAATTGACGATAATTGGCAGAGAGAAGATTCTCTTTCTTACCTAGTTCCTTAGCTTGAGCATCAATATTCCTATCAATCTGAGCACTTAAGAACTTCATAGCAGGATTATCTTGGCCCGTAATACCACTGCTGATGCCGCCGAGGAGTAATCCAATACCGGTGGCAATGCGTCCGGGCACGCTCATATCACTTAGGTACTGATTAGGCTTAATATGATTTTGCTGAATATCTTGAAAGATTTTGTTTCTTTCATCCAGCAGACCAGTTTGCATTGTCTGATAGTGGCTATCATCCACCGCTTTAGCTTGCTGGGCGTGTTGCAGTGCCTGGAGAGTATCCTGGGATTGTTGCCCCGTAGCGGCGGCTTGTTGCTGAATCCCTGCGCGTTGCTCTGCGATACCGCCTTGAATGCCGGAGAGCATGTTATCGCTTTTAGCTTGGGCGGGGGTATCTTGTTGCGGGGAGGGCGCTTGAGCAGGTCCTGCATCTCCTTGATCTTGCTGGGGGGCTTCAGGAGCGGGTGCAGGAGTCTTATTGTAGGCATTAGCGTAGGCAGCACCTTGAGCGTCTTCTGGCACTGCTACGGGGCTAGGAGGCACCATAGCAGAGGGATTAGCCTGGGCATATGCCGCACCTTGGGGGTCGGTAGGAGTAGGAGGGTTAACGGGCGCAGAAGCCATAGCATCTTCAGTAATCTTTTCGGCCGTGTCGCCTCCACCAGCGAACATTTTGCGCGACTGCTCTAATTTAGGATTACTTTGCCTGATCTGGCCTCCATTGGCCTCCATAGCGGGATAGGTTTCACCGGGGGGAACCTCTGATTGCTGTTCAGGTTGGGCGTGCTGTTGAGGTTGACCATTGCGAGGGTCTTTGACTTCGATCTCTTTATCTGAATCAGGCTGAGATAGCATGTAGCCTTTAGGAGGCTGTGGTTGTTTCAGATCATTATTAAGAGGCATCGGATTCTTAGTCCAGTAATTCGGGTCCTTAGCTTCACCGCCTTGAGCAAGTTTCTTGGGAGGAACTGGAATACCTTTACCCCGCTGGAGTTGGTCCATCTGTTCTTTCATTGCGGGAGTAAGAGCCTTTGACTTCACCACAATTTGATGTCCATGCTCATGCTCGAACGTGGTGGAATCATCGTCTTCTTTGATCTTCTTAAACTTTTTAAGATCCAGAAATAGCTTTGACATTATCTTTTGCCCTTCATAGATTGCTTGGCGAGGATGGAGGAGACAAAGGCGTGAGCTGCCTTGGCTGGGTCCTTGGACTGAGTGACGCTGCGGGGCAATACAATACCGCCCTCCTGAAGCGTCTTAGGCACAGTGTCATTAGCGTAGCTGTTCTTAGCGCCACCCACTTTAGGCTTGCCTGGGATCTTCTCTCCCGCTTTCATTGGGGATTTCTTCCCTTCAGCTACTTTCTTTACTTCTTGAGGAGGTAAATACCGTTCACCCGGCGAAACTAAAGCCGGGACTCGCCCGCCTTTAGCTGCTGCCATCGCTTGCATCATTGGTGCCATCTGAGCAATAGTGCCCATCAAGCCACCTTGAGCTTCTTTAACAGGAGCTACGTCGGGCAAGGA
>Ga0075029_100000175_pt1 | contig 33486 bp, 28 predicted proteins | sample LitLauG_LLR_2013_FD_71391 | JGI IMG/M metagenome (GOLD analysis project Ga0075029, IMG submission 71391) | Freshwater sediment microbial communities from North America - Little Laurel Run_MetaG_LLR_2013 | ecosystem: Environmental > Aquatic > Freshwater > Creek > Sediment | place: USA... | reverse complement strand
TTTCTTGGTAATCTCTACCTATGGATCCCAAGCACATCAGCCGTGGAATCACCGATGGGCGCGACCGCGCCGGCGCGCGCGCCATGTTCAAAGCCATCGGATTTACTGACGACGATCTCAGCCGTCCGCTGATCGGCGTGGCCAATACCTGGATTGAAACCATGCCGTGCAATTTTCATCTGCGGCGTTTGTCGGCGAAGGTGAAGGAAGGAATTCGCGCGGCCGGCGGCACGCCGATGGAGTTCAACACCATCGCGATCTCCGACGGCGAGACGATGGGGACAGAGGGCATGCGGGCTTCGCTGGTGAGCCGCGAACTGATTGCCGATTCGATTGAACTCGTCTGCCGCGGGCAGATGTTTGACGCGGTCGTGTGCGTGGTGGGCTGCGACAAGACGATTCCCGCGGCGGCGATGGCGTTGGCTCGTATGAACCTGCCGGGCATGGTGCTGTACGGAGGAACGATCGCGCCAGGAAGTTTTCGCGGGAAGGATGTAACCATTCAGGACGTGTTTGAAGCCGTCGGCGCGAATGCTGCGGGCAAGATCACGGATCAGGAGTTGCATGATCTGGAGGACGTAGCGTGTCCGGGAGCGGGCGCGTGCGGCGGGCAGTACACGGCCAACACCATGTCGACGGTGATGGAGATGATTGGGCTGTCGCCCATGGGATTCAACAGTATTCCGGCGATGGATGCGCAGAAGGATGCGGTTTCATTCGACTGCGGCAAGATCGTGATGAGCGTGCTGCAGAGTGGCCTGCGGCCGCGCGACATTCTTACGCGCGAGGCGTTCGAGAACGCCATTGCGTCGGTGGCCGCGACTGGCGGTTCGACGAACTCAGTGCTGCATCTGCTGGCGATTGCGCGCGAAGCTGGGGTTGAATTGCAGATCGACGACTTTCAGACGGTGAGCGAGCGAACTCCGCTGCTGGCTGATCTCAAACCTTCCGGGAGGTTCGTCGCCTCGGACATGCATCGTGCGGGCGGGGTGCGGTTGCTGGCCAAGCGCTTATTGAGCGGCAGGCATTTGCATCCATCGGCGAAGACTGTGACTGGGAAAACGATATCCGCCGAGGCCGAGGGCGCGGCGGAGCCACAGGGACAGGAAGTGATCGCTCCGCTCAACCAGCCGCTGAAAGCGACCGGCGGGCTTGTGATTCTAAAAGGGAATCTTGCGCCGGAAGGATGCGTGGCGAAGATCAGCGGGCACGAGCGGCTGGAGCATCGCGGCCCGGCGCGCGTGTTCGAGTCGGAAGAAGATGCGATGGCCGCGGTCACGGCGAAGAAAATCCGGGCGGGCGACGTGGTCGTGATTCGCAATGAGGGCCCGAAGGGCGGTCCGGGAATGCGCGAGATGCTGGGCGTCACAGCCGCGATCGTGGGCGAAGGGCTGGGCGATTCCGTCGCGTTGCTAACCGATGGCCGCTTCAGCGGCGCTACGCATGGATTGATGGCGGGCCATGTTTCTCCGGAAGCAGCGCTGGGCGGGCCAATTGCCGGGGTCCGCGATGGAGACATGATTCGCTTCGACGTGAAGAAGCGCTTGCTGGAAGTGGAGATCAGTGATGCCGTGCTGCAACAGCGCATGGCAGAGTGGAAACCCCCGCAGCCGCGCTATGCCACGGGGGTTTTCGCGAAGTATGCCGCCTTGGTGTCGTCGGCGTCGCAGGGCGCGATCACGACGCCGAAAAACTAAACGTTGTCTTCCTCGCGCCGCCAGATTGCGATATGGTCATAGCCGCGAGCCAATATCGCTAGCGTCGGCTGCTGTTTCTTCGGCGGCAATATTTCTTCGCGATCCGCTGCTCCTCCAACCGCCGGGCCGGAAGTCTTGCCCGCGATGATCGGCTTGTTGGCGATGGTTTCGTAGGCATAGCCGGTGAGCGTAGCGCTGAACCCCGAGAGAGGTTTGCTAACACTCAGCCGGGCCCAGCCGTAGTGGGTCTGGCCTGCAATCGAAAACTTGATCCCCAGGTACCATTCTTTCTTGTTCGGCCAATCTCCAATCGACTGGCAATAGGGGTGACAACCGGCTCGGCCTGCGATCAGGCCGCCGAGGTAAGAGGTGAATGCGGCTTTAGAACCGATGCGTGCCCCCCAGGGCAGAACTGCCGCCCCACCGTTGGTTGCGCCGACCACCGCATTGCCCGGCACTGGATAAGCGAATAACGCAGTACCGTAGGTGATTCCTTTGTACAGGAAGTTCAGGTCGACAACCCCGTCATTGTTAAGGTCGAGCGGGACATTCCCGTAGCCCAGGTTAAGGGTTACGTTGGCGGGAGTGTAGACGATTTTGGCTTCGCTGGGTTGAACCAGCGCGAGCATCCCGACTCCCATTGCACCTGCGGCAACCGCGTAGGATGCAAGACGGCGGTCAAGTGTCGAGTTGATCCGTGCGATCGCACGGGGTAGTTTTGGCCTGCTGTCACGAGTCTGCACAGTCTGCTCCATTCCTTCGAGTTGTGTTTGCCATTAGAGTCTACGAATGGCCCAACTACTACGTGCTACACGACTGAGGATCTTCCTCACGGCGCCAGAGTGTCAGGCCATCCGCCCCGCGGGCCAGCATCCCGAGGCTTGGCGCGGGCGAGATCGGGTCGATCTGAGTTGGGCTCAAAGCGGCCTTCTCATCGGTACCGGTTTTCGCACCGGCGATGATCGCCTTGTTCGGTTCGGTCTCGTAGGCATAGCCGGTGATGATCGCGCTGTAGCCATGTGACTGGGGATTCTTGATGTTGACTGAAACCCGCAGCCAGCCGTAATGAGGCTCAGGTCCGATATTGAATTTCACACCGATGTAGCGATCCCGAACTCCCTTCCCGCCATTGGCGAACGGGCCGATCCAAGTCGGGGGCTTGATGGTTCCGGAAAAGAATTGATACCAGTTGGAACCGATGACCGAACGGGCGCTGAACTGGGCCCCAGGACTGATGGGCTGTCCCGCGAAAAGCGGCGGTGTGAAGCCGGGCGCGCCGAGGAACTTCCCCAGTCTATAGCTGGAATAGTTGATCGCATTGAATGCGCCGCACAGCGAGCCTACTGCCTCGCTAATGCAGAATCCATACGCCCTGATGCCGACGTCGAGGACGCCGTCGCGGTTCACGTCGATAAAGATGGAGCTGCCAAGGTTCAAGTACGCCTGGGTGTAAACCACTTTGGCTTCGGCGGGCGGAGTCATCGCTAATATGGAGACCCCGGCAGCTCCCGCAGCTACCGCATAAGACGCCAAGCTCTTGCTGAGCATTGAACTGATCTCAGCGGACGAGCGAAGCTTCCCGGATCTTCTCGCTGGTTTTGACATTGCGATTCTTCTTTCGTAATGGGAGATGTTGAAGAGTGCCCGAGCTTGTGTCGGCTCAGGCACCTCCGCAACTAAACTGCGGCGGCTTCTTCGTCGCGCCGCCAGATAGCAAGAGCATCCGCACCCCGAGCCAACAGTCCCAGACTCGCCGGCTGAGTTGCCGGAGCGAGCACACTTGCAGGATTGTTGCTGGCTTTCTCCGGACCGGAAACATGTCCCTCGACGAGGTTGGTTTGAGGAGTTGTTTCGTAGGCGTAGCCGGTCAACTGGAGCGAGCCGCCCTGCAGGTAATTGCTCAGGTTCACGCGGGCCCAGCCGTAATGCGTGGTGCCATTGATCACGAACTTCAGTCCGATGTAACGGTTGTTGGCGTTGGCAAAATTTCCGTTGAACCAGGAACTGCCGCCATACATGCCGGCGTCGGCCATCCGCAAGCCGTAGCTGTAAAAGGTGTTGCTCAGGAACTTTTCGCCCGGGCCCACCGGAAGGCCGAAAAATCCTGCCGCCGGGCCTCCTTTGGCCGCTACCAGCACGGCATTGCCCGCTGCAGGCTTCACAAAGGCCCACTCCGAGTGGAAGAACCCGCTTTGCACGGAAATCGTAAAGTCAACGACACCGTCGTTGTTCACGTCAATCGGGATGGAGCCGAACGAGGTTTGTGAATTTGCGGGAGTGTAGACGACCTTGGCCTGAGCTGACGACGTGAATAGCGCCGCGCCCGCGACCGCCACGTAGGCAACGAGCGCCTTGTCGAGTTTCGAGTTGACCGGGGCGACTGCCCGGGGTTGATTAGTTTTCTTCGCTCGATCTTGCATATGGATGTCCACCTTTTTCCTTGAGATAGACCGCGTGTCCACAATCCATTTCCACAGCCTACTTGCTTAAGAGCGATCCTTACAGTTCCATCGAATCTTCCTCTCGCCGCCAGATTGCGAGGGCATCGGCGCCCCGCGACAGCAGGCCCAAGGTTGGCTTCTGGCTATAAGGCGTCAACCTTTCTTCCAGACCCACCGCGCCCGCAACTTCCGGACCGGATGTCTGGCCCGCGAGAATCCGCTTGTTGGGGATGGTTTCGTAGGCGTAGCCGGTGAGGGTGCCAGCGATGCCGCTCGTAACCGTGAGACGAGCCCAGCCGTAGTGAGTCTGACCATTGATGGAGAACTGCAGGCCCAGGTAATGATTCTGAACGTTCAGCCATTTGCCAAACGTTTTGATCGATCCGGAAATGGCTCCCGACTTCGCCATGAGCCCGAAGTGAGAGAAGTGTCCGTTAGGGCCGATCGGAACCCCGAAACGCAACGCCGAAGCGCTGCCATTCCCAAAAATATGATTGGCGCCTAGCCCGGCGGCATAAAAATGGTCCCAGTTTCCGTAGGCGAAGTGACTGAATGAGAAATCGTTCACGCCATCCTGATTGAGATCGAGGAGATATTGGCTGTTCTCCCCAATCGTTACATTTACGGGCGTGTAAACCACCTTGGCTTGCGCGGGTTGAGCGGCGGCAAGCACGCCCGCTCCCGCGGCCATGTACGCGATGAGTTTAGCGTCGAGTTTTGGATTGAGCCGTGCTGCGCTTCGGGGTGATTTTAGTGGGTTCATTTTGTCCTCTCGAATTCATTAAAAATAAGAGTGCCTGACCTTGTGGAGGCTCAGGCACCTCCGAAGCTAAACGGCGGCATTCTCTTCCTCGCGCCGCCAGATGGCCAAGCCGTCGGCGCCGCGTGCCAGCAATCCCAGGGTGGCGGGATGCTTCGACGGGGCCAGCAAATCCGCCGGAGCGCTGGCGTTGGCAACGGTCGGCCCCGACTTAACCCCTGCGATGAGGGGCTGATTGGGTACGGTCTCGTAGGCATAGCCGGTGATGACCGCGCCGCTATGCATATTCAAGTTGACCCAGCCGTAGTGCGTCTGTCCGCTGATCACAAACTTCACGCCCAGGAAGCGGTTGTAGACGTTGGCCCATGGTCCCCGGGTCGAACACTTCGAATGGCAAGCGGAAACTGCCCTCATCAACTCGGGCCTGGTCACGAAGGCGTCTTTGGGGCCAACGCGTACGCCCCAGACCAGGGCGGCCGCTGATCCAGGCGCTCCGATAATGCCGTTCCCCGCTGCGGGACCGACGGCGATGTAGGATCCATAGCCGAGCGTTCCCCAGGTAAAGAGGATGTCCGGGATACCGTCGCTGTTGATGTCGAATGGTATCTGACAGCCGTTGCACTGGAACACGAGTTGCTGATTCGCCGGAGTGTAGACGATCTTGGCCTCCGCGGACTGGGTGGCGAGCAACCCTACCCCGGCCGCTCCAGCGGCAGAAATGTAGGCGGCCAGCTTCTTTTCGAGCTTCGAGCTGAGGCGTTCTTGAGTGCAATTCGACATTGGTTATCTCCACTCGCTGAATACTTACCCGGCAAATTGCCTGCTCACAACTTCATTGCGTCCGAGATGCTGGTTCAAGCTCTTCTTCCCGGCGCCATAGTCTTACTGCGTCGGCGCCGCAGGCCAGCATGCCAAGAGTTGCGGGTTGGGAAACTGGAGCCAGCAAGTCAGCCGGTGCAGCGCTGCTGGCTTTATCCGCGCCAGAAATGTGGCCTTCGACGATGTTGACGTTGGGCGTGGTTTCGTACGCATATCCGGTCAGAACCACGTTGCGGAGGTCGTTGGTAACGGTCATACGCGCCCAGCCGTAGTGGACCTGGCCGCTAATAAGGAACTTGAAGCCCAGATAGCGATTCGTCGCGTTGGCGAACGGTCCGAAAAAATTCGAGACTGAGTACTGAAAGAAGCCCGCCATGAAAACGCCCTTGCCATAGTAGGAATTCGTGGTGAACTTCTCCCCCGGTCCAACCGGAACTCCGAAAAAGCCCGCCGCCGCCCCGTTGTTTCCCCGGACGGCGTTGCCCGTCACCTGCGGCAGCGCCATAAGCCAGAACGAGTGTCCGATGCCATCCGTAAATTCCAGGGTAAAATCTGCGATGCCGTCATGATTGAGGTCTATCGGGGTCGCTCCTACAATCGTCGTCTGAGTCGGTGTGTACACAACCTTGGCCTCTGCCTGGGGCACGGCGAATGCGGCCGCACCGGCTGCGCTGGCAGCCGCCACGTAGGCGGTCAGGCGCTGGTTAAGCTTCGAGCTAACGGCCACGGCGGGACGGGCGGCATTGCCTTTGGCGTGAGGCATGGATGGCTCTCCTTTGAACTGATCGTGCGGGGCCCAGTGCGGACAGAGTACGCCGATTGCTCGGCTCAGGGGAGGAGTTACGAGGCCGGAATTTTGTCACTGTTTGGGGCGGAGGTCAAGCAGGTTTTTTGCACATGCCCGGCTGGCTGGGCTGTTTGGCCGATCGCCTTGCCCCCATGCGCCACACTGTGAAAAACTGACAACCACCGTAATTGAGCGGGATCGATGGTCCAAGCGCGGACATTATTCGAGAAGATTTGGGATACGCACCTGGTGGCGCAGCCGGCGGGGCGCTCGCCCATTCTCTATATCGACCTTCACCTTGTGCATGAGGTGACCTCGCCCCAGGCCTTCGATGGGCTGCGAGTTTCCGGGAGAAAAGTGCGGCAGCCGGCACGCACCGTGGCGACCGTCGATCACAATATTCCCACGGAGCCGCGCGGAACGCCCATTACCGATCTGATTGCGGCGAAGCAGATTTCTGCCCTGCAGCAGAACTGCAAGGAGTTCGGCATCCGGTTGTTTGATATGGATTCGCCGGATCAGGGAATCGTGCATGTGATCGGGCCCGAGATGGGGCTGACGCAGCCGGGGATGACGATTGTTTGTGGCGACAGCCATACCAGCACGCATGGAGCCTTCGGAGCGCTGGCGTTTGGGATTGGAACGTCCGAGGTGGAACACGTCCTGGCGACGCAGTGCCTGGCGCAACACAAGCCGAAGACGATGAAAATCGACGTTCGCGGCCGGCTGGCTGAAGGCGTGACGGCCAAAGATCTGGCGCTGGGGATCATCGGGCAGATTGGCACCGACGGCGCGACCGGGCATGTGGTCGAGTATGCGGGCCCGGCGGTGCGTGCGCTCTCGATGGAAGGCCGCATGACGCTGTGCAATATGAGCATTGAGGCGGGTGCGCGCGCCGGCATGGTCGCGCCGGATGAGACGACCATCGCATATGAGAAGGGCCGGCGCTTTTCGCCGAGCGGCGCGGAGTGGGAGAAGGCGGTCGAGTATTGGCGGAGTTTACCTTCCGATGAAGGGGCAGCCTTCGACAAAGTGATCGACATTGATGGGGCGCAGTTGTGTCCGTTTGTCACCTGGGGCACAAATCCCGGGATGGTTGCTCCGGTGACCGGGCGCGTGCCGGAGATTAAGAGCATGGACGATTCCGACCGCCGGGCGACCGAGTTGGCTTTGCAATACATGGGGCTCGAACCGGGGAAGCGGATTGAGGATATTGGGATTGATCGCGTGTTCATCGGGTCGTGCACGAACTCACGCCTTGAAGATCTGCGGGCAGCGGCGCGGGTGGCCAAAGGCCATCGCGTGAGCGGGAAGGTTCGAGCGATGGTGGTGCCGGGATCGCAGGCCGTCAAACGGGCAGCAGAGCAGGAAGGCCTGCACCGGATTTTTCAGGATGCTGGGTTTGAATGGCGGGAGTCGGGGTGCTCGATGTGCCTGGGGATGAATCCGGATATTTTGCAACCGGGGGAGCGATGTGCTTCGACCAGCAATCGTAATTTTGAAGGGCGGCAGGGGCGCGGAGGACGCACGCATCTCGTGAGTCCGATGATGGCGGCGGCGGCAGCGATTGCGGGGCACTTTACGGACATCCGGAATTGGAAGTTTCAGTAGCTGACACGTAGGGACGGACGCATTCGTCCGTCCGGTAGAGCGAAGCTGGACAGCCTCGTTTTGGGCGGTGTAGTGCACGCGAGATCCGTCGCCCCGCTGGAGTAAACGCGGGGTTTGAGGATGACGCCGTCAGACAAAGTAGGCAATCGATGAAACCATTCACAGTGCATCGCGGGCGCGTGGCGCCGCTGGATCGGGTGAACGTCGACACCGACCAGATTATTCCGAAGCAATTCCTGAAGCGCATTGAACGTACGGGTTTCGGGCAATTTCTGTTTCATGACTGGCGATTCGGGGCCGACGGACAGAAGAATCCTGAGTTCATCTTGCACCAGCCGCGCTATGAAGGGGCGAGCATTCTAGTCGCGGGCAAGAATTTCGGATGCGGCTCGTCGCGCGAACATGCAGTGTGGGCGTTGGAGGATTTCGGATTTCGCGCGGTGATTTCATCTTCGTTCGCCGACATTTTTGCCAATAACAGCACGAAAAATGGCTTTCTCGCGGTGCAACTCAGTGAGGGCGAAGTTGCCGAGATCATGCGGCGGACGAAAGAAGCCGGCGAATATCAGATCACGATTGACCTGGAACGATGCGAAGTGCGGGATGATCAGTCATTTCACGCGAAGTTTAGCGTGGACGAGTTCACCCGCGATTGTCTGCTGAAAGGCTTAGACGATATTGGCCTGACCTTGCAGTACGACGCTGAAATTGCGGCGTATGAAGCGCGGCATGGGGTTCCAGCGGCGCTGCAAAGGGCCTGAGGGTAATAAACAGTCAACGCAGGTAAAGAATTGTAAAACCTGCGCACCGGCCTTGACCGGTCCCGCCACGGCAGTTGATGCTGGTTTAGCAAGGTTTTAGGGCACAGCAGACTGCGATTTTAATAGGTTCCCGCCCGGGATAAGAATTTCCTGCCTGCCAGATAAGTTTGCCGAAACCGGGCCTACAATGTGTACGTCTAATAGATGACCTTGTGCGGGGTGTAAGCACGGCAACGGACTGCTAGTAACTATGATCGATTTACAACTTTCAGGAAAACGGTGGCGCGCGGCCGCGTATGCGACGGTGGTCTTCGTTCTTGCGGCAGTTTGCGCGTTGTTCCAGGGGTGCAGCAGCAGCGGCGACGCCAAGCAACAAAAAGCCCAGGCAGCCGGACCGCGATCGGTCTCAGTCGCCGTGGCGCCGGTCCAGCGCCAGGACGTTCCCGTGTATCTCTCGGGCCTCGGAGCTGTGACTGCGTTCAATACTGCAAACATCAAGAGCCGGGTCGACGGGCAGATCATGAGGGTGAATTTTCGCGAGGGGCAGTCCGTCAATCAGGGCGAGCTGCTGATCGAGATCGACCCCCGGCCCTATCAGGTGCAGCTGGAGCAGATGCAGGCGCAGCTCTTCAAAGATGAGGCAACGTTGCGCGACGCCAAGCTGAATCTGGAACGCTACACCTCTTTGATTCCTTCCGGCAGCATCGCACAGCAGCAGGTGGATACCCAGAAGGCGACCGTCGATCAGCTCGATGGGCAGGTTCGGACGGATCAGGCGCAGATTGATAGTGCCAAGCTGCAGATAGTCTACTGCCACATTACGGCGCCATTCAGCGGGCGCGTGGGATTGCGGCAGGTGGATCCAGGCAACATTATTCATGCATCGGACACCAATCCGATGCTGATCTTGACGCAGTTGCAGCCGATCGCGGTGATCTTCACGCTTCCGGAAGATCAACTGCAGAGCGTGTCGAAGCACATGAAGCAGGGAACGCTTCAAGTGGACGCGTTCAGCCGCGACGATCAGACCAAGCTGGCGAGCGGCAAGTTGGTAACGATTGATAATCAGATCGATCCGACTACCGGAACGGCGAAGCTGAAAGCGGTTTTCGATAACAAAGACGACAAGCTCTGGCCCAACCAGTTTGTGAATGCCGACCTGCTGCTGGAAACGCGCAAGAACAGCACGGTGGTGCCGACGGCGGCGATCCTGCGCGGTCCGCAGGGCACGTTTGTTTACGCGGTGAATTCTGACAAGACGGTGGAAGATCGGCAGGTTACTGTGTCGCTTACTCAAGGCGACACGACTGTGATTGCCAGTGGAGTGAATCCGGGCGACACGGTGGTGACGGACGGCCAGGACAAGCTGCAGCGCGGCAGCAAGATCGAACCGCGGGCTACGACTCCGCCTCCGGCGACCGGTCCATCCGGAGTGAATGGCGTCAAACGTCTCGCGCCAGCGGTGGGAGCAGGATCGAGCCAGCCCGGTGCGGGCGAGTCTGGTTCGAGCCAGCCAAGCTCAGGATCGGGCGCGCCAATTGCGGGTGGTGGAGGTTCCGGCAACTAACGCCGGTCCAGGTTCATGAGTCCTTCAAGATTATTCATTCTGCGCCCCGTTGCGACAACGCTGCTGATGGTGGGCGTGCTGCTCGTGGGCTGGGTGGCATTCAGACAGCTTCCAGTTTCAGCGCTGCCCGAGGTCGACTATCCGACGATTCAGGTGGTGACGTTTTATCCCGGGGCCGCTCCCGAGGTGATGGCGTCGTCGGTAACTTCGCCGTTGGAGCGCCAGTTCGGGCAGGTGCCCGGACTGAGCCAGATGACCTCCACGAGTTCCTATGGCAGTTCGCTGATCACGCTGCAATTCGGACTCGACCAGAACATCGACGTGGAAGAGCAGCAGGTTCAAGCCGCGATCAACTCCGGCTCGACCTACCTGCCGAGCGATCTACCGAATCCTCCGATTTACAACAAGGTCAATCCCGCGGACGCGCCGATCCTCACGCTGGCGCTGAGTTCTGATTCGTTGCCGTTGTCGAAGGTGGAAGATCTCGCCGACACCTCGCTGGCGCAGAAGATTTCGCAATTGCCGGGTGTGGGATTGGTGTCGATCAGCGGCGGACAAAAGCCCGCCGTGCGTATTCAGGCGAATCCCACGACGCTGGCCTCTTACGGGCTGAGCCTCGAAGACTTACGTGCGGCGCTGGTGCAGGCGAACGTCGACCAGGCCAAGGGCGTCATTGACGGTGCGCGGCAGTCGTACACGATTGGCGCGAACGACCAGCTTTTTTCCAGTGAACAGTACAAGCCGATCGTGGTCGCGTATCGCAACAATGCGCCCGTGCGCTTGAGCGATGTCGCGAACGTAATCGATGGGACGGAGAACAATCAACTCGCGGCCTGGATGAATCTGACTCCGGCGGTCATCGTCAACATTCAGCGGCAGCCGGGTGCGAACATCATCAGCGTTGTCGACCGCATCAAGAAACTTCTGCCCCAGTTGCAGGCCTCGCTGCCGCAGGCCGTGAAAGTGCAGATCCTGACCGACCGCACGACGACCATTCGCGCTTCGGTGAAGGACGTTTATTTTGAACTGGGGCTGGCTATCGGCCTGGTCATCATGGTCGTCTTCCTTTTCCTGCGAAATCTTGCCGCGACCGCAATTCCCAGCGTGGCCGTGCCGCTTTCAATCATCGGCACATTCGGCGTGATGTATCTGCTGGGATACAGCTTGAACAACCTCACGCTCATGGCGCTGACGATCTCTACCGGCTTCGTGGTGGACGACGCGATCGTCATGATCGAGAACATCGACCGCTACCTGGAGGCTGGCGATTCGCCGCTGGAAGCGGCGCTCAAAGGATCGGCGCAGATCGGGTTCACGATTGTTTCGCTGACCGTATCGCTAATCGCCGTGCTGATTCCGTTGCTGTTCATGGGCGACATCGTCGGACGTTTGTTCCGCGAATTCGCGGTCACTCTGGCGGTAACTATTATCGTTTCGGCGTTTGTTTCGCTCACCTTGACGCCGATGATGTGCGCCAAGCTGCTGAAGCATCGCAAGGAGGGCGAAAGGGGGCGCTTCTACGAAGTTACGGAAGACTACTACAACCGCATCATCGCTTTTTATGGACGCACGGTAAAGGTCGTCCTGAAGCATCAGACGGTGACGCTGCTGGTCACGGCTGCGACGCTGGTGCTGACGCTTGCGTTATATGTCATCGTTCCCAAGGGATTTTTCCCGGTGCAGGATACGGGCGTGATTCTCGGGATCTCCGAAGCGCCGGATGATGTTTCATTCGGAGCCATGGCGCAGCGGCAGCAGGAGCTGGCCAAGATCATCCTGCAGGATAGAGATGTGGAGAGCCTGTCGTCGTTCATCGGTGTTGATGGGACGAACACGACCCCGAACTCGGGCCGAATTCAGATCAATCTGAAGCCGCGCGACCAGCGCTCGGATAGCGCGTCGGACGCGATTTTGCGGTTGCAGCCGGCGCTGGCAAAGGTGGACGGAATCACGTTGTACATGCAGCCGGTGCAGGACCTCACGGTGGAAGATCGTGTGAGCCGCACTCAATTCCAGTATTCCATTGAGGATGCGGACGTGCAGGAGTTGTCGCAGTGGATCCCGAAGCTGGTGGCAAAGCTGCAGACATTGCCGGAGTTGCGCGACGTGGCGACGGATCAAGTGAACGGCGGCTTGAGAACGAACATCAGCATTGATCGCGATACGGCGTCACGGCTGGGAATTTTTCCGCAGGCGATCGACAACACTCTTTACGACGCTTTTGGGCAGCGCCAGGTCTCGACCATCTTCACGCAATTGAATCAGTACCACGTGGTGCTGGAAGTGCTGCCGAATTTCGCGGAAGATCCCGCGAACCTGCGAGATATTTATATCCGCCCCAGCACCGTGACACAGAACTCGGGTGCGCCAACGGCGAATGGAGCAGGGGTTAGCACCAGCGGAAATCCGGTGCCGATTTCGACTTTCACGCGCATGAAGTCGTCAAATGCAACGCTGGCAGTGAACCATCAAGGGCAGTTTCCTGTGGTCACGCTTTCCTTCAACCTGGCGCCCGGGGCGTCGTTAGGCGAGGCGACGAAGGCGATTCAGCAGGTCGAAAAAGACATTCAGCTTCCGGCCAGTATTCACGCGTCATTTCAAGGGACAGCCGCGGCCTTTCAGAATTCGCTGGCCAGCGAGCCTTACCTGATCCTGGCGGCTGTGATTACGGTTTACATCGTGCTGGGTGTTCTCTACGAGAGCTACATTCATCCGATCACGATTCTCTCGACACTGCCTTCGGCGGGTGTGGGCGCAATTCTGGCGCTGATGATTACCGGCAACGACCTGACCGTGGTGGCGTTGATCGGCATCATCTTACTGATCGGCATTGTGAAGAAGAACGCCATTATGATGATCGACTTTGCGCTCGAAGCCGAGCGCGAGGAGCACAAGCCTCCGGAGGAAGCGATTTATCAGGCGTGCCTGCTGCGTTTCCGGCCTATCATGATGACGACCATGGCGGCGCTGCTTGGTGGTTTGCCGCTGGCACTGGGTTCGGGCACCGGAGCGGAGCTGCGCCGGCCTTTGGGCATCACGATTGTTGGCGGGTTGTTGCTCAGCCAGTTGCTCACGTTGTACACGACGCCGGTGGTCTATCTGTGGTTTGACCGGTTGGCGCAACGGTTCTCGCGGTATGCCATCGGCAATCCGATTCCGAAGAACGAGCCGATGTCGGCCGATTGATTTGTCTTACGCGTTTTGAACGATGAGCATCTCTTCCCCATTTATCCGGCGCCCGATTGGCACGTCGTTGTTGGCAGCGGCGCTGCTGATGTCGGGAATCCTTGCATTTAATTTCCTGCCGGTCGCCTCGCTGCCGAGAGTGGATTTCCCGGTGATCGGCGTGGGTGCGGGTCTGCCCGGAGCCGACCCACAAACCATGGCGTCGGCGGTGGCGACACCGTTAGAGAGGCAGTTCGGGCGCATCGCCGGCGTGAACCAGATGACCTCGTCGAGCCAGCTGGGAACGACGGGCATCACTCTGCAGTTTGATCTGAACCGCAATATTGACGCCGCGTCGCGTGATGTACAGGCCGCCATCAACGCGGCGCGAAGCCAGCTTCCCGCCAATCTGCCCAGCAACCCGTCGTATCGCAAGGCGAATCCGGCGGACGCGCCCGTCCTGATTCTGGCGCTTGTTTCGGACACGATAACGGTACCGCAGATGTATGACGCCGCCGACTCGATTCTGGCGCAGAAACTGGCTCAGGTGGACGGCGTTGGCCAGGTGTTCGTGGGCGGAGCAGCGCAGCCTGCGGTGCGCGCAGAACTCAATCCCACGTTATTGAACAAATTGGGAATCGGTCTCGACACGGTTCGCAATGCGTTGAACGCGGTGAATGCGAATCGTCCCAAAGGAGAAGTTTCCAGCAATACCAGATCCATCACCTTTGAGGACAACGACCAGCTGTTTACGGCGGACCAGTACCGGCCTCTGATTATTTCGTACAACAAGGGCGCGGCGGTGCGGCTCGGGGATGTCGCTGAGGTGACGGACTCGGTCTCGGACATACGCAACATCGGTTTGGCGAACGGTAAGCCGGGCGTGCTGGTCATCGTTTTCCGGCAACCGGGGGCAAACATCATTGACACCGTCGATCGGGTGCGAGCGCTGATGCCGTACTTGCAATCGTCAATCTCGCCAGCTATTCATCTTTCGATCGTGATGGACCGCACGGTCACAGTGCGTGCCTCCGTCAAAGACATCGAAACCACGCTGGTCATTTCGGTCGTGCTCGTCATCCTGGTGGTCTTTGCATTTCTGCGAACGGTACGTGCGACGATCATTCCAAGTATCGCTGTGCCTCTTTCGCTGGTGGGCACGTTCGCCGGAATGTATCTCCTCGACTACAGCCTCGACAATTTGTCGCTGATGGCGCTGGCGATTTCGACCGGATTCGTCGTTGATGACGCCATTGTCGTGCTGGAAAATATCACGCGCTATCTGGAGCAAGGGATGGGCGCGGTGCAGGCGGCGTTCAAGGGCGCGGCCGAGATCGGGTTCACGGTCGTTTCGATGAGCGTGTCGCTGGTGGCCGTCTTCATTCCGCTGCTGTTGATGGGCGGCATTGTCGGAAGGCTGTTCCGCGAGTTCGCGGTAACCCTGAGCATTGCGATCGGCGTTTCCTTGCTGGTCTCTTTGACGACCACGCCCACAATGTGCGCCAAGTTCCTGCGGCCGGCTAAGGAAGACGAAGAGCACAATCTGTTCTATCGCCTCAGCGAACGGTTCTTTGACGGCATGCTGGGAGCTTACCGGCACTCGCTGGGTTGGGTGCTGAGACACCAGCCGCTGACGCTCACCGTGACCATCCTTGTCGCTTGTCTCAGCGGGTACCTGTACACCATCGTGCCCACGGGCTTCTTCCCGCAGCAAGATACAGGGCGCATCATGGGCGGAGTCATGGCGGAGCAGGATATCTCGTTCCAGGCCATGAGCGACAAGATGCAGCGCTACGTCAATATCGTCATGCGAGATCCGGCGGTGGATTCGGCGGCCGGTTTTGCCGGCGGAAACACTGCTCTGAATCAGGGCCGTTTCTTCATGATGCTGAAGCCATTGGACCAGCGCAACAACTGCAAGCCGAAGCATTTTTGGGATAGCTGTCCGACGGTCACAGCGGACGATGTGATCAACCGTCTTCGCCCCCAACTGGCGGTGGTTCCCGGGGCGACCCTGATTCTTCAATCTGCGCAGGACCTCACCATTGGCGGCCGCTTTGGCAACGCGCAGTATCAATACACGTTGCAGAGCGCTAACCTCGATGACCTGAACAACTGGGCTCCGCGCCTGCTGCAAAAAATGAAGAGCCTGCCGGAGTTGCGCGATCAGAACTCGGATCAGCAGGATAAAGGACTACAGGCCAAGTTAGTAATTGATCGCGACACAGCCAGCCGGCTGGGGGTCACTCCGCAGACTTTGGACAACGCGCTGTATGACGCGTTTGGGCAGCGGCAGGTGTCGACCATGTACCGGCCGCTGAATCAGTATCACGTGGTGATGGAAGTTGCGCCACAGTTCCAGCAAACTCCGGAAGCTCTGCAGAATATTTATCTGCGGTCGAGTTCCGGTGCGCCGATCCCGCTGTCTGCGTTCACGCACTACGAGCCGTCGAATACTCCGCTGGCGGTGAATCACCAGGGGCAAGTGCCTTCGGTCACGATCTCGTTCAATCTCGCGCCGGGAATTGCTCTTGGCCAGGCGACGGATGCGATTGAAAAAGCCGAGCGCACGATCGGGGTTCCGCCGACGATCCAGGCTAGTTTTCAGGGCACGGCCGCAGCGTTCCAGGATTCGCGTTCCAACATGCTGGTTCTGATCCTCACGGCGGTGGGTGCTGTCTACATTGTGCTGGGCATGCTTTATGAGAGCTATATTCATCCCATTACGATTCTTTCCACAATCCCTTCCGCCGGCGTGGGAGCCCTTCTGGCACTGCGGCTGACGCACAACGAATTAAATGTGATCGGGATGATCGGCATCATCCTGCTGATCGGGCTGGTGAAAAAGAACGCCATCATGATGATCGACGTGGCGCTTGACGTGGAACGCACCCAGGGCAAGAAGCCGGTGGACGCGATCTACGAGGCATGCCTGCTGCGGTTCCGGCCGATTATGATGACGACCATGGCGGCATTGCTGGGCGGCCTGCCGCTGGCTCTGGGACGCGGCACGGGATCGGAGTTGCATCGGCCTCTGGGCATCACGATTGTGGGCGGCCTGATCGTGAGCCAAATGCTGACGCTCTTCACGACACCCGTTGTTTATGTGTATCTCGACCGGTTGCGCCTGGCGCTGCGGGGACGTCAGGATGAAGTTCTACCCGAAACCGGCCCGGCGCATGCCTGAAATTTCTGAAGAAGTTGAGCCAGTGCAACTCTGCTGGAGCGCGCCCGCATCGCATCTACCGAAACGGCGATGGGCAAGCTTAGTTGAAAGGCGGCAGCGCCGAATTCGACTCGTGCCTTTGTGATAGGCTTTCCACTTAAATCAAAATATTGCCCCAAAGTGGTACGGGCGTGGTTCTGCCTTTGTTCTCAAAATACTTGTTTTGCAAAATCTAGTTCAGGAGTAACGGATGCTAAAGAAAATGGCGGCGCTGTTGCTAGTTTGTGCAAGCGCGGCGACGTGGACGAGTTGTGGGAGCACGTCCAGCCACTATGTATATGCGGCGATTCCGGCATCGAGCGAAATCGTGGTCTACCGGGAAGACCCCAACTCTGGGGTTTTAATCGCGTTGACCACTAGTCCGGTTTCCGCCGGGTCGGCAGTACAGGCTCTGAAACTCCATCCCTCGAACAAGTTCCTCTACGCCGCGAATTCCGGGTCGAACGACATTTCCCTGTTCGCGATTAACACCGGTGCGCTCACCGAGACTGGAGCGCGGACTTCGGTCCTGCCAGCCACGGGCCCGAATCTGCTGGCGATGGATTCGGGCGGGAATTATCTCTACGTCGGTGATGCCGGGTCAAATACGATCTCGGTTTTCTCCATCGACTCCAGCAGCGGCGCTTTGAGCCAGGTTCCAGGCTCTCCCTTTCCGATTGGACTGACGGCTCTGAATTTGCAGGTGGCGCCGTCGGGCAATGTTCTGTACGTTACGGGCACGGCAGGATCGCTGGGTTATGTGGAAGCTTTCTCAGTAAGTGCAGGAGTTCTGACAGCCCCACTGCCGAACTCACCGTATCTGACAGGAACGAATCCTGACGGTCTAGCGATCAATGGCGCGGGTACTTTTTTGTACACGGCGAATTCGGCGCCGGACAATTCCCTGTCTCAGTTCGCAATTAACTCGGATGGATCGCTGGGCACCGCCACCATCATCGGCGGAGGAACGTTGTCGTCTCCCAACACGCTATTTATCGACAAATCTGGCAAGTATCTCTATGTGGCGAATGACAGCCCCAGCGGTACCCTGGTAGCGTTCTCGATCGGATCGGACGGCGGGTTGACGGTGCTGTCCACTTCTGTGTTCGGGACGGGCGCGAACCCGGATGCCATCGCAGGGGACCCCAGCGGCAACTATTTGTTTGTGGGCAACCAGTCAAGTCCGACGATTCAGTCGTTCAATCTGAACACCAGCAGTGGCGCCCTGACATCGGTTGCTTCCTACCCGGTTCCGGGCACCCCGACGTCAATTACGGTGTTGCCTTAGAGGAAAATAGAGCCGCATTTTTGATTGCGGCGTTTTTTCGTGACGTCCTATTTGACGTTGGTTTAACAACTGCATGACAAAAGGGTGCTGTGTCGCTTGGAAAATAAGCTGAGCAAAGGTCAATGCAACGGCGAAGGGCGCCCGGTCATCTAAAAGCCAACCTGGTTCTCGGCGGGCGGTGGCGCTGACGCCCGGGCCGGAAGTGAACAAAACATGAAAATTGCCGGCGCTGCCAGCGCTTTTCCGAAGCATTACTATTCGCAGAAGTTTCTCCTTGAAAAATTACAGGAATATTGGGGCGACCGTCTCCGCAATCCGCAGATGCTCGCCCGGTTGCATCGCAGTGTGACAGTGGAGGGCCGCCATCTGGCAATGGAGCCGGAGAAGTATTACGACATTGCCACCTGGGGCCAGGCCAACGACATTTGGATCGAGGTAGCGCAGGAGTTGGGCGAGCAGGCGCTCTGCCGGGCTCTGCATCACGCGGGAGTCGAGGCGAGTTCTTTAGGGGCTTTGTTTTTTGCGTCCGTGACGGGAATTTCGAGTCCGTCGATCGATGCGCTTCTAGTGAATCGCATGGGACTGCCGCGCAACATTCGGCGCGTGCCGATTTTCGGACTGGGATGTGTTGCGGGCGCGGCTGGAATCGCGCGCGCCGCGGATTATGTGCGAGCGTATCCTTCACAGGCTGCGGCGCTGGTTTCGGTGGAGCTTTGCTCGTTGACGATTCAGCGCGACGATCTGTCCGTGGCGAATTTAATTTCATCCGGCTTGTTTGCGGATGGATCTGCCGCGGTGATTGTGACCGGGGCCGATGTCGAATCCAACGGACCTGAGATTTTGGCGACGCGATCGGTGTTCTATCCCGATACCGAAGAGATGATGGGATGGAAGGTGACCGAGAAGGGATTTCGCATTACGCTCTCGCCGGAAGTGCCCACGCTCATTCGCGAACATCTGGGGCAGGATGTGGATGCGTTCCTCGGCGAGTACGGATATTCGCGGAAGGACATTGGGAGCTGGGTGCTGCACACGGGCGGTCCGAAGGTGCTGGAAGCTACGGCCACCGCGCTCGATCTGCATAATGGGCAACTCGATGCATCCTGGGATTGTTTGAAAAAAGTTGGGAACTTATCCTCGGCGTCGGTGCTGGTCGTGCTGGAAGATGTGATGCGGAACCGGCGTCCACAGCCGGGTACGCTCGGAGTACTTGCGGCCATGGGCCCCGGATTCTGTTCCGAGTTGTTGCTGCTGCGTTGGTGAGGCCCGGCGGAATATGAGTCAGAACCTGCCAAGCGAGACGGACGTTTTTGTCATCGGCGGCGGCCCGGCCGGGTTGGCTTTGGCGATCGCGGCTCGTCAGCGAGGGCTCCGCGTCGTGGTCGCCGATGGGGCGCAGCCGCCGGTTGACAAGGCGTGCGGCGAGGGACTGTTGCCGGACAGCCTGGAGGCGCTGGCGCGTCTGGGGATTCAGATTCCTATCACAGAATCAGCCGCGTTTCGCGGTATTCGTTTTTTGGGAGCTACGCTGTCGGCCGATGCTGTTTTCCCCGGCGGCAGTTGCGGTGTGGCAATGCGCCGCACGTCACTCCATCCACTCATGACGCAGCGCGCAGAGCGGTCGGGCGCGGACCTGTTGTGGCGGACTTGTGTGACCGGCATCTCGGCCGATGGCGTTCAGGTTCAGAATCACTTCGTGCGTGCCAGATGGATTGTTGGCGCGGATGGTTCGAATTCGCGCGTGCGACAGTGGGCGGGTCTCGACCGCAGTCCGAAGCCGCGCATGCGGTATGCCTTCCGGCGGCATTACCTCGTGAAGCCTTGGACCGACTATATGGAAGTGTACTGGGGCAAGCAATGCCAAGGCTATGCAACCGCGGTGAGCAGCAGCGAAGTTTGCGTCGCGGTGGCGTCGCATGATCCGGCTTTGCGGCTGGAGGAATCTCTGCGCACTTTGCCGGCGTTAGGCGAGCGGCTGCAAGGCGCTCCGGTGGTTACGTCCGAACGAGGAGCCCTGACCGGAAATCGCAGCCTGCGCAGCGTGTGGCGCGGGAATGTGGCGCTGACTGGCGATGCCTCTGGGACCGTCGATGCGATTACCGGTGAAGGACTGGGATTAGGCTTCAGCCAAGCGGTCGCGCTGGCAGAGGCTCTGCAATCGGGCGACCTGCGGCTTTATCAAAGAGAGCATGCGCGACTGGCTCTTCGTCCGCATTGGATGGCGCGGCTGATGCTGACTCTCGACGGCCGCCCCTGGCTGCAGCATCGTGTCTTGCGGACCTTTCAAAAGCGCCCCGAAATTTTCCAGCGATTTCTGGCGTTGCATGTAGGAACGCTCCCGCCCGCAGATCTGGTCTGGGATGGATTGACTCTGGGTTGGGGATTGCTCACCGCATAGATGAAGAACGCGCTCCGTCTGAAACCTCAGGTTGTCATTTTTCTGATCGCCACCGCCCTGACGGCCGCCGCGCAGCGTTCTTCACTCCAGATTGATCCCGGCAGGTCGACGGTGGAATTCACTTTGGATGCAGCTCTTCATGCGGTGCACGGAACCTTTCACGTGAAGCCGAGCACTTTGCAGTTTGATCCGTCGTCGGGGCAGGTATCAGGCGAGATTGCCGTCGATGCGAAGAGTGGCGAGACGGGGAACAGCATGCGTGACCGCAAGATGCATAGGGACGTCCTAGAGAGCGATCGATATCCGGAAATTTCGTTTCGGCCGGACCGGGTTGAAGGCGCCGTAAAGAAATCCGGGAAGTCTTCTCTTGGTGTGCATGGAACTTTCCGGCTGCATGATGTGAACCGCGAAATCACGGTGCCAGCCGAAATAGAAATATCCGGCGATCGTTGGACGGCTATGGCTCATTTCACGATTCCTTATCAGAAGTGGGGACTGAAAAATCCGAGCACGTTGTTCTTGCGGGTCAGCGAGTCGGTCCAGGTCGAATTGGTGGCCGTCGGCACCGTAGCGCAGGAAAGCGCCAGTGTGCCTTAATAACCGTCCTGAGGCGCGATTCCTTTTCCTTCTGTACATACGTAGCAGCGGCCGGCGGCGAGGCTCTTGTATTCTTCAGTCCTTCCGCTCGGCCATTCAATCAGCAAGCGATCGACTTTGTCGCGTTTCTCCAGGCCGAAGGTGACCGGCAACTCCGATTGCGAAAGATAGCTGGAGCCGCCCTTTACTACGCGCGATTGAGTAAGGTCCCCGGTGAACGCGCGAACTGTAGCGCCGATCGCATCGCGGTTCGATTTCGTTCCGATTAGGCGGAAACGAATGCTGCGGCTTCCCGCTAGTTGGTCGTTGCGGTAGAGATAGGCGGGCCCGTTATTGGTGGTGAGCAAGAGATCGAGATCGCCGTCGCGATCAAAGTCGCCATAGGCAAGCCCGCGGCCGACCTTTGGCTGATCGAAGCCGCTGCCGACTTCCGAGGCCACATCCCTGAATCCGCCCTTCCCGTCGTTCAGAAAAAGCTGCGGCGGCTGCGCGTATCCGACGTTGCCGCGAATGTTGCGCACGGTTTCGTCGATGTGTCCGTTGGCGACGGCGAAGTCGAGCCAGCCATCGAGATTGACGTCGAGAAAGGCGCATCCGAAGCCGAGGCTGTTCTTCGACGCCATGCCGACTCCGGATCGCGGTGCAATGTCCTCGAAGATTTTTCCATTTAGCCGGTAGAGCCCGATCATTTCGTTGTCGAAATTCGTGATCGCGACTCCGGGTGATCCTGAGTTTTCGAAATCGGCAACATCCACGCCCATGCCGGCACGGGCTTTGCCTTCGTTGCTGAAAGCGAGGCCGGCTTCGACCGCGGCCTCTTTGAATGTGCCGTTGCGCTGGTTGCGATAAAGCTTGTTCGGCTGAGTGTCATTGGCGATCAGCAAATCCGGCCAGTTATCGTGGTCATCGTCAAGCAAGGCAACGCCGAGCGACTTGGAACTGCTGTCGAAGATCCCGCTGGCGGCGGTGACGTCTTCAAAAGTTCCGTTGCCGCGGTTGTGAAACAGCCAGCAAGTCTCGCCGCGATAAGCTTCAGGCGTGCAATACGACTTATGTTTTCCGTCGAGACTGCAAAAGACGTCGTGTTCCGGCGACCACTTCACATAGTTGCAGACGAAAAGATCGAGCAGGCCGTCGCGATCGTAATCGAACCATAAGGCCGAAGTGCTGAATCCCTCGCGCTTGCCTAAACCGCTGGCGGTGGTGACATCGACAAACGTGCCCTTGCCGGTGTTGCGGAAGAGGCGATTCTGTCCGACGCACGTGACTAGGATGTCGGGGAAGCCGTCATTGTTATAGTCGCCGACCGCAACGCCCATGCCGTAGAGTTCGACGTCGAGTCCAGCGCGGGTGGTCACGTCGGCGAAAGTCCCGTCGTGGTTGTTGTGGTAGAGGCGCAGCGTGCTGCGCTGTTTCTTGTGGCCGGGCCAGTCGGCGCCATTGATCAGCAGAATATCCTGCCAGCCGTCGCCGTCGTAATCCAGAAAGGCGCAACCGGAGCCCAGAGTCTCAGGAAGAAACTTGCCGCCAAAAGCGCCGCCGTTGTGCAGGAATTGGATTCCTGCCGGTTGGGTCACGTCAGTGAGTCGAAAGCCAGGTGCGGTCGCAGCTTGCGCCGTCAGAGTCCGCAGGTGAGGCAGTTGCGAAAGCGATGCCAGCCCTGCCATGCCCCATAGGAATGACCGCCGATTCACGGAACGTTCACCAACCCGGCGCGAATCGCGTACACCACCAGTTCGGCGGTCTTGTGAATTCCGAGGGTGTTCATGATGTTGGCGCGGTGAACGGCTACCGTATTGGCGCTGAGATCGAGCGCGGTCGCAATTTCTTTGTTCGACTTTCCATCGACGATCATCTGTAGCACTTCGAGTTCGCGGGGAGTGAGCGCGCCCTTGCGCTCGCCCTTCAGAGCGGAGCGCTGTTCGACTTCAGGATCGAAAACAGTTCCTCCGCCCGCCACCTTGCGGATGGCCGACCCTAGTTCCAAGTCCAGCGCATTTTTCAGAACGTAACCCTTTGCTCCCGCTTCGATGGCCTGTCGCACCCATGTGTTCTCGGTGTGCATGCTGAGCATGAGAACAGCGGTGTCGGGGGAGTCTTCCATGATCTGCCGCGTGGCTTGCAAGCCATTCATGCCCGGCAAAGCGCAATCCATCACGATCACTTGCGGATGAAGTTGCTTCGCCAGTTTGATGGATTCCTCGCCGTCTCCGGCCTCGCCTACAACTTCCATGTCTGCCTCGTCTTCGAGCATGCGCCGAAAGCCGCGCCGGACGAGGCTGTGATCATCCACGAGCAATACTGTGATCTTCTTTTCCATAAGACTCCGCTTTCTCCCTGGGAACGGCGAGGTGGACCAAGGTACCACCTTCCTGGGAACGGGAAAAAACGATTTGCCCGCCCATCAACTCCGAACGCTCGCGCATCGCGACCAGTCCGATGCCACGTTTGCTGGGGCGCTCGGGCAGACCGACTCCGTGATCTTCCACCTCGAGTTCGAGCAGGTCAGGCAGAAAACGCAGACGCACCCACGCCTGTTTGGCGCCGGAATGCCGCGCAACATTATTTAATGCCTCCTGCAAGACGCGATAAATATGAACGCCGGCTCCGCCATCCACCGGAAATGGCTCGCCCTGCTTCTCATAGGATATTGCAATACCGGTCTGCCTTTCCACGTTCGGGATGTACCAGTCGAGAGTGGTTTCAAGCCCGGCCTCGTCGAGCATGACCGGATGCAGGGCCTGCGACAGGCTGCGCACACTCTCCAGCGTAGTCTGCACGGTCTGTAGGACCTCCTGCAAATCCGCACGCAACGAAGAGCCTTCCGGAGCATGATTTCCCGCGCGGCGAAGCATGGACCCGAGTGCGGTGAGGATTTGCCCGAATTCATCGTGCAGTTCACGGGAGATGTAGCGCAGAGTTGACTCCTGCGTGGCGATGAGCTTCTGCGCCAGTTCGCTGCGGCGCGCGGAAATTTCGGCCAGGCGCGCGAATAAACGGCGATTCCAGCGAATGAGAGAGAGGCTGGTCAGTACGATTGCCACGAGAGTGGCGGCCAGAAAAACATAAACTTCACGCTGTACGCGGTCGTAAATCTGCACGATGCGTTGACCGGCCTGTTCTTCATTTTCGCTATTTTGCACCAGCATGCGCGACACCGCTGTGCTGAGAGCGGCTTGCCGCTCTTGCAGCGAAAGCTGGATTTGTGCTCGCGCCTCTTTGTCCTTGCCCGCGCTGGCCAGAGAAAAGACGCGGTCTACAGCATCCCAGAACTGATTAAAGGAGCCGCTCAGAAAAGCGCTTTGCTCGGGTGTGCGACTGGTCGCGGCGAGGCCAGACTCCAGGCGCATGGCGTCATCCAGGTCGATGCGAATTCTTTGGAACTGCGAAGACCAGGCTGTGAGGGGATAAGGCTCGTCGCCGCTCACCATGTCCCGCATGGCTACAGCAAGCAGGCTGAGATCATTCTGAATTCGCAGCAACTGGAGCGAATCCTTGCGGTTGCGATCGACCATCTCGGTCTGCAGACGGCGCAGCCCATTCACCTGCCAGGTGATGTACGCGGAGTAGGCCACCACCGCGGAGAGCGTGATGAAGAGGCCCCAGAGCAGTCCTAGCGTTGGTGAACGGTCCGCGGAAGACGCGCGATGCACGCCCCGAGCATACAACGGTCTGACCGGGCTTGTCAGTGCGCAGGTGGGGCCGCCGGATGTGTGACAATATTGAAGCCAATCGAGGTCCAATGGCGTCAAACAGTAGTTTGAACTCCCCGGCAAAAGAAGGCGCGAAACCTCCCAAACTGCAGCGGCTCAAGGCCGTGTGGCCGGAAGTGTGGAAGCTGATGCGTCCGCGACGTGGCCTACTGGCGCTGGGCTTCGTCCTGATGGTGATCAATCGGTTGGCCGGTTTCGTGCTGCCGTATTCCTCGAAATTCTTGATTGACGACGTGGTGGGCAAACACCACACGGACATCCTGCGGCCACTCGTTTTTGGCGTTCTGAGCGCGACGCTGGTGCAGGGCGTGACCTCGTTTTCACTGACGCAGCTGTTGTCAAAGGCGGCGCAGCGGTTGATCGCCGATCTTCGCCAGCAAGTACAAATGCACGTCTCGCGCCTGCCGGTTGCTTTCTACGATGCCAACAAGAGCGGTGCGCTCGTTTCCCGCATCATGAGCGACGTGGAGGGCGTGCGCAATCTGTTGGGCACCGGGCTGGTCGATTTTGCCGGCGGGTTGGTTGCGGCGAGCATCGCGCTGGTGCTGCTGCTGAAGATCAGCGTGCCGCTGACGTTGGTAGCGGTCGGCTCGCTGAGCTGTTTTGCCCTGGTGTTGAACAAGGCCTTCGCCACGATTCGTCCCATTTTTCGTGAGCGCGGCAAAATCAACGCCGAGGTGACTGGACGCCTGACCGAATCGCTGGGCGGCGTGCGAGTCATCAAGGGATATCACGCGGAAGAGCGCGAGGAGAAGATATTCGCCTCGGGCGTTAAGCGGCTGCTCGACAACGTGATGAAGACGCTGACCGCGACATCTCTGATGAGTCTTTCCGCCAGCGTTCTACTGGGCGTGGTCGGGGCAGCGACGATGTACGTCGGCGGACGGCAGATGGTGGCACACACTCTCAGTCCGGGCAGTTATTTTTCTTATAACTTCTTGCTTGTCTTTCTAGTTGCGCCGATCATGCAGGTCGTCTCCATCGGCACGCAACTGACCGAGGCGCTGGCCGGATTAGAGCGTACGCAAGAGATCCTGCACGAGCGCCCAGAGGATCAGGATCCCAAGCGCTCGGTGGCGCTGCCCGACATCGTCGGAACGGTAGAGTTTGACGACGTCAGTTTCAGCTACGACGGAGAGCACGAAGTCCTGCACGATATTTCTTTCCGCGCCGAGCCGGGCACCGTGAGTGCGCTGGTAGGCTCGTCCGGATCGGGCAAGTCGACGACTATCGGATTGATCTCGGCGTTCTATGTGCCTACCAAGGGAACGATTCGGGTCGATCGTGTGGACCTGAGCACGGTGCGGCTGGATTCGTTCCGCACTCGTCTGGGCGTTGTGCTCCAGGAGTCGTTCCTGTTCGATGGAACGATTTGGGAGAATGTTTCCTTCTCGCGTCCCGATGCGGCCAGGGAAGAAGTCCTGCGTGCGTGCCACATTGCGCGCGTCGACGAGTTTGCGGAATCGTTTGCAGACAAGTATGAAACGATTGTGGGCGAGCGCGGCGTCAAACTATCCGGCGGCCAGCGGCAGCGCATCTCGATTGCCCGGGCGATTTTGGCGGAGCCGCGCATTCTGATCCTCGACGAAGCAACTTCCAGCCTGGACTCGGAATCCGAAGAGATGATCCAGCAGGGGCTCTCGTATTTAATGCAGGGCCGGACTACGTTCGTGATCGCGCACAGGCTTTCGACCATCCGTAGGGCCGACCAGATTCTGGTGATGGAGCAAGGCCGAATCGTGGAGCGTGGTACGCACGCTCAGCTGTACGCGGCTCACGGCCGCTACTACGATCTATACACGCGTCAGCACGGAGTGGAGGACAACCTGTTCCTGGCTCCCGGCGAAGGCGATGCAGTCACGGTCGATGGCAACGGCGCCAATGGCAAGAAGGCAGATGTGAAGGCAGCTGATGCATTGCGAGTGCTGCGAGGGGAGATCCGGTAAGGTCGATGTCTTCCTCCTCCCAAAATATTCCTGCGCCCAGTCCGGTGGCGATCCGCAGCGGAAATCTCTGCCGCAATTACCGCATGGGCGAAACCTTGATCCGCGCAGTGGATGGTGTTTCGCTCGACGTGCCAACGGGAGAATTTGTTGCCCTGCTCGGCAGTTCCGGCTCCGGCAAATCGTCGATGCTGAATCTGATTGCCGGCCTGGACCGGCCGACTTCAGGAAGCGTGGTCGTCCAGGATCGTGATCTGGCGAAACTCTCGCGGGAAGAATTGGCAAAGTACCGGCTGCACGTGGTCGGAATGGTTTTTCAGTCCTTCAACCTGATTGCGAGCATGACTCTTGCCGAAAATGTGGAGTTGCCATTGCGCTTCGCCGAAGTGGACCGCGCCAAGCGTGATGCTCTGGTGACTGAGGCGCTGGAGCGGGTCGGCTTACGGGCGCGAATGAACCATCGCCCGAGCGAACTGTCCGGCGGCGAGCAGCAACGGGCGGCCCTGGCACGGGCGCTGATCAACCGTCCGCAGCTCCTGCTGGCGGATGAGCCTACGGGTAATCTCGACAGTCGCACTGGCACCGAAATCATGAATATGGTTCGCGAGTTCAACCGGGAATTAGGCATGACCGTGGTGATGGTCACCCACGAGCGGGCGCTGGCTGAGCGCTATGCCCAACGGATGATTTTTTTGGCCGACGGCAAGTTGGTCGACGATGAGAGGAACGTGCCCGCCGCCATCCCCGCGGGAGTGCGAGGGAACGAGTCATGAAGCTTCCTGATCTCACCGAACTCGCGCTGCGCAATCTTCGCGAGTCCTTCCTGCGAAACTCGCTGACGACCGTCGGCATTTCGGTGGGAGTGGCTTCGCTGGTGGCGATGCTTTCGCTGGGAATCGGATTGCAGCAACTGGCCTCGCGGCGGCTGGTGAAGTCCGGGCTGTTTGACACTGTCGTAGTGACTTCGCGCCGCGATCTGCGCAGCATGGGACGCGAAGAAGAGCGCAGCGGACCCAGTCCCGGCGAGAGCCGCATCCTCGACGAAGCCGCGCGTCACGAAATCGAGCATCTGCCCAACGTGCTCGAAGCCTATCCCGACATTCGTTTCATCACGGAGCTGCGTTTCGATGACAAGCCTCATCTGACCATGGTTTCGGCGATGCCCGATTCCATGAAGTCGAACGACGCATTCGACGGGATGCAGGGAAGCTTCTTTACCTCGGATACCGCTCCCGAGGCCATTTTGCAAAAATCCTTTGCCGAAGAATTGCTGGGGAAGAGCCCTCCGCAAGGCGCTCAGGAGCCGGCTGTTTCCGAATTAGCGAAGCCTCTGCTTGGCCAGGAACTGACCATGCGCTATGCCCAGCGCGAAACCGCGCCGGCGCAGACGGTACCGCTCCGCCCCAACGACAGCAGCGTAGCGGGGGCATCTTATTCCGTGGTTTCGCGCGAGCAGAAACTCCAAATCATCGGCGTCGTCGATCTCGATCCGGAGAGCATGCGAGGGCCCACGCGCGGAAAAGTGTTTTTGCCGTTGAAGTTAGCCGAAGGCCTGCGCGTGATGCAGCCGACGGATATTCGCGAGATCGCGCGGGCGGGCAGTGGTGAGCCGGTGTATTCCTCCCTCAGCGTGCGAGTGAAAAATCCGGCCCAGGTGCAGGTGGTAGAAGATGCAGTTAAGAAAATGGGATTCAGCACCTTCTCCATCCTCGACGCCACCAAGAGCCTGCGGCAGTTCTTTGCAGTGCTTGATTTGTTTCTGGGGATCTTCGGCAGCCTGGCGCTCGCCGTCGCGTCCATCGGAATTGTGAATACGCTGGTGATGGCGATTCTGGAGAGGCGGCGCGAGATCGGTATCATGAAAGCGATTGGCGCCAGCGATGGTGACGTCCAGAAGCTCTTCTTCGCCGAAGCCGGGGCCATGGGAGTTCTTGGCGGTATCGTCGGTGTCGCATTGGGATGGGCGATTGGGCAAGTCATCAATCTTGGGACGAACATCTATTTGAGACGTCAGTCCCTGCCGCCGGAGCACTTTTGGGCGGTGCCGTGGTGGCTTGTTCTCAGCGCGATCGGCTTTGCCTTCGTTGTGAGCTTGGTCTCCGGTCTGTACCCTGCAAGGCGCGCGTCGCGGCTCGATCCCGTGCAAGCCCTCCGCTATGAGTGAGCTTCCCTGAATGTTGCGCGCGACGCATTTTCTTTTCTTCCTACTCTTAGCGATCGCGAGTCCCGCGTTCGGCCAGGGCCGCATCGACTGCAGCGCGATGAACAGCCGCATCCTCAAACAGGCAATCCGTTACTGTGTATATCTGCCGTCCGGGTACGATGCAGGCGCGAAACAAACCCCGCCTCGTACTTACCCGGTCCTCTATTTTCTGCACGGCCTCGGCGACAACGAGCAGACGCTGTTTAACAGCGGCGGTTGGACTTTGCTCGACGATCTGCGGAACCAGCACATGCTGGGCGACTTCCTCATTGTCGCTCCAGACGCCCGGCGCACCTTTTACATCAATTCGGCCGACGGCAAGGTCCGCTACAGCGACTTCTTCCTCGAAGAGTTCATGCCTTCCATCGAAGGCAAATACCACATCCGCAAAGGCCGCGCCGCAAGGGCAATCAGCGGAGTGTCCATGGGAGGCTACGGGGCTTTACGCTTCGCTTTTGCGCATCCGGAACTATTTTCTGCTGTGAGCGCGCAGAGCGCAGCGTTAATCACCGATTCGCCGCAGGAACTGGACGCGGCCATGCGATCCGGTGCGCCTTTGGCGGGAGTTCTGGCCGCAGTTTTTGGCAATCCGATCAACGTGGCGAACTGGAGCGAAAACAGCGTGTTCGTCCTGGCCAAACAGCACACCCCGGCTCTGCGAAAACAGGAGATCTATTTCAACTGTGGCCGGGACGACAACTACGGCTTCGAAAAAGGAGCAGCCGCCCTCGATGCTGAATTAACGCGGGAAAAAATAAGTCACGGGTATCGCCCGTATCCCGGCGACCACAGCCTCACCTATTTCCTGGCGCACTTCGCCGAGGTGATGGAGTTTCACTCCCGCGCGTTTGGGCTACTTAAAGAAGCGAAGAGTTCCAACGGGAAGCCCTGATGCCCACGTATCCATGAGCGATGGGCGTATTTTATACAGCATAAGGTAAACTAACCTCAGACAAGCCCGGCGACCGCGGAGGGATGTGTGAGTGGTTGAAACAGTCGGTCTTGAAAACCGATGTACGGGAAACCGTACCGGGGGTTCGAATCCCTCTCCCTCCGCCACGCAGTCTGGACTGCAGAGAAATTCTCCTGCCCACTACCAGAAATACGCGAAACATGCCCGCATTTCGCAATAAATCCTAGACAAACCGGACCGGAGAGAACGGACTGCTCGGGATGGAGTGGCGTCAATGTCCCGGAGTTTCTCTGAAGGGCACATGGGCAGTCCGGTTTCGAGGAGGGCATGAGGCGAACCCAATGCGATCACAGTTCGAGGACGCGGCCAGAGCGGGTTGACTTTTGACAGCTTATTGGAAACCGTGTTCGGCGCTTCCCACAAGCCCGTTTCTGGATAGCTTCCGGCCTGCCGACCAACCGTCCAGAATGGTAGTGTCCTAATTTGAAATCCCATGAATCTAATCTTTCGTAACCCGCTCACGTATATGGCAAGGGAATTGCCTTGGTACAATCCCTTGTCGTGGAAAGACTTCCATACACAACGCGGGCTTGCAAGAGAATCAAGGCGGACACCGTCGCCGCGATCTGGCGACGAGTGCCTCCGTTGGTTATTGCGATTGTAGGTATCGGCGTGGGCGCTCTTTTTAATTACCTTTACCTACATAAGCAAACTGCCAAGGAAATGATTGAAGTCGCCCTGGTGTCCGGCATCGGGGCCAACCTGATTTGGATTCTGTGCGTGCTGGTCTATAACACCGTTCGCGTGCCGTGGCTTTTGGATGCAGAGAGTGGGCAACAAATCGACGTTCTAGAGGCGCGAGTATTCACTGCGGAAAGCAAGGCCGATGAATCCGCAAAAGCCAAACAAGAAAACAAGCGCGAGCATGAGTTTTTTGGCGCACTCATGCAATCAGGAATGAATCTTTCTGGCGATCTAATCGAATGTCGCACTAGTCCGCAGTTTCAATCATGGGATACGCGATTCGATGAATGGATAGATTTAGTCAGAAAAGCGATTGCTGATTTGGGTTTTTATACGGATTTGGTAGAATTCGTCCGAGCAGGAGAATATGCAGAGTCAGTATCGGGGGCCGTACATATAGGACATTTTCAAGAAAATCGGGTCCGCGTACTAGAGAAGCATCAGGAAAAATTAGAGGAAATCGTGCAGCGCCGTTTACGCTAACAGCTTCTCCACGCCCCAAACGGTGTCAGTAACGCCAGCAGCCATTGCTGGGGTGATTCGTAGAGATTGGTGTACGCGGCAGAAGTTGTAATGTGCAAAATGAACGGCACAAGCAGCTTTCAAGTTCGTTAGTTTCTTACTGAAAGCATTGGTCAGGCGGGTAAATCTCCGCATCTGCATACGCATCGTAAGATTCTGGCGTTCAATGTGCGAAGTACAGATGCGTTGCGGGTCAGGGTCACCAGAGCGGACGCGGGCAATGCACTCAACTATCGGGCTAGGCGAATAGCGTTCGTGTCCTGCGGGTCGGTCAAACTCGCCATACATTTTGATTAGCTGCGCGAAATCAACGTTGGAACCAAACGCCTCTTCAACGTGGCGCTGATAGAACACGAAACCGTCAGTCGTAATTTGTGGACGAACAGCGAGGCGCTCCGCCAGATCATTCATAAAGTACCAAGTGGTTTCCTCGGTCCGTTTTCCGACTGTGAAAACCGGAACCAATTTTGTCTCTTCGTCCATCGCGACAAAGACCCATTGATCGCCTGCTTCCGGCGAATCATCTTGTCCGACGTGACGCTGTTTCTTTCCAACGTAAGTCCAAATTTCATCGCATTGGATGTAGCTGCAACGCAGGTTCCGCATTGCTCCGTCCATCAAGTCTTGGCATCGGTCGCCCGCTTCTACCAGTAAGCGGCAGATCGTATCCCGATGAATGCCCGTGATTCGTTCTGTGCTGCGAATTGAGTTTCCTTCCAGAAGGGCTGCAATCACTGACGTTTGTTTGCGAATGTCTAATCTGTTCATAAACAAACTATACGTGAGCGGCTCACGTATGTCAAGAGGATTTTATGGCAGACAATCATTACAAATACTGCGCGTGGGCCAGCCTGCTACCAGACGGCAGTTGCAAAATTGAATGGATTACCCCGCCTCCCGGTTATTCGACAGATATTTTGATCGTTAAATCGGACGGGAACGCGCAGCCCGAGATCGGGCACGATTGATGATTTCCCCGCACCTGGTTAATGGCGTTTTCGACGCTAGTCGCAATCACGAATGAGTGCCCGGAATCGTACGTTTTGCCGCAAATCGGGCATTCTAGCTTGTAGTAATACGTCTTCATAGCTCTCTCCCTTGACTACGTAACCCGCTCTCGTATAGTATCGCAGTATGGGCCGAACACGGATACCTGATGAGTTACGAACGTACCTAGCGAAATTGGGAAGCAAAGGCGGGAAGAAGGGCGGCCCCGCCAGAGCCGCAAAGATGACCGCCGAAGAACGAAGCGAATCCGCCCGCAAAGCTGTTCAGGCTAGGTGGGCAAAGGCGAAGAAAGTGGACAAGGAATGACGACCCAAACAAAGAAATTCATTGATCTTAACGACATCATTGGCCTTCGCGTCCGATGTAAGAATGTGAAGTGCAACGCATCCCTGCTGCTCGATGCCAGCAAACTTGCTGAGATCGCGCAGGAAAACAATACGACTCTAGTGCAGTGTCCCGCCTGCCATAGTTCTTGGACGGTGCCTCCCAGAGACCCGAACGGCTATCCTGGCGCAAGCAATATGGGCTATGACAAAGAAGTCAAGCAATTGCTAACTCTGCTGACCAATTTCCGGTCATTTCAGACGAAGCTCGGGTGCGAGATTACGTTTGAAATCGCAAACGATTCGCTGGAATTACCGTCGTAATACCTGTCCCGCTCACGTAGTTTTTACATCAAATTCAAATTAGGACACTACCTCCAGAATCGTCGGATCGCCGCCCACGTGGTGCGCGGGCTATAATTGCGCACACATCCGCCTCTCTAAGACTCTTCTTTCTGCAATCTGCCACCTACTCCGCAGTAGACCGATCGCTAAAGTGATATCGAGAATCATCAGAACCCTGGTTGTTTTCTTACAAATCCCATAGCCCAGGGGCGTCCAATGGAGCTTCGCCTATCCGCTCGGGAGGAGCCGGCGAGTTCCGCGGAAATACCGAGGGCGAGGTCCCCAGTTGCTGCCACTGAAGCATAAGGTCCGCCGAAAGGATCGAGAAGGCAAGGCAGGCCCAGACGATGGTTTCATTCGCATGGACGTCTAGATTCTCCAATCCAGTCACCCCACCGATCACTCGCACCTCCAGAAAAACTATTGCCACCGCAAAGCTGCGAGTCATCCATTGCCGGTGTTCCTGAACCTTGCCTTTGAGAATGAAGACTATCGCAATCCCGGTGGTAATCATCCACAACGCGGCGTCCACTGCGGCGGCAATACTGAAAGATCGGGGATCGCCCATGCGCTCCTCGAAGTACTGGATGTAAGAGCCGAGTGGCGCAGCCACGAATACACCTGCGACGTAGATTCGACCGACAACACGATGGAGCCGCCTAAAACGATGGCGAAG
>Ga0075029_100000173_pt1 | contig 33602 bp, 28 predicted proteins | sample LitLauG_LLR_2013_FD_71391 | JGI IMG/M metagenome (GOLD analysis project Ga0075029, IMG submission 71391) | Freshwater sediment microbial communities from North America - Little Laurel Run_MetaG_LLR_2013 | ecosystem: Environmental > Aquatic > Freshwater > Creek > Sediment | place: USA... | reverse complement strand
TTTCTGGCGCTTCTGTTCGCGTCGATCTTTCTGTTCTCGCGGCCGGTGCTGTTTGGGATCGCGCTTCTGTACACGTTTTCGGGAGTGTTCTGGCGGCTGCAGTGGGTGTTCCGCCGGCGTCCGACGCCAAACTATCCGGAGGCTTCACCGACTTTATGAGTGCTCCCCTGAAAGTGGCAATACCAGCGGCGACCCCGCGCGGGCAGATGTTTCGAGTGGCCATCATTGGAGCGGCATCGCTGAAGGGCAAAGAAGTCGCCGAGGTGCTCAACGAGCGCAACTTTCCCGCTCTCGATGTGCGGCTGCTGGATGACGAAGAACAGGCGCAAGGCCAACTGGAAGCGCTGGGCGACGAGGTGAGCTTCATCCAGAAAGTGCGCGCCGAACAGTTTGAGCATGTGGACTTTGCTTTTTTTGCGGGCGATGCGCGTTCCACGCGCAAGAGCTGGAAGATTGCGCGGGATGCGGGATGTACCATCGTGGACCTGTCGGGCGCGCTGGAAAGCGAACCGGGCGCAACGGTTCGCGCGGTGTCGGCGGAGCGCGAGTTGGGAGTGACGCCGGCGCCTGAGTTGCAGCCGGGGCCGTGCGTGGTGCCGCACCCCGGAGCCGTGATGCTCACGCTGCTGTTGCTGCGGCTGCGCAAGGCCGGGGCCCCAGCGCGCGCGATCGCGACGCTGCAGATTCCGGCCTCCGAGGCCGGGCAGAAAGGCATGGACGAGCTGCATCAGCAAACCGTGAACCTGCTCTCGTTTCAGCCGCTGCCCAAAGACGTCTATGACGCGCAGGTCGCGTTCAATCTGCTGCCTCAGTTTGGCGCACGGGCGGAGAGTCCGCTGGCAGCGGTGGAGGCACGTGTGCTGCGCGAGGTACGGCATCTGGGCGGGCCGCAGCCTCCGGTTGTATCGCTAAGTGTCCTCCAAGCACCGGTCTTCCATGGGCTGGCGCTTTCGCTTTATGTCGAACTGCCGGCGAGCGTGGATGCGGCGGGAGTGGGCAAGGCGATTGCAGGAGAATCTGTGGTGGTGATTGACGCCGGCGATCCACCCAATAACGTCAGCGCCGCGGGCCAGGGCGAGATCCAGGTATCAATTCAGAAGGATGCTTCGCAGGCCGGCGGATTCTGGCTGTGGGCGGTGGCTGACAATCTGCGCCTTGCCGCCATCAGCGCCGTGGAGTGCGCCGAGAGCCTGGCTTCGACGCGGCCGGTGGGGAAGATTCAATGAGGGTGAGCCACGCGGCGGGCCTGCTTCTGCTTTTCAGCGTGGGCTGCGGCTATCACACGGCCGGGCACGCGGTCGCCCTGCCGCAGAACGTGAAAACCATCGCCATGCCGGCGTTTGTCAACGAGACCAATACTTACAGAATTGAACAAACCCTGACCGGAGCCGTGGTGAGGGAGTTTACAACGCGCACGCACTACAACATTTTGCATGATTCGGGTGACGCCGCCGACGCGACTCTGCGGGGCACAGTGCTTTCCACTTCTGCTTCACCGCTGACTTACAATTCCGCGACCGGACGCGCCGCCAGCGTGCTCGTGGTGGTGAGCATGAAAGTCGTGCTGGCCGACCGGGAGGGGAGAGTTCTCTATCAGAATCCGGCGTACCTGTTTCGCGAACAGTACGAAGTATCGCAGGACCTGAGCAGTTTTTTCGAAGAAGACTCGCCGGCGTTCCGGCGGCTGTCGCAGGATTTTGCGCGGACCCTGGTTTCGAATATTCTGGAGGCCTTCTGATGAAGGCGTTTGCCCAGGCCGACCGATTCGTCAGCGAACTCGAATCGCGGAAGCTGCGTCCGGCTTATGTTCTGGTGGGCGACGAGGCATTCTTCCGCAAGCGGGTGCGCGACGCGATTCTGGAGCACCTGGTGCCGCGGGACCTGCGCGAGTTCAGCTTCTTCGAATACGATCTGGCGGAGACCTCGGTCGCCGAGGTTCTCGACCGGGCACGCACTCCCTCTTTGATGGCGCCGTTTCAGGTGTTCTTTGTGCGCGGGGTGAAGGCCCTTTATGGACGCGGCTCGAATGAGGAAAAGCTGGCCGCGATCGAAGATTACTGCAAGAACCCGAATCCCGATGCGTTGCTGATGCTGGTCGCCGACCACATCAGCATTCCCGCCGACGCCCGCAAAATGGAGATGCAGGACAAGGAGCGCTATCTGCGCATTCGCGAAACGCTGGGCGCGTTTTGCGGCATCGTAGAGCTGGCGCGCGTGGAAGAAGGCGAAGCGGCGCGCTGGATCGCCGAGTATTGTGCCGGTCGCGAAGTGAAGATGGATGCCGACGGGGCGCGCGAACTCGTGGACGCTTTGGGCGGCGACATGATGATGGTTTCGAACGAACTGGAGAAGCTCATTCTTTACGTCGGAGGAAAGAAGCGCATCACGCTCGGCGATGTGGAAACCATGGTGCTGGCGGCCAAGCAGCGGTCTCTGTATGAACTGACCGACGCCATTTCGTCGCGCGATCGGGTGCGCTCGCTGGAAATTCTGGATGCGCTGCTTTCTTCCGGCGACGGCGAGGAAGCGGCGATCGGGCACATTTACATGCTGGCCAAGACGTTCCGTCAGATGCTGGTAATCCTCGAACGCAACGTGCGCGACCAGCGCATGCTCTGGGCGGCGTTGTGGCAGGGTTTTCGCGTGCCGCCGTTCGCCGCCGATGACATCATCAAACAGGCGCGGCGTTATAAGTCGAAACGCGAACTCACCCGCGCCATCCGGCTGGTCGCCAAGGCCGACCTTGCGCTGCGCTCGAACCCGGTGAGCAAGCGCCTGGTGCTGGAAAAGTTGGTGCTCGATTTGACCACCGAGCCGAAAATCGAATCGCCGGTGTGGATGCAGGAAGCATTGCTGTAGCTCACATCATGTTGACCTGGCGTTACTTGATCGAAACTCCGTGGATCGTTTTCATCGCGTACTGGATCGTCAGCGCGATGCGGACGCGCCGCACCGCGAGCCAGGAGCCGGCCGGCTCGCGCCTTGCGTTTCTGGCGTTGGAGATTGCCGGCTACGTGCTGCTGTTCAGCGGTAACGCGCGCGTGGGAATGCTGGGCGAGCGCATGTTTCATCGCACCTGGGCGGTTGCTGCAACGGGCGTGGCGCTGGTCTGGATCGGCATCGGGCTGGCGATCTGGGCGCGCCGGCATCTGGGCGAGTATTGGAGCGCGCGGGTCACTATCAAAGAGGATCACAAGCTGATTCGCAGCGGGCCCTACGCGCGCCTGCGGCACCCGATTTATTCCGGACTCGATCTTGCCGTGGTCGGCTCGGCGCTCGCGATTGACGAGTGGGGATGCGCGGTCGGGGTCGCGCTGATCGTTGTCGGCTATTGGATCAAGGCGAGAAGGGAAGAGCGGATGCTTGCGGCGCAGTTTGGAGAGGCGTTCACCGAGCACTGCCGGCACACAGGGTTCCTGCTGCCGAGGCTGGGTTAACGGGAGAAAGAGTCAACGGGAAGAGCACGACCGGGAAGGGCACAACTTTCCAGTCGCGCCGTTTTCCATCTGCACAGGAGATGGGCTTTAGCCTCTGAGGGCGCCCCAGCACGGCTCACCGCAGCGGCTTAAGCCGGAGTCTCTGAAGCTGTTAACGCAGACCGGCCCGAGCGGAACTCGGGCCCTTCCCAAACCCTGTCGCGCCGGGGCGCTCAGGCCGCTCCCTCAGGCTTACGGGGGTGGCGTGAAGGCAAACTACATCCGCGAAACGCGTTGCCCTGCGGGCAAGCTAAATCGATTTAGTTATCGAGTTTAACCGGTTTGTTTTCAATGAGTTACGAGCGATTTTATCCACAAGGTACCGACTGGCAAAACAGGCGAGGATAGGCCCATTCCGCCAGTTTGAACCATAGACGGTGCAAGTCGATCAGGCTTGGTTTGTTGAAAAGAAGAGGGTTACCGGGAGGCCTTTTCTGTGGGCCAAAGCTCTTGTGCCAGAAACCGGAGCCCAGAGCAAATCACAGGCGCCCTTGCCAGTAGTTTGGTCGGCGGTGTCCGTGCGCGAAGGCAAGGATTTGAACGGCAGTTCGATTGTCCCGGTACACGATTGCAAATGGAAAGCGCCGAACAATGAATTTCCCGGTTCCATGCTCACCGCGCGGCCAGCGCCCCGGTGATGCCATAACGAGATCGATAGACCGATCGATCTCTGCGACAAAGTTCAGGGCCGCCGTTGGATTTCGTTGCTGATACCAGAGTACTGAGGACTTCAACTCCGCGAGAGCTGCGGGATGAATGTCGAGTGGCTTAACGGCCATTGAGGATGGCCGCAACTTGGCGGCGCGCTTCGGTCCACGGTACCGGCTTTACCTTGCCGGAATCCAATTCTTCGATTCGGCGCGCGACCTCTTGGGTCCATTCTTCTTCAGCCGACGCGTCCACAGTATCGTCCAGACTGTCGAGCAGCGAACCAGCCAACGCGGCGCGCGCCGCAGGAGGGAGTGCCAGTGCTTTCTTCAACAGTTCGGAGACGTCTGGACTCATGAAGGTATTTTACGCCTGCAATACAACCGGCGGCCGGACCTTTGTCTACCCTACTTCAGCGCTGATACGCGCTTGCCCAGGCGGGACTTGTAGCGCGAGGCGGTGTTCTCGTGCAGCGTGCCCTTCTGAATGGCTTTGTCGAGGGCGGACACGGTCGTGCGGTAGACCTGCTCGGCTTCGGCCTTGTTGCCCTTTTCGAGGCTCTCACGCAGTTCGCGAAGTTGGGTGCGGAGGCGGGACGCGTTGGCGCGGTTGACCGCGGTCCGCTTCTCGGTTTGACGGGCGCGCTTCAGCGCCGATTGATGATTTGCCATTGCCTGATTGTTCCCTTTGTGTCTGGCGCATTCGACGCCGACGGAGATCTATTCCGGTGGGTACCGAAGCAACAAGTATAAAGCAGCCGGTCAGGGCGGGTCAAAGCCTTGGCGGGTCGACGGGGGCATTTGCTGCCCCTGTCAGCCCGACCGGGCACCTACGGAAGCACCTGAAACTGGATGTTGCTGACCAGCGTACCTCCCGGAGTCGTGACCTGAATCGTGCCGGTCGTTGCGCCGCTCGGGACCGTTGCCGTAATTTCTGTGTCGGAAACGATCGTGTACACCGCGGTTGTGCCGTTAAAGGTCACGCCAGTCGAGCCGGTCAGTGCATTGCCAAGGATAATGACGGTGTCGCCGACCTTGCCCTGCAGTTGCACTGGTTTAACGAACGCGGCGCCCATCGATTCGCGGAAAATGGTTCCGCAGCCAAACGGGACGTTGCCGCAAAGCTTCGGGTTTCTGGGGCCGCCGTTGGACGTCGTGCCGTAGATGCTGCCGTCAGTGGCCTGGACGACCTGGGTGTTCGGGAGCGCTCCGTCGGTCACGTGAAAGCTGTGCAGGCGAGTTTCAGTTCCCGATTTTGTCAGTCGGAAGAAGACACCCCAGCCGTTGTAGCCGCCTTCGACGGTTGTCCCGTAAAAGTTGCCATCGGTGGCCTGGAAAAGGCCACTCTGGGGCAGGGTTCCGTCGAGGCAACCGGAGGTGGGACAGAAGCTGTAGATCAGCGCGTAGCTTCCCGATGAAGTCATGCTGAAGGCGGCGCCGCTAGCATTCGCACCACCCGATCCCGCGGTGCCGTATATGTTGCCGTCGTAGGCGACCAGAAGCGGCCCGTATGGGTTGGATCCATCCGGGCACGCGCCGCCGCCGGAGCAGAAGTTATGAAGGGTTTTGAAAAACTTGCCGTTGGTTTCGATGCGGAAGATGGTGCCGTTCCCGTTAGGTCCGCCGTCGGGAGTGGTGCCAAAAACCGTGTCTCCGCGATCGCGCGCCAAGCCTGACCGGGAAGTTGTGCCGTCGGCACAATTGGTTTTCGAGCAAAAACGATAGAGGCCGGTCAATGATCCGGCCGGGGTCATCTGATAAATCGTGCCGAAGGTGATCGAGGAAACCCCTTCGGTGGTCCCATAGAAATTTCCGTCACTCCCCAGGACCACGGCACCGGCTGGGAAGGCGCCGTCGGAACACGCGGATAGCGAACAAAAGTTGTAGAGCGTGGTGAGCGTGCCGTCATACCCGATCTTGAAGAAGGTACCCTTGTTTTGGCTGCCGCCGCCCGCGGCGGTGCCGTAAAGATTGCCGTCGCTTCCCAAAACCAGAGGGCCGCCAGGCTGCATCCCGTCCGCACACGACGGCAAGGCGCAGAAGCTGTAAATGGAGGTGATCGTTCCCGAAGGAGAAACCTTGAAGACGGTGCCTTGATTGAATGCTCCCCCGTGGGCGGCGGTGCCGTAAAAATTTCCGTCGGTTGCCTGGACCAGCGCGCTTGGAACCGAACCATCGGTCCCGTTGAAATCGGCTAAGACACCGAAAGTCTGTGCTGAGGCGGACAGTGCGCAGCTAAACATGAGCGCGGCGCAAATGCCGGCTACGAAACAAATTTTGGCAGACAGTAAACGCATAAGATTCTCCTTGCGGCGGCAAAACAACGGTTTTCAGGAAGCGAGACGGAGCGTTTGGAGACGGGGGGACGCGCTAGCAAGGAGAATATCATCGCTGCCGAAGCCGGTGCTGCAGCTTTTACAAAAAATTACGGGATGCGGAAACGATCGACCCCGTGTGTGCAGTTTTCTGCACAGGGCGCGGAATGAAATAAGTCGGGCGTGGACTCTTCAGACTCTTGCCCTAGCTGCCGCCATTGACTCCCGACCGTGCCGGGGTTAGGCTGAAACCAATGGTCGTAGCTTGCCCCCAGGGCATGAGTGTCCCGTCTGGTTCCAGTCTCCAGCACAACCTTGTCGTCTGCAAAATGTCAGGCCCTCGCGTTGCGGGGCGGGACAGCCGAGCATGTCTGTCCCCACATGGTCCTAATCGAGAAGAAACAGACTTGAGGCAAGCATGAAGAAAAGCATCGCTATTGGCTCGAATATCGAGACCCTGTTCGGCACGCGGGACGAGAACCTGCGCCTGCTGGAAGATGGGCTCAACGTGCGCATCGACCTGCTTTCCGACGCGATCGAACTGGAAGGCGCGGCAAAAGATGTGGCCCGCGCCGAGCAGGCATTCGCCGACTACGAATCGCTGCGGCGCGGCGGGTACAACTTTCAGAACGGCGACCTGAACAGCATGCTGCGCGTGCTGGTGAACGACTCGACGGCGACGCTGAAGGGATTGGCCGAGGCCGGGCGTCAGCGTTCGCTGGGACGCCGCACGGTGCAGCCGAAGACTCCCAACCAGCGGCGTTATATCGAAGCGATTGAAAAGCACGACATGGTTTTTGGCATTGGGCCGGCGGGCACGGGAAAGACGTATCTGGCGGTGGCGATGGCGATTGCCGCGCTGGTGTCGAAGCGGGTGAATCGCATTATTCTGGCGCGGCCGGCGGTCGAAGCGGGCGAGCGGCTGGGCTTTCTGCCGGGCACGCTGCAGGACAAGATCGATCCCTATTTGCGTCCGCTTTACGACGCGCTCTACGACATGATGGAGCCGGAGAAAGTCGACCGCTATCTGGAAAAGAACATCATTGAGATTGCGCCGATCGCTTTCATGCGCGGGCGCACTCTGAACGACTCCTTTGTGATTCTGGACGAAGCGCAGAACACGACTTTGGAGCAGATGAAGATGTTCGTGACGCGGTTGGGGTTCAACTCCAAAGCGGTGATTACGGGCGACGTGACCCAGATCGACTTGCCCAACGCGCGGCGCAGCGGTTTGCTGGAAGCGATGGAAGTGCTTGGCCGGGTGGAAGGGCTGGCGTTCGCGCATTTCGATGAGACCGATGTGGTGCGCCATCATCTGGTGCAGCGCATTGTGCGTGCCTATGACGAGCACCGGCGCATACGCGAACAGCAGATGTCGCTGCTGAGCGAGGAGCACGAGAGAGAAAGCGCGGGAATCGGGCCGGTGAGCGGCGGTTTTGAGGCTTCAGCCCGGACGGGGAAAATAACGCCGTCGGGAGACTGAGCGGCAGCCGCGCGCGATGGTCATCTGGCAAAAAACAGTTCCCGGCCTCAGCGATGCGACTTTCCGGCGCTTTCTCCGGAAGGCGGCCCGGGCGCTCCATCTGGCAGGTGAGTTTAACGTGCTGATCACCAGCAACTCGCGCATGCGGACCCTGAACCGCCAGTTTCGCGGAAAAGACAAGGCCACGGACGTGCTGTCGTTTGCGGCAGAGGGCGGCGGAGTGCGAGGCAAGAGCGTGAGTGCAGGAGAGATCGCGATCTCGGCGGAAATTGCGGTGCGCAATGCGCAGCAACTTGGACACTCGGCGGCGAACGAAGTGAAGATCCTGGCACTGCATGGCCTGCTGCATCTGGCAGGATATGACCACGAAACCGACGACGGAAAGATGGCGCGGAAAGAGTCGCGGCTGCGACACGAATTGCGTATTCCGGATGGTCTGATCGAACGCTCCCGGCAGAGGAATGCATGAACCCCTACGCCTTCCTCGGCATCGGAGTCCTTTTTATCCTTTACGTGCTGGTCTCTTACATGGACCGGCTGTACACCGAAATCGGCCGTTTTCTGTCGCGGGAATTTCAGGACAACATTGATTGCTACGAGCAGCGGGTCGAACCGCGGCTTGGCGTGACGCGGGCGCGGGCACAGTTGGCGATTGGTGTGCTTACGCAGGCCACGCTGGCGGCGATTGCCATGCTTGTCGGCTTTGTAGTATTCGGCGAGCAGAGTTGGAACCTGGTGGAAGTGCTGCAGGCCGCGGTCGTGCTGATGTTGATTGTCATTGTCGGCAACCGGTTCCTGCCTTTCTTGTTTTTCTCGCGCACCCGGGGCGAGTGGCTGGTGCGATGGACCCCGCTGCTGCGGGGCCTGATCTACGCAGTATTGCCGCTCACGCTGGTAGTGGGCTTTTTGCAGTCTGTAGTTTCGCTGACTGAGCACAACACGGGAGAAGCACCGGAAAGCCCGGGCGAGGCCGTCGAAGCGCTGATCGAGGCCGGGCAGGAAGAGGGGATTCTGCAGGAAGGCGACCGTGGCCTGATCCAATCGGTGGTGGAGTTCAGCGGTAAGACGGTCCGCGAGGCGATGAAGCCGCGCCCGGAGATGTTTGCCGTGCCGGTGACGACGACGGTGGAACAGTTTATCGCGATGCTCAAGACGCGGCACTATTCGCGTGTGCCGGTCTATGAAGAAAACATTCACAACATCAAGGGCATTGTGTACGCCCAGGATGTGCTGCAAGTGCCCGACAGTGAAGCGTCGCGGCGGACGCTCGACACGCTGATGCGACGGGACGTCTACCTGGTTCCCGAGAGCAAGCTGAGCAGCGACCTGCTGCGGGAAATGCAGAAGAACAATATCCGAATGGCGATTGTGGTGGATGAGTATGGCGGGGTCGCCGGGCTGGTGACCATTGAGGACCTGGTGGAGGAAATCGTCGGTGAGATTCGCGACGAACACGACCAGGCGGAGATTGTTCGCGAACACGAGCACAGTTATGTGGTTTCAGGCCGCACTGATGTGGACCGGCTCGATGAATTGTTCGGCTACAAACCGGAAGGCCGGGAAGCCGCAACAGTCGGGGGTTTGGTGAGCGAACTGGCCGGGCGGATTCCGCACAAGGGCGAGATGGTCGAAGACGACGGCCTGCGCTATGAGGTGCTGGAATCGTCGAACCGGAGAGTCGAGCGGGTGAGGATCAGTGTGCTGGAGCCGCGGCAGTTGAAGCTGGGGTAGAAAGTACGGCATTGCCCAAGAGCGAGTAGCCTGTAGCCATGCCCTTTCGCTCCGGATTCGTGTGCATTCTTGGCCGGCCCAATGCCGGCAAGTCAACGCTTTTGAACGCTCTTGTCGGGCAGAAGCTGGCGATCATTTCTCCCAAGCCGCAGACGACACGCAACCGCATCCAGGGAATTCTGCAATTGCCGAAAGCCAAAGGCCGCGATGCGGCGCAGATTGTGCTCGTCGATACGCCCGGCGTCCACAAACCGGACAGCTCGTTGGGACGCAAAATGATGGTGGAAGTGCGCACCGGGCTGGAGGGCTGCGACCTGGTGCTGCTGTTAATGGATGTGTCTCGCAAGCCCGATGCGCGCGACAAGTTTGCGCTGGATCTGCTCAAGCAGGTGCGCGCGAAGACGTTTCTCGTCCTCAACAAAGTGGATGTAATGCGTAAGCAAAAAAGCGAACTGCTGCCTTTGATCGAAGAATACCGGCGGCTGCATCCGTTTGAGCAGGTGTTGCCGATTTCGGCTCTGAAGCGGGATGGAATCGACGTGCTGCTGCAAGAGGTCGTGAAAGTGATGCCCGCCGGTGTCCCATTTTTCCCCGAAGACCAGGTCACGGACCAGCCGATGCGGTTCATGGCGGCAGAGTTGATTCGCGAACAGATTCTGCATGAGACGGAGGAAGAGATTCCTTACTCCACGAGCGTTGTGGTGGAGCAGTTTGAGGAAGGGCCGCGGCTGACGCGGATTTCCGCCGTGATCTATTGCGAGCGCGAAGGACAAAAAGGAATTCTGGTGGGAAAGCAGGGACACATGCTGAAAGCCATTGGGACGCGGGCGCGGCAACAGATTGAGCGGCTGGTGGGCACGAAGGTGTTCCTGGAACTGTTTGTGAAGGTGCAGCCGGGATGGCGCGAGTCGCGCGCCTTTGTGGAGGAGTTGGATTGGCGGCGGCAACTGGAGCAGTTGATGGGAGCGGGAGCGAAAGCTCCCCTCAGGGGCTGAAGCCCGACGCTCATAATATCCGGTCGGCACGGCCGAACAGGCCGCAGAAAAAGGCTTCGCGAGCATGAAAGCTCGCCTCAGGCGCTGAAGCGCGGACACATTTGAACGACTTAACGGCACGAGTGAACTCGTGCCCTTCCCAGAACCCGCGCGAATCAGAGTTTTTCCGCAGCCTCTTGAAGCCGGGGACACTCCCGTACAACAACTTTTATTCTTTTACGTCCATGCCGAGGGTTTTCATCTTGCGATAAAGATGGCTGCGCTCCAGGCCGAGGGCTTCGGCGGCGCGTGAGATGTTGCCGTGGTTCTCATCAAGCTTGCGCAGGATGTAGTCGCGTTCGTAGGCTTCGCGCGCCTGATGGAGAGAGGAGAACTCTCCGCCCAGGTTCCTGCGGCTGCCGTCGCGGTAGAGCAGCGGTGGCAGGTGCTTGCGCCCGTAGCGCGAAACGGTAGGATTCATGATCACAATGCGTTCGATCACGTTGCGCATTTCGCGCACGTTGCCGGGCCAGGAATAGCGCATCAGGCCTTCGATGGCGTCGTCACCCAGTTCGCGCGGCCGGCGACCGTAGGTCTGGGCGAGGTCGCGCAGGAAATGTGAGGCGAGCTGGGGAATGTCTTCTTTGTGGTCGCGCAGGGGCGGCACGAAAAATGGAATCACGTTGAGGCGGTAAAACAAGTCTTCGCGGAAATTGCCGCGAGAAATTTCTTCATCGAGATCTTTATTGGTCGAGGCGATCACGCGAACGTCTACGCGCTGCGCTTCCTCGCCGCCGAGCGGCGTAAAGCGTTGCTCATCAAAAGCACGCAGGACCTTGGACTGCGTCTTCAGGCTCATGTCGCCGACTTCGTCGAGGAACAGAGTGCCCCCGTCGGCGCGCTGGAACTTGCCTTCTTTCTCCGAAGTTGCACCGGCGAACGCGCCCTGCTTGTGGCCAAACATTTCGCTTTCAATCAGGTCTTCGGGAATGGCGGCGCAATTGACTTCGACGAAGGTCTCGTCCTTGCGCAGGCTTTGCGCGTGGATTGCCCGCGCGACCAGCTCTTTGCCGGTGCCGGACTCGCCGTAGATCAGGACCCGGCCGTTGGTCGGGGCCATCAGGCCAATCTGCTGGCGCAGGGCCTTCATGGGTACACTCTCGCCGACGATGACATTGCGGGCCAGCAATTGCTTCTTCAGGTCGGCCACTTCCTGGCGAAGCTTGTGCGAGGCGACGGCGTTGCGAATGAGAATCAGAAGTTTGTTGACGGACAGCGGTTTCTCGACGAAGTCGTAGGCGCCGAGCTTGGTGGCGCGGACCGCCGTCTCGATGGTCCCGTGGCCGCTGATCATGATGACTTCCGGTGGCGACTCGAGCTTTCGAATCTGTTCGAGAATTTCGAGGCCGTCGGCGCCCGGGAGCCACACGTCGAGCAGCACGACGTCACAGGTATTGCGCTTCAGTCGCTCCAAGCAAGCTTCGCCGCTCTCTACCGAGGCAGCGGAGAAGCCCTCGTCGGAAAGCACGCCCTCCAGCGACTCGCGAATACCCGCTTCGTCGTCGACGATCAGAACGCTATCCATGCGCGGATCCAGTCACGGCCATTACAGGCTCGGTCACGATCGGCAGCTCGATGATGAATCTCGCGCCGACGGGCCGGTTTTCTTCGACGCGGATGGACCCATGATGCTCCTCGATGACGCGGCTGACGATGGCGAGGCCAAGACCGGTGCCGCGTTTGCGAGTGGAGAAGTAGGGAAGAAACAGTTTTTCTTTCAGGTCGCGAGTCACGCCGTGCCCGGTGTCGGCGACCGTGATCTCGACGGCGTCGCGGCTTGGGACCAGCGCGGTTGCGACGTGAATCTCGCGCACGAGCGCACCGTGCATGGCCTCGGCCGCGTTGTCCACCAGGTTGGCCACGGCGCGCCGCAAGCTTTCGCGGTCACCCATCACTGGCGGCAGGCCGTCGCCAAGAGATTTGCTAAGGGTGATGCCTTCGAGCCGACCTTCGAACTGCGACAAAGCGCCCTGCACGATCTCGTTGATTTCGGCGGGTTGAGGGCGCGAGGCGGGGAAACGGGCGAGGGTGGAGAATTCGTCGACCAGACGCCGCACGGTTTCGACGGAGGTGGCAATCACGTCGGAGCAGGAGTGAATAATTTCCAGTGACGCGGCGTCTGGCGGCATGGGACGGTCCAGGTGACGGCGGATTCGCTCGGCGGAAAGAGCAATCGGGGTGAGGGGATTTTTGATCTCGTGAGCGACTCGCTGCGCCACCTCGCGCCACGCGGCCTGTTTCTGCGCCTTAAGAAGATCGGACAAGTCTTCGAACACCACGACAAAACCGGCCCGGCCCCCGGAACGGGTGAGGCTGGCGACGGTGACGGCGACATTGAGCGAGCCGCCGGCGACCGGAGCTTCCAACTGCGACGTAGTTACGCCCATGCGCTCGGCACGGCGAAGCAGGGGATCGAGATCGGCGAGGGTATCGGGCTCGAACACGTCTTCAAGCGGTGCACCGCGCAGGACCTCGGGTTGCAGCGTCTGCTCGGGACGAAACATGCGCAGCAGGGCCTGATTGGCGTGAACGATGCGGCGCGATTCGTCGAGCGACAGCACGCCGGTAGGAATGCTCTCGAGAATGGTTTCGATCTGGCGTCGGCGTTGTTCAAGTTCGGCGTTGGCCGCGCTTAATTCGCGGCGTCCGCTCTCGAGCTGCTCAGCCATGCGGTTGAATGACTGCACCAGGTCGCCGATTTCGTCGGCCGCGCTCACATCCACGCGATAGTCGAGCCTGCCCTGCGAGATTTCCTGAGTGGCGGCGGCCAGCGCGGCGACCGGTCGCGTGACCAGCTTGGATAAGAACATGGCCAGCCACGTAGTGACGAACCAGACCATGAGCGTCAGCACCAGCAGCCAGCCCATGTAGAAGCGGCGAACGCGTTTCCTTTGCTTGGCGAGGTCGAAGTAGCGCTGCTGGCTCTCGCGAATCTGTTGCGTAGTCTGGGCAAAACCCGCCGGCAGGGGTATCGCGACCAGGACCGATCCCTGTTTTCCTACGGGAGCGCTGGCCAGCGTGTAGTCCAGGTGGTTGAAGCTGAAGCGCCCCGGCGACGCGGCCGACTTGGTGATGACGGCCAGGCCCGGCTGCAATTGCGACCAATCAGCGGGAAGGTGAAAGCTGGCCCGCAGCTGCCCTTCCTGGAGAGCGACGGCGAAGCCTCCCTGCAACGTGGGCTGATGGGCGTGGAACTCGGTAAGCACGTCCGAGAAATCGCGCACTTCAAAGGCGCGTTGCGTGGCGGGCGAGCCTGCGATGACTTCCGCCTCGGCCTGCGCGTTTTGCTGCGCATAGCCGTCAAGCAGGGTGGTCAGCGACGCGATGTCGTTCTTTACCTGCTCGACGGGCGTAGAAAACCACTTGTCGATGGAGCGGTTCAGCAGGCCGTAGGCGAAGGTGTACATGACCATCACGGGGACGGAAGCGAGCAGCAGGCCGCCCAGCACCATGCGAGTGCGGAATTTCGAGCCCAGCACTCCAAGCTGGCGCTCCGCCCAGAGTTTCAGCAGATTGCGGAACAGCACAAACGTCAGCGCCGCCAGCAACATCAGGATCAACGCGGAAAGCGCCGCCAGAGTGAGGGTTTCCTGATTGTTGTCGGGACGCAGGAAGTTCAGGTCGAAGGCGGTTTCAGAGACTACGGCGAAGAGCAGAATGAAGACCAGCACGGCAAGGACGATGATCATGGGCCGGCGGCTGGACGGTCCGATGCGAATTGGCGCGGGTTCGGGCACGTGAGCTGCGCCCTCGCCGCTGCGGAAGCGGCGGGGTTTGACGCCATTATAAGACGTGCGCCGTGCCGCCATTGCAATCTTCCTGCCGACTAGGAGGAATACCGCAGGCCGCATTTGCGGGTGCGATGCGTGGTGGTCTGAACGCGGCGTTTGACGGCCAGTCTGGGCGACCATATACTTCTCGGCGCTACGAATTCCCCGTCCGGGAGGGCCCTATGCTGAAACGTGTGCTGATTGTGTCTGTGATTGCCGCCGCAACGATTGGATGTATGCAAGCTTCTTCGCAAGTTCACCAACCTACGATTACTTCCCAACACAGCGGCACGACGCAACTGTTGATCGCGGTCAGCCCGGTGAACTCCCAGATCGTGTGGGCTGCCGGTACCGGAGGAACGTATGTGGTGACCACCGACGGCGGCGCGCACTGGAAGGCGGGAGTTGTGCCCGGGGCCGAGAGCTTGCAATTCCGCGATGTGCAGGGCGTGAGCGACAAGATCGCGTATTTAATGTCCATCGGAAACAACACCACGGATTTTCGCATTTACAAAACGGTCAACGGCGGCGCGACTTGGACGATCCAGTTCACGAATGAGCTTACGAACGCTTTTTATGATTGCTTTGCATTCTGGACGCCGACGCGCGGCATCGCGCACAGCGACGGCGTGAACGGAGTGTTCCCGGAGTTGCGCACTACGGACGGAAGTACGTGGCAGTCGATCGCTTCCAACATGCCGGTTGCGTTGCCTGGGGAAGCCTCCTTTTCTGCCAGCGGCACGTGCGTTGCGACCCAGGGAGAGCAAAATGCATGGGTCGCGACCGGAGGATCGTCTGTCGCGAGGATTCTGGCGACCAAAGATGGAGGTAACTCCTGGGCCGCGTATTTCACTCCGCTGGTCAGTTCGCCCAGCGCGGGCGGAATTTCGGTGGCCTTTCGCGACGAGGCGAACGGAGTGCTGGGTGGCGGCGACCTCGCCACCAACGCGTCGGCTGCGATGGCGACCTCGAGCGATGGCGGGGCGACGTGGTTCCTCGCGAACAAGCCACCCGTGCCCGGATCGATTTTTTGCCTTGCCTATGTGAACGGACTCGGCGCCGGCGATTACGGTCATCAATATGACCGCGCCGTGGTCATTACGAACGAGACCGAACCGAACTTTTCTTCCGGAGGCGCCGCGTGGACTCCCGACGAGGGAACTACGTGGTACAGGATTCCAGGCGTGAGCGGGAATTGGGCGGTTGGGTTTGCCAATCCCGGAGCGGGGTGGTTTGTCGGCAACAACGGGGAAATTGTGAAGATCAGCTTCTAGCGGGGTGCGAAAAAGCTCGGTCCAATGCGTCATGGAAAGAGTCAAGGCGAATCGTGGTGGAGGTATGGTCTCAGGCCTCAGGCTTGGCAGGAGTTCGGATCAAGAGGACGCTCAATAGGAGGATCCAGCATAGAACCAGGCATGGAGCGCTTGCCGTCGTGCCCCACCCGACTGCGCTGTAAAACTGAGCCGCGTCGGGACCGAAAAACATGGCTGGAACAAACGCGAGGTTGACCACAGCGATAATCCAGGCTAACCAGCCGAGCCAAGCCGGCAAGAGGCGTCCGCGCAATATTGCGAAGGCCGAGGCGGAGAGAAACAGGGTCGTCATAAGCCGACCAATGGATCCAAACATGAGGAATTGTCCGGGGGCGAGGACACCGTCCACTGTCGGATCAATCGGAACCTTGGACACAATCGCAGTTCCAGCTTCCATCGATTGCGCCACGAAGCTGAACGTCAGCCACATCAGCCCGCAGACGAGTGCAATCGTTGAGGCCCACTCCATTTCCAGATTTTCCTGGCGAAGAACCAGCCGGAAGCCCACCAGAAAAACGATGAGGATCGCGCTCCCGATGATACTCACCATAACGCGCGCGAGGACGTCCCACTGCGGAGGCGCACCGTCATACATAAAGTAGAGCGGTAACTGTATCAGCGAGATGAGTGTGGCGAGCAATCCGAAGATGCCCGTGTTGCGCCGTAAGCTTAATTCAGTCAAGGAATCCTTCCCTTTCAACGATCATCCCCGGAACAAGAGTATGAAGCCAGCCTGCATTCGATGATACGAACGGAGTCCGGCGGCTGTTCCTTTTTTAGACGCATGTTCAACCCTGGAGTGAGCTGGCCCGGTACCAGAAAACTCTATTGTTTCCACAACACAACCTGCAAAGAAGAAGGCATGCGTGGAAAAGACGATCAGCAAGTTTCTCGACTGCGCAGAGTTGCCCGTACGGACAAACTCTGCTCCGCTCGGAATGGCAGAGACTACTTGCTCCCAGCTTGCTTAACGCGGGCGAAGCACGGTGAGCAGTTGCTCGTAGGCCGGTTTTTTCTGGTAGTTGCGGCCGAAGGGCAGGGCCGCGCCCTTCGTATGGCTGGAGTGGGAGCCGATCCACGAATACTTGTCGGTGAATCCCCAGGTTTGAATGGCCGTGCACTGGGGACTCGACAGGCAAGCGTGCGCGACCGAAGCATAAATCTGCGCCTGTTTGGCAATGTCGGCGGAATCCCTCGGCTCAGCGTTCTCGTCCACCGGCAAGGCGACGTCGAGCTCGGTGATGTGCACCTGGAGTCCAAGCTGGGTCAGGCGGCGAATGTTGGCCGCGACGGCGGCGGTGTCGAGATTGAGATCGGGCACGTGCATTTGCAGTCCCACACCGTCGACCGGAACGCCGCGCGCGCGAAAGTCCTTCATCGTCGCGAAGACTGCGTCGGATTTAACGCCGAGTCCCTCAGCTTCGGCTTCGTTGTAAAACAGCAGCGCCTTTGGATCGGCGGCGCGTGCCCAGCGAAAGGCCTGCTCGATATAGGCGAGCCGCTGCGCCCGGGGTGCGGACGACAGGCCAGCATTCCAGATTGAGTCGCGCGGCTGGCCGTTTTCATCCAGCGCTTCGTTGACCACGTCCCAGGCAAACACCTGGCCCGCATAGTGATGCACGACCGCGGTGATGTGCTGGCGCGCGAGTTCGGTTAGTTGCGCCGGGGTGAAGTTGCCCTGGACCAGCCAGTCCGGGTTGCTTCGTCCCCAAAGCAGGCAGTGGCCGCGGACTTTCATGCCGCGCGCGAGCGCGAAGCGGACGATGGCGTCGCCCTGGGCGAAGTCGAAAACATCGCGGCTGGGGCGCAGGACCCACCACTTCATGGCATCTTCAGGCTCGACCAGGTTGTACTCTTGCGCCAGGGTGGTCGCGTAGGCGGGTTCGGACAAGCGGTCGGCGCGAACCGCGGTGCCGATCAGAACTCCGGCGGCTTCGGCCTTTTGGCGCAGCGTTTGGGCCGACGAGAGGACGGCGAGCACGGTCAGCACGACGATCCATTTCGACGGCAACGGAAACCAGACAGCGCGTCCCTCCAGCCGCGAGTTGACTGCTTCGCAGATCAACTGACCCGGTCGGGATGGCAGGGATATGGAACGTGCAAAGAGTTTTCCGAGGGAGTTCATGGCCGGTTTGTTTTCAGGCCTCCTACTTCGCCACAGGAAGGAACTTCTGTAAAGGACATCCGTCACACCGCGGTTGTGACTTCCTGCAGAAGTGTTTGCCGACGCCGACGATCAGGGCGTGCATTTCGCCGAAGACCTGCGCCCTCGGGCTTCTGGGCAGGCGGCTGGCGGGCGAAGGGTTGTGGGCGGCTCCTCTAGCTCGCGGATCCGTGAAGTCCGGCGCGGGTGGCGGCAGATTCGCATCCGGCTCGCGCAGAGATTCTTCAAATGCCTCGCGAATGGCCTCATACGACGGAATGCCGGGCAGCAGACCGTGCCGTTCGACGATGCGACGGGTATAGGCATCGACGACGAAGACCTCGTGGCCGCCGGCATAGAGAAGGATGGAATCTGCCGTCTCGGGACCGATCCCCTCCAGGGAGAGAAGTTCCTCGCGCAGTTGTTCAGTGGGCTGGGCGAAGAGGCTTTTCAGTGATCCGGAATGACGTCGATCGAGAAATTTGACGAAGCGCTTGAGCCGCCGTGCTTTTTGCCGGAAGTATCCAGAAGGCCGAATCAGCCGTTCCAGCTTGTCCAGCGGCGTCTTGCGAATGCCGTGGATCGATGCGATCCTCTCGCTGCGCAGATTGGCCAGCGCTTTCTCGACGTTCGTCCAGGAGGTATTTTGCGTGAGGAAGGCGCCGAGAACCACCTCGAACGCGGATTCGCCGGGCCACCAGTGCTGCTGGCCCCAGCTTCGATAAAGTTCCTCGTGGAACTCTTGAATCGGATGAGTAGCGGACATCCCACCAGCCTCGCTTTCTGGGTAGTGTACTGAAGGCCAGCGGGCGCGGTTACACAAGTGCATGTACCGGGGAGAGGAGCGAGGGCTCACGATCTGCGGAAAGCCGCAATTTCCCGCTTTATGCCGGCCCTGACCGGCGAAAAGCCCCATCCATGGCTGAGTTCAAGTACCAAAGTTACTTTCTCCGTTACCCGGTTGCGTTGACAATTTGTGTCAACGCAGGACAACCGTCGCATTCTGCGCGGTGGTGTTGCGAATCGTCTTCAGTGTTTACGCGGGCGTACGTCCGCGGCGTGGATCGGAGAACGGCGTATGTCTCAACGGCTGGGCGACCTTCTTGTCAAAGAGAAGATCATCACCCCAGAGCAGTTGGAACAAGCGAACAAGATCCAGAAGGAGCAGAAGTGCAGGCTCGGCTCCGCTCTGGTGAAGCTCGGCTTCCTCACGGATGAGGACGTCACGAACTTCCTTTCCCGCCAGTATGGCGTGCCCGCCATCAACCTTTCGTACTTCGAAATCGATCCTGCGGTCGTGAAACTGATTCCCATCGAGACCGCCAAGCGCTATCAGATTCTTCCGCTGAGCCGCGTGGGAGCTTCGCTGACCATCGCGATGGTCGACCCGACCAACGTGTTTGCGATGGACGATATCAAGTTCATGACCGGCTTCAATATTGAGCCGGTGGTGGCGTCGGAAAGCTCGATCATGACCGGCATCGAGAAGTCCTACGGTGCAACGAAAGAAGAAGACCTGGAAACGGTCATGCAGTCGATCAACGATCTCAGTGATGAAGACGTTGAGCTGCAGGCTGAAGCGCAAGAGATGGAGCTGTCGCAACTGGAGCGGGCGGCCGACGAAGCCCCGGTGGTCAAGCTGTGCAACCTGATTTTGACCGACGCGGTGAAGCGGGGAGCCAGCGACATCCACATCGAGCCTTACGAAAAGGAATTCCGCGTGCGCTTCCGGATTGACGGCGTGTTGCAGGCCATCATGTCGCCGCCCATCAAGCTGAAGGACGCCATGACCAGCCGCCTGAAGATCATGGCAAAACTGGATATCAGCGAGAAGCGTTTGCCGCAGGACGGCCGCATCATGCTGAAAATGAACATCGGCGGCCGCAAGAAACAGCTCGACTTCCGCGTCAGCACGCTACCCACCCTGTGGGGAGAAAAAATCGTGCTCCGGTTGCTCGACAAGGAAAACCTGCGACTGGACATGACCAAGCTCGGGTTCGAGCAGGAATCGCTCACCAAGTTCGAGAAAGCGATTTTGAAGCCCTACGGCATGGTCCTGGTGACTGGGCCGACGGGGTCGGGCAAGACGAACACGTTGTACTCGTCGATTGCGCGCCTGAACCAGCCCGATACCAACATTATGACGGCGGAAGACCCGGTCGAATTTCAGCTGGGCGGCGTCAACCAGGTGCAGATGAAGGAACAGATCGGCCTGAATTTCGCGGCCGCGCTGCGGTCGTTCCTGCGGCAGGACCCCAACATCATTCTGGTCGGCGAAATTCGAGACTTTGAAACGGCGGAAATCGCCATCAAGGCCGCGCTCACCGGCCACCTGGTTCTTTCGACTCTGCATACCAACGGCGCGCCGGAGACGATCACGCGACTGATGAACATGGGCATCGAGCCATTCCTGGTTGCGACGGCGGTACACCTGATCTGTGCACAGCGCCTGATTCGCCGCATCTGCAAGGACTGCACCGAGCCGGTGGAGATGCCGGTGCAGGCGCTGATCGAAGAAGGTTTCAGCCCGGAAGAGGCCAAGACGGTGAAGGTGCAAAAAGGCAAGGGCTGCGCGGTATGCAACAACACGGGTTACAAGGGCCGGGCCGGATTGTATGAAGTGATGGAAGTGGATGACGAAATTCGCGAACTGGTGCTGGTCGGCGCATCGGCGGTGGAACTCAAGAAAAAAGCGATCGAGCGGGGAATGATCACGCTGCGCCGCAGCGGACTGATGAAGGTGGCGGCGGGCGTTACGACCCTGGAAGAAGTGGCACGCGAAACGATTCACTAGGTATCCGGAAGGGAAGGAAACAGTTATGGGACTTTCACTCAGCGATTTGCTCAAACGCATGCTGGAGATGTCGGGCAGCGATCTTCACATCACCACCAACTCGCCGCCGCAGATCCGCGTTCACGGGCACCTGGTGCCGCTGGACCTGCCGCAGATGTCGCCGGCCGAGACCAAGCAGCTTGCTTACAGCGTGATGACGGACTCTCAGAAGCACCGCTTCGAAGAAAGTCTGGAGCTCGACTTCTCGTTTGGCTTGAAAGGACTGGCCCGCTTCCGTGCCAACGTCTTCAATCAGCGCGGCGCGACGGCCGCAGTCTTCCGTCTGATTCCTTTTGAAATCAAGTCGTTCAACCAACTCGGCCTGCCTGCCGTGGTCAGCAAGCTCTGCGACAAGCCGCGCGGCCTGGTCCTGGTCACCGGCCCTACTGGCTCGGGTAAGTCGACCACGCTTGCGGCCATGATCGACAAGATCAACAGCGAGCGCCACGACCACATCCTCACGATCGAGGACCCGATCGAGTTCGTGCACATGAACAAGAACTGCGTGGTCAACCAGCGCGAACTGCACTCCGATACCAAAAGTTTCACCGACGCGCTGCGCGCCGCTCTTCGTGAAGACCCGGACGTGGTGCTGATCGGCGAAATGCGCGACCTGGAAACCATCGAGTCGGCCCTGCGCATTGCGGAAACCGGACACTTGACCTTCGGTACCTTGCACACCAACTCGGCCACTTCCACCATTAACCGAATCATCGACGTGTTTCCGGCCCACCAGCAGCCGCAGATTCGCGCCCAGTTGTCTCTGGTTCTGGAGGGCATCATGTGCCAGAGCCTGGTGCATACGCTGAACGGGAAGGGGCGGGCCATGATCATGGAAATTCTTGTTCCCAATCCCGCGGTCCGCAACCTCATCCGCGAAGACAAGATCCACCAGGTTTATTCGGCGATGCAGTCGGGGCAGGAAAAGTTCGGCATGCAGACATTCAATCAGGCGCTGGCCACGTGCTACCTGCAGAAGCAGATATCTCTGGACGTAGCGCTGCAGCGGTCCAGCAATCCCGACGAACTGCAGGAAATGATCAACCGCGGAGCCAGCCTGCTGACCCGCAACGCTCCCGAAGGCGGAACCATGGCCAAGGGCGCGGCACCCGCAAAACGCTAGGAACGGACAGATGACACCGCGACGCAATACGGTTCGATCGCAGAGGAGAGGGTAAGAACATGCCAGTATTCACATTTTCCGGCAAAGACAACTCCGGGCAGAAGGTTTCCGGAGAGCGGGTAGCGGCCAGCAAGAACGTGCTGATCCAGCAGTTGCGCCGCGACCGCATCACACCGGGCAGCGTCCGCGAAAAGGGCAAGGAATTTTCCCTGCCCACCTTCAAGTCGGGCAAGGTCGCGACCAAAGAGATCGCCATTTTCTTCCGGCAGTTTTCGGTCATGATCGATGCCGGCCTGCCGCTGGTGCAGTGCCTGGAAATTCTGGCTGCGAACCAGGAAAACAAGACGTTCCAGAACGTCTTGACGGGCGTCCGCACCACGGTGGAAAGCGGCTCGACGCTGGCCAATGCCATGCGTGGCTATCCTGTGGTGTTCGACGATCTCACCACCAACATGATCGAGGCTGGTGAAACCGGCGGTATTCTCGACATCATCCTGCAGCGCCTTGCAACTTATGTTGAAAAGGCGGTGCGGTTGCGGTCGGCCGTGAAGTCGGCCCTGATCTATCCGGTCGCCGTGGTTGGCATTGCCGTGGTCATCGTCGGCGCGCTGCTGAAGTGGGTGGTGCCGATTTTCGCCAACCTGTTCGCCGGCCTGGGCGTGGCGCTGCCGTTACCCACGCGCATTGTGATGGGGCTCAGCGCGTTCGTGAACACGTTCTGGTGGATCATCATCGGCCTGGGCGTCGGTGTGGTGTTTGGGATCAAGCAGATCCGCAAACATCCCAAGGGCCGGTATTTCTTTGACGGCCTGCTGCTGAAACTGCCCATCATTGGCAACCTGCTGCGCAAAATTGCGGTTGGCCGTTTCACTCGTACGCTCGGCACCCTGATCACTTCCGGCGTGCCGATTCTCGAAGGCCTCTCGATCACGGCGCGGACCTCGGGTAACGCCATCCTCGAAGAAGCTTTGATGAAAGTACGGAAGGCGATCGAAGAAGGCCGCACCATCGTAGATCCGCTGAGAGAGTGCGGCGTGTTTCCCAACATGGTTACGCAGATGATCGGCGTCGGCGAAGCCACGGGTGCCATGGACAACATGCTGCAGAAGATCGCCGACTTCTACGAAGAAGAAGTCGACGCAGCGACCAAGGACATGCTGGCCATGCTGGAGCCGGCCATCATCGGACTGCTCGGCGTCATGGTCGGCGGCATCGTCATTTCGCTTTACCTGCCGCTGTTCTCGATGATCGCGAAGCTGGCTGGCTAAACCATTCCGGAAGGGCTGGGCGATATCGCCCAGCCCGCCACAACCCAGGGAACAGGCGTCGCGCTGCGGCGAAATGCCGGGTCGGTCCCTCATCGAGACTCTCCGCAGCCTGGCGTCAGACATGCAGAGGCAGGCCACATTCGACGAACGGAACTGGCTGGCGTGGCTGGTCAGGGTCCGGATCCTCATTCTCACCTTCCTGCTGGCCATTGAGCTGGCGGTCGCGCAACTGACGCCATCCACGCTGCCGGTGCGTCTTTTCATCAGCACCATCCTGCTGTGGTATACGATTTCGCTCTTTTATGCCGTCCTGGTGTCTTTCTGGGGCGAATATCAGATTCAGGCCACTCTGCAGATCATCACTGACCTGGTCCTGGTGAGCCTGGTTGTGCATGAAACCGGAGGATGGGACAGCTCATTCAATTTCCTCTACCCACTGGTCATTATCGTTGCCAGCGTGCTGCTGCCGCGGGTGTGGGCGCAACTGACGGCCGCCCTGGCGTTCATTTTCTACGTGGCCGTGCTCGAGCTGAACTACTACGAGGTCGTGCCCTCGTATTGCACCTCCCACCCCGGTTTGAAGGCGCTGCAGGGCACGATTTTCGTCAATCTGTTTGCCTTTCTTGCAGTTGCGTATCTAGCCGGCCTGCTGAACGCAAAGCTGCGCCAGGTGCGCGTCCAACTGGACCACGCCAGCGGAGCCCTGGAGAACCTGCAGGCGCTGCACGAGAATATTGTCGAGTCCATCAGCAGCGGCTTCATCACCACCGGATTGGATGGCCGCATCACGCTGGTGAACAGCGCCACGCTGCGGCTGCTGAATCGGCCCGCGGCTGAACTGGTCGAGCGGCCGGTACGCGAGCTGTTTCTTGATCCGCTGCCGGTACCGGAATCGCAGCACGAGCATAGTGAAGTGCGTTTCGCGACGCCCGATGGATTTCGCAAGACGTTCCGAGTGCGCGCGGCGGCGCTCACGGCGCCCGGGCAGGGAATCTCGGGTTGTGTCTATGTTCTCGACGACCTGACCGAAATCCGGCGTCTGGAACGCGAAGTGCGCATGCAAGACCGACTGGCGGCGGTTGGACGCCTGGCGGCCGCCATCGCCCACGAAATCCGCAATCCGCTGACTTCCATTGCCGGCAGCGTGAGCATGTTGTCCTCAGCGCCCGAACTTGGCGAGGACCATCGACGGCTGCTGGAAATCGTGACCCGAGAATCGCAACGGCTCAACGCGATCATCACCGACTTTCTGGCTTACTCTCGCGGCAAGCAGTACCGATTCGCTCCCGCGGACCTGGTCGCATTGCTCGACGACACGCTCACCCTGATGGAACAGCGCATGATTGCGGACCAGACTGGAATCGCCATTCGCCGTGAGTTTGTATCGGGCCAGGCCAAAGTCTTGGCCGATGGCGACCGCATGAAACAAGTGTTCTGGAACCTCTGCGAAAACGCGATGCGCGCGATGAAGCCCGGCGGAGTGCTGACCGTGGCCGTGGAACGCCACAAAGACGAGTGGCAGGTGAGCTTTACCGACACTGGCATCGGCATGTCGCCGCAGCAGACCGAGAAGATCTTCGAACCGTTCCAGTCGGAATTCAAAGGCGGCACGGGACTGGGGCTGGCCATCGTCTACCAGATCATGCAGGCGCATGAAGGGCGCGTGTTTGCGCGATCGCGCCTGGGGCAGGGAACGACGTTCGTGCTGAGACTACGCAGCCTGGAAGCGGAGAAGTCACAGCCGGCATCGCCGGGCGCCCACATCGTGCCGATCCAGCCGGCGCGTAGGGCCGCGAAAGGAGGCGCCAATGGCTAACATTTTGGTCTGCGATGACGAGCGGTCCATGTGCGAAATGCTGGACATTGCGCTCCGCCGCGATGGGCACAAGGTTGAGACGGTGCTGGGCGGGCAGGCCGCGAAGAACAAAATTGACGCCGCGCTTTATGACGTGATCATCACCGACATCAAGATGCCTTCCGTGGACGGCATCGAAGTGCTGCGCCACGCTCACCGCGCGTCGCCGGATTCTTCCGTCATTCTGATGACGGCAGTGGAGGACTACGAAGCTGCGGTGGAGGCGGTGAAGGCCGGCGGAGCGTCCGATTACATTCGCAAAGGCCCCGGCCTGGTTGACGAAATCAGGCTGGCGATCAAGCGCGCGCTCGAAAAACTTTCGCTGACCCGGCAGAACTTTGCCCTGCGACGGGATGCTGCTTCCCACAACTCGCTCGACAACATTGTGGGTTCGAGCGGCGCGATGGAAACGCTGAAGCAGACGGTAAGGACGGTGGCGGCGACAGCCAGCACGATTTTGATCCAGGGCGAAAGCGGCACAGGCAAGGAACTGGTGGCGCGGGCAGTCCACGTCTGTTCGCCCCGTGCCGGGGAGGCCTTCGTTTCCGTCAACTGTGGCGCATTCCCCGAGTCCCTGCTAGAAAGCGAACTGTTCGGTTACATCAAAGGTGCCTTCACCGGCGCCACCCAGAACAAGCGCGGCCTGTTTGAAGTAGCGGGCGGCGGCACCATCTTCCTCGATGAAATCAGCGAGATGACCCTCGCCATGCAGGTGAAACTGCTGCGAGTGCTGCAGGAGAGAACGGTGCGCCCAGTCGGCGGGACCAGCGAGTTGCCCATTGACGTGCGCGTAATCGCCGCGACCAACCGCGACCTGGAGCGCTCCGTCGCCGACAACGTGTTTCGCGAGGACCTTTACTACCGGCTGAATGTCATTCCGATCCGCGTACCTCCGCTGCGAGAACGCCGCGAGGACGTTCCACTGCTGGCCAGCCATTTCCTGAAGAAATATAACGCCGCGGCGGGGCGGCGGGTGAGCAGCCTGCACCGCGAGTCGCTGGACGCACTGTGCAATTACGACTGGCCGGGCAACGTCCGCCAGCTCGAAAATACGATTGAGCGGGCCGTGGCGCTCGAAACCGGAGAAGAGTTGCACGTGGAACTGCCGGTTGAGCGGCCCAAAGCGCGGGCTGCGGCGGCTGCGGCGGGAGCGGGCGGTCTGCCCGTCATCGATGCGGGATCGGCTTTGCCCGATGGTTTCGGCATGGAGACTTACGTGGCGGGAATCGAGCGCGCCCTGATCCAGGCGGCGATGCAGCAATCGCACGGAGTGCAGACCCGCGCCGCCGACGTGTTGGGCGTGTCCTATCGCTCGTTCCGGCACTTGATGAAGAAGTATGGATTGTAGAGAACCGTCACGAGTCACCAGTCGCTAGTAAGTCGTGCTCTAAGTCCCGCCCTTCTTCAGTTGCTGCTTCCATCCCAGGACGCGCGCTCTGGCTCCGGCGGCCTCCGCTTCGGCGATCATTCCTTTTTTCTGATAGCAGACCGACAGGCTGGTGCTGGCGAGCACGTCATCGGGATCAATTTGCATGATGCGCTCTGCCACGATGATTGCTTCATCGTATTGTTCGAGGTCCTGCAGCACCCGCGCCAGACCGTGCATCGCTTCGGTGAAGGAGCTGTCCGCGACGACCGATTTTCTGAAGGCATCCGCAGCGTCTGCCAGCTTCCCATCCGACATGAAGTCGAGCCCGGCGTAGTAATGGTCTTCAGCTGCCTGGCGGTTCTGGGCGGGGACATCGGGGGAGTGCGACATGAACGTTCTCAGACCCTGGTGAAACCGCGATTAGTATATTCTGCCAGTGATGGCTGCCATGATTCGCTTTCTCTGGAACGCCACCCAGGGGCACCGGCTGGACCCGTGGCGCAGTCCGTTTCTGCGCTGGCGGATCGAAACCTATTGTGGCGTCAAGATGGCGGACATCGGATTTCTGGAGTTCTGGGAATTTCTCTGGAAGGAACGCACGCACCTGTGGCGCTTCCTGAGGTGGACTGGTGAAATGCAGGGTTATGTCAGCGCCAAGCCGAAGTTGCGCTAGGCTGGAACCTGGAAAGGCGCGGAATTAGGCGCCGGCGGCAGCCGCTTCTCCCAGCTTAATCAACACCTCGTTGCCCTTGCCCGCGCCCGTGAGCTGCGCCGCCGACCCGCGGTTCGCTGCAATTTCCAGGTACCCCATGCTGCCGAGAATCCCGAAAACTTCATTGGGCTCGCCTTCGGCGTAGGTCATGGCGATGCGCGTGACGTCTTTCTTGCCGACCTTCATGGTGAACGCCGCAGCATTGTCGCCGAAAACGGTGGGCACGTCCTCCGGGGTGATGTTCGTGATCAAATTGCCGAAGCGATCAGACTTGAGCACGACGCCGCGGACCGTGGTGGCGTCGGTCTGTTTCGGTCGAGGCGCCGCAAAGCGTTTGTAGTCCTCGATCTCCTCGCCGAACTTGAGCGGATCCACCTGCTTGGCCAGATAAGCGGCCACCGGGGCGAAAATGTCGCGGGCGTGGAAAGTGTTGCTCACCGGCTGCAGGAAATAATGCTCGGAAGTGATGTGGCGGACGTGCATCCGCTCCTCCTTCCCGTAAACCAGCGAGAGGACGCCGTTGTCGGGCCCGACAAAGTGGTGACGGTCGCTGGAGGCAATGATGGGCCTCCGATCGGTGCCCACTCCCGGGTCCACCACCACGACATGGACGGTTCCAGTGGGGAAATGCGCGTAAGCCTGCGAAATGGTCAGTGCGGCGTCAAGGATGTCGTAGGCCTGCACCTGGTGGCAGATGTCGATGATCTGCGCCTCGGGAACGATCTCCAGAATGACGCCTTTCATGGTTCCGACAAAGTGGTCGGAAACGCCAAAGTCAGTGGTCAGCGTGATGATGGGCTGATGGGGCAAGGCTTTCCTCGCAAGGACTAGAGATGTCCGCAAGCTTGAACATAATTTCTGGAGACCCCAAGGGTCAAGGTACGGAGGTAATGGACACGAACGAACTGGGCTTTAATCCTGCCTAAGCGCTTCGATTGGGCTCATGCGCGCCGCTTTCAGGGCGGGGAAGAAGCCGGAGAATACGCCGACCATGGTCAGGATCATGAAAGAAACCAGCATGACGCTCAGCGAAGCATGCAGGAAAATGTCGCCTTCGTGGTTCGCGGTTTTATAAAGCGCGGAGTAAAGGGGCATCGGCGGAATGATCCAGGTGAGCACCACCGCCAGCGCCATGCCGACGACTCCGCCGGCAAAAGTGAGCACCAGCGCTTCGAGAAGGAACTGCATCAGGATGTGACGCGGCCGCGCCCCGATGGCTTTGCGCAGGCCGATTTCGCGGGTGCGCTCGGTCACGGAAACCAGCATGATGTTCATCACGCCGATGCCCCCGACCGTCAGGGTGACGGCGCCGATCAGGCCGAGCACTGCCTGCAGGCCAATCGAGAAGGCGGTAATTGACTCGCGCCCTTCAATCGTGTCCCACACCGGAGTAGCTTTTTCATCTCTCGGATCGAAGTGGTGGCGCCGGCCGATCACTTCCCGGACCGCCGCCAGGGTCCGGCTGTTGAGCTCCGGATCCATGGGCTGGAAGATGATCATGTCGGGGTTACGCCGGTTCTTCAGATCACGAAAGAATGCGAATGGAATGAAGCCGTCTTCATTGTCAGGGCCGTTGTACATCGAGTCCTGAACCTTCTGGCGCAGTTCGCCGATGACTTCGAAGTCCATGCCGCCGATTTCGACATGCTGGCCAACGGCGGGCGCGCCCTGAAACAGACGGTGCGCAGCGCTCGACCCGAGCACGACGACCTGATGACGGTCGGAAAAATCGCTCTCATTGAAGAAGCGGCCTTCGGCGAGGTCGAGCCGGCGCATCTTGTCGTAAGGCAACTCGACGCCACGGGTCTGCAGTGACACCACGCGGGTGCCGACCTTATAGGGGAAGTTGGTGTCGGATTCCGCGCTGACAAAACGCACCAGCGGGACTTCATCGCGAATGGCGGTGACGTCTTCGTATTCGTAATTGACCGGCTTGCCGGCGCGCTGGCCTCCGGCCTGCATGCTGGTTTGTCCCGGCCACACCACCACAATGTCGTTGCCCACCGACATAAATGCGTGCAGGACACTTCCTCCCAGGCCCTGGCCGTAGGCCAGCAGCAGGACGACCGAGGCGAGGCCCCAGACGATGCCGAGCATGGTTAGCACCGAGCGCAAACGATCGCGCATGAGCGCCTGCCAGCCTTGCGTGATGAGTTCCTTCAGAAACATAGGACATTCCGGTGATCGGAAAAACATAGAAGGTTTTCCGACCACTGATCACTGGCCACCGCTAATCCACGTGAATATCGCCGGAACCCGTGCGCACCGTGAGCATCGGGCCTCCGCCACGCACCTGGCCACGAATGGACTTGTGCATGTCCTGCACTCGCCCTTGCACCGTAGTCGTGACCGGGGCGTTGACCTCGAGCGATCCGGAACTGGTGGAAAGATTGGCCTCGAAGGCCGCATTGCCGGGCAGGCGAACGCGCACATTGCCGCTGCCGGTGTGGATTTCCCACGGGCCGGTGATGTCACCTTCGCCGGTAACGTCACCACTGCCGGTTTCTCCGCGGAAGCTACCGTGAACACCGCGCGCGGTTACGTTGCCGGAGCCGGTGCGAAACTCCACATCGCCGCCGCCGGTTTCCTCGACCTCGACGTCGCCGCTGCCGGTGCTGCCGCGCACGCTTCCCTGAATGGAGTGGGCGCGCACGTTCCCCGAGCCGGTGGAAAGGTGCATATCGCCGGTGATCTGGTCGATTTTGATGTCCCCCGAGCCGGTCTCCAGGTCGGTGCTGCCGTGCGTACCAGAAATCGTCTGGTCTCCGGAACCGCTGTGGGTGTGGACGCTGGTGTCGACGGGAACCGTGATCTCGTAGTCGACGGAGATGTCACGCTCCGGGACATGCTCGATGTGAATGCTGTTGCCATCCTGGCGGAGGGGTGGATTCTGCTCGATGGCATGGACATCGCCCTGACGGCTGCCGGTGAACCAGCGATCGCCGACGTAGATCTTGCCACGCACGACTACAGAGCCGGTGCCGCCAGTGCGAACAGTGATATCGCCGGAGCGGCTGAGGACTTCGAGGTTTACCGGGCCGTTGACGGAGAAAGTTTTCTCGAACTGCCCCTGGGGTGAGCGCGCCCAGGCAATGGCCGAAGGGAGCATCGCGGTTGAAACCAGCAGGAGCAGTAAACGGAACCACAGGTGTTTTTTTGAGTTATTCATAGCGCAATGACTCCACGGGAGGAAGTTCGGCAGCGCGCCGCGCAGGATACATGCCGGCAGCTACCGTGATCAACGAAAGCGTGAGTACCGAAGCCACAACCGAAACCAGTGAAACGATCGGGTGAGGAACAAAGTCGGGCAAAGGCAGCGCGCCCATCGCGACGCAGATGCCGACGCCGAACATTAAACCGAGCGCCCCACTCACCGACGTCAGCATGGCACTCTCCGCAAAGAATTGACGCAGGATGTCGCGTTTGGTTGCGCCGATTGCTTTGCGCGTGCCAATTTCGCGGGTGCGCTCGGTGACCGATACCAGCATGATATTCATGACACCGATGCCGCCCAGCAGCAGCGTCACGACGGCGACGCTGCCGAAGAAGATCGTGATCACGGTGAAAATGCCCTCGACCAGTTTCGCGCCTTCCATCGTGTCCCACACAAATAAAGCGTCTTTGTCGGCCGCATCGAAGTGATGGACCCGTCCCAGCGTGGCGCGGACCTGCCTTACGGCCTCGTCGTGCTCCTCCGCATCGGCGACTTCGAAAACGATGTCGTCGAGCCAACCGCGTGTGATGCCTTCTCCGGGCTTATTCGGCGGGGGAAAGTCTCGGGCCACGGCGGCATAGGGAGCGAAAAGATAGTCGTTGTCCGGGCCGTCATAGTTCGAATTCTGCTTCTTCTGGCCGAGGACGCCAATCACGACGTAAGGAATGCTCTTGATCAAAACGGTTGCGCCGATGGAAGGCTGCCCAGGGAATAACTGGCGATTGGCGGCGTAGCCGAGCACGACCACTCGGCGGCCGTCGCGCGCGTCGTCGTCGGTCATAAGCCGGCCTTCACTGAGCAGCAGGGAACGAAATTCCTGGTAGGCGGGCCACACGCCAACCACGCCCCGGCTGGCAGAATTAAACTGGCTGACTTCCGGCACCGTCCGACGGAGTTCGGGACTGACGTGCTTGATGCGATAGCACTCGTCGCGGATCAGTTCGGCGTCGTCCACGTTAAGTCGGACCTCGCGCCCGGCGGCAAGGCCGCCTACCTGCGAACTGGTCCGCCCGCCCCACACGATGACCAGGTCCTTGCCCAGCGTCTCCATCCGCTTCTTCTGGTCGACGCTGAAGCCGCGTCCCAGCCCCACCAGCAGAATCACCGAGGCGATGCCCCAAACGATTCCGAACATGGTGAGAAAGGTTCGCAGCTTGTGAGCTCGGAATGTGTTGATCGCCTGGCGGAAGATCTCGAGTAGATTCATGGGGACCAGGGGAATCAGGTTTTAAGGTTTCAAAGTTTCAAGGTTGCAAGGTTTCAAGGTTTCAAAAATTCCAAGCTGATCGAGGTTCTGCTGGCATGCCTCCGCGTGGTGAAACCTTGAAACTTCGCAACCTTGAAACCTTGGTCTTATTGCAACACGACTTCGTCGCCTTCCTTCATGCCGCCCAGGAGTTCAGTCTTGGCTCCGTTGGAAATGCCGATGTTGACGGCCAGTTTGCGTTTGCCTTCCTTGCCGCTCGGGTCGGGCACTTCCACCGACGCTTTCTTGTCCTTGTCGTAGAGAATCGCGCCTTCGGGAATTTGCAGCACGTTCTTGTGCTCTTCCAGGATGATCTCGGCGTTGGCCGTCATCTCTGCTTTCAGTTCGCCACCCGGATTCTGGATCGAGACGCGCACTTCAAACGTGGTGACGTTGTCCTTCTCCACGCCCATCGGAGAAATCTTGGTGACCTTGCCCTGGAACGTCTTGTCTTTGAACGACTCGACCTTGATGCGCGCCGGCTGGCCGATGTAGACCTTGCCGATGTCGCTCTCGTCCACTTTGCCCTTCACGTAGACTTCGCTGGTATCGCCGAGCGTCATCACCAGAGTGGCGGAGGAGCCGAGCACGAGAATGGAGCTGACAGCGTCGCCCATCTGCACGTCGCGCGAGAGCACGATGCCGTCAATCGGCGAAACAATGTCGGTGTAACTGAGCTGTTCTTCCAGTTGCTTCAGATTCGCCGCATCCTGCGCCACTTGCGCCTGCGCCTGCGCGATTTTTGCCCGCAGCACCGTGACCTGGGCCTTGGAAACATTCTGCTTGTTCAGCGCCAGCTCATAATTTTTTTGCGCGTCTTCCAGGGCCGAGGTGGAAACGATGCCGTCCTTGGCCATGCCAGTGGCGCGGTCGTAGGCGCGCTTCAGCAAAGGCACGTCCGGACCTTCGGCGTCTACTTTGGCACGCTCGAGGTCAGCTTGCGTGCTCTTCAGGTTGGCCTGCGCTGCTTCCAGAGCTGCGCGTGACTGGTCCACCTGGGCCTCGATCTCGACCTTGTCAAGCTGTGCCAGCAACTGGCCCTTCTTCACGTGATCGCCGTAGTCGACAAGGAGCTTCTTCACGATGCCGCTGGCTTTGGACTTCACTTCCACCTTCACGATGGGCGTGACTTTGCCGGTGGCGACGACGCTCTTGGCCAGGTCGCCTTTCTCCACCTTGGCCAGCTTCGTCGGATCAATCTTGGTGCCGCCGCGGGTGGCGGCAAACACTCCCACCGCAATCAGGAGGACGATACCGAGGCCGACACCACCCCAGATCATCAGTTTGCGCCGCTTCTTTTTACCGTTACCGTTTCCGTTCACAACTGCCTCCTGGCATTGGGGAAGTGAGGCCCGCTTGCGCCTTCAATAGTCTTGTACGTGTGCCGGGTCCGCTTGGTTCCCGGAGTTTGAATTTTGAGTGGGTCCGTCATCGGCATCATGGGGTTTAACCCGTTTGCCGCTTACCAGTTAGACCCGGCAGTGGCAAAAAAGGTAGCTCCGGGAAGGAAATTTTGTCCCCGTCGAAAAGGGCTCAACCGCAGTCTAGCCCCTTTGGAATGTTAGAATTACCACCTCCATGATTGCATTTGTGCTGCTGCGGGTCTTTCTGATCCTCATTCTGGTGGCAGCCAACGCGTTCTTTGCGGCGGCGGAATTCTCGCTCGTCAGCGTGCGCGACACACGAATCCAGCACCTGGTGGAGGCCGGCCGCATCGGTGCGCGCGCCGTGCAGCGATTGCACGCCAACCTGGACGGTGTCGTAAATGGCGTCCAGTTGGGCATCACGATGGTCAGCCTGACACTGGGTTGGATCGGCGAGCCCATGGTGGCCCGGCTGGTCTATGCCATTCCGCTGGTGCATGATGTGCCCCACCTGGCCATTTACGCGCACACCATCGCCATCGCTATCGCTTTCAGCCTGATCACTTATGTGCATGTGCTGCTGGGCGAGTTGGTGCCCAAGACGCTGGCCCTGCAACGCTCGGAGCAGGTAGCCCTGGCAGTGGCCCCGCCGATGGAGGCGTTTCTGGCGGTCACCGGGCCACTGTTGTTTTTTATGCGCCGCTCC
>Ga0075029_100000169_pt1 | contig 33717 bp, 30 predicted proteins | sample LitLauG_LLR_2013_FD_71391 | JGI IMG/M metagenome (GOLD analysis project Ga0075029, IMG submission 71391) | Freshwater sediment microbial communities from North America - Little Laurel Run_MetaG_LLR_2013 | ecosystem: Environmental > Aquatic > Freshwater > Creek > Sediment | place: USA... | reverse complement strand
AGCATTGAGTTAGATCTCGCAGGCCGCAAAAATAGCGACAATCGCACCCTTAACATCGCCAACAGGGAATCATGGAAAGAAAAACGCGCTGCCAGTCAGTTTTTCCGCAGCCTGCTAAGGATGGTTTTGGACTCTGTGTGGACTTTAGTGGAGAAATCGGCTAGCTGAAAGTCCTCACCCTGTCTGGAAGTCATGATGAGAAACAGAAGGGTTGGCCCGGTCAGGCTCGCTTCTGTGCCTCCTGCAATGAGAACTGATATGATTTCGCGCTAGAGCGTCCATCCAAGTTTAAGGAGGTCGAAAATGAGGCCCGTGCTTTGCTCTGTACTGCTGATTTCGTGGTTGATGTTAGTTCAGGCGATGGCACAGAGTCCCTTCGACGGAACGTGGAGGCTTGACACCAGTGCATCTCAGCCCTCCACCTACCATTTACGATTATCTCCTGAAAGACGGCATCTATCACTGCACCACCTGCGATCCGCCGATCGAAGTTCGCGCCGATGGCCAGGACCACAAGGTCACCGGAGACCCCTGCTCTGACACGGTTAGCGTAAAGGTTGTGGATGATCGTACGACCGAAGAGACGGAGAAAAAAAATGGCAAGATCGTAGGGACATTAAGAATGGTGGTCTCCGCCGACGGAAAGACAGCCACTGATGACTGGACAGAGAGCTGCAATGCCAAAGGCGATGTGGTTGCGGGGCAGGACATCATGAGTCGAGTAGCAGAGGCCCCTCGCGGAGCACATGCAATTTCTGGTTCCTGGAGAGTTTCGAAGCGTCTGAACCGGTCGGAGAGCGCGGTCCTGATCACGTTGAAACTGGAGGCAGATACTTTCAGCTTTGCCGATCCCACAGACCAAAGCTATACAGCGAAGCTGGACGGGAGCGAGACGCCGTTCAAGGGCGATCTCAGCGGTTCGGTCGTTTCGGTGAAGCGCATTGGCGAGAACACCATCGAGGAGACCGACAAGCAAGATGGAAAAGTGGTGAGGGTCGCGCGGTTTGTGGTATCGGGCGACGGAAAGACGCTGACCATTTCTGAGGAGAACAAGGCGCACGAAACCCGGCAATTTGTCGCGCATAAACAGTAAGCCGGTTTTGCCTCACGAAGATCCCACAAACCGCCTTCGAAGAAACACGCCGAGATTCTGGGCGGTTAGTCGGCAAACAGGAAGTAATCCACTAGTTGGATAACGGCTGATCGATCCGTTGAGAATTCGGCGGCTCCGAGAACTACGCCAGGTTCAGCCTAACCGCGTCAGCAGAAGCGTACTTGTGGAAACCCATGAGTGGACGCAGGTGCTGGAGAAGCTCCGGCTCTTAGTGATTGCTCCGAATCGTACAATCCAACACGACGCGGATCCATTATGCGACTCACTAAAACGCCTGTCTAAGAGACCAGCTTAGGACGGGACTAGGCCACTTCTATTTTTCCTTTTCGTGGGTCACCCAGATCACCGGCACGCCATCTTGGGACCCCCTGTAAAAGACGGCCAGGGCCGGCCGACGGTCCTGAACGTACTTCTTAAGTTGGATCTTAAGGGTCCTCGGGGCGTACTTGCCCAGTTTCGCCAAGGTCTTTGGGCTGACCACAATCTTTAGGCCTTCATGCGGCTTTAATCCGGAGTCGATCTTAGCAACCGCCTCCTCCCATTCCGGGGTACCCATTATTACGCTCTTGCGTTTGCGGGATGGGGTCGGCAGGTCCTTGCGAACGTCAACGAGTTCCACTGCCATCAAGTGATCTCCTTTCAGCAGCATCCATGCGCGATCTCCATAGGTTCGTAATAGACAGCCACACTACGGAGAACTCTATCAAAGCATCATAACTTGGTCAATATCGATGGTTACTTAAGATTCGTTGACAAGATAAATGGCATTTTATATAGTTTCCGTACGCAGTTTCAGTACGCCACCTTAGTAGTCGGACACTAGCTGAGACCGCGTAAGAGGCTGGATATGCTAGCTGCCAGGGGCAGCCCAGTTCTCTCGCCTCTGTGAGACTGGTGTATTGCACAAGGCTAGGTTAAATCGAGACATGGCTTGGCCGCGCGCGTTCCGGCAAGGCTTGGGTGCCAAGGCCGGGCATGGCTAGGAACTTCATTTCCTCAGGAGGGTTCGCAAAATGGCTAGACAAAAAGCAGCAAACGAGAAAGGCAAGGGAACGACGATCAAATTGCCGAAGATGAACATTCAGACGTTGGTCTTGACGCTGGTCGGGGACTCAGCACTTATCAGCCATGCTTGGTCGGAGCGAGTAAAAAAGGCCATGCTCGACAAACAGCTTGGCGTGCCCGACGTGGGTCGCGAGAAGAAAGATCCACAGCGCGATTACGAGGAGTCGCTTTACAAGTTGCCAAATGGGAAAAATGGTTTCCCGGCTGTGGCTTTTAAGAACGCAGCGGTGAATGCTTGCCGGTTCGTGCAGGGCGTCAAGATGACCGAAGCTCGTGGTGCGTTCCATATTGTCGGTGACATGGTTGAGATCATGGGTGAGCCATCCATGCGCGAGGACATGGTGAAGGTTGGCATGGGCCTTCCCGACATCCGCTACCGCGCTGAGTTCAAGAAGTGGAAAGCAAGGATCAAGATTCGCTACAACGCGAATGCAGTCAGCCAAGAGCAAGTAGTCAATCTTTTTAACGTGAGTGGCTTTGGGATTGGCGTTGGTGATTGGCGTCCCGAGCGTGATGGCAGCTTCGGAATGTATCACGTCGGTACCGAAGCGGAGATTTGACATGACTACATTGTTTGAAAAGCACTACAGCCTCAAACCAGGAGCCAGGCTTAAATCTGACCCACAGGCAGCGGGCGATTACCTGGAACAACTGGAGCAACGTGCCGGCAGGCTCACGCCCAAGGTGGTGGCACGTGCAGTTGAGACTGCGAATGCGAAGGGTCAGGCCACACCGATCCACCGAGACTTCACATGGGACAAGAGCGCAGCCGTTGCTAAGTGCCACGAGATGGAAGCTGGCTACCTAATCCGCGCCATCGAAGTCAGGGTGGAGAGCGGCGGCAAAGACGTTATCAAGGAACCCGTCCGAGCATTCGTGAGCGTCGGGCAGAACAACAGCAAGTCCTATGTGGACGTCGTAACCGTACTCTCAGACGCAGCACTCCGGGCACAGATGCTCGCTCGCGCGCATGACGAACTGATGTCATTTCGTGCCCGCTACGACCAGTTCGAGGAGATCGCTCAGATTTTCAGGACACGAGCAATGCAGCGCCTTCAATCCGTGGTTCAGCGCAAGAAGCCTCAGTCAGTCAAACGGGCGACGCCAGGAGGGGCCGCAAAGCTGCGTCAGGTCAGTAATTGGTGAACTCTATGGAATCAGAAGCGACACAGTGGAAACAAATCTATCGTCAGCTGAAGTCCGAGGGCAAACCCTGCGCTCCTCGTGGGCTGCAAATCCTCGAAGTTGAGAATTTCTCGTACTCGCTGGCTCCCTATGTTCGCTTTCCCAACTTTGAAGCACGCCATCTCAACCTGGAATATATCCGCGAAGAGTTCCAGTGGTACCTGGGCGGCGACCCGTACGATCTGGGCATTCTGCAGCATGCCAGCATCTGGCGAAACCTTGTCCTGCGCGGTCGCCTGAATAGCAACTATGGTCTGTACGTTTTTCGCAAAGGTGGTCTTGATTGGGCAGCCAGCGAACTGGCGCGCGACAAGGATTCCCGTCGTGCCTGTATCACGATCCTGGACGACACACACTTGAAAGCGGAGACGTTGGATGTACCTTGCACCGCATACATGAACTTCCGCATCCGGAACAACACGCTCAACATGAGTGTCCACATGCGTTCCCAGGATGCCATCTATGGGATGACGAACGACGCTCCGGCGTTCTCTTTCGTTCACGAAATGCTGTACGCAACGCTTCGTGATACTTGCTATCCAGATCTCCAGATGGGCGACTACCACCACACGGCAGACTCGTTCCACGTATATGCACGCCATTTCAAGATGCTGGACCAACTCTGTAAGGATGACGCGGAGTTCACGAAAATTGAAGTCCCTCGGATCAGCGGGGCGCGGGAAGTGGACTACCTTCGTTCTTGTAATTGGATGGCCGAGTCTCCTCCCCAAGAGTTCGAGTTCACCCACTGGCTGACTGACGCCAAACTGCAGATCGGAACTGAAGGAGGGCTGTTGGCCGAGACGCAGAAGGAGAAGGGTGTCACGGTCAAATTCGAAGAAGACGGGGACTCATAGTGGCGATGCGAAAAAGAGCAGGTCGTTGGGAGGTGAGCAAAAGTTCAGTATCAAGTAGGGGTGGGCTGGATGCTCGCAGAGTCTTTCCCCCCAGAGACCGCGAGCATCCTGAGTCCCAGCCTGGGGGCGTTCCAATAGCAAGCCTTAGTTGTTCCCCCAAGAAATCTAGATATCGGGCTGGGCCTTACTGAACCCGGCGCGATCGGTCGCACAAAGGTCCGCGTGGTGTTGCGGGTGAAGCTGACTCGGAAACAGAGCACGACTGCAGCCACGCGGATGACTGATAACGAGAGGCAAGACCTCATTCGATTCTTGAAAGGAAGCGCAAAGTGCCCGATATCGCGACCATTCTCGAAGTTGCAGGCGTAGACACCCGCCATCAACAGAAGGGGAAGCTTCTCTGCCCCAAGTGTCAGACCTACCACGTGACAGTCTCACATCGGAAAGGCATTGCCAAGTGCTGGGCGTGCAACTGGACTCGCACCGAAGACTACGTCGCAGAACCGTATGAGCGCAATTGGGTAGTGGCCACACTGAACAACCTGCGAGATGACTTTGTGTTTAGCCTGCGACAGGGATCTAGCCCACCCGCCGAGGAAGCTAGGAAATATCTGAAGGACACGCGCAAGATTGACTGGCGCGTTATCTCCTGCGCACCCATCGGCATGGTTCCGGCAAAGTGGGACACCACAGAGGCAATTGAAGCTGGCAAAAAGGCGCTCATGCTGGATGCGAAACTCTTCGAGAATGAGCCAGACCCCAAGCGACAGAAGAAACTGAAGGCGGATTTCGATGCGCAGAAGGCTCTCTTCGACAAGCTAACGGCAGACATTGAGAAGCAGAAACACCACGTCGGATGGTTGACGTTTGCCTACGAGAATCACAACGGCGACTGCATCGCGATTGAGCTTAGGAAAATCTCAAAGGCTACCGACGGCAGCAACATCATTCAGATGATAAAGCCCCTAGAGAACAAGGGTGTGTTCAACCCACAAATCTCCGGCGACTGTCTTGGTCATGATGGGCATGTGCTGCTGATGGAAGGGCCATTCAATCAGCTACGTTTCTTGAGTGAGTGTGCGCGTGAAGCCGACAAGCGCGGAGAAGATTGGGAGCAGTGGCTTGAGTCATCAGTCACGATGGGTTCTTCGGCTGGACAAGACATCAAGACCCTGCGGAAGATCCTAGAAAACAAAGATGCCGAACCGGACATCGCGGTCGTCATGCATGACAACGATCCCGCTGGTGTCTCAGCGGCGCACAACATCCTCGACGTAATGAACGCGCAAGTGTTCACCACACCTGACCCGAGTTGCAGTGACTTGGATGAACTGTTCAACGCGAAACCTCCATCAAAGGTACTCGGCTGGCTGCAAAATCAAATTGGCACATTGCCACTGACGTTGCGACCCGTCGAAGCGGTGCGCAAGGAAGTTGACAAAATCCGGTACAACGAGGAAAAGCTACCTGGTTTCAAAGTGGAAGAGGCAGTGGTCACACTGCTCACCAATGATTTGAAAACGCGAGCTACGTACATCGTAGACACGTTCCCCTACATCTGGCTCCCAGAGCGCAAGAAGCTCATCCGAACCATCAAGGATTCTCAGCCGTGGTATGACCTGCTGGAGGAATATGGCCTCCTCCGGAAGCAGACAAGGCCAGTGTCTCAAAGTTTGGTGGCAGAAAAACTAGAAGCTGAAGTCGCCAAGGGTAAACACGCTGAGGTGCACAAACTGCTCCACAGCACAGACAGTGTCTACCTGAATGGTGGCAAGAATCGCATCATCAAAATTACGACGGATTGCATAGAGTACGTGGATAACGGCACTGATGACGTGTACTTCGACGTTGAGCCGGGATTGCAAGTGCCAGAGTTCGACGAAGACACGCTACCTGCTACACCCTATGGCGTGAAGTTGAATCGCTCACCACTGTGTAACTACCTCAACGCACCGAAGTGGGATGAGCGCGCGATGAGTGGCCAACGGATGCAGCAACTGTTCATGGCGCGTGTCATCGCGATGTTTCTGTTTCACCACATCCGAATGTGGCCCATTCTTATCGCCACAGGTGAGCAGGACTCGGGCAAGACATCGCTGCTCGAAAACATCGGCCGGCTCTTCTATGGCGCTGACTATCGAATGTCCGGTCTGCCAGCGAAAGTCTCTGACATCATCCCCACATTGTCATCGCATGAACTTTGCTTCTTCAACAACACCGACAACGTAGATCTTGAAGAAGGAGGTATGCTCAACATCTTCTGCAACGCCGTGTTCGATGAAGGTCATGAAGTTCAGCGCCAGTTGTGGGTGAACAACGTCGAGTTGAGGCATCGCATTCGCACCAACGTGGGTCTCACCGCTCGCAACATGAACTTCAACCGTTCTGATGCAATGAGGCGCTCGCTGGTGTTTGCGCTTCAGCGGCCAGACAGAGCAGTCATGAAGGACAAGGTCGAACGCCGTGACGAATTTCTGACCCAACACAGCCAGCTATTCCACGAACTACTGGCTCGCGTACAGCAGACTCTAGTGGCGTTGAAGACCACGAAGGACAAACGCTATGTCTGCGCATCCGACATGCAAGAGTTCGAGCGATTCACGTTGCGCGTCGCTGACCACGAAGGTTGGCTGGACGAGTGCAAGGGTATCTGGGAGGCATTCCAAATCGATTACAAACGCGACATCGTGATGGGTGACCCGCTGGTAATGATTCTGCGTCTGTGGCTCGGCAGCTTCAGCAATAGACGTCCAGTCGCTGGTGGCAATGCGAACCGCGCTGTCTCGCCTGCCACTCTGTGGGCTGAGTGCGAAGAAATCCGCGAGCGACTGAAACTGAAGCAAACATACGCCAGTGCCGAAGCGATGGGCCGCAAGATGAGCAGGGGCGACGCGGCAACGATGCTGGCCACCATTGGCTACCAGCGCTGTGGCAGAGTGGGACACCCTATGCACAAGTTTGTCCCAACACCCGTTGTGCTGGCCGATTGTATTCAAGAGTTCGCTGATATCGTGCAGGGGTCCCGGCCATGGGATATCGCTGGGTCGAGCGAAGCAAGAAAAGTGGCTGAGGCTAATGACTTGATTGAGTCCGTGGAGATTGGGCAGGTGTGCTCGGAGAAAGTAGCACCTGAGGTAAAAGAAGAGGCCAACAAACGAGCCTTGGAGCAGGCGATAAAAACCATATGACCGACCAGCTAACACAACAACAGACCCTTGAGGCACTGTTCAAAGACTTCGATGATGCCATGGTGTGGACAGGTGAGTGGCGTGGTTGGAAACTGGTCGCTGACAACTGCACGCAACTCTCTGCTGCGCATCCACAGTTCGGAAAGTTGCAGTCGTTTCAATTCACCAACAGTCGCTGGTGCGCCGACGTCGAGTTATTTTGCGAGCTGATGCTGCGCGAAGGGCACGACGCAAGAACACTCAGGCAGTTCACCACCGCAAAGCTGAAGACCTATCCTACTGGACACGAGCCTGCCTACAAGAGCCAACTGGAGCGGCGTCTACGGGAGTTGTGGTACGGCAGGATGAAGGGCACATACGTGTCCCGTTATACGAATGGGGAATGGGCTGGCCCTAATCCGGAGCCGATGTCAGGCCGCGAGTTCATGACGGCGAACAGCGTGATGGATGTGGGCTGTGTCATCGGGCCGTTCGAAGGGAAGCTGTTGAATGATGGCTACATCATCGAAGACGCAATCGACAAGCGGCGCCTGCATGAAGAAGCAAGGACGCTGGCGCAAGCATACATCGTGAAGCACAGTAAGTAGTCCAGGAGGAGTGGCAGTGACAAATGTCCCAGAAGCGTTTGTTTGCAGATGGGTTTGGCGGGTTAACCCGACAACGCTGAAAAAACCCGACGGGCTTAAGTAGCTGTAGTTGCTTCCTAACGCGGGGATTGTCGGGTTTGGCGGGTTCCTCTCAAGTGTTTATTGATAGGAAGAAAAATTTGCTTTTATATTAAGGAGAGAGACGTAGAAACCTAACCCGACGCCAAACCCAACAAAACTAGGCTAGATTGCAAGCAGGTATGGTGGGCGGAGCCCAGAAAGAACCCGACAAGAACCCGCCAAACCCTCCGCACGTCGGGTAGTAGCAGGAGTTGACCATGCACGTCCCGCACGCCTTGCATACCAGCGCGTGGCCTACGCGTGCCACACCAGCGCATCGAGTTCGAGCGCACTAGCAATCACTAGGAGCGCACTCCTGTGTGTGTCACTGCTACGGCCGCGACTTAAGAACATTGTTCTAACCCGCCGCTAGCGCGTTTTGTCGGAGACATCTTGTCAGGAGCGCGGCTAATTCGCGAATGGGTTGGAGGTTCTAGGAGGCATCAATCAGGTCCCACTCATCGGGAGTCGCGTCGAGTTCCGGCTTGACGGCCTCCCGCGTCTGCGGAATCAAGCCTAGCTTGGTGAGGCACTGGATGAGTTGCGTGATCTGCGAGTTCTCAATGCTCCCGGCTTCCAGCTTCACCTTGAGGACGACCGTGATCTCCATCAACGTCCGATCGTTTTCTCCAAGCTGAGCTGGAGCGGACCGGAGCAAGGTTCGCCAGATTTTCTTCTCTGCAGGAGTAAGCCACTTGGATGGTCGACCGAGTTGGCCGAAAGTCTTGGGTTCTAGAGATCGAGCCTCGAATCTTCCCTTGTTGTGAGCGAGCGAATCCGGGTTGAGTTGTGATGCGGGAGTGCGCGGTCGGGCCATAAACTGTCTCTATATACCGTGCCGAATTCTGTTTATTTTGAGGGCACACGTAGAAACCGGCCTGACGGGCTGCAGCCAACATTCGCCTACAGATCAGGGACTCCGCCGGGAGCACACAGTAGGTTCATGAGGACGAGACTCCGGGACGCGGAGCAGCTCAGGGCGCAATGGGTTCTAGGTGAAAGGATCACCGCGACAATATGAGGTTCTCGTGCTCCAAGCTACTAGACGCCGCGTACTCCGGGCAAGCATCGACTTGGCCGATCAATGGCAGCGGCGATGTTCCGGTGTGTGGAAAACGCAGGTAGGAATGTCCGCTTGCGAGCGACGGGGGATATCCCCCTCAGTTTCCAAAATGACACACAGCCTCTGACCGACGCAGGGGCGGTTTTCGTCACCCTCAAAATAGAAAGATGCCTTCCTCCGAATAAGTAGAGGGTAGGCATGACTATCTCGAAATTGAAGCGTCGTCTAGAAGCAATCCGGAACTTCCAACCTGTCACCACAATCGAGCGGCGAGAAAACAAACGGGCTATCAAAATCCTGAAGACTGCGATTCGGACCCTCCGCGCCAAGGCCTAGAAATGTCACGTCCTCGAACCTCCACCGCAATCCTGGAAGCCCGCGGAGCCTTTGTCCACAATCCCGGACGGAAGGCAGCCCGTGCTAACGAGCCGAGGCCGACCGGCCAACTCGGTCGTCCACCGAAGCACTTGGCAGATGACGAGAAGAAGATTTGGCGCGAGCTCGCACGCATCGCTCCCCCCGGTGTCCTGATGAACAGCGACCGGTGGTTCGTTGAGATGACTGTACGGCTGATGACACGGGTCCGGCAAGGTACAGCGAGGACGATGGAATTCGGACAGCTCGTCCAGTGTCTAGCGAAAATGGGACTCAGCCCCGCCGATCGAAGCCGCGTTTCGGCCGTGCCACAACCAACGGAAGAAGACAGCGTGTGGGACCGCTTTATGGAGGAGTGATCCAGGCAACCACGTCCGGTGGTTCCCGGAGATCTCAACTTTTCATTCTTCGCGCGATTACTTCCGGCTTGCCGACCATCCGCTCGGAACCCTCACTTCCCCCGGGCCAGTCTGAAGCCAGGCCGGCGCCGCTGGTGCGCAATGTATTCAATCGAAACACGTGTCCTGCAGAAACAGTTCCGGCGCTGACCCCGGATGCGCCCCGAGCCCAGCACCGGATGTTTTCAGTAGTTTTTGAAGAAAGGCCAGTTTGCGGCAAGCGCTCCTACTTGATTTTCTTCGCGATGAGATCCTGGCCTCTCGTACGATAAACGTAGCGAGACACGCTTCCAGACGCACCCTTCTCGAAGATGATCAGGCCTTCGGCGTCGTCGCCATCGACAAAAAAGGTCGTCTCGTTCAGCGGCTGCAACTCATCCGGCTTGTCCTCGTTGGTCAGCTGTGACATCAGCTTTCCGCCGGCCACGGAGATCGTATCCACGAACCCCGGACCCCATTCGTATTGCCCGGCGTATTGCGTAAAGACAACGGGATTCACTTTGACGGATTGCCTCTTCAAGAGTTCTGGCATTTGGGCGTGGGCGATCAGCACCCAACTACCGTCTTTCTTGATATAGGTATCCAGCACCGTCCAGCGGCTGGTTAGAGACTGTTCGCCGTATATTTCCTTTTGGCTCTGACGGTAGACCGCCACGGCCGTCTGGCCGAAGCTCGTCACCTTGGGGCTATCGTGTTCGACCACCATTTTGTAGCCGACCGTGGGGTGAGCTTCGGCAATTTGCTGCGCCCCGGTATGGACGTCGCCTGGTCCAGCAAATACAGCCGACCGATCGATAAACCCGCTGTAAGCGCCCCGATCAAAACTCCCCAACGCGGCATGGCGCTTGTTGATCAGTTCCGCGATCTCCCGTGTCGTCTGATCATCCGCCGCCGCCCCGCTTCCAGCCTGCGCAACCTGCGACTGCAGGATTGAAGTCCCGACAAACAGGGCTACTGTTACCAAACCAACTAAGAGTGTGCGCTTCTTCATGGACGTTCTCCTTTGATTTTCCCGGAGCCCGCTGACTATGCATTCCCGCGAGTTCCTGCGATAGATTCGGCAGCACATTAGGCTCGTTCTTGCCTGCCCTCTGGGTCACCGTGCTTGCATCCTGCGCGGAGCGGCTGTTCAATGTCTTTAGGGATGGGCTCAATTCTTCTCAGGGTTCTCAGGATGGCCATATGACGCGGCAAACAAAGCGCTTCTGCGATTTTGGTCCGTTTCGGCTGGACCGGCAGAAACGCTTGCTATCGCGGGGCTCTGAGACGCTGCCCCTCCCCCCTAAAGCCCTTGAAGTTTTATTGTTCTTGATTGACAACCGCGACCGGGTCATTGAAAAGTCGGAATTCATGCGGGCCGTCTGGCCAGACAGCTTTGTGGAAGAGGGAAACCTCAGCCAGAATATTTTTCTTCTGCGCAAAACCCTCGGTGATGGCCGGGACGGACAGCGCTATATCCTTACCGTGCCCAGTCTCGGCTATCGATTCGTTCCCGAAGTGGCTGAACACGAAGAGCAAGCCCCGGCTAAGTTGACGGGCGCGGCTGGGCCACTCAGCGGGAATCAAGGCTCGGCGCTCCCACGCCGCCGGCCCTCAACTCTCCGAATCGCCGCGTACGCGGCGGCACTTGTGCTGGCACTGGCAGTTGGTTTTGCTCTGTACCCGCGGCACAAATCGGCGCCTCCGCAAGCCCTCCGGGAGACGCAACTCACCACCAACTCTGCAGAAGCGTCCTTGACGGCCGCGGCTATTTCCCCCGACGGCAATTACCTCGCATTCGCCGACGAGCACGGCCTCTATGTGCGCCAGACCGCAAGCAGTGAAACTCATCCGCTACCTGTGCCGAGTGCAGCAAGAATTTACCGACTTTCCTGGTTCCCGGATGGAAGCAAAGTCCTGGCTACGGGCATCACTTCCGAGAATCCGGTTCCCAGCGTTTGGTCCATCTCACTGCTGGGCGGGACCTTCCGCAAATTGCGTGAGGATGTTGAGGAAGCGATCCCTTCCCCGGATGGCTCGAAGATTCTCTTCACGACCAAGCTGGAATCAGAGATATGGGTGATGGGTTCCAATGGAGAGGAACCTGGAAAAATTCTGAACGGTGCTGCTCAGGACGCCTTTGGTTGTCTTGCCTGGTTTCCCGATGGCAAGCGGATTTTGTTACTCAGATACCCCCTGGTCGGTGGGGCTGATGTCGAATCTTTGGCATTGGATGGTTCCCAGTCGGCCCTTGTAGTTCACGCTAAAGCCCTCTTCGCCTCGGTATTTCTGCGCGACGGTCGCTTGCTCTATGGCGTTGGCGGAGAGTCCGGGAACGACAAAGAGGTTAGTCTCTGGGAAGTCCACGTGGATCTGAAGAGCGGACGGGCCGCGGGCGGCACTCACGCATTCACGCAATGGAAAAATACCAGGATCTCTGATCTCAGCGTCACTTCCGACGGAAAACGCTTGGTTTTTCTCAAAGGCAACCCTCAAGGCGATGTATACGTCGGAGACCTGGACCAGAATGGTAAGGTGCTCACCGCCCAGCGACGCCTTACGCTCAACGATCTTGATGACGAACCTTCCGACTGGACGCCGGACAGCAAGTCCGTGCTCTTTTACTCCAATCGCAATGGAGCCTACGATATCTTTCGGCAATCCCTTGATGAAACCGCAGCCCAGGCTCTCATTGAAAACAAACGGGTGAAGACTCGGCCGAGAATGAGTCCCGACGGCAATTGGGTGCTCTACTACGATCCACCGGGAAATGCCCGTCTCGAACGTCTCCGGATCTCTCGCGTCCCCCTTGCAGGTGGCCCTACCGAAACCGTCATGGAAGAACAGGGCATCTATGTAGTTCGCTGCGCACGACCTCCCGCCAATCGTTGCATCGCAGGTGTACTGCATCCCAAAGAATTGATCGTCTACGCTCTCGATCCGATTAAAGGCAGGGGGCCAGAGCTTGTCCGTATTCCGGTCAATGCGGATGTGGAAGAACCGAACCTGGATCTGTCACCTGACGGTAAGAGTATCGCCTTTATCTCCCTAAATATGCTTGCAGGGAAGATCCGGGTGATCTCCCTGCTCGATGGTTCGCAGCGCGACGTCGAGGTAAAGGGATGGAACAGTCTCAATCACGTAAATTGGGCTGCCGACGGTAGAGGCTGGTATGTCTCTAGTGAACTGGCGTTGGCCAGCACGCTCCTCTATGTGGACCTCGGCGGTAAACCCACTATTCTCCTGCGTGAGCCAGGCCTCTTCACGGAGATCTGGGGCATTCCCTCTCCCGACGGCAAGCACCTCGCCTTCCTGCGTTTCAATTCCGGCACCAATGCCTGGGAACTCGAAGGCTTCTGATTTCGCGCCATGCGCTTTGCTAGTGAACCGGCCAGGGCCCGATTAAACACGAATCGGACAAATGAAATCTCGTTGATTCCCCACAATTCCCGTTCTAGGAAGATGCGCACAACAATTACGCGCGCGACCGTCTTCTGGACGGATGACGGACTAACCGGAAAGTTATTTTTGGGCCGGAAGCCGGCTTCGGGTAAATCGCCCTTCATCTCCTCGAAGCCTGTTTCTGGATAACTTCCGGTTTGCCGACGTCCATGTAAGTCTCTTGTCAAGAGAAAAACAGTTCTCCTGAGGCGCGCTTCGGAGGAGCGCGCACTATTGAACCTGTTAGAACCCGCAGCTCGCACGTGTGGCCTCTCGGCGGTGGTTCCTGCCTTCGCAGAACCGGACATCCATTGACTGTCTCGGGCCCTTGCGGACCGTCACAGAAGATTGAGTGTGTGTTCTCTGCCAGTCCTGAAACAATTCGAAGAGAGCCTCGGGAGTTTGATCTCCGTCGCTCAGTCGGCAACCGCAGGACCTGGCAGTCTGCGCGCTGTGTGATCCTGTTGTTTTTTCTCCCGGAGGGCTGCGGTTTCTAAGCCGCTGCGGTCCGGGAATCAGCAAACGGTAGGAAGTCACGTTGCCCGCGATCGACGGCGAGCAGATACGCCACCATCTTCCGAGCTACGGCCAGCGTCGCTCGATTGGCATTTCCTTTCTGCTTTTCTCTCTCATAGACCAGGGCCAGCTGATAGTCCTGCCGGGGTGCCAGCTTCGCGGCTTCCACCAGGACGCGTTGGATATGCTTGTTGCGTTGTTTGGAAAGCGGTGTGCGTATCACTTTGTCGGCGGAGCTCTTTTCATCACCGCAGAGCCCGCAGTAACTGATGGCTTCCCGGATCGAGGGGAAACGGGAGACCTCACCCATCTCCAGTGCCCAGGTCAGCGCCGTGATCGGTCCGACTCCAGGCACCGTCTTGAGCCGTTGGATTCTCTCGGCCAGCAAAGGGTCCCGCTGGAGGGAACTGACCAGGGCATATTCGGTTTTCTGCAGTCGCACGATCGTATCCCGGCTCACCCGCAGCAGCGGCCGGATACTCTCATTCACCTCTTCGTTGCTCGCGAGCAACTCGCGAAAATACCCCACTTTGTGCAGCCGCCGCTTGTTGTGGCTCACTCCGGTTTCCATCAACAGACCCGAGATCCGATTCTTCATCTGCACCATCTGGCGCACCAGCAGGTGTCGGTAGCGCAGAGTTCGTCGTCGGTCCCGAATCGCGGTGGATGCCATGTGGCACTCCGGCAAGAAGTCGCAGCGCAGGCAGTCGGCGATCTTGCCGGCATCAATCCGATCGTTCTTCTTCTTGGCCGCAGCGATGGCGCGCAGCATCAGCGGATGCGCTACTTTCACCTGTTGCGCATGCGGAAGCAGATGATCGTAGATCCAGCCGGTGAAAATCGTCGCTTCCATCGCCACGGTCCAGGGTTGCGGAAGCGTCTTCATCCAGGCGTCTAGTTCCCAGCGTGTCGCCCCCACTTGGCCTTCCCGGTGAACCTGACCGCTCGCATCTTTCACGCAATAGCTGATCGTTTTCTTGTGAACATCCAGCCCGATGTAATACATATGTCTTTGAGGAGCCTCCGTGGTTGTTGTCTGAATCAACGTTCCCGTTGAGTTCAGCCTTTTCTACACCACGCGCTCCTCCTGGACTTAGCATTCAAACAATCCGGACAGAATCGTCGCACTTGGCTGTAAATAGGGGCATCCTTACGCATCCTTGGGGGAAGAAGAGTCGGACTTCAGAGTTCCGACAAGTCTTTCGATGCGGGAGCGTAGCGACGCAGAAGTGTAATGGACACTACCAGTACAAGGATCAGCAGACCCAACAAACCAAGTTCAATCATCGAAGAGTGGAAAATGGCGCTTGAGCCTTCGGTCGCCCATGCACCTTCTTTCGTGAGCGTGGCTGCTTCCAGGGTAATCACCAAAACGCGGCGAATTGAGGCAATCAGTCCGACGATCAGAAAGGGTTCTGTAACCAGAACATGGGAGCGAATGGAGATACGTACTGTATGCAGAATCTCCACCAGCATCAGCACAATGAGGAGTTGGTTCAATACCCTCAGAGTCTGGGCTGCAACCGTCCAATGACTGAGACCGATCCACAGTATTTGGCCCGCGGTTGCGATTGTCACAAAGGCCGTGACAGCCAGCAACACTGCGAGAACGGAGTAGATGACTATCTCGGTCTTGCCCAGATAGTAGTCAAAGTGGTGGCGTAATCTGTCCTCGACCATATCAGACTCAAGTTTGAAATCGAAATACGAATTGGTATCGCTATGAAGGGGAGCGCAGACATAAGTGTCCGCGCTCCAAAACCCTTCTTTTCCCTTCTTTGCCGTCTCGGTAGCCTGTTTCAGAGCGTCCTCCAGCACTCTCTGCCCTGAAAGCAAGTTAGCGCGAGCGGTGATTGCGGTGTTCTTCCACGCGGGGGCGTCCTTCCCGCGCCGCCGTGCGCTCACGCTCAGTGCGCTCGTGTAGCACGTGCCGTTCGGGAAGCCGCTCTCCCACCCCGTATCGCCGGACCCCGTAGGGATGAACATACTCGTGCCGGTTGATCCAGGTCCGCCGCCAGGGTGCGTTGTTGATGATCACCACGTGCGAGCCCCAATCAAAGCGGCAATATCCCCAGCCCCACGGGCGAAAGAAATCTCCGATGGTCACGAAGAATCCAAAGCGGATCACACCGCCGACCACGATTCCGGGCGCCGGCGGAAAGAAAACAATTGCTGGGTCATAGTACGACACCGGGATGAATGCCGGATGCACGGGCACGATCGTGATGTACGGCCCACCGCTGACGATGATCTGGGCGTTGCTCCGCAGATATCCGTAATCCCTGGCCTTCTTGCGCTCTCTTTGCACTGCATCCATCACGTCCTGCTGCTGCGACAGAAATGCGTTGCCGAGATCGGTGGTCCAGCTCATGTCGTTGGCCATCATCTCCAGTACCGAGGGGAATGGCAGGAGCGCCTGCACGCTGGGATCCCACGGAAGATGATCCGCCTGGATCGCGTCGGCCAGGGCTTGCCCGGTGAGGTAGTGGTGCTGATCGGCCCAGCGCGCCGCATCCGGAATCTGGTCAGAATAGGTCGCGGCCGCAAGCACCTGCGCCAGGAGCGAATCCGGATACAGCGCAATGCGCGCTACCAGCTTGTCGAGTTGCCCCGGCGTGAACGACGGCGCAGCCGTGTCCTGCGCAGAACTAAGAACGGGAGCAACTACTAAAACCATCAGAACTGCCAGCATCAGAATTGCTTTTCTATTCAGCATACGATCCTCCTAAGTTAGGTCGACCATCAAGTTGACGAAAAGTAGAAGACAAACCTCGATTCATTGATTGGCCACCCGCAGGTGATTCTCGACCGAGAACACCCCGGCTACCTCGCGCGCCCGCATCTCGGCAATCTGCTTGTCCATCGCGCTATCCACAACCCCGTACAGCCTTACATTTCCGTTTTCAACCACAATGCGGATAGGAGCCTGCGGATCCAGCGAATATTTCTGGAGCGCGGGATCACGGTAGATCGCCATCGCCGTACGCACGCGCAACTCGTCATCAAATTCAGAGAGTGGCAGAACGTTAATTTCGTCCTTCACGTCACGTACGCCAGGAGTGTCCTCGACAATGCCGAGGGCGGAAGCCTTGTCCGGGTAACTTCTGGCCTCGCCGGCGATGGTTACGACGCCATCTTTCACAGCTAGTTCGAAATTGTTGAATGTGATCCCGTAGCCGACGCGGTCATAGCGAAGCCGATTGGCAATGGTTTCACGCAGTTCCTGATCCGAAACCGGGACAACCGGTTGCACCGCGATGAAATCGCGCACGCCCTCAATTCCGTGGTGCTTGCGCGCTAGGTGCTCGGCATCCATCTTTTCGCGATAGGTCTCAACCGAGCCTTGCAACAGCGCGACTCGATCGTCAACCGCGACGGTGACGTTGCGGAACTCCAGGCGGTTGCTAAAATCTTGCTGTAGTTGCTGAGTAAGAACGGCGTCCTTACTCGCCGCAGTTGTAGTTCCTCCATCGCTCCCCAGCGCGGAGTCAGAAATCCCCAGCAAGAGCGCGAGTAGGAAGAACCAGAAGAATCGGTTCAAGCTCTTCATATTCATACCTCCAGGCTAAGAAATTCCTTTTTTGAGTTTCCAGGCGGGGTACTCTACCTGGTTTTTTCGATGTGAATAGACGCACGGACGGCGGAAAAAGTTGCAATATCTTAGTTGGTTGATAGCAGATTTTATTAGTGTCTTAACATAATATCGCTGGGGCGTTCATTATCTTTGCAAGTTATTGATAATAAGATAGGTAATCATCTTTCCCCTGCAATTACAGCTCAAATTTCTCCTGCAACTTCGAGCTGATTTCCACAGGCATCGGAACAAGAGGAACACATGCCGCCGCTGGGGCCAAGCGGTTGAGATTAAGTGTTGCCTGGGCTAATCCATTGAAGCGATTTGAGATCAGCGTTAGTCTCTGTAAGCCTAAGGATTGGGTCTATCTGAAGGTGACGGGCGTGAATGAGGTGTTGCAAACTGGTGGTCACTTGACGCTATGACGCCCTCCCGATGGTCGACCGTTCTTCGCAGGGTCACGACCGAAGGCCCCTACATCAATGAAAGGATGAGCGTTCTCGTTCTCACCGTTGTGGTGCTGGCGGGGGTCTCTGCCGTGGCCTACGCGGACAAATCCGTGGCCCCAGTTTCGCTCGCTCCTCTGTATTTCCTGCCATTAGCTCTGAGCGCTCTGGTCCATCCGCTTCGCATCAGTCTTGCGCTTTCGATTGTCTGCCTAGTTCTGCACGATCTTGTCGGTTCCGTGCGCGATGTCGGAACCGAACACTTGTTAAAGGACGCGATAACCCTCCTTGGATATGTTTTCGTTGTCGTCGTTGTGAATCAACTGGGAGCGCAGCGACGACGGCTAGCGGAATTGGCCGAAAGACAACGCGACGAATTGGCAAACGAAATTGAGTTGGCTGCCGAGGTGCAACAGGGCATCCTGCCTCGTTCCATTCCACAGGTCCCGGGTTTTGACTTCGCGGCGCGAATGTACCCAGCCAGGATGGTGGCGGGGGACTACTACGGATTCATTGAGTTTCCCGCAGGCGAGATCGCCTTGGTGGTTGCTGATGTTTCCGGAAAAGGGGTTGCCGCGGGTCTGTTGATGCCTTCCATTGAGGTTGCTTTGCGCATGGACGCGGCACGCTTTTCGAGCACCAGCGATCTTCTGCAGACTTTCAACAACGTCGTTTGTCAGATCACCGGCGGGCACCGGTTCATTTCGCTGTTTTATGGAAAGCTCTATCCACAGTCGGGTTCCTTGGAATATACAAACGCGGGGCACAATCCGCCGCTGCTGATTCGCGCCGGCACGGATCCGAGTCCACTAGACAAAGGAGGCCCTGTGCTGGGTGTGCTTCCCGATTCGAAATACGAGAGTGAGAAGATCAGTCTTCGCCAGGGAGACGTTCTCGTTTTGTATACGGACGGTGCGGTCGAAGCTGAGAATCCCGCAGGAGAACAATACTCGGCAGAACGGTTGTCAGAGACCGTTCGTTTGCATTTGCAACAGAACGCGAGCGAGCTCATCGAGACGATTTATGGATCAGTTACTCAGTTTCGAGAAACAAAGGTGCTTGCTGACGATCTTACTTTAGTGGTGGTGAAAATGTTGTAGCTTCGAACACGCAGCGCGAGAGGAGCCATACATCAAGGTTTGCCGACAAACCGGAAACGATCGCATGTTGCTCAATCTAATTGCCGAGGGGAAGCGCTTATCGCGAGCCGAGCGAAGTGCGGAGATGGAGCATCTCATCCACTTTTCTCAGAAGGTCACCTCGTGATAGTGGCTTCTGCAGGAGGATGGCTCCCTCTGCGATGAGTTGTTGAGCCACGGGGACTTCAGCATATCCTGAAACGTATAAGACTTTCGCTTCCGGATGCAACGCCCGTACTTTCGTCGCAACTGAGGGTCCACTCATGTCAGGCAGCACTACATCGCTGACGATCAGAGCGATAGGTCCCTTGTATTGCTCGGCCACGTCGATGGCATGATTTCCGCGACCGGCTTGCAGGACGTTGTAGCCGTTCGTGGTGAGACACTCGCACGTCACTTGCCGCAGAGATTCTTCGTCTTCCAACAGGAGAATTGTTTCTGTGCCTCGTGGATACTCGCTTCGCTCTTCCAGGCCGGTAACCAGTGGCGGAGCTTTTTCATCTACCCGCGGCAAATAGATGTCGAAGGTAGCACCGGCTCCTGGCGCGCTCGAAACCCAGATATATCCGGTACTCTGCTTAACGATTCCATAGACCGTGGCCAATCCCAGTCCCGTACCGCGCCCCTCTGGCTTCGTAGTGAAGAACGGCTCAAACACACGGTGCCGTATGGCATCCGTCATCCCCACTCCCGTGTCATTTACTGAGAGGCGAACGTACCGCCCAAGCTTGGCGTAGGGATGGAGGGCCACATCGTCTGGCCCGAGTTCGGCATTCCCAGTTCGGATCGTGAACTTGCCACCGTTGGGCATAGCATCGCGCGCATTTGTGGCCAGGTTCATGAGGATCTGCTCGATTTGTCCACGATCAGCCCGGGTTGAATCCAGGCTCGTCTCCAGGTCTGTCACAATCTGCACGTCCTCGCCAATTAGGCGTTGCAGGATCTTTCCGACATCGCGAACGACCGCATTCAGGTCCAGGATGACCGGGTAGAGTATCTGCTTACGGCTGAAGGCTAGCAACTGCCGGGTCAATTCGGCCGCACGCCGAGTGGCTTTTTTGATCTGCTCCGCGTAATGCTGCTGCACTCCGGTCGGTGTTGTTTCGAGGAGTAGGTCAGCATTCCCGAGAATGACGCCCAGAAGGTTATTGTAGTCATGCGAAATTCCTCCCGCCAGCAGCCCCACGGCTTCCATCTTCTGCGCCTGACGGAATTGTGCCTCCAGGCTCCGTCGTCCGGTAATGTCTTCCACAATGACTTCGAAGTGGCTGAACGAGCCATCCTGTCTGCGGAAAGCCCCTCCGCTTATACGAACGACGATGATCTTGCCGTCTTTGCGTTTCCAATTGACTTCACACCCGCTCACGCGCCCGCTGGGCCCGTAGCAGTCAAGAATCGACCTGCGATCGGCCGCAACCTCGTAAATGTCACGGCTCAGGTTCCGCGTCAGCAATTCTTCTTTTGAGCTGTAACCCAGCATGGCTACCAGAGCTGGGTTTACGTCTAACAAAGCGCCGTCCAATTGTGATCGAAAGATGCCGTAGGTTGCGTTCTCGAACAGCTCCCGATATTTCTCTTCGGACTGTCGCAGCGCTTGTTCTGCCCGCTTGCGATCTGATATGTCGAGGAAAGTGACCACCGCACCGACGAGTTCGCCGGTCTTATACATTGGATAAGACCAATACTCGGCCTGGAAACTCGTTCCATCGGCGCGCCACAGCACTTCATGGGTGACGTGACTGGCCCTGCCTTCGCGGACCGCTACATAGATTTCGCAATCTTGTTTCGGATATGTGCTCCCATCCGCCCGCGTGTGATGCATGAGGTCATGCATGTTCTTTCCGAGCAGGTCTTTGGGAGCCCCGTAGCCAAGTAGACGTAGGCATGCAGGGTTACAGAATGTGCAATCTCCCTCTAAATCGAGGCCATAAATCGCTTCTGCGGTCGAGTTCAACAGCAACAGGTATTTTTCCTCACTGTCCTGAAGTGAGTGTTCAGTTTTTTTCAGATCGGTAATATCCACTCCTATGCCAAGCATGTGAGTGGACCCATTACGAACCATCACGCCGTGCGCGTCGACCCAGCACGTAGTTCCGTTCGGCCACACAAGCCGATACTGCTGTGCGTACTCGGCTCCGCCCGCGATCACCTTTCGGATCGCATCTTCCACTCTAGGCCGGTCTTCCGGGTGAATCCTTGTAACAGCATCTTCAACCCGACCGGAAAATGTATCCCGCGTGTATCCGAACTGGCGGTAGGTCTCGTCCGACCAGATCACCGTGTTGGCCACTGCGTCCCAGTCCCACAGTCCAATCCGAAGGCCAGCCTTCTGTGCCAATACCAAGCGTTCTTGCCAATCTTGAACTGCTCGCTCTGCCCGTTTCCGATCCCTGATATCGCGTGCAACCACCTCGATCGCCGGTGCTCCGTTCCAGCAAATTGGGATCGCGACAGCTTCGATTTCCACGGACGACCCGTCACAGGCGATCAGAACAGACTCCATTGGAGGAGACGCCGTTCCGCTCGCGTAACAATCCTGGATTCGATTTCTTATTGCTGGCAGGTCGTCAGGATTGACGATCTCGTTAATGTCCTTACCGAGGAGTTGCTCCGGCCCTGCCGCGCCCAGTAATCGTAAACAGAATGGATTCACAAAGACTATTTTGTCTTCGCTATGAACGAGAATGGCATCAGGTAACGCTTCCACAAGTGTTCTAGATCTCTGCTCACTCTCTGCAAGCGCCTCCAGGGAGACGTTACGATCATTGAAAGGCGCAGTCGCTTGTCCTGAGGTGCCGACCATACTCAACTCCTTTGCGATGTTTCAGATTCGCGAATGTCAAAGAACGATCTGTGGCGCGCCGAATTACAGATCCCGGGCTACGTCTATCGTCAATCTCGACCTTAACATTCACGCTGGCTGTCCTCCGGTCAAAAGTGCACACTTTAGCCAGGCCACTCTTATGGTCTCCTGCACCAGGAGAGCTCTTTTGGCAGCCAAGCGGCACACAACAGCTGGTAGTGTCTGAAAAGTGCGTTGCATTTCAGACACTACCCAACAGCTCTGGCGCGTAGCCTTTACAGCCGATTCATAATAAGTAGGAAACCAGAGATGTGGCATCCTCACACCTTGGAGATTGTCCCTGAGTGACGAGCAACTCGGAACTAATGGCACGCTGGTCTGTGCGAAAATCCTGCAAGAATCAACACGAGATGCTCCAGGAATCGAGGGGTTCGAGTGGCCTTACCCGCGACTCTCTGGTATGACGAGATTCCTAAAGACAGGTAGTACGTGTCGAAATCAGTCCCGTAGCTCTGGATGCCTGTAGCCAAGGGAGGGCAAGCCTCCACCCGAGCGGTCTGACGCACTAGAAAGGCTTCCTACGCGTCGAGAGCCGAGACCCGAGCCTTGTTTCAGGGCCCAGATGAGAGACACTTCCCAGATGATCATGTGGTGCGAGACACTTTCAGAAGAGGCTGAAATTGATGGATAGACCCAGAATGTTCATTAAGGTCGGTGAGACTGAATTCAAACCGTTGCTCGATCCCGAGACAGTAACCGCGGATATCGAGCAGCACCTACGACCGTGGACCGATCTGATTCGTGACATCACGAATTACGGAAGCAATCTGATCCCAAGATGCTTTGTTTCGAGCGACAGAAGCTTGAAAGATGCAGTCGTCCTCGCGATTCTGCTACGGCAAGTCGTCGCGATGCTCGATAGTGTAGCAATCCTTCTCAAGAACGGAGCAGTCCATGCCGCGCAATTGCAGTTGCGGGCACTGTTCGAAGCATCTGTCTATATCGACTGGATATTGGAGAACGAGTCGGAAAAGAAGGCTCTCTACTATTATGTCCACAACCTGCGGCGAAAGCGTCTGTGGGCTAACCGAAGTCAGCCCGGTTCTCCGGAATCAAAAGAGTTCATCGACATGATGAACGAAGCAGGTGTGCAAATAAGCGAGCAAGCTAAAGAGGCTGCAAGAAAACAACTTCAAGAGATCGCGCGTGTGCTTTCACAGGCAGCCCTTACGCAAGTAAATGATGATTTCGACAAGCACCGTAAAGGAAAGCGATACGATCCGGCTTGGTATGCACCCCTTGGTCAGCAAAGTCTAGGCACGATGGCTCGCGCTGTCGGCAAGAGGACTCTGTACACGATCTTGTACTCGGGTGCTTCCGAAGTCATGCACACATCAAATTACGAGCATCACATCAAGATGGGCAAGGGAGAAGTGACATTCCAGCCCATCCGGTCGGTAGAAGGATTTGAAAACATTCTTCGCTTTACCCTGAACATCGCCCTGATGACGTTCAGAAGGATCTTGGCGCAATACCGTAATGATGAGCTTCCCGCGTTCAGCCGGAAGTATCTAGAGAATTGGCAAAGAGAGTTTATAAACTTTCCAAAACTTACGATCAAGACGGATTCCAGAAGGATATAGGGCGCGTTCTGACAAATGCGCCCTTTATGGTTCATTGCTAGATTACAGAGCTCAGTATTCATCCGGCAGAAGAAAGGTGGTCACGCTGCGGTCGGCTTCCGTGATGATCCAGAACTTCACGCCTGTGCTGAGCGTGTACGCGGACAGCAGACGCCAGCCGTGCTGGAGGCTGAGTTCGTTCTCGTGACGGTCGTGCTCGTCCAGGTCGCCCCAATCGCCAGCGATATGACGAACAAGGTAGGCAAGCGGTTCGTCCCCGGATGCCCTGAATGCTTCCAGAACACCCGGAGTCACCACGACCGAGCCAGGAGTAAACCGAATCCCGCTCACTTGGCCTTCTTGAACTGTCCGTTGTTAACGCAATAGCGGATGTATCGGTGGACTCTGGCAGCGTCGATCTTGTGCCCGTTGATCTGACGACCAGCGAATTCTGCGATGAGCATCGCAGCGTCAACGGTGTTCTTCTTGCGCGTGAAGTCGCAGAACTCCTTGAGGAATCCACGCTTGACGGTTTCCGTCGAGCCGATTGTGTACCGCTCGGGTTCGGGTGGGACGGTCCTCGGCGAAGTGGTCACCTTCGCTTTCTCGGCCTTCCCGTTCTCCGGCTTGTCGTTCGCTGCTGCCTTCTTCGCGTCTGTCGCTGCTTGCTTCTTCATCGCTTTTCTCCTGTGAATTGAGTGAACTCATAGGGGGAGAAGCGATCTTGTCCCGGCAAGGGACGCTACGACATCAACTATCTGGAGCCAATTTCTGTTTTGGTGGAACAGCATCAATCGTTCTACAATCCTGCCGTGCCCATCGAAGTTGATTGGCACTCTGTTCGAGAGTGGTAAATCGAGGCTATCGCAATGCCGCGTCGTCTGGGATTTCTAATAAGTGTTGTGGCTCTCCTTTCGATCGTGTGCCACGCGAAAGAGGAGCCGATAAAACTATCCACAATCACGAACACGACCGAGCCGTCCTCGGTTGAAGTAATGAAGGTATTTCGGCAGAAGATCGGAAGTCACGCGAACTTGTTTAAGTTGGTGGACAACAGCGATCCATCTCTAGGTCTGTTGTTCACCGAGGACTGTATGTCTCACCAGCCGACCGAACCTTATGTCTGCTTTTACACGACCCACTATGTCGGTGGCACGGCAAAGACGTTTATGGGTGGTGGTATCTACGTGGGCAAGACCGCTGGCGACATTGCCGACAACTTCGTCACCGCAGTAGCGCAAGACATCGTCGAAAGGTGGAATGAGATTATACGAACGAACGGGATTGAGATGCTAGAGTCATGCCTTTTCCTAACTCAGTCAAGCTGTGCCGTCCCTGACACGCTGCAATCTGAGTTGAAGGTGAAGGTTCTGAATATGTCGCAGTATATGCAGAAGGGCGGACTGAAGAAATGAGCGGGGTCTCACGGTCCCGAACACGCACCAATATAGAGTTGTTCTCCAACGGTATCCGGGACGATCTGCTGCCATTCACCGCTCAGGTCTGAACTGCCCGACACTTTTCCATTAGAATCGTATGCGACGCTTGATGTGTTGTTCATCCGTTTCGCCTTGCAATCTATTTCATATCCCACGGTCTGTGTTTCTTTCTTTCCTGTCGTCTTGATCCACAGAAGGACGGGTCGTCCGGCAGTCGAGAACTCAACACTCTTCACGTCAAGATAGTAGTCATCCCCGACGGTGCTCCTACCCAAGGACCGCCATCGATCCGTGGATTGCGCGAAATTCGGGATGCCTTTGAAGATTCGCTGAAAGTCAAGCACGCCACGTCGGTAGTCGGCCGCTTTCAAATAAGCGTCGCCGCGTTTCTCGTATAGTTCGTTGAGCGAACTAACCTGCCACTTGCCGTTGTCCTCGATAAGCTGCTTGGCGAACACTTTGTATTCCATCTGAGGAAAGAAAAGGACATTGAGCTTTCTGCATAGAGTTTCGTCGGCCACGCTGTCATATTCTGGGTACAAAGCACGAATCTGTTTAAGGCTGAGGAGGAAGACTTCGTTCGCGAGTTGTCTTTCAATCGCCTTACTGTAATCGCTGATGGCCTCTCGATAGTCACCCAACTTGACATGCGCATCACCACGATATTCATACAAATTCGGGAGAAAAGAATCGTGTTCGTCCTTGCGCCGAATCGCGTCGTCGAAATCGAGTGTCGCGGAAAGGTACTGCCCAGTTTCCACCTTTGCAATGCCACGATCGGAATACGCCGTGATATTGTTTGGATCGAGTGCGAGGATTTTGTCGTAATCCCTGAGGGCCTGTGGATAATGCTTTAGATTGAGATACCCGCTTGCTCTTTCCTCGTAAGCTGGCAAAAACCTCGGGTCCAACTGAATCGCCTGTGTGTAGGCTTGAACTGCATTCCTAGTTGCCTCGTCTCGGGCATCATCAGATGCCCACGCCTTCTTAGTCCAGAAGGAAGCTTGTGTGTAGACTTTTCCAATGAAATACGGCGGTAAAGGTGATTTCGGATTCAGAACGGCTGCCCGCTGGAATTCCTGCATAGCTCTTGCATAGTAGTCTTCCTTGAACGTATTGAAGAATTTGTAGTAGAGCCCACGGAACAGCCAAGCCCGATAGTCCTTCGGGAATTTCGACACCAACGCATCGAGATCGGTAAGATTCCAAGCGCAGAAGTTGGATGTTTTCTCTGGCTGAACACCCTCGATGTTGAACATCTTGTCAGCCGAGCTCAGGTCCCTTGACATCGCTTTTTCCAAATCATCCATGGCCTGCCCATACTGAGCCTTCGCAATTCCGATTTTACCCAGGAGCGAATAGTAATCGGTGTTGTTGTAGACAGCCCCACCGGGATGCGACATGGCAGCTTCCACATCGGACGTGATCGAAGCCCAGTCACGGCCATTCAAAATGCAAGCTTCACAAGTGGCCCTCAGAAAATACGCGTCCGAATAATCAGGATGCTCGTCGAGGAACTTATTCAAAATGGGTAGCGTGGTTGTCGTCTCGTTTTGATCTTTTAGGTGGCCAACGATCTCAAACAACTGACGATCTGCCTGTGTCGGCTGGCTGGGCTTCTTCGGCTCTCCGGTCAATTCTGGCGGCTCTGACACTCCATCAATCTTAGCTAAGATTGTTTGGAAAAACGCAAGCGTCGTGGCGAGCAGTATGCTACACAAGGTCGGTAATGGGCGCATCGTCTATTCCTTCGGGAACTGAATCGCCTCGTTAGGATTCTTGATCGCAGACACGACGTTCTCCGCCACTTTTGCGATCAGCTTTTCTCCCCAGAACGGATCAGCCAACTCGTAGTAGATCACCCGGACATGCCTGACATCGAAGGGCACATCTGCTTCATTCGAGGAGATGAGTACGACTGGCTTATGGAGTGCGTGTGCCAGTCCCAGTTCGTACAGAACGTTCGGATTCCTGCCCGTCAGTTCTGCCACCAGCACCTTGGCACGTTTCAGACCAGTCCATATCTGGTCGATGATCTTGCCGGTTGCGAAGATGTCGGTATCCGCCCTGACGGGAGTCAGACCAGCCTTCTTGATGGCTGGTTCGTAGATACTTGTGTAATACCCGCCGATGGGGTTTGCAAACGGCATCATTACGAAGCAAGTGTCTGTGGCCTCGACCGTGACACCTTTGCTGACTTTCTTGAGATGATCGTCGGTCGTAATGGAGGCAACGCCTGCCACTTCGGAGGGCGTGTGAGTGATGTCCAGTACCCTCTTCTTACCGCCAACCTCCTCCAGTAATTGTGCAGCTTGCAAGTCTTCAAGGAATACACCGATGAACTCGGCCACGCGGTCGGCAGGGATCTTGAAACCTTCGGTTGCGGTATTTGCTAGAAACGACGTTTCCTCTGGCAGGTTTTCACCGCGATAGTGTTTGTAGATATCAGAGATGAGTGGAGCCTTGAGTAAAGCCTCTCGAATGGCGTCCACTTTATCGGTGGGAGTCTGAGGCTTGACGATGCGGCGGGTGATGTCGGTCGGTTTGACCTTTCCCGGAGAAGGACGTTCGAACAGTCCGTACTTGATGGCCGAACTGATCTCAACTGCGATCTGGCCGCTCCAACCGATACTCGCGAACTTCGCAGCCTCGCGGTCGGTGCACTCCTTGCCGGCATTGTTCTCCAGAACTGCCTGCGGAATCCGCAGACACTTGAGAATGGGGTGCTTTGGATACCCTAGGGGAATACCACGTTTGGTGGCGTTGGCAGCTTTTGCGTTCTGCTTGCGCTTGGATTTCTTTTTGCCCTTCACAGGCTTTGCTTCAGTGGCGACAGGTGGTGCGGTTTCTTCGGCCATATACAACGGATGTTACCGCAAGCAGACTATGAGATAACAACAAAATCCAATACCCTACAATCGCCAGCATGCACTTCAGTCCCTCCATGCGTGCTGGAGCATTTTTCGTCGTTTATTCGTCCACACTGTTTGGCCATTGTGCTGACACGGCTGCGTCGATGTATGATCCTTCCCGAAAGACCATTCTCAGGATTGCCGAGACTTGCTTTTGAGGGGGAGCAAGCCACTCCGATTAAAGGAGAGGACTATGCGACCCATGCGCTCTGCGCGCAAGTTTTTCTATGCTCTTGCCCTCGTAGCGATTCTGTTTTCTCAGCAGATCGTTTCTCAGACACAACCACCCGCGCAATCTCAACCGAAGACGAATTCAGCCGCAAGCAATACCAAACCGAATACCGGCAAGGTGAATTGCACTAACAATGGGACCTATGTGAACAGCAAAGGGCAGACTGTTCAGAGGCCGGAGAACTGCTCTGGGCCGCCGAAGGGGGCCACCGCGCAGTGTCGAGATGGAAGCTACAGTTTCAGCACCAGCCGACGAGGCACGTGTTCGCATCACGGCGGAGTCGCCAAGTGGCTTTAGGCAGCTATGACGATCACTCGCATCAATCACATCAAGGGTCACCGGATCTTCCAAGACTTCGCATGGCACGCCGCCCTTGAAGACTTTGAGCGATACAACTTGCTATACGGATGGAACGGCTCCGGCAAGAGCACGTTGTCGAACCTGTTTCGCTGCCTGGAGAAGAAGGAGCCGCTGGCCGAAGGCGATGCGGAACTGACCATCAGCGGGAAGCGCTGTCTTCTGCGCGGGATCACCAAAGAAAGCGTTTTGCCGCAGGTCAGAGTCTTCAACAGGCAGTTTGTTACCGCCAATGTATTTGCCAGCGACACATCTACTTCAGATCTGGCCCCGATCTATTTCCTAGGAGAAGACAGTGTTGACAAGGAAAAACGGATCCACACATTGAATGCCGAACTCGTTAAAGAAAACGCTTCTTTGGTTGAACGACAAGAGAGTGTGACAACAGGCAAGAGTGCGTTAGAAAAGTTTTGCACCGACCGTGCGAGGGATGTGAAAACACTTTTGAGGTCTAGTGGCACCAATCCCTACAACGACTATGACAAGCGGGCGTTCAAGACTTCCTGCGTCGCGATTGCGAAAATGCCCGACAGTGACACTAAGGTATTGAGCGATGCAGAACATTCTAAGCTCATGCACCAGAAGGAGAGTCAGTCAAAACCTCCACTCGCCAAGATCGTCCTCCCTGACCCAGGCCTGACCGAATTCGTGCGGCGGGCAAAAAGTTTATTGAAAGACACGGCAGTCTCCAAAACGATAGCAACTCTCCTCAAGAACAAGGCGGTGGCTCACTGGGTCGAAGAAGGGGTTCCTCTGCACACCGGGGACAATGCGAGTAAAACTTGTCGGTTTTGTGATCAACCGCTTCCCGTAAACCGGGTCCGGGATCTGCAGGCGCATTTTAACGATGAATACAAGAAGCTCATAAGAAAGATTGATGACGAACTCGCGGCAGCGTCTACCGAAATCGACAAGATACGCAAGCTCCACATACCAGATCAAGCCGCTCTGTATGATCATCTGACGACGGCCTACGAGGGCGGCGCTAGAAACTGGCACTCATTCGTTCAGACCATTGACCGCTTTGCCGAAACGTTATCTTCGGCTCTGTCGGACAAGAAGGCACGAATATTCGAGGAGGTATCTCTGGAGGTGGGGGAGGTGCCGACTTGGGAAGATGGCAAAACACTCCTGAAAGAAATCAACAAAATCATACACCAGCACAATGAACAGACGGAAGGGTTCGAGACGAGCATCTCCGCTGCCCGCAAACGACTCGAAGAGCATGAGGTCGCCAGCTATGTGAAGGATTACCAGTCCAAAAACACGGTGATCGAGAATGACGAAGCGGCCTTGAATCATCACAGGAAGCGCGTTAAGGCGATCAGCGATGAAATCGATCGTCTGAAAATGGAGATTGAAGAGCATCGCCGTCCGGCTGAGCAACTTAACGAGGAACTGAGAAACTACCTAGGCCGTGATCAGTTGAAATTCCAAATCAAAGATGCCGGTTATTTGCTCACGAGGGACGGTGTGCCCGCTTCAAATCTCAGCGAAGGAGAGAAAACCGCTATTGCGTTTCTGTATTTTCTGAAGTCTCTTCAAGATGTCGGGTTTGAACTGAAGAAGGGTATCGTCGTCATAGATGATCCCGTTTCCAGTCTTGATAGCAATGCGCTCTTTAGCGCGTCCGCATACATGAAGGAGAGAACAAAGGAGGCGGGACAGCTGTTCGTGCTCACTCACAATTTCGCGCTGTTTAGGGAAGTTAAGCACTGGTTTCACAATCTGCGTGGTGCGGACCGGAAGAAGGCTCGCTTCTACATGTTGACGCCCTATTTTTCTGACGGTCATCGGTATGCGAGGCTGGACCCCCTTGATCGACTGCTGCGTGAACACGAATCCGAGTATCACTATTTGTTTAAGAAGATCCACGAGGAAGCAAACAAGAAAGGCAAGCGAGAATTGACAGACTTCTACACTTTCCCGAATCTCGCTAGGCGTTTGATGGAGTCATTCCTCGCTTTCCGATATCCGGCCTCACCTAACTTTCTGTCTCAAATGCAATCGTCAACATTCGACGCCGCGAAGCGGACAAGGCTGTATCGGTTTCTGAATGCCTACTCACATCGCGAAGTCGTTGAGGAACAGCAACACGACCTGACACTTCTAGCGGAAACGCCGCAGATCCTCTTGGACCTGTTGGAGTTCATGGCTGTTGAGGACCAGAGGCACTACGATGAAATGGTAAAAGCGATTGCGCCAACAGCCGAAGCCTCTTGACGCAAAGGGCGGTGCTGGACGGCCTTCGGTACAACCGGCCTGTGCGAAGCAGGATCGAGGATCGAGTATGATTATTGGAAATGGAATCACAGCAGACACGAATTCGTAGGGCTAAGGAATTGACCCTGAAGAATGCGCAGAGGCTGCTGGTCGATGCCCAAATGTTGAACGATTTCGATGGTATTCCTAGCGCGTTCGCAATGACAGTTCTTGCCGAAGAGGAATTTGCAAAAGCGTTCATTTTGTACTTGGTGGAGATGGAAGTCATTCCTTGGACGAGAGAAATTGCTCGTTCTCTTAATGATCACAGTTCAAAACACTTGATCGGCATAGTCGTGGATTGGGTCACGACATTCATCGCAGATTTCTTCACGGAGCTTGGCAAGGACTACAAGACTGTTGAAGTGTCATCACTTCCGTGGACTCCCGAAGTTGCTCATGCGATGAACATTTACAGGCACAACCGTGTTGGGAGGTTTCGTGACGGCGATGGAGAAATAACCGTTATTTCAAATGAGCCCGAGGAGAAGGCTATCGACCGAGCAATCGAAAAACGTGATAAATCCAAACAAGACGCAATCTATGTGGCCGTAGCCAGTGACGGAGGCGTAGCAAGAAGCCCTTTTGATACCTCAGTGGAGAAACTGCGAGAGGAAAGAGGGAGAGCCGATCGCTTCAACCTCTTCTGCACCGACTTCTTAGGAAACGAATTGATTATGCGCAATCCGTCTTTTCGAGTCTTTGCCGAAACGATGAAGGAAGTGTTTGCGGACTTAGACGGAGCCAAAGTAATTGTCGGTCAGCGCAACTAAAACCTAGCCCGCCGTTCTAGCCCGTTACCCTTTATCCGTGCGCGTCCTTACAGGAGTTTCGCAGCCTTCCACGTCCCTGTAAGTTACTGCAAGCACTGTTTCTGCCGTCCCTGAAAAGGCTGCTTTTCGCCAATTGGGGAAAGGTCGCGTGATCAGTGGGAATATGAATGCAACCTCGTCAACCGAAAACCCAGCCCAGAATAGCTGGATTCAGAAGACCGAGAACGTGGATGGCTTACTGGATCGTTACTCCGTGGCTTCGGCGCATCGGCTTCATTACGATCGCAGCGAACGTAGCGTCCACCTTCTCGCGCACACCCTTCTGCTTTCCGCTGATCGCCTTCAAGTAGCAGGACGTGGTTTCCAAGTCCGAGTGCCCAAGCCACAGTTGGACTGTCCGCACATCAACGCCCGCCAGCAAATGCATGCACGCGAAGGTGTGGCGGAACTTGTGCAGGTAGAATTGCTCGCAAACCGCGTGGGTCTTGCAGGTGACTGGCTTTCCGAAGTGAGTCGATTCGCAATGGCCGCAGTTGAGTTTGCCACGCTTTGCGACTTCCTTGAGATTACGGAGCAGATGGCCATTCGGACCATTTTTGCCATTCGGGAAGATCAGGTGCGACTTGCTGGTGGCCTTTAACGATTTCAGGTCGCGCACGAGGCTCGAAGGAATTGGGATCGTCCGCTCCTCAGAATCCTTCGGTTTGAAACCCATTGCTGGTTTCGCCTTCACCGTGAAAGTGCCAGCCGTCAGGTCAACATCCTTCCAAGCGGCGAACATGACTTCCCGCTCACGGCAACCAGTCCCGAGGAAGAACTGGAACACCAGACGCTCGGCAGGGGTGCAGGCTCCGAACAGTTGGCCCAACTCCTCAGCGGAGTAGGTTTCGATTTCCGTCTCGGTGTAGTCGGGAGCATCCTTGCGGGTGACAACCGGATGGCCCTGAGCGTGGAGGAAGGTCACGATGGCTCCGAACAGGTTGTTCTGAGTCCGGTCGCCCAGTCCTGCATCCTTCATGGCCCGGATGAAATGAACCATCAGGTTCCTGCGCTCCAGATCCTGCACGAAGTCGCAGCCGGGATTCGAGGAGACCAGCATGTCCAGAGCGCGCTTGTACGCCAAATGCGTCTTGTGCGCTCGGTTGAGTTTCACCTCTTCGAGGTACTCGCGGACGGCTGTTTCCAGAAAAACCTTGCCCTTCGAGCCTTTGTCCTCGATCACGGTCAGGCCGTTCGAGCGAGCCTCCAGCGTCTGGGTTTTCTTGCGGAGTGCGTCCTGAGCCTCAAGGGTAGACTCGGTGAGCGGCTTGCGCTGCCTCTTGCCGTTCTCGTACCACTCCAGGACGAAGGTGCCGGGAGCATGGACAGACTGCCCGTTGTTCTCCACCTTCTCGGTGACGAAGCCGGAAGTTTTGATGATCGGTTTGCGGACGAACCACTGCCCGCCGATCTTCACCCGCTTGGTGAGCCATGCGACTCGGTTTGCCATCTCGGTTCCCCTGTTCTGCCTACAACAGCTAATACTGGGAAAACGAGTCAATTATGTCTGGTAGGACAAACCGTAGCGAAATATTTCGTAAAGCCTGTAGATTGTGTTGCTGGCGGAGAGGGAGGGATTCGAACCCTCGGTACAGGTGTTAGCCCGTACAACGGTTTAGCAAACCGCCGCATTCGGCCACTCTGCCACCTCTCCGGCCTTGTGCATCTACTACTTTACTTCCGGACGATACTCAAGATTGGTTCCAGCCACGTTGCGAGGCCCATACCAGGTGTTCGTTGTAGCCGAGATGGGGGGCGTCACAAAATGCGCATGCGTCCTGTGAGATATTACACCTTTGGGAGAGGGGAGAGCCACCCTAAAACGGGTGCAAAGATCCGAACGCTGCTACTCCAAATACAACGGCCATCACGATGTCCCGCCCGATGCCGCAGATAGGAGGACCGAAGCGTGCAGGTATCTCAACGCGCATCTCGCGACCAAGTAAGGAGTCATCCATTTCCAAATAGAACGAATCGGTTGACGTTCTCCTGCAGAGCGGGTAGCAGCAAGAAGGTTAGCGGACCGGATTCCGAGATAGGCGAATCGAATCTCCACCGCTGCGTAAACGATTGCCCGGTTTGGTATCATCGTTCTCTCAAATTTCTCATCGGGCAGTCTGCACTGCAGCGTCACCCCAGTCATGGATATCCGGGAAATCGCCAAGCGCGCACGAGTTTCTACCGCGACTGTGTCGCGCACCATCAATCGCATTCCGACGGTCAATCCGCAA
>Ga0075029_100000166_pt1 | contig 33939 bp, 16 predicted proteins | sample LitLauG_LLR_2013_FD_71391 | JGI IMG/M metagenome (GOLD analysis project Ga0075029, IMG submission 71391) | Freshwater sediment microbial communities from North America - Little Laurel Run_MetaG_LLR_2013 | ecosystem: Environmental > Aquatic > Freshwater > Creek > Sediment | place: USA... | reverse complement strand
GACCTCTTCCCTGTCCCCAGCGGCCTTGGCCGCCGGCTTGCCCGCCCCAGCGTCCCGGGCCTTGTCCTTGCCCCTGGCCCCATCCGCCACGGCCTTGAGGACGTCCGCCTTGAGTCTGTCCCTGGCCGCCGCATGATCCTTGCGGACAACTCGGGCCCAGTGTCTGCACTTCCAGCGGAACCTTACCTTGGAAGCGCTCAAACAGGTTGCACCAGTCGGCCTGCATCCCGGTGCAGTCGCGCATGGCCATGGTCGAGAGTCCCTGATTGCCAAAGCCGATTCCGTTTTTCACCGCGATCGGCGCGATGAAGTCCGACACTTCCTGCGGATTGTGCCCCGGCGCCTGCACCGGCGTAATGCTCACCATCAGTTGCTTGGCTGCATGCAGACTGCCTTCGAAATCGAGCATCTTCTCAAGGTAAGCATTCCAGGTAAATTTGCCGGAATCGCCGACGGTATATCCCCAACGCTTGACGAAGGCCTCGCCACAGGCCTCAGACGGCTCATGCCAGCCCTTGGGCAGATTGATCTCGCCGCCCTTGCCCAGTCCAACGCGGATGTAGCCGACGCCCGGATTCGACGCGTAGTGCTCGATGAGCGCCCGCATCGCCGCCTGATAGTTCGTGACGTAGACGCCGGACATGAAGTTTGGCACCTGCGCGCCATCGCAATGTGCGTAGTTCGATTCGCCGAGCGCGGTCCACATCCACGGAGGCATGGCGCAGTTGCCCACTCCGTCCTCGCCATTGGAGCCGCTGCCGCGCGGCGGGCAGGTCAGTCCGCCATAGGGAGTGCTGTGTAGAACGATGTTGGCGAACTTGCCGACGGAGATCCAGGGCGCGATCATGTCGTCGACGATCTTGAAATCATATTTAGCGTGTGCGCCGGATTTGGCGTCACCCAGATCGAAGTCCGACCAATCCACGCGAATCACCGCACCGGAAATCAGCGGGAACGCTGGAGAAGTCTTGCTGAGCAGATAGGTCTGCACGTCTTCATAGTCGCGCTGGTTGGGATTGGTGGGAGGAAACAACACCTCGAGCGCTGGAGGTCCAGCCAATGGCGCAGGCGACGGCTTCTCGGCTGCACTCGGGTTGGCGGAGAGCATGACCGCGACGGCAAGCGATGCGAGAAGCTTCATATCGGATCGGGTCCCTCGGTTAGTGCAGTATGGTCCACATCCACGGGGGCATGGCGCAGTTGCTGCCCACGTTACCATTGGAACCGATGCCACCGCTGGGACAACTCCCGCCGCCGTAGGTCGTGTTCTGCAGCACGAGGTTCACCTTCTTACCCGCAGAAATCCACGGCTGAATCGCCTGATCTGTGATGGTGTAGTCAAAACTTCCCTGCGTCGACTCGATATCCGACCAGTCCACGTCGATCACCGCACCGGTAACAACCGGATTGCTCATCAGATATTGCTGCACCGCCTGGTAGCAAGTTAGGGAACCGCACGAGGTATTGTCGCTAGCTTGCGGAGGAAACAGCACTTGCATGGTGGCCCCGGTATTCGCGGCGGCCACAATCGCCGCCTGATACGCAGCCGAGGAACCACTCGCTCCCACCGAACTAGCGTAGTCGGCATCGTAAGCGATGAGCCAGTCCTGATAGTAGAGCTCCAGATTGTTAGCGCCGTGCGAGGTTGCAAACGGAAGAAGCGGAGTCAACGGCCCGGTGCTCTGAGCCAGGTTGTTCGCGCACGTGGTTCCAGCTGGACAGCTCTGGCCCAAGGTCTGCAACTCCGCAATCTGCGGACTGTATTGTTGAAACAGATTGCACCAGTCTCCCCCGCAGTTCGGGTAGTTTGAAATATCCGACGACTCAAGCCCCTGGTTGCCAAAGCTGATACCGAAAGAATGCGCAACGCCTGCGATGAAGTCGTCGGTCACCGTGTTCGGATTCGCCCCGTTGATCGGGGTGATGCTCACCAGCAAAGGCTTTGGCGAGCTTAGGCTGCCCTCGTAGGTGACCATTGCCGCCAGGTAGGTATTCCACGTGGAACTATTTGTATTGAGGCCGCCGACCGTGTAACCCCAAGTGCCGCTGTAGCCTCCATAGCAAGATCCCGACGTTGAGTCGTTCCAGCCCTGCGGCAGATTGATTTCGCCGCCGCGGCCAAGCCCGATCCGCATGTAGCCGATGCTGCCATTCGAGCCGTAATGCTGCACCAGCGCAGCGATCGCGGGCTGGTAATTGCTGATGAACAGGCTGGATTGCCAGTTGGGCACTTGCTGGTTATTGCAGGTCGTGTAGTTGGCGCCAGTCGGGGGCGGAGGAGGGGGTACGTTCTGCCGCGTGCCCGTAGTGCTTCCGCCGCACGCACTCATGGCCGCCAGAATCGAGATCGCGATCACTGCACACAAAATTCGGGGGAACTTCATCCTAAGACGCCTCCCAAGCAAGGGCAATTTGAGACTAAGCCGACAGAAACACTTCGATCTTACTGACGAAACCCGGTTTTCAGCAAAAAGTTGCGGTAAATTGGCCAAAAAACAGTGCGATTTGGGGGTCGATTCGTATCAGGACATCGCTTCAGCGATGCCGTCTAAGTCCTTACGGATCATCGGCTTTACCCGCTGTCCTCCGCGCGCCTATACAGCAGCCCTGAAAGACGTGCCCGAGTTGGGTTTAGAGAAAACTCACGCACAAATAAAAAAGGGCGGCTCGAAAGCCGCCCCACAGAAACTGTCGCCCTGCTGAACTAAGGCAGCAAGCCGTAGACATCCAGATACTGCGAGCCCGGGACGTAGACTTTGCCATTTGCCACTGTCGGCGTAGCGAACTTGTTGTCATTCCCGGCCGTGCTGCCGCTGTTGAAAAGCTCGTGCGCGATGTTGTTGGCATCATACGCACGGAGGACACCCTTGGCGTTGGGCGCGTTCGAGGCCTGCACCAGCCAGACGATTCCGTTCTGTGTTCCATTGCTGGAGATCACCGGAGTCGGGCTGGCATAGCCGATAATGTCCTGCGACACGGCCGTGGGTGTCGCTGAAAGCAGCGGCGACCCCAAAAGCGATAACGTGTACTGCTTCATCGGATCCGCTACCCCCTGCAGATAAATCTGTCCGTTGAAGTAGGCCGGAGTGCCCCAATTCCCTGTGGGCACAGTGCTGACGCCGATGGTCTGGTAAAGCGTCTGCACCACGTTGTCGCCGGTGGTGCTGTACTGGCTCAAGTTGTCGCGATTCATCAAATAAATAGTCCCGGTCTTGCCGCAGGCGATGGCCAGACGCGGAATGGAACTGCTCTGGTCCGGCACCAGCATCGGCCCGGAGGAGGCCAGGTCGGCGTTGATGATTTCCAGATTCAGGTCGGCCTGGTTGAACGGAGTGAAGTAGTCGGCCACGCTCAGATTTCCTCCGCTGGTGGTCAACTTCAGGAATGCGGTCCCGTAATCGGAACCGGGCTTGTTGGCGTCGAACGTGCCGTTGCCGGTAGAGGAATAGATGTAGCCGTTGTTGTCGGCCAGCAGACCGCCTCCTGCCTGCCAGATACCGCCCTTTTGGCCGTTGGGCGTGTCGTTGAAAACGTAGTTCGCGGTCTGCGAGAGGCCGGTTCCGGGAGTATAGGTGTAACCGAGAATCCAGCCGTGGTAGTAGTCAATATCTTCCAGTGCGCCGAAGCCGAGGAACACCGTGCCGTTGACCAGAAGCAGCGCGGGGCGCTGGTTCTGGCGCCAGGTGTTGAAGGTGATGATGCCGCCGACATTGTCATAGCCGGTCCCTGGAACCTGCGCCGTAATGCACACAGGGCTTCCCGGCATTTCAGCGCCGGTTGTAAGGCTGAGCGCGTGCAGCTTATGCACAAAGTTTGTGTTCGTCACCACCGGGCAGGATGCATTCTGCTCCCAGGTGCGCGCTTCCACGAAAATGATGCCGTTCACCGGGTCGATGACCGGAGTCGAAGTGATGCCGACTTCGGGGCTTAGGTCAAGACCAACTTCGATCAGGCTCTTCGGAATCGAAGTCACACTTGGCGGAGTGATGAAGCTGGTATGCCAGAGCGGATTCGGGTTGAGCGACGCACTGTCGGCATCGAAGGCGTAAACGCTGTCGTGCTCGGTAGCGACAAAGACCACGTTGTGCGGCTGTCCGTTGATGGTGAGATTCGGAACCCAGAGCGGCTCGGCGTAAGTCTGGCCATCCACCGGATAGTGGAAGAGGAAGCCAAACTGGGTCTTGTTGACGTTGCCCGCGGTCAGTGCGATTTCGGAATTGTTCTGACCTGTGCGATAGGTGTCGTTGTGGTGCGTGAAGGTTCCGGTATATCCGGAGACCGCAAGGGGTACGGAAGCAAACTGTTTCGTGTTCGCATTGTTCGTCGCGGTGATGGTGTGCGCACCGGACGAGGCTGGCGGAGTGTAGAGCCCCGTGCTCGAAATCGTGCCGACGCTGCTGTTCCCGCCTACCACACCGTCCACCGCCCAAGTCACGTTGCTCGATTGCACGCCGCTGATGGTCGCGGTGTATTGCACGCTCTGCGACGAGGTCACGGAAGTGGCCTTCGGACTCACGGCCACGGGAGTGGGCAGAGTCCCGGTTCCAGTCAAATTCACAGTCACCAGCGAAGCCGGATCGGTGAGGTTGATCGTGACCCAGCCGGCGCGGACCGCGCTATAGGACGGAGTAAATGTCACGTTGACCTGACACGAGCTGCCCGCGCCCAGCGATGCCGGGCAGTTGTTGGTCTGGGCATAGTCGCCGGCCACGGCGACGGATTCGATGGCCAGTGGAGCGGCGCCAGTGTTGGTTAGCGTAGTGGTCTGAGAGGCGCTCGTCGTGCCTCGGAGCTGCTTGGCGAAGGTGAGCGTGGCCGGCGAAACGGAAGCGACTCCGCCGCTTACGCCGTTGCCGGAAACGCCTACGAGATGGAGGTTGCCCTGCGCGTTGTCGTTCATCACAATGACCGACTGCCGCGCCCATGCTGCGGACGGGGTGAAGGTGACTGTGTAAGTGCAGGTTCCACCCGGCGGCAACCCAGTGCCGCAAGTGTTGGTCTCAGTAAAGTCGCTGGCATTCTGCCCCGAAAGGCCGAGGCTGGTGATGACAAGAGGAGTGCTTCCCGCATACGTCACGTTGACCGTCATGGAATTGCTTGTGGTTCCCACCGCCTGATTGGGAAACGACAGGGTCTGGGGAGCGAATGCCAGGGGCGAAGTCTGAGCAGTGCCGGTCAGTGGCACCACCTGCGGGCTGTTGGCCGCGTTGTCAGTAATCGCGAGATTACCGGTGCGAGTACCGTTCCTGGTCGGCTTAAAGGTCACGGCGATGGTGCATTGCGCACCCGCGTTCACCGACGAGCCGCAGTTGTTGGTCTGATGGAAATCCTGAGGATCAGCGCCGCCAAAAGCGATCGAGGTAATGGTGAGCGTGGCATTGCCAGTATTGGTAAGAACAACATTCTGAGGAGCGCTGGTCTGACCGGCTTCCACCGCACCGAAATTCACGCTGGCAGGCGAAAGACCGACCACCGGCTGACCCGAGGCCAGAGAGGCGAACGAGAACACCAGTGCGCTACACAGAGAAGCGATCCATGCGAAACGGGCAGTCATTGCCATCTCCTAAGAGAAACGGAGCCGGAATACCAGCTCCGTCTCGTCAACTTATTGCAACAGGATCGAGACCACGTTCGCCGTGGAATCGGCGGTCGCGAAGTCCAGTTTGCCGTTGTTGTTGAAATCGCCGATCACGATCGACTGGGCGCCTGCACCAGCCGTGAAGTCGGTGTGGGTGCCGAATGTGCCCGTGCCCGTGCCCAGCAGCACAGAGACGGTACCCGCGGTCGAATTGGCGGTAACGATGTCGAGGAAGCCGTCGCCATTAACGTCGGCGACTGCAATCGAATCCGCTCCAATTCCCGTGGCGTATGCCACCCCGGCCTGGAACGTGTCGTTACCATTGCCCAGGTAGATGATGACGGTGTTGGCGCTGACCACGGCGATGTCCATCTTGCCGTCTGCGTTGAAGTCGCCGAAGGCGAAAGCCACGGGCGAGGCACCAACGGTGAGCGCCGCGGCCGCGTTGCCGAACGCGCCTGTGCCTTTACCCGGCAGTGTCGTAACCGTGTTGTTTTTATTGTTGAGGACCTGTAGATCGGGGACGCCGTCGTTGTTGAAGTCGGCCACCTGGATCTGCACCGGACCGCTCAGCGCGGTAGCCAGCGGAGTGTTCGAACCCCAGAACGTGCCATTGCCGCGACCGAGGTACACGTTGACCGTGTTGTCCTGGCCATTCGCGACTGCGATATCCGAGAAGCCATCCTGATTGAAGTCCGCGGCCACCAGCGAAACCGGGTTGACCGAAGAGAAGGTGTTGATCAGCGAGAAGTTTCCGGACCCGTCACCAGCGAAGATCTCGATGATGCTGTCGGGACTGACGCCAACTGCGAGATCGAGCTTGCCGTCTTCGTTGAAGTCCGAGACCGTGATCGAGGTCGGAGCCGAAGCAACGCTCGAACCCACGTTGAAGCTGGCACCGGTGGTGAAGGTTCCGTCACCGTTACCCAAAAGGATCTGGATGGAATGCGTGCTGCCATTGGCGACGGCGATATCGAGCCTACCATCTCCGTTGAAATCGCCGGTAGCGAGAATGGTCGGGTTCGCACCCGCAGTCACGCTGGAGGCGACCGGAGCGTTGGTAAATGAGTTGGTGACCGGGAACAACGCGGGCCGGGAGGCTCCGCCGCCCGGAGCCGGATTGACGACAGTGATGTTGGCGGTCTGCGCGGTGGCGATTTGCGTAGCCACCAGCGTCGCGGCCAGGGCGCGCTTGTTGGAATACTTGGTGGTGAGTGCGGTGCCGTTGAAGTAAACGACCGAGGTGGAGGCGAAGCCCATTCCCGTCAGGTTCAGAGTGAACGCACCGTGGCCGGGAGTAACGTCGAGCGGCTTCAACTGCAGAATGGCGGGCACGGCATTGTTCGCCGGGGCGATTCCGTTGCCGCTGAGCGCCACCGCGATGGGGCTATCGATCTCACCGTAGGTGTTGCCATTCGAGCCATAACCGGCGCCGAAATCAACCGTAAGAAGCGGATACGTCGTCGCTCCGAGGTAAAGCGGAGCAAAGGTGACGTTGACGGTGCAGTTCGCGCCCGCGGTCAGAACCGCCGGACAATTGTTGGTCTGATTGAACTCAGCCCAGTCCTGCACGCCGCCAATCGAAATGTTATCGATGGGCAGGGATCCCGTGGTGGTATTGGTGATCGTAACGGGCATGGGGGAGCTGACGGAGCCTACCGCCACGCTGCCAAAGGCAAGTGTGCTCGCGCTGGTTGACATCCCAATGCCGAAGCCGGTGAGAGCAATCGTCTGCGTGCCGGTGGCATCGTTGTCAGTGATGGTAAGAGTTCCCGGCACCGGGCCCGCCGCGGTCGGCGTGAACGTAACGGTCACTGTGCAGGACCCTCCAGCCGCGATCGTTCCAACGCAGTTGTTGGTCTGGGCGAACGGCCCGGTTTGGCCAACTCCGGTCACCGTCAGCGGCGTTGTGTTGTTGTTAGTCAGCTTGACACCGACGCCACCGCTGGTTGTGCCGATAACCTGATTGCCGAAATTCACACCCAGAGTGGACAAACCCACTCCTGTCCCAGTTCCGGTAAGGCTTATCGTCTGCGTGCCTAGGTTGCTGGTAATCGTAATCGCCCCGGTACGAGTGCCGAGGGCGGTCGGCTTGAATTGGAACGTGATGGTGCAGAAGTGCCCGGGCGTAACCGAAGCGGTCGTGCAGTTATTGGTTTCGGAGAAATCCCCGCTCGCGGTGATGCTGGTGAAGGTGGCGCTCTTGGTGGCTTGGTTCGACCAGGTCGCGTTGTATTTCTGGCTGGTCGTGCCGACCACTTGCGGTCCGAACGTGTCGGAACTCTCGACGTACGGGCAGGAAGTCTGATTCAGCACGAGCGGCGGATTGCCGGCCTGATTAAAGTTGAAGGTGTCGGAAAGATCGTTCGAGGTCAGATCGCGGCCGCCAAGCGAGGGCAGTCCCCAGCGCTCTTCGATGAACTTCAACACGGACGAAGATTCCGTCTGCGTGTGGCTGACGTATCCCGGCCTCGAGAACGGAGAAATGAAGAGAATGGGAGCGCGCGGCCCGAGGCCGTACATGTCTTCCACCGGCGGCGGCACGTGATCGTAGAAGCCGCCGAAATCGTCCCAGTTCATCACGATCAACGTCGGCTCGTTCACCCAATACTGCTGGGAATTCATGATGGCGTTGATCTCCTGCACGGCCCAGTTCTGACCAAGGCAGGTACTGATCGGCGGATGCTCGTTTCCGCCGAGGGTTACCAGCCAACTCACGGCCGGTAGATTTCCCTTAGCCACATCCGTGACGAACGCTGTGTCGGCTTCGTACACAGAGTTCCACACGGTGGTGTTGTTGTAGATGTGATCGATGGCGTTGTAGGCGTTGTAGGCGATATTGGCGGGAGCATACGTCTTCCAGCTCACGCCTGCGGCGGTGAGCAGATCGCCCATGGTCATAAAATCGTAGCAGGGATACTGCGCCGTGAGGTTGCCGTACTGATCGATCTGCTGCGCGGTCGTGCCTTCGTCGGCGCGGCAACCGACTTCGGTCTTCGATGGATTCGACGCCAGAATGCCCTGGCTGATCACGCCGCCCGAGGTCGCTGCGATCGTGTAGAGGTGGTTCGGGAAGCTGGTGGCGTGCAGCGACGTGAAGTGGTTGTCGCCCAGAACGAAGTTGCTGGCGTAGGCGTAGTAGTTGGGCAGGTCGGTGGCGTTTAGCTGCGCCTCGCACATCAGGATGCCGTTGGCCATGCAGCTGGGATCGGTGTCGAAGCGGTCCATCTTGCCGAAGTCTTCGTCGGAAAGGTTGCACTTCCAGTCATGGCAAATATCGAGCGGCGTGGAATCGTAAAGATGAGGCGCGTTAATCGTGGTTCCGTTCGACAGATGCGGCGTCGTCGAACCGTTGGCCGTCTGGCCCACAGGCGCGACGTATGCGCCGAAATACACGTCGTAACTGCGGTTCTCTTTCATGATGAACACCACGTGCTTAATGCACGACAGGTCTCCGGTAGTGCACACGGCCGTCGTCGGCTTGGTCGTCCCGGACTGCGCTTGGGCGGCCTGTGCCGCACTGAAGGAGGAAAGGAAAACCAGGGCACACGCCAGCTGGAAGCCAGCGCAGGAGGACCGAAAGAGCTTGGAAGTCATGAACAATCTCCGCAAAATGGGTAGGCAAAACCCCAGGTTCGTGCTGTGAGTTTGTGCGCCACGCGCTACACTTCGGCGCTCAGGGGACGTGGGCACCCACTCCTTTGGGCTTCAAAACGTTGAGGGACCGATCTAGAAACCGCACACTACGCTCGACGGGGGATCAAGCTTGGTAAGAGTATGCGGGGTGTGCAAAACACTGTCAAGATGCAAGAACTTGCAACTTCGCGGAAAACCGGGCCCGAACCCGGCCCTGTAAAATGTTAGGGTTACGGGTTAAGATCCCAGCTGGGCGCGGCTTTTGCACCGAACGTCAAGGCTCTTCTAGTCGTCAATAATCGACTTTACCCGCGGATCGCTAATCTCATCCGGGGGCGAAGGCTTGCGTTTGGGATGCAGCGCCTGATGAGCGATCATCGCCGGCCGGCAATCGCAGGCAAGATTCGAGAGCATGCCACGATGGCGGCGCTCCAGGATCAGCGACTTCACCCGGCTCACATCGGCTGCCGGCCACATTTCGTCGAGGGTCTGCCAGGCTTTCTCTTCGCGCCCGCTGTAAATGTAGTCGAGCACGATGGTCAGCACCTTGCGCACCGTCGGAAATTGATCGTTGAAAAGCTTGTCGTGGTAGTTCGACTTGCGGAACTTCTCAAGATCCTCGGGCGTGAGGCGGCTTCGCGTCTGCTCGATTTCCTTGTCGTAGAGCTCCGGATGTTGGGCGCTCACATCGACTAGATTGTTCCCTACCGGCTTCAATACGAGTTGCGGAATCACCGCATCCTGGTGCGGGACCATGAAGTAGTCGAAGACCCCGTCGGCGGCGCGAATCAGCGCAGTTCCATCCGGCTGCTTCTCAAACCTGATCGGCACCGGATTCTGAAACGTGTGCAGCACCTGGGGCGTGCTGTCCAGACTGACAATTTCGTAAGCGTAGCAACAGTGCAACCCGCCCGAATATCCGCTCAGGACCAGCTCGGGTTTGCCATCCCCATTCAGATCGCTGCCGGAAACCGGATCGACGCTCAACGCCCATTCGTAAGCGATGGTAATCTTCCGGTGGCCCGGCCGGCTGAGCACCGCGCGGCAGCGGGCATCGCCATCCTGATACTTGTCGTCATCATCATCCTTGTCTTTCTTGTCTTTCTTATCTTTGATCGTGGGCAGGATGCGCAGCGTGTACGCCCCGAACTTGTGCGGCGCTTGAAAGTCTTTTTCATACGGACAAGCGAACGATATACCCGCCGGCTTGTCCGTGGGGTTCATCACCCGCGGGCGCGCCGGACGCATCTGGTCGTCGTCATCATCGTCAGCGTCTTGCGCGCGCACGAGTACGGTGGCGACAAGACAAAAACTAAGCAGAAGGAACAAAAGCCGATTCTTCATAATTCACTTCGAAGATGTCTTAACCGTAGAGGACACAGAGCCTCACAGTTGAAAGCAAGGCCTACCTCTGTGTGCCTCTGTGTTCTCTGTGGTTCAGATTTTTGTCGGGGACCAGCAGAAATCCCAGATCCTGCTGTTTGCCGCGGTCGCCGACGCCGATGATCTCGCCGCGATCGTTGATATCGACCGCAGACTCCAGATTCCAACCCTCGGCCCCGTCGATCAATTTGTTCAGATCGCGAAACCCGTGCGGCCGGTCCCACAGGAAGGCGTGGTAAAAATCCGATGCAGCGCCAAATTCGCCGACAATAACGTCGCAAGTGTTGAGTGCCAGCGGCTGGCTCGCGCCCTCCGGCGCCAGATGCACTGGAGTGAAAGCACCCTTCTGGCGAAGAAAAACGGCGTTGGGCGTCAACGTCTGGATCAAAACCGATCCCGAGCCGGTGATTCCCAATGCCGTACTCGTCCCCGCATGCGGTGGTGCAATCGACCGCAGCCCGTGCGCCGAGTCCCACAAGAAAGCGCTGTAGTGGCCTTCTTTATCGTTGGCGTCGCCGACGGCTTGTCCGCGATTATTAACAGCGTGAGCAATACCGCCGCAGCATCCGCCGAGGGGCAACATTTTTCGCCCCAGCCACCAGACCAGCCGGTCTCCGTTCGCGCCCACCGTGACCCCGGAGTCGTTGATCGCGGCAGCCTTCGAGCGTTCTTCCGACAGAACTAAGACCTGTCCCGCAGAATAGCGAAAGGCGACGGTTTGGTTCGAACCAGCCTGGTTTGGCTCCTTCCGTGTCGCGAAACCCACGACGTCCCCTGCACCGTTGATGCCAGTCGACTCGGCCGACACGAACCCGGTGGGAAGTTCGATCGCGTGCAGTCCATCCTTCTGCGACCAGGTGGCCGGCATATGATCTTCGGTGGTGCCGGCGATTACACCGTGGTTATTAATTCGCGCTGGATGAAACGGCAGTGCGACAACTTTGTAATGCGGGGCGGCACACCCTCGGCTGGCGGTTTGAGCGTGGACCGGGTTCATGCCGGAAATGGCCAGCAATGCGGCAGTTGCTGCGAACCAACAGGATTTCATCAACCTCAGTTCAGTCTCCGTCGCCGGTGTCAACCGATATCAATTCGAGCGACTGCAGCAGCGGGCTCGATTCCGAGACAAATTCGACATGCCCGCACTTCGGGCACGAAAGAATCGCGTGGCCGTGTCCATGACCGTTCGGAGCAAGGCTGATGCGCATCAGTTGATAGCGTTCGAGCTTCTGCTCGCAGCGCAGGCAGCAGACCGTCTTCTGATAGGGATCGTGCTGGTAATGAGAAACACTACTGCTGGCATCCATGGCTGGTTTCATTCTGTCCTCATGAGCAATGAGCCGGACTGCGAGGGAGCAGTCCCAATCGAGCTAGTGAATCGATGTTACCACGGCCCCGGAGGGCCTCGCCAAACCGAAAGTCACGCCGCAGAGACGTAGCTGGCTAGTCTCGCCGGCACGAATTTAGCCTCAGCATGGAGGCGTCGCAAGTAGCGTCTCTCTACGACACTGTCAGCGAAACTTCCGACTGCGCCCCGGCTCGTGGATTCAGAATGTGCGCCGAACTCGGCTTCGTCAGCAGGAAGTTATCGACAAACACCGCGTCGATACCCGAGCAGAAGAAGGTACGTACCGCATCCTTCGGCCGGATGACCGGCGGTTCACCCGGCAGGTTGAACGATGTATTCACCAGGATCGGAGCCGGTTCCTGCTCACCGAAGCGCCGCAACAGTTCCCATAGCAGCGGGTCGGCGTCTTTTTCGACGATATGCAAACGAACCAGGCCCCCGGGCAACTGCAGCGCCCGCGGCAGCACATCGTTATCTGGACGAACGGATGCGAGCGAATTCATCAGCCGGCACAGCGGCGAGCTGTTGAAGTAGCGCGCCGAGTCCTCTTCTCTTACCGAAACCGCAAACGGACGAAACGATTCGCGGTGCTTCACGAAATCATTCAGATTTTCCGTGACGTACGGCGCCCACGGCGAAGCCAGCAGGCTCCGGTGCCCTAGGGCGCGTGGACCAAATTCGGTCGGGCCATGGAACCATCCAACAATTTTGCCGGCTCGCAGCAACGTGACAGCTGAATCCAGTTTCCTCTCACCGGTACTCTGCACGGCATAGCGAGCCTTGGCGTTGTCGAGAACTTCTTTGATTTCCGTACGCGCGTAGCTAGGACCCCAGTACACAGAACGGACTTCAGACTGGGCATTGCGCGGCTTGCCCATCTTCTGGTGCCAGACCCATAGCGCCGCACCTAGAGCGGTCCCGGCGTTGCCCGGAGCAGGCGGCACAAAGATGCTGCCCACGCCAAACTTACTCTCCAGCGCGGCGACCAGCAACGTGTTGTGGAACACTCCTCCGCCGAGACAGATCTGCTGCAACCCGGTCTTTTTCTGAAAACCCGCGATCAGATCCGCGATCACTTCTGTGATCGCAGCCTGCACGCTGGCAGCAAGATTCCGCCTGATCTCCGGAGTCAACTCCGGCTTGCCGCCCGGAATCCCCAGTTCGCTGAACAAACGCGCCGAAGGCTCGAACACCCCGGTCACGTCGCGCCGGAAATAACCAAAATCCACGTTCAGAGAACTGTCGCCCGCCGACCGCAGCATCCGCAGCAGGACGTCTTTGTACGCTGCTTCGCCCTCCAGGCCGAGCCACTGCGTCTTATGCTCATCCTTCGAGGGAACGAAGCCAATCAGGTCGGTGATGCGGGAATAAATCCATCCAATCGAATTGGCGAAGGGGATCGTCTTCTCGATGCGGATCTTGGCGCCATCTCCCACCGCCAGCATGCCAGCCGTGCCGTCGCCTTCACCATCGAGCGTAAGGATCAGCGCCTTATCGAAAGCCGAGAGAAAAAATGCGCTCGCCGCATGGCAGGAGTGATGATCGAGTGTGACCAACTTGCGGGAATCGTTGACACGCTGGCGCAAAGCTCGCAACGCCGTCCATTCCCAGGCGAAGCGGCCGAACTCCTTGCCTTCCTGATACGCGGTCGCGATCGGAGCCAGGGGAGACAGCCGCGGACGCGAGAGCGCGCGGCGAGTCCAGCCACGGCCCGCATTGCTGCCGATCGCAACCACATCCAGGTCATCCCACGAGACGCTTCCCTTTTCCAGGCAAAACTGAATTGCGGCCTCCGGAATACCGCGGGTCACCGAGGGCTGCAGCTTCGCATTCTCGATAGCAGCTTCAATCGCGCCATCGCGCACCAGCGCGGCGGCGGTGTCGTTCTTGAAAGAAGAAATCCCCAGTATCAGCATAGAAGCCTCGGTGTGAGCACGGACTCGGCGCTACTTGTTTTGCGCGCCGACCAACTCTTTTTCGGAGTTTTCAGCAATTGCGGCGCTGGTGTGGGCGTCGGCAGAAGGCCGGGCCTTGGATGCGCGATATTTGCGCAGCATCTCGAGCGGCAGGTAGCAGTACAGCAGGGCCACCAGTTGGTCGAAGTTCCGCAAGCTGCGGTAGAAAGTTTCCTCCGCCAGCCGCTCAAAGAAGAACAGGAACCCTGGATTGGCCGTGGAAGATTCCGGATAACGCGGCCACGTGCCTTCCGATTCCTTCTTCCAAACGGCGATATAATTTGCGACCTTGCGGCGGATGTCCTCGGGCAAAACTTCCGGCTTCTTCTTGCGGGCAACAATCTTCTCGCTATTGACCAGTTCGTGATGCCCGCCGTCGTAAATCGCGGAGCGGTCGGCGCCGCGGAGCGAGACCATGCGGCGCTCAAACTCGATATCCAGAAAACTGCAAACACCCTGCATGATCGCGGCAGGGTCGTGAACCAGATCTTCATACTGCACGGGATAAACCTGCGCGCCACCCGCGACCAGCGCGTCGTAACCGCGTTTCAGATCGCGGCAGCCCAGCAGAGCCCGCAGCACCATGCCACGTTTGGCAAAGAACGAATCGCTTTGCGCCCGCACCACGCTGCGGCAAACGTCGGCCGGATCACGCCAGATTACAATGAATTTCGCGTCCGGAAAGGTTTCGCCCAGCCGCGGAAGGCAATCGAAGAAATTCGGAGACTTGCAGCCGCGAATAGCGGCGTCCGGAGCATATAACTCCCAGGTCGCTTCGCAGGCTTCCCGCAACCCGGAAACTTCCGCCGGAAGATCTTCCACCTTGAGCTTGTGCCGCGAAGGCGCCTGGTTCCAGAACTCCCAACGCTCGCGCCAGTCGGATTTGCCATGGCCACCGAGAAATAAGGGCCAGAGCAAGGGCAATTCATCCTCATACATCAGTTTGACCTGAGGATGCTGGTTGAGCAGCGCATAAAAAAGCGACGTGCCCGACCTCCACATGCCGACGACAAAAACCGGCCCGTGTCCCTGCTCTGGCTGTTTCTCTTCCAAGGTGTCCATCCGTCAAACGTTGTTACGAATCTCTCTGCGACCTTTGCGGGCTTTTCTTTGCGACCTCTGCGGTCAAGATCTTTAACCGCAGAGTTCGCTGAGAATTCGCAAAGGCGGCAAAGCAAAACCTTCTCGTCAACTGCTTAGTCGCCGGACTTTGCCAGTTCGGCCGCGTGTTTTCCCGCATTGCCGTGCTTGCGCAGTTCCGCGGCAATCCACTTGTAGGTGACGGCCAGACCCTGCACCAGCGGAATGGACGGCTCCCAGCCCAGAACGCGGCGGGTGCGGCTGTTTTCGCTGTTGCGTCCGCGAACGCCCTGCGGTCCGGTCAGATTGTGGCGCACTTTGATTTTCTTTCCGGCAGCGTCGGCCACCATCTGCACCAACTGGTTGATGGTCACCAGTTCCGGCGTGCCCAGGTTCAGAGCTTCGTGATAGTCCGAAGCCATGATGCGCTTCAGGCCTTCCACGCAGTCATCCACATACATGAACGAGCGGGTCTGCTCGCCGTCGCCCCAGATTTCCACCTCGCCGCCATCGGCGGCCAGGGCGACCTTGCGGCACATCGCCGCGGGAGCTTTTTCCTTGCCGCCATCGTACGTACCGAGCGGTCCATACACGTTGTGGAAGCGCACGATGCGGGTTTCAAAACCATAGTCGTGGCGATAGTAGCGGCAGAGCTCTTCGGCGAAGAGCTTCTCCCAGCCATAACCTGGCTCGGGATCGGCCGGATAGGCATCTTCTTCCTTCAGCGGTTCAACGTTGGCGTCCTTCTGCTTGCCCTGCGCGTACACACACGCCGAAGAAGAGAACAGGAAGCGCTTCACGTCGTTTTTGCGCGAGGCCTCGAGCATGTGGGCGTTGATCAGAATATTGTGACGGCTGATCGCGGCGTGATACGCGGTGATGTAGCCGATTCCGCCCATGTCGGCGGCGAGGTTGTAAACTTCGTCGAAGCCGCCGCGGGTGGCGAGCAGGCACTTGTCGAATTCGCGGAGATCGAGCAACTCGAACTCATCCGCAGGGCTGGCCTCGTACTCCGGCGACTTGATGTCAGCGCCACGAACCCAGCATCCGTCGGCCTTCAGGCGGCGTACCAGATGATGACCGATGAAACCGCCTGCACCCGTGACTAGCACACGTTTTTGCGCACTCATTGAATACCCCTTTCACCTTGGTTGAGTTTTCAGAATTCAAATCTTTTTGGGGGCGGGAAAACTTTGGACGACGTGGCTTTTGACTGCTAACTAACTGTCCGAAAGTTTAGCACGAACGCTTCAGGAAAAGCCGAAAAAGCGGCTCCAAAATGCCCATCAGTAATCAGCTGAACTTTCTAACGTTAAGCAATTCCAACCCTACATTCCATAGGAAGATAGGGCCATTGACGAGATACCGGCGCCATAGCCGTTTGGGCTCGGCATAGAGTCGAAAGGCCCATTCCAGGCCGTTTTCCCGCATCCAGCGCGGCGCCTGCGTCAGCCGGCCCGTATTCAGGTCGAAGGCCGCTCCCACCCCCAGCACCGCCGGGACCGTCAGCTTGGGACAATGCTCGTACATCCATTTTTCTTGCTTCGGAGTGCTCAAGCCGATCCAGAGCACGTCGGCGCGCGCGGCTTCGATCCTGTCGATGACGCCCTTGTCCTCTTCCGGAGTCAGCGGACGGAACGGCGGCGAGTAACATCCCGCCACTTCCACGCCGTATTTCTCGTGCATGACCTTGGCCAGCATTTCAGGAACGCCTTCTGCCCCTCCATAAAAGTAGTGCCGGTAGCGCCCGCCGGTTTCGCGGCAAAACGTCTCCATCAGCTCCGGGCCGTATACCCGCCGCTGCATGTTCTTGAATCCGTGCCAGCGGCCCAGCCAGACTAACGGCATGCCGTCGGAGACCACCATGGAAGCCGCATCGAGCATGGCGCGAAACGGCTTGTCCACCAAGGATTCAGAAACTCCGTGCATGCCGGTGACGGCCACATATTTCGAACCGTCGCGCTCGGTGATCCAGCGCTCGAGAATGCCAATCGCATCCGGAATTTGAACCGCATCCACACGAACGCCGAGAACTTTGAAAGTTGGCGTGGGCGTGACGCCGGCGCGCACACTGCCTGGAGCCTGCATGGTTGTCGCTTGCATAAAATCCCCGCTCGAGAAGTAGGAGAGAAGTTTGTGATTAGCGCTGTTGCTCAATGAGAACCGGCGTCTGATAAAGCTGGGTTCGCCCCGGAGATCGCGCATGCAGCCGACGCCGCATGAACTCCGCCCAGCCAAGAACGATCAGAAACAGCGTGGGATGATGCCATGTCATTTCCACGTTCACGAAAGAGTGAATGGTGATGACGGTCATGACGCCAATCATTTCCAGCGTCAACTGGCGATCTTCCGGGGTAAGCCAGCGGCCGCGGTAGTAGCGGATCAAGATCGCCCAGATCCAAATCAGCGAAATTAAGAACGGCGTCAATCCCCAGATACTGGTACCCACGATGACTTCCAGCCAGTCGCTATGCAACTGCGGCGCGCCGATGTTCGCCAGCACCGCAAAACGGCTTCCCGCGTAGGCTCCGAGACCGGTGAACGGATGCTGCATGAACATCTTGTAGCCGATCGACCACCAGTCCAGGCGGCTTGACATGGTAGTCAACTCTTCAGCGCTCTGATCGCGCTGCAGGTACGACATGATCTTCGGACCCACGGAAGTGAAGATCACCGCCGGAACCGCCAGGATCGATCCCCAAACCGCATATTTTGTACGGCCGGCAAAATACAGCACCACCAGCGCCGCGACCGCCAGACCGGCAAACGCGCTTCGGGTCTGAGCCGCAATCATGGTCACGGCTCCGAGCAGCGCGGTCAGGATATAGAAGGCTTGGTTCTTGCCCTTACCCACGAGCGGCCAGTAGCGTATCGCCGCGACCAATATCAGAATCGCTCCGGTATCGCCCAACTCATTCGAAGAAACGATGGGATACGCGCCCGCCAGCCGGCTTTCTTCCGCCCAGCTTTGCTGTGGCCAGATCGGCAGCCCGATCCACACCCACGCCGTGGTCACGCCTGCGATCACCCACGTCCAGTCAATGAACGACTTGAAGTCTTCCGATTTGCGAACGATGGCCAGCACCACCGCGATGATCGAAAGATCAAGCAAGTATTCGAGCGACTTGTACAGCGTCCAGGAAAACTTCACCGACCACAGCGAAGAGAGCAGGCAAACCGAGCCGAAGATCGTCATCGAACCGACGATCCCCTTCGTCATCGACGGTCCCCAATCTGGCTTGCGGAAGATGAGACGCGCAATCAGAATGCACGCCACGATCACTTCAGGCGCAAGTCGCAAGCCCGCCGTTGAATCCACCGGGCTCTGGGAAATTTCTGAGGCGCTGCGGTAACGGAAGACGAATGAACTGCTCAGACTGAGAAACCAGATCCAATGCCACCACTTCACCTGCGGCCAGAAGTCGACCAAAACGCGCCAGACCTCTTTGAAACCGATCCACGATCCCCACATCACCGGAAGCGCCAGCACCAGCGCCAGCGAGACCAGAGCAAGGTTGACTCCCTTTTCCATGACCAGCCATCCGCCGACAACGCTACCGATGACTCCTACCAGCAAGAACGGCAGGAATTTCAGCAACGCGACAGCGGATCGCGACGCAGGCCGAGCCGGCTCGGGATTCCACGCGGGTTTGGTGCCTGTGGCCATGGTTTGAGTCAGTTCTAGCGCGAGGTCAGCGCCGGCTCGGGCTGTTCCGCTTCCAAAGGATAGTTTAGCCGCGTCAGCAGGCCCGACGCATGGTTACGGACGATTTTTACCTGCGCCTCGGTGAGCTTGCCGCGCCATCCCCCAACCGAACCGCTGCGGATGAACTGACCGGTCTTCGAAGCCCGCTGCGGAGTTTCCTTCTCTTTCGCCTTCATCCGTTCCACGGAATTGTTTGCGACCGCCTGCCGGATCTGCTCCTCATCCGGAGTGAGCCCGAAGAAGCGAATGATGCCCGAGACGCCGTGCACGGTGTCGCGCCGCAGATCTTCAAACTTCACCACCAGCAGATTCTCGCTGGAAAGCGGCGCCGAGAGCCACGAATGCACGTGATCTCCCCACGACGCAAACGGATTGACGCCCTTGGTCAGGAACACGCGGAGATATTCATCCAAAGGCATCTTCACCAGGCCGAGCGCCGTCTGGTACGCATACTCGGAAAGAGCCACGTCGCGCGGATCGCGCACCAGATACACCGCACGCTTGTACTCGGGATGGAAGACCTCGTGCGTTTTGATCAGACGGCCGCCGTTCGGCATAAGCGGCAACCCGGTCTTGTGCTCTTTCACATCCGGAATCGATTCGTTCACATTGCCAAAGCCGGACGACTGCCCGGCAATGGATTCAAAGAGCACGAAGCGCAGCCATGTGCTCCCGGAACGAGGATACGAGGCGAAGAACACATCGTTCGGCTGAAGACTTTTGTGGCGCACCCACACCAGCGGAGCGCGCACCCCGGATTTGGCAACTTCATGTCGCAGTTTTCGAAGTATCGGCATATGAGGATCTCGGTTCAGAAGTTTCAGAGTTCATTTTCTCCGCGACCTTCGCGGACCTTAGCGGCCTCAGCGGTCAAAAGCTTTTGACCACAAAGTTCGCGAAGAAAGGCCGCGAAGAGCGCAGGGCAATACAGCTTGACTAGTTGCTCCCAGAGCGCTATGAGGATCTCGGATCAGAAGTATTAGAGTTCATTTTCTCCGCGACCTTCGCGGTCCTTAGCGGCCTCAGCGGTCAGAAGCTTTTAACCGCAAAGTTCGCGAAGAAAGGCCGCGAAGAGCGCAGGGCAATACAGCTTGACTAGTTGCTCCCAGAGCGCTATGAGGATCTCGGATCAGAAGTTTTAGAGTCATCTTCTCCGCGACCTTCGCGGACCTTAGCGGCCTCAGCGGCCTCAGCGGTCAAGAGCTTTTGACCACAAAGTTCGCGAAGAAAGGCCGCGAAGAGCACAGGGCAATACAGCTTGACTAGTTGCTCCCAGAGCACGTGGGGAACGAGAACGAAACGATTCTCGTATTCCATTTATTCGTCGAATTGGCAGCGTAATACTGGTTCGTGTACCAGAACGTGCAGTCGTCGGTTGGATCGATCGCCATCCCGCTATAGTTCGACCAGTTTGTATTGGAGGTAAGCTGCGATCCACTGCCTTCGATAACGCTGGTCTCAGCTTCCATCTGCCCCAGCGCATCGGCCGGAGTCCATCCCGTGTAGCGGATGGCCGGATGCATGGTCGCGCTCGACACGCTGTAGCCGACAGCGATGTCGCCCAACTGATCCATACCCAGGCTCGGCACCCACCGGTAATTCGTGTCCGGAGCGAACGTACCGTATTGATAGATCACGGGAGTCAACGGCGTGCGCAGCTCATACCAGCGGATTCCGGATGGCGCGGTCATCGTCTTTCCCGTCGAAACCGCGTGCGTCAGCAGAATCGATTCGTGATCGCTAAAGTTGCGGTAGACCAGCGGAGCGGTGAGGCGATCGCCGGTGGCCTTGACCAGGTCGCTCGTGCCCATCTGCGGAACGCACGCCGTCGGACACGCATCTTTATAGGCTGGAACTGCGAACGAACCGGCGAAGGTGTACGTCGAGTTGCTCGGATTGACGAAGTCCACGTGGAACAGGAATTCATTCATCTGATTCGCGCCCACTCCCGGACGCTGATCGAGCTCGAAGAAATATTCCTGCGCCCCCAAGGGCGGGGCCGCCGGACCAACCCAGGTCACCGGAAGAATGGTGGGAAGGCTGATGCTGCCCTGGAAGCAAATTGCGTTTGCCGCATTGCCCAGCAGCATGTTGGTGCGGTCCAGCGCACAGGCCTGCGATCCCAAGAAGCTCTTGGTGGCAGGATTCAGGATGTTCTGCCCAATGTAATAAGCGTCGGGCCAGATCGCCAGTTTCGGCTGATCGGGCAGATTCATGGTGAGCTGAAAGCCATACAGATAGTAGGCTCCGGTCGCATCTGAAGTTTGCGAAACCGCCACGCAATCGAGATACGGACCGCCCACGGGCTCAGCGTGATGCTGGAAGACCCAGCGCGCGGCAGTCGCGTCATACATCACGGTTCCATCGCCATTGTTGCTGGTCTGGCAAGGGCCGCCGAAGGTGCTCCACAACGCGTTCTCGTTCAGCGGGCCAACAATCACCGCTCCGGTGGACTTGTTATAGATGGTGTACTTCAGGTTTGTGACCTGCACGTATTGCGTGGCGCCCACAGCGCCCGTCACGTCGGAATAGTTGTACCCGGTGCCCTTGGCGCCGTCGAAATTCAGCCCGGCAGTGGTAGCAATCGGATGCAGCGCCGAAAGTTCATGTTCGGCGGCGTTAAAGCTCGATGCAGCCAGTTCGCTCAGGCGCGCCGAAACCGCGTGCCGCGAATTCTTCACGACCGTGGGCTTGCCGGCATTTTCAGCGAAGCTGAATGTCGCCGCCAAAAGAATCGAACCATACAAAATCCAGTTGCGAGCGGAATGAGTCTTCATCTGACGTCTCCCTGTAAGTCTGTTTCGACATCGAGATGGGGATTCCCGGCCGAGAACTGTTTTCGGTTGAAGTTGCTTGGTTAAAGTGCGATTGAGCTGCCCGGCTAAACCTGATCTTCCACCGGCAGTGGAGCTGCGAATTCAATGCTGGGAGGGCTGGATTCGGCGCTCTTGCGCCGCAGAAGCACGATCACCATGATGAGCGCCGCGCTGTTGGCCAGAATGATGCTCCAAACCACGCCCCACAGCCCGAACAACTTGGTCGCCGGAATGCCGACGACGAGCGTGATCACGCTGGCCGCGCAGTTGGCGAAGAAGATCGACCGCGGCGACTCCATCGCCCGCAGCACGATCGAAGCGCCCACGCTGGCGGACCAGATGATGGTCTCCAGCGCAAAGAACGGCAGATACTCGCCAACGCTTGAATAATTTCCGGCGTATAGCAATTTCAAAATCGGCCCACGGAACGGAATCACCGCCGCCCAATAGGCAATGGCTCCCACAGTGAATAGCGCCGTCATGCGCCACGTCAGCGCGTAGGTCCCGCGATTCCCTTCCTGGCTCTGCACCCGCGAAGCGTAGGGCAAGAACAGCATGGAAAGCGCCGCGTAAGTTTGGAGGACCGGGCCAGCCAGATTCATCAGGGCGCGCAACTCTCCAGCGTGCGCGATTCCGGCAAAGATGCTGACAATGGAAAAATAAAGATACGTCGGAATCCAGCCCACGATCGAACTGCCCAGCGCCCACTTGCCGTAGGTCCAGTGCTTGCTCCAGATCTGGCGAAGTTCTGGAGTTTCGTCATTCGGATCGAGCGCGTAGCGCAGCGCGATCATAAGGGCGATCCCGCACGCCAGCGCGGCGATTCCCATCACCAGAAAAGCCGAAAACGACGAGAGCACGTGCAGGCGGTTGACGACGAAAACTCCGCCGACCACCAGGATGAAGTAAAGCACCGCACCCAGTGCGGCCGGGCCGGGCGAAATCTTGAGATAAAAGCCGCGCCGTCCGAACCAGAAAAGAAAGATGCAGGGAGCCGCTACGGTCAGGCCTGCCAGCGCTCCAGCCAGAGCCGGGGACTTGCCGATGAAATACGTAACAGCCGCCGCTATGGCGAACACCACGAAGATGACCGCCGAAATCGCGTTGTGCATCTTCAGCGACGTCTTCATGTAGCCGCGCAAGTTCTCGCGGTACGTCGATCCGCCATAGACCGACATCGGCTCCAGCAATAGCGCCTGATACAAGAACGACAGCAACAGAAAGATGCTGAACCCAAGGCCATACGCTCCGTACTGCTCCGGGGTCATCCAGCGAGCCAGCAAAAATCCCAGCACGAAGTTCGACCCGGCGATCAGCCCGTATTCCAGAATGGCCAGACCACCCTTCGTGCCCCAGCGCACCATCTTCTGCATCTTCGCGGTTTTCGCGGTGCGCGCGGCCTCCGCTGAATCCAGCGGCGCTTCCGGCAACACTGCCGCGTTTGTCTTCAAATCTTCAGGCAAGATAATTCCCTGGATGCGGTTGGCGTTCAGTTATGAGAATGAAGTCGATCGAGCCTATGAAATCTGCTCTTCGAGTTCCTGCGAAACGCGCTCTTCTTCCGAGCGGATCAGGCAGGCGCGCAAACTCTCAGCTAGAAGCCGGACATCCGGCTCCTTGAGAATGCTGCCGTGATCGCCGATAATTTCATGGACCTCGACGCCGCCGGTCACCCACTTCGACCAGTCGTCGGTCGGATTATCCACGCCGCGCAAACCTTTTTCGGTGGCGCGGAACCAGGTTGCCGACCCGAAATAAACCTGCGGCTTGTATTTTTCTTCTGCCGTAGCGAATACCCTGCGGACTTCTTTCAGCGGCCGCGGCAGGAACAGCGCCTCGAACCTCCGCTTGATGCCCTTGTGAATGCGTTTGGTGCGATGCTTGATATAGTCGATCTGTTCCTTCGACGGCAGCGTCAACAGAGTCTTCAGCAGCAGCTTGTTCGATTTCGGCTTGCCGGGATAGGTGTCCAGCAGAGCCAGCACTCCGACCTCCTGTCCGTCAGCCTGAAGTTGGCGCGCCATTTCAAACGAGATCAGGCCGCCAAGGGAGTATCCGCCGATGTGGTACGGCCCCTCCGGCTGGAAGGCGCGAATTTCTTTGATGTAGAACGCGGCCATCTCTTCGACGCTGCTATGGAAGGATCGATCGCCCTCGAGTCCCTGGGCTTGCACGCCATAAAACGGCCGGTCCGTGCCCATGTGACGCGCCAACGCGTTGAAGCGAAGTACGGTACCGCCGAGGCCGTGAATGCAGAAGAATGGCACCCGGTCGCCTTCCGGCTGGATCGGAACCAGCGAAGCTTGCGACGGCTTCCACTGCTCCTGCTGCAGCAACGCGGCGAATTGCTCGATCGTCGGCGCCTCGAACAGCGTGGTCAGCGGAAGCTTGCGCTTGAAGGATTGCTCGATGCGCCGCATCAGCCGTACCGCCAGCAACGAGTGTCCGCCCAGATCAAAGAAGTTGTCGCGCACGCTGATCGGCTTCTTGGCGAGAATTTCTTCCCACATCGCCACCAGTTGCGCCTCGACGAGGTTCGTCGCCGCCACGTGGTCTCCGGACTCAGCGCTTGGTTCCGGCGCCGGCAGCGCCTTGCGGTCCACTTTCCCGTTCGGCGTGAGCGGAAATTCCTCAAGCACGACGATGTCGGATGGCACCATGTATTCCGGCAACTGGTGTTTCAGGAATTTGCGCAGTTCGTTCGTGTCGGGCGACGATCCTGCCGCGGCAATCACGTAGCCCACCAGCCGCTTGTGGTTGAGCCCCTCTTCGCGAGCGATCACTAGCGCCTCGCGAATCGACCCATGCTTCACCAGCGCGGCTTCGATCTCGCCCAACTCCACGCGGAAGCCGCGGATCTTCACCTGGAAGTCGCGCCGTCCCACAAACTCAATCTCGCCGTCCTCGAGATAGCGGGCCAGATCGCCAGTCTTATACAGTCGGGCGCCAGGCGTGGAGCTGAACGGGTCGTTAACGAACTTCTCCGCCGTCAATTCCGGATGGTTCAGATATCCGCGCGCCACGCCGGGCCCGCCGATGTGCAGTTCTCCGGGAATCCCGACCGGAACCGGCTGCAGATTGCGGTCGAGAATGTGAATCTTCACGTTGCCGATCGGTCGCCCGATAGGCAGCGGCGAAGGCAGAGGCCCCGAAGTCGGCGGCTCATAGGACGATGCGATCACGCTGGTTTCGGTGGGGCCGTAGGTATTGATCCAGCGCACCCGGTCACCCGCGACTTTTCTCCAGGTTTCGAGCGCCTGAATCTGCGCCTTCTCGCCGCCCACGACCACCAGCCGCAAACCCTCCGGCAACTCCGCACCCGTCTCCGCCAGTTCGTGCACCAGTTCATGCCAGTAGGCCGTCGCGACCGAGAGGACCGAGAGCTTCTGCTGTTTCGCGAAGCGCAGGAAGTCTGCCCCCGCCAGCGAGAAATTTCCCGAGCGCAGCACGAGCGTCGCTCCCGCCGCCCAGGTGGGAAAGATTTCTTCAATCGCGATGTCGAAGCTGATCGACGAGAACTGCAGCAGCCGGTCGCTGGAGCGCAATCCGTAGAGCTTGATGGCCGCGCAGACGTAGTTCACCAGCCCGCCGTGCGTCAGCATCACGCCCTTCGGCTTCCCGGTCGAGCCCGAGGTATAGATCACATACGCGAGGTTTGAGGGCGAAGTCAGCGGCGCAGGATTCTCCGCGCTCTCTTGCGCCAGGAGTTCCCCGATCGAAAGCAGGCAGATGCGCTCTGTGCGGCGGCTGGCCAACTCGGGCAAGAGGCCTTCGCGCGACAGAAGCAGCGGTGCGCCTGAATCTTCCAGCATCAATTGCAACCGCTCTTTGGGATAAGCCGGATCGAGCGCCAGGCAAGCGCCTCCAGCCTTCAGCACGGCCAGCAAAGCAACGGTTAATTCCAGCGAATTCTCCAGGCACACGCCCACCGGCGTATCCGTCGCCACGCCCGACTTCCGCAGATAATGCGCCAGCTGATTTGCGCGCTTATTCAGTTCGCGATAGGTCAGCTTGTTGCTTTCGTGCAGAACTGCAATCGCGTCCGGCTCCGCCGCGGCCCGCGCCTCGACCAACTGGTGAATGCACTTTTCGCGCGGATACTCCGACTGCGTAGCATTCCAATTGACCAGAACCTTCTGCCGTTCCTTCGGGCTTAGCAGGGGCAGCTCCGCAACTCGCATCTCTGGATTCTGTGCAGCCGCCTGCAGAATCGAATGGAAGCTGTCAATCATGCGGCGAATCGTCGGAGCCTCGAACAGGTCCGTGTTGTATTCGAAACTGGTGGTGAAGCCGGTGTCGCTGGGAATGACGGTACAGGTCAGGTCGAACTTCGCCGTGCCCGTATCGACATCCTGCAACTGCAGGGTCAGACCCGCCACCTGCTCGATCGCGGCAGCGCTGTTCTGCACCGCGAACAGGACCTGGAACAGCGGGTTGTAGCTGAGATTGCGCTCCGGGCGCAGCTCTTCGACCAGCTTCTCAAACGGCAATTCGCGATGGTCGTAGGCGTCGAGCGCCGTGGCCTTCACCCGCTGCAGCAACTGCCGGAAGGTCAGGTCGCCAGACAACTGCGTGCGCAACGGCATGGTGTTGACGAAGAATCCGATCAGCCCTTCGACCTCGGCGCGCTGGCGGTTGGTGAACGGCGCGCCCACCACAATATCTTCCTGGCTCGTATAGCGGCTCAACAACGCCTTGAACGCCGCCAGCAGCGTCATGAACAGAGTTGTGCCTTCGCGCTGGCTGAGCGCCTTCAATTCATTCGAAACAGCCGGATCCAGCGCAACCGACTCGTTGGCTCCGCGGAAGCTCTGTGCCGCCGGGCGAGGATGGTCCGCCGGCAATTCCAGCAGTCCCGGAGCGCCCTGCAGCCGCACGCGCCAGTGTACCAGCTCGGCTTCGAGAGATTCATTCTCCAACCATGCTCTCTGCCACGCGGCATAGTCGGCGTACTGGGTCTTCAACTCCGGCAGCGGCGACGGCTTGTCCTTGGAAAACGCGGTGTAGAGAACCACCAGTTCGCGCACGATGATGTCGCGCGAGGTCTCATCGCTGGCAATGTGATGAATGTTCAGCAGCAGCACGTGCTCGTGCGCTGAGAGCCGTACCAGGTTCGCCCGCAGCAGCGGACCGGCTCCCAGATTGAAGCTGCGCCGCGCCTCTTCCGCCGCCAACTGGCTGGCCTTCGCCTCGCGCTCCGCATGCGGAAGCCGCCCGAGGTCGGTGACGGGAAGAGGGATCGTCAGAGCCGAGGCAATCACCTGCACGGCCTGCCCGCCGCGTCCGCCGCTGGCATCGCTCATGGCAAACCGCGTGCGCAGAATCTCGTGGCGGCGAATAATTTCGTTGATGCTGTGCTCCAGCGCCGCAACGTTCAATGGACCAGAAATCTTCAAGGCGCAGGGCACGTTGTACAGCGGGTTCCCCGGCTCCAGCTGATCGAGGAACCACAGACGTTCCTGGGCAAACGATAAGGGTGGATCGCTCGCGCGCGAGGCCCGGGCGATGGGCGCCTTCTGCGAAGCCGCACGCTCTCCCCGGGCTTTTTCGATCAACGCCGCGAGGCCTTCCACCGTCGGCCGCTCGAAGACCGCGCGGAGCGGAAGCTCGATGTCCAACGCCTGCACGATGCGGGATACCACCTTCGCCGCCAGCAGCGAGTGTCCGCCGAGGGCAAAGAAGTCCTGCTGCAGGCCCACGTGCGGAACCTTCAACACCTCCGCGAAAATTCCGCTGACCACTTCCTCCACTGGAGTACGCGGAGAAAGCGGGCCAGCCTTCACTTCCGGCGAAGCGTCCGGCGAAGGCAGGCGTCGCGTGTCCACTTTTCCGTTGGGCAACTGCGGGATTGAATCAAGGAACACAAACGCGGACGGAATCGCATGCGCCGGCAGTCGCTTCGCAAGATAGGTGCGCAACGCTTCTTGCGCAGGATGCTCCGCACGCGACGCAACATAGGCGACAAGCCTGGCATTACCCGGCTGATCTTCGCGAATCTGCACGACTGCCTGGCGAATTTGTTTGTGTTCGGCCAAGGCCGCTTCGACTTCACCCAGCTCAATGCGGAATCCGCGAAGCTTGATCTGGCCGTCGGCGCGCCCCAGCCATTCGAGATTGCCGTTGGGCAGGAAGCACACGCGGTCTCCCGTGCGATAAATCGTCTCCCCGGCGCGGAACGGATTGGCGACAAACTTCTCTGTATTCAGTTCCGGGCGATTCAGATATCCGGCGCTGACTCCGGCTCCGCCCACGTAAAGCTCGCCGCGCACCCCAACCGGCAGAAGCTGCTGGTGAGAATTGAGTACATACAATTGCGTATTGGCAATCGCCCGTCCGATGGGCACTCTCCCGGCTCTCGCGGAATCCGCTTCACACTTATAGGCGGAGCACCAGACGGTCGCTTCGGTGGGGCCGTATTCGTTGTAAAGCGAAGCCTGCGGAACCTGGGCATGATGCTGCGCAACCAGGTCAGTGGGGCACGCCTCACCGGCAACAATCGCAACGCGCAACGGCTCCAAGTCGTTTTCTTTGCCTGACTCCAGGATCGTCTTATACAGCGACGGCACGCACAGCAGATGCGACACGCGATGCTTGCGAATCAGTCCCGGCAGCGCATTCAACTCCCACTTCGACGAATCCGGTGGCAACACCAGCGTTCCGCCCGTAGCCAGCGTCCAGAAAATTCCGGCCAGCGAACTGTCGAAGGCGAACGACGAAAGCAGCAAGAAGCTCTTCGGTGATTCTGCATAATATGCGGTGCGAGCCAGCGTCGAGTTGACCAGCCCGCGATGCGTGAGCCGCACTCCCTTGGGCTTCCCCGTCGAGCCCGAGGTGTAGATCAGGTAAGCGGCGTTGTCAGAAGTCGCAGGTTCACCGGCTGCGCTTCCCGCGGGAGCGAACTGAATTAAATCCACGCAGATCACACTCGCGTTGTGTGCCGGAAGTTGCCCCAGCAAGGCTGACGTGGTCAATAACACTGGCGCCTTCGTCTCCGCCAGCATGAAGGCAAGGCGCTCCCCTGGATACGCAGGATCGAGCGGCAGACAGGCGCCTCCGGCCTTGAGCACAGCCAGAATGCCCGCCACCATTTCCACCGACCGCTCGAAATACAGTCCAACCGCAGTCTCGGCCCGAACTCCGGCTCGGCGAAGCTGCGCGGCAAGTTGATCGCTGCGTTCTTCCAGTTCCGCGTAGCTGATTTTCTCCTCGCCGCAGGCAAGCGCGGTCGCCTCCGGCGAATGCTGCGAAGCATGCCGAATCAATTCATGCAGACAAAGCGTCGGCGAGTATTCGAGGCGCGTGTCATTCCACTCCACCAGCAACTGATGCCGCTCGCGCTCGCTCAGCAGAGGAAGCGTGCCCACGTTCTCCGAAGGATTGGCCGCGATCCCTTCGAGCAGGGTGCTGAGGTGCGTGCGCAGCCGCTCAATGGTTTCCGGACGGAACAGGTCGGTCCGGAACATGAAGCGTGCGGTCAGACCGTCAGGCCCGTCCTCCATCTCGAGATACAAATCAAATTTGGCCGCGCCCGTCTCCACATCCCACTGCCCAGCTCGCCAACCGGCTTCCGGCGCCGCGACCTGCGGTACCAGCGTAAACGCCACCTGCACTAGCGGATTGCGGCTGAGATCGCGCTCGGTGTGCAGTTCCTTCACCACCAGTTCAAACGGAACTTCGTCATGCTGCAAAGCGCCCAGCATGCTCTCGCGCACCCGGCCCAGAATTTGCCGGAACGTCGGATCGCCGGCAAAATCCGTACGCACCACGACTGGATTCTGAAAACATCCCAGCAGGCCTTCGAACTCGGAACGCTTGCGCGATCCGGCGAGAGTGCCGATCAAAATATCGTCTTGCCCGCTGTAGCGGTGCAGCAGCGTCTTGAACGCCGCCAGCAGCGTGAGGAAGAGCGTCGAATTTTCCGCCTGGCTGACTGCCTTGAGCCGGTCGCCGAGTTCCTTGGGAAGATGCAGCGACTGGATCGCCCCGCGGAACGTTTGCACCGGAGGCCGCGCATAATCCGTCGGCAATTCGAGAACCGGCAACTCCCCGCTCAGCTTTTCACGCCAGAATTCCAGATGCTTCGCCAGCACGCCGTTGCGCAGATAGTCGCGCTGCCACTGGGCGAAGTCGGCGTACTGCACGGGCGGCTCGGGAAGCGGCGACGGCTTGCCTTCGGAAAACGCCGCGTACAGCGTCGAAAGCTCGGGCAGGAACACCCGGTAAATCGAAATGCCGTCAAAAATCAGGTGATGCAGAGTGATATAGATGCGGTACTGCTCGTCTCCGAGGCGCACGATCAGCACGCGCAGCAGCGGGCATTGCTTCAAGTCAAAGGGACGGCGCGCATCTTCCGTCGCCAGGTTCAGCGCAGCCGCATCGCGCTCCGCCTCCGGCATATGCCGCAGATCAATCAGCGGAAGTTTTACAGTCGGCAATGGATTGACGATCTGAACCGGTTCGCCGTTTACCACGTCAAAGGTGGTGCGCCAGGCTTCGTGGCGGCGCATGACCTCGGTAAAGCATTTCTGCAACACGGCGAGATCCAGCGGGCCGTCGCGATAAATCGTGACCGGCTCGTTGTAGATGGGAACGTTCGGGGCAATCTGCGAGTGCAGCCAGATTTGCTGCTGCGGAAAGGAAAGCGGGGCGGGGCCAGTTGCGGCGCGTTTGGCAACTTGGCTTTTTTGGGTGCGCTTGCTGAGATATTGTTCGACGAGAAGGTCGCGGGCAGCCGCGTCGGGGGCAGTGCCAGCCGGAGCAGCAGTTTGAGGCACCGAAGCCGGTTTCAACTCTTCTGTGCTCTTGGGTACGCCTGCACCGTTGGACTTGGCACTATCAAATCGAATATTCAGCGACACTAGGCCGCGCAGTCCAAGATTCGTTCTCCAAACCAGCTTCTGCGGCTCCAGCCGGATATTGTGCAAGCGGCTCAGCAACCGCTCGAATGCGATTTGACCTTCGGCGCGCGCCAGGGGCGCGCCGAAACAGAAGTGCGCCGCATATCCGAACGCCAGATGCCGGTTGTCGGTGCGGGTAATGTCGAAGCGGTCGGGATCCGGAAAACGCTCCGGGTCGCGATTGGCCGCCGCCATCACCGCGATCACCGCCTGCCGCTTCAGAATTTGTTTGCCGCCAAGTTCGCGGTCGCTGGGCGCCAGGCGCGCCGTATGCTGGCTCGGACTCTCATAGCGCAGCATCTCTTCGACCGCCGAAGGAATCAGCGACAGGTCCGAATTCAACCGCTCCATCTCCCCCGGATTGCGCAGCAGCGTCAGCAGCCCGTTACCGATCAGGTTGGTCGTGGTCTCCTGCCCGCCCACCATGGTCACGATGGAATTGGCGATCACTTCTTCTTCGGTTAATCGATCGCCATCAATCTCCGCCGTGATGAGCGAGTGAATCAAGCCTTCGTGCGGGTGCGCCGTAATCTCCCGCACTGCATCCCGGAAGTACGAGGTCATCTCCTCGACTGTCTGCAGCATCACCGGAGCGTGCTCGGGATTGTGCTGGAAGTTCCCCAGCATCTCCGCGAAATTCGCCGACCACGTCTTTAGCTTCTTCCAGTCGCTGGTCGGTAGTCCCATCAATTCCGCGGTGACAATGGCGGGAAGTGGATCGGCAAAGTCCGTAACTACATCCATCGCCCCCCTGGGCTCCAGTTCATCGAGCAACCGGTCAACAATCTCGCGAATGTGACTGCGCAACTGTTCCACTCGCGCCGGAGTGAACGCCTTCGAAGCCAGCCCGCGCAGGCGCGTGTGTGCTCCCGCATCCATGAACAGCATCTGCTTCACCATCACCTGCGCGATGGGATTCAGCTGCGATAGGCCTATGGCGGAAAGCTGTTCCGGAGTAGGCGTGCGGTCGGCGGAGAAGGTGTGCAGCACCTCCATCACATCGTTGTATCGCGTCACTATCCAGGCATGCAGAAACGGATCCCAATGCACGGGATCTTCCTGGCGCAAACGCTGGAACAGGGGATACGGATTGGCCAGCACCTCGGGATCGAGCAGGTGATACAGGCTCAATGCCGCGTCCGGCCGCTCCACTCGGGATGGAGTTGCACTGGAAGGCATGAAACTGGACGGCTTGTTGCTGGAGGTGGTCGAACTCGACACTAGCGGTAGTCTCCTGCGGGTTGGACAGCATTGGAGGGCGATTCGTCTCCCTGATCGAGTTTGGCCAGGATGAGCCGCTCGATTTCGGACGACATGCCGGCAAGCGTGGGATGGTCGAAGATGGTCAACAGGGACAACTCGACTCCAAACGTCTCGCTGATGCGGGTGAGCAACTGCGTACCGAGTAGCGAATGTCCGCCGAGCAGGAAGAAATTGTCGTTCGCTCCCACGCGCTCGACATGCAGCAGAGGGGCAATCAGTTCCGCGAGCCGTTGTTCGACCACGCTGCGCGGCGCGACATACGCTTCTTCTGGAAGCGTGTTGCCGTTGGGCGCAGGCAGTGCACTCCGGTCCACTTTGCCGTTGGTGGTCAAAGGCAGTGCGCTCACGCGAACGAACGTCGCCGGAATCATGTAGTCTGGCACGCGTCTCTGCAGGAATTCACGAAACAGGTTTGCCGTGGAGCGGGACCCACGGTCGAGAACCAGATAACCGATCAGCCGCTTCTCGCCTCCACCCATCGACGCTACCGTCACCGCGCTGGCCTTCACCTCAGGATGCGAGTTGAGCACGCTACTGATCTCATCGAGTTCGACTCGATAGCCGCGAATCTTCACCTGGTCATCGAAGCGGCCCAGGAATTCGATTTCGCCATTGGGCAGCAGCCGCGCCCGGTCTCCAGTGCGATAAAGCCGTCCCGCGCCAGAGCCGTTGCTGAAAGGGTTCGGCACAAACTTCGCCGCGGTGAGTTCCGGGCGATTGCGGTATCCGCGCGCCAGGCTTGCGCCTCCAATGAACAGCTCACCGGAAGTTCCCGCAGCCACCGGATGCATCTGCTCATCGAGAATATGGATTTGAGTGCCGTCGATGGCGCGCCCGATCGATGGCTGCTTGGCATCCGATCCCATCGGCGCGACCACGCCCGAAGTCGCGACCACGGTTGATTCCGTTGGACCGTAATTGTTGACCAGCGTAAACGGCAAGCCCTGTGGCGGACGCCGGTGCAGCGTGTCCGCTCCGGTGAGCAGAATTCGCAGCGCGGTCGCAGCCGGCCATTCCGTCTGAATCAGCATCTCCGCCAAAGGCGTCGGCACAAACGAAATCGTGATCTTGTCTTCCACCAGCCAGTCGCGCAGCGGTTCCACCTGCTGCCGCACCGCTTCGTCAGGAATGTGAACGCTCGCTCCCGCGGCCAGGTACGGCCACATCTCCCACACAGTCGCGTCAAATCCAATGGAGGCCAGCAGGCTGGCGCGATCGGACGAGGTAACTTGAAATGCCCGCAGATGCCACGACACCAGGCTGGCCAAGCCGCCGCGCGTAATCTCAACGCCCTTGGGCTGTCCCGTCGAGCCGGAGGTGTAGATCACATACGCCAGTTGATTCGCATCGGCTGCGGCGTGGACGCTGTTGCCGGGATAGCTCGCAATCCGTTCGCGGTCGCCGTCCACCTTAATCACGTTCCACGAACCTGCGCCCAGCGCATCCGCCAGCCCATCGCTCGTAATCACCGCCGACAATCCCGAATCCTGCAGCATGAACCCCAGCCGGTCAGAAGGCGTTGCCGGGTTCAGCGGCAAATATCCCGCGCCCGCTTTCAGCACGGCCAGCGCGGCGATCACCGACGACACCGAACGCTCCAGCAGAATTCCGACCACCGATTCCGCTCCGGCTCCCAGTGAACGGAGATGTTCGGCCAACTGGTTCGACCGCAGTTCCAGCTCCGCGTAGCTGAGGCTTTCCGCACCGGCCTTCACGGCCAGAGAATCCGGTGCTGAAGCCGCACGCTCGGCGACGAGCTGGGCAATGGGAAAGGTTGAATCGCTAGGACGAGTGGACATGGGAAACCTGGGCTCCTTTACTGCTACTACGAGCCATCACCCGCTCGTAGATGTCGGTCAGCATCCCAAAATTTCTGACAGCGCTATACTTTGCTTCAAACTCGGCCCTGGCGGCCAATCCCATGGCGCTGGTCTCTTCTATGTTGGACCATGCCCATTGAACTTTCTCCGCCATGTCCGCGGCATCACGCGGATTGAAATGCAATCCGGTGCGGCCGTCTTCCACAATCTCCTGCATGCTGCCCAACCGCGAGCACAGCACAGGAACCCCACAGGCGAAGGATTCGGCAATGGTCACCGGAAATCCCTCATACCATTCGCTGGGAAACATCAAAAAACGCGCGCCCTTCATCGTGGCCAGAGTATCTTGCCGCGAAAGGCGTCCCCGGTAATCTACATTTCCAAGCTTCAAATCAGAAATTAGTTTTTCCATCTCCGGACGGAAGGGCCCGTCCCCGGCGATCACCAGCGGAATCGA
>Ga0075029_100000165_pt1 | contig 33954 bp, 26 predicted proteins | sample LitLauG_LLR_2013_FD_71391 | JGI IMG/M metagenome (GOLD analysis project Ga0075029, IMG submission 71391) | Freshwater sediment microbial communities from North America - Little Laurel Run_MetaG_LLR_2013 | ecosystem: Environmental > Aquatic > Freshwater > Creek > Sediment | place: USA... | reverse complement strand
CCGCGCCCACCGCGACCACTTCGTCGGGGTTCACGCTGCGGTTCGGGTCCTTGCCGAACAGGTTGCGGACAATCTCCTGTACCTTCGGGATACGCGTCGATCCGCCCACCAGCACGACTTCGTCGATCTGCGACGGCTGCAATCCAGCATCGGCCAGAGCCTTCTTGCACGGCTCCACCGAGCGGTCCAGAATATCGGCCACCATCTGCTCAAACCGCGCGCGCGTCAGCTTGATCGCAAGGTGCTTGGGGCCGGTCGCATCCGCCGTCAGGAACGGCAGGTTGATTTCGGTCTCGAGCAGAGTCGAAAGCTCGATCTTGGCTTTTTCCGCCGCTTCCTTCAGGCGCTGCAGTGCCATCTGGTCTTTCGATACGTCGATGCCCTGTTCTTTTTTGAACTCGGTGATCAGCCAGTCGATGATGCGCTGGTCGATGTTGTCGCCGCCCAGGTGCGTATCGCCGTTGGTGGACTTCACTTCCACCACGCCGTCGCCCACTTCCAGGATCGAAACGTCGAACGTGCCTCCGCCGAAGTCGTACACCGCGATGGTTTCGTTCTTCTTGCGATCGAGGCCGTAAGCCAGCGCCGCCGCCGTCGGCTCATTAATGATGCGCAGCACTTCCAGGCCGGCGATCTTGCCCGCGTCCTTGGTTGCCTGCCGCTGAGCGTCGTTGAAATACGCCGGGACCGTGATCACCGCCTGGGTGACCTTCTCGCCCAGATACGCCTCGGCCGCTTCCTTCAGCTTGCCGAGAATCATGGCCGAGATCTCCGGAGGCGAATACTTTTTGCCCGCGATGTCCACGCGCACGTCTTCGCTGTCGCCACGGACCACCTTGTACGGCATCAGCTTCATCTCTTCGGTGACTTCGCTGAAACGGCGTCCCATGAAGCGCTTGATCGAATACACGGTGTTCTCCGCGTTGGTCACCGCCTGACGCTTCGCCACCTGGCCTACCAGCCGCTCCCCGCTTTTGGCAAATCCGACCACCGAAGGAGTGGTCCGGCCACCCTCCTGGTTCGGGATGACGACCGGCTGGCCGCCTTCCATAACAGAAACGACGGAGTTGGTCGTGCCGAGGTCAATCCCAATGATCTTGCTCATAATTTTCCTCTCGAATAGCTTGAGGCTACATTAGCCTGTTCTTAGTATGCAATATTAGTGTGTTGTTGTCAAGTTATCTTGATATGGTGTCTCCTCAATCAGAACCTAACATATTGCATCTCCAAAAGATGTCGATCATAAAATAGCCTGTGGTCGAGGTTGCGCCTTGGTCTAGCAACCCCCACGGGATCCGCCTGAGCCCAGACCCTTATGACCTGGCGCGCGCCTTCGAATCGCAAAAACGACCTGGGCGGTTTGGATGGGGGTAGTGGCGGTCTGCGATTCAGGAAAGCTTGGCAGGCCAAACGGCCTGCCCTACCGCATCGGTTTACGGTAGGGCGGGCGATTCCGCCTGCCGAGCCTGCTGTGCCTGGCCACCGGCGCTCCGATAAGCTCTCTTGCGGCGTGGATTCTGTTGCACCATCTTCGCGTTATCAACTAAAAAGCCGCGGAACCATAACCAGCCCCGGCTAAACCACATAGCACTTTCACCCGCCCGAAACCTCGCAATTCCCCATCTACACTTTGCACGAGGAGGGACGCGAGCTGTGCGGACTGAAAATAGGAAGCCGCTGATTCCAAGAAAGTTCACTGGCGTTACTGGGGCGTTATTTTAACGCGAGACACCCCCGGCGCTCGGCCGGGCTCAGCCGAAAAATTATGCGGGAATCCGTGTGACCGGCTTTATCGCTGCGGCGATGCCTTTTTGTTCAGTGCATGGGTCTGCGCCCCGTCTTTTGGGGCCGTTTTCTCCCTCTTGTTGAGTTGGAATAGGGTGTATAAACGAACAAAAATAATCAGACTAAAGCGGTCGTCACCTATAAGGATTGCGCCCCTGATGCCCCTTACGAGGTAGAAGCATTGCCGGTTAATTTTCCGGAATGGCCCCTTCCGAATACGATGCGCTTTCTCAAGGGTCGCAGAGTAGCAGCATCACAAGGAGTAGTCGTGATGACCAATCGTAGTTTTTCTTTTTTCTCCCTCTTCGTCTTGGCGACATTTGTCGCGTTTGCGGATGACAATCCACCCGCGGGGCTCACCTTGAATCCCGCCAGTTTAGCCTTTACTGTCACCGCCGGCGCGCCAATACCCGCCCAGATCTTACAAATCACCGCCTCACACGCGACCCGATTCACGGTTCGCGCAACGGTACAAGGCGGCGGACCGTTATGGCTAGCCGTCAGTCCGAGTGGCACACTTACAACAAATCAGCGGCTCAGTGTCAGCGTCAACCCGTCGGGCCTGCCGGCGGGGTCTTATAGTGGAGCCGTCAATATCGTAGGCGGAGGGAGGACCTACTCGGCTCCGGTCCAACTGACCGTTGCCGCCGCTGGTGGCTCGTTAAAGGTGAGCCCGGGGTCGCTGTCGTTCGCGGCCACGGTGGGCGGCGCTGCGCCGCCGGCTAAACCCCTGTCCGTCACGGGTACAAATCAGATCGCGTTCAAGGTGAGCGCCACTGGCCAAAGCGGCGGGCACACCTGGTTGACGGCTTCGCCATCGGGGAGCTTAACGACGCCCCAAACGATCAATGTTTCCGCCAACCCCGCGGGTCTGGCCGCAGGCACCTATACCGGAGCCGTCAATCTGACGGCGAACGGCACGACACAGTCCGTGGCGGTGAGTTTTACCGTCGCGAGCGCCGGCGGGGGGGGCGGACCATCTACGGGGTCCTACAAAATTGTGGGGTGGAACGATCTGGGAATGCATTGCCACGACGGCGCTGACTTCAGCATATTCGCCGTCCTGCCTCCGTACAACACGATTCACGCCCATTTGATGGATGCGTCCGGCACGCTGGTGTTGAGCGATATTGGCTATACCGTGACATATCAGGCGGTGACGGACCCCCTCACGAGCACTTTGAACACGACCTCGGCGAGTAAGACCAACTTCTGGAAGTACGCCGCGGCGCTGGGATTCGGATCGCTGGCGCCGGATGTGGGTTTGAAGGGATTCGCGATGCCCGGCGCGGGCAATGTGCCGCAAAAGATGGTGTTCGACACCACGGACAACACGTGGGTTGCAACGGGAATCCCGATCATGCCGTATGGCGACGCAGCGCAGGCGCCCTTTCCGGTCAACTATTTTCCAATGATGCGCCTGGTGGCCAAAGACACATTGGGAACGGTGTTGGCCACCTCGGACATTGTGTTGCCGGTTTCAGACGAGCTGAACTGTGCCACGTGCCACGCTTCGAACACGGGCACGTTAGCGGCTAAGCCGGCCGCGGGGTGGGTCGGACTGGCTGATGTGGCCAAGGACATGAAGCTGAATATGCTGCGTAAGCACGATGACCGCTTCGCCGCGACGGCGCTCTTCAAGTCGGCCGCCACCCAAGCGGGCGTCAATCCGGCGGGCCTCGAAGCAAGCGCCGCCACAAAGCCGTTCCTCTGCGCGTCCTGCCACGGGTCGAACGCCTTGGGACTGGCGGGCGCCACAGGCGTAGAGGCAATGACCACGGCGATGCACGGGATGCACGCGAACGTTGTCGATCCCGCTACGAATCTCACGCTGGACAGTTCAACGACGCGGGCGGGCTGCTACAACTGCCATCCCGGGCCCAAAACGCAGTGCCTGCGCGGCGCCATGGGGTCGCTGAAGGACACAAGCGGCGCCAACGTCGTCGAATGCCAGAGCTGTCATGGACCGATGAGCAATGTCGCGGTAGCCACCCGCAGCGGATGGTTGGACGAGCCGAACTGCCAGTCTTGCCACACCGGCACGGCGACCGCCAATAATGGACAAATCGTCTACACCTCGGTGTTTTCCAGCGGGACGATTGTTCGCCAGCCAGTGGATCAGACGTTCGCCACCAACGCCAACACACCGTCGGCGGGCCTTTCGCTGTACCGCTTTTCGAAGGGGCACGGCGGGCTGCAGTGCGAAGGCTGCCATGGGTCGACTCACGCTGAATTCGCCACGTCCATCGTCAACGACAACGTGGAAAGCACGGCGCTGCAGGGGCATGTTGGGATGCTGTCGGAATGCTCGGCATGCCACAACCCGGTGCCCTCGACGGTGACGGGCGGTCCGCACGGCCTGCATCCGATCGGCGCGGCTTGGGTGAATAGTCATCAAGGCGCGGCTGAAGGGGGCACGGCAGCGTGCCAGACATGCCACGGACTCGACTATCGTGGGACCATTCTGTCGAAGACCCAGGCCGATCGCACTATGGCAGGCAAGACCTTCGCGCGGGGTACGGTGATTGGCTGCTATAGCTGCCACAACGGACCGAACGGCGGCGGTTGAGCAGGTGGCTGATCTTGGAAGAGGGGCTTGGTTCCCCCTCTTCCTTCTGAAAGGATTATTCATCGAGCTCTGTGTAAGGCGCGAGCTGGCTCTACCGGAAAACTGGAGACAGCCGGTGTTTCCGGGCCGTGCGACGCATCATGGCCTTCGCCCTACCGCAGATGAATCTGGACAACGAGGATACTCGCGCCTAACTTGCATGCGCAGCCGCGGCTTCCTTTGGATCAGCGGATCAAGGTGCTAGACTCGGGCCGATGGTTTTCCTGTTCGTTCTTTTCGCCTTTACCCCGGTCTTCGGGCAGGACGCAGATTCAGATCGACTGCGCGCACTGCTGAAGACCGTACCCCAGCTTCCTGTCGAGCGAATCGACCTTCAGGTGAAACCGCCGATGATGCTGGAGGGAATCTCGGCGGTGACAAGCGACAGGCGCGGAAACATTTACGTTATTCATCGACCGGCAAACGGCGATCCCATCGTCGTTCTGGATCCTCGGGGAAACGTCATTCGGTCGTGGGGCAAAGGCATGTTCAAGACACCTCACGGTATCCGCATCGATCCGGCTGGTAACGTGTGGACGCTGGACGCTAATACGTCGATGGTCTACAAGTTTACGCCGGAAGGGAAAAAGCTTCTTGAAATCAGTGTTGGAGATGTGCCCGATAAGACTCAGCCGTTTTGCGGCGCAACGGACATCGCCTTCGCGAAGCAAGGGCACATCTTTGTAGCCGATGGCTATTGCAACGCACGTGTGATCGAGTACGATGCAGCCGGAAAAAAAATTCGCCAGTGGGGCAAGCGCGGCTCGGGTCCCGGTGAGTTCCTGGTGGTTCATTCGGTCGCAATCAGCCCGAACGGGCAACTCTATGTTGCCGACCGCGAGAACGGGCGCCTTCAGCGGTTCGACCAACAAGGGAAATTTTTGGGGGAATGGAAATATGGAGGACAGTTTTACACCGTAGCCTTCAGCCCCAATGGTGACTTGTACGCTGCAACGCATCCCAAGGGCGTTGCGCTGGACCGCGAGTTTAATGTCGTCAAGATCGACGTCGCTAGCGGCAAGATCTTGGGAAAGTTTGAAGTCCGCGCGCACGAACTCGCGGTCGCAACCGACGGCACTTTATTGCCGGCGACCAGAGGTAGCCAACTGGTCCTCTTGAAACCCCGTAAGTGAAGCTAAAGCTGAGACGAAGAATGAAATCGCGAGCATCCTTTCATCTGCTCACATTTTCATTGGCGTTGACATTGAAGCGCCGGGCTGTGTTATCCTCCAGGATGAATTTGGCCGGAGGACTAGGGTCCTCTCGCGGAGAAATCGAGTGGGCAAACGGAGGAGTAGGCATGAGGAAATTTCTGAAGTTTGGTTCCTTGTTGGGAATATTTGGGGGCATCGCTTCCGCGCAGGCCCCGCAGATTCAATTCACGATCTCGTACGCGGGGCTACCGTCGACCCCCGCGCCGACCACGATCATCCTGGTTGCGGTGGGGCTGCTGATCGCTTTCGTGGCCTACCGCAAGATGCGCAAGCTCCCGGCGGGAGGTACTCTGGCGGCAATCCTGATCGCTTCCGGCTTGGCTTTCGTGGCTGTGAACGCTACCCCAAACCCAATTCCTAGCCAGTCCATGACCGGCGCGGGGCCTCTGGTGTTCACCGTGAACTCGGGTCAGGAAGCCTACGTTGTCAACAACACGGGGGCGAGCCAGCAGATCACGGGGATTGGCGTGAATTCGGGTATCGTACAAACGCCTACGGACACGCCGCAATGCCAGGTCGGGACGACGCTGGCCAACGGCCAGGGATGTTACGTCGTGGCCTTCTTACCGGCCGGCTGAGCCGGACGGGACTGTTCTGGTGCGCGTGACCGTAACTTTGGGGGACGGCTGTCGTGACGAAATCCTGCATGCCTGCGGCTGTTTGGCGAGACGAGGGTGTCCGAGCGGCTGCGGCGACGCTTCGGTCGCCGAATTCAGCGCGTAGGCACGATGCTACTGGTTACCTCTCCCGCGTGATGCCTTTTTGTTCAGTGCAGACGTGCGCGCCGGCTGGGACCGATTTGTGCTCTTCTGTCTGGCCGCTTGGCCATTCTATTACTACACGGTCGGCTTTTTCGCGCTTGGCCAGGCCGAAGGTCAGGGTCAGTTCCGATTGCGAAAGATAGCTGGCGCCGGTCTTCACCATGCGGGATTGCTTGCCGTCGGGGGTGTAGACGTGGACTTGCGCGCCTATGCCGTCGCGGTTGGATTTTGTTCCTACCAGGCGCAGGCGCAGGGAGCGGTTGCCGTTCCCTACGTCGTTGCGATAGAGGAACGCGGGTCCGCGGTTGGTGGTGATTAACAAGTCCAGGTCGCCGTCGCGATCGAAGTCGCCGAAGGCCACGCCGCGCGCTACTTTGGGGGCGGCGAAGTCGCTGCCGGCGGATTGGGCTACATCGTGGAAGGCTCCGTGGCCGTCGTTTAGAAATAAGTGCGGGCTTTGTGCATAGCCGACGTTGCGGATCACGCGGGCTGTTTCATCGATGTGTCCGTTGACGGCGACGAGATCCAGCCAGCCGTCGAGATCGAGATCGCAAAAGGCGCAGCCGAAGCCCAGGCTGTTGCGGGACGGCTGTCCGATGCCCGCTTTGCTGGAGGCGTCGGTGTAAGTGCCAGTGCGACCGGGCTTGTAGAGCGCCATCATTTCATTATCGAAGTTCGTAATGACAATGCCGGACGAGCCGGAGTTGTCGTAATCGGCGACGTCCACGCCCATGCCCGCGCGCGCTTTGCCATCCTCGCTGAACGCGACGCCGGCGCGCACGGCCACGTCCTCAAACGTGCCGTTGCGCAGGTTGCGATAGAGCTTGTTGGGCTGGGTGTCGTTGGCGACCAGAACGTCGGGCCAGCCGTCATGATCGTAATCGAGGAGCGCCACGCCCAAGGATTTAGACGTGGCGTCGAAGATGCCGCTTTTTGCCGTGACGTCTTCGAAGGTGCCGTCGCCTTTGTTGCGGAACAGCCAACAGGTGGAGCCGTGATAGGCTTCCGGCGTGCAATAGGACTTGCGCTTGCCGTCGGCCGAGCAGTAAATATCGTGCTCCGGCGACCACTTGACGTAGTTGCAGACGAACAGGTCGAGGTGGCCGTCGCGGTCGTAATCGAACCACATGGCGGAGGTGCTGAAGGACGAGCGTCCACCGAGGCCGGCCTTGTCCGTGACGTCGATAAACGTGCCTTTGCCGGTGTTCTTGAAGAGACGATTCTGGCCGACGGCGGTGATGAGAATATCGGGGAAGCCGTCGTTATCGTAATCGGCGACAGTGACGCCCATGCCGTACATTTCTAGCGCGAGTCCGGCGGCGCGTGTCACGTCGGTGAAGGTGCCGTTGCGATTGTTCCTATAGAGCCGCAGCGTGGACGCGCGGCGCTTATGGCCGGGCCAGTCCATGCCGTTGACGAGCAGAATGTCCAGCCAGCCGTCGCTATCGTAATCCAGAAAGGCGCAGCCGGAGCCGAGTGTTTCGGGAAGATATTTCGCGTCGAAGGAGCCGCTGTTGTGTCGAAAATCGATGCCCGCCGCCGCGGTGACGTTCGTGAGTTTGAAGCCGAGGCCGCTTGCGCCAGTTAGAAAAGGCGCGGCAAACAAAGGCGCGCCGGTCATGAACTGGCGGCGGTTCATGTGATGGTAGCCAGCCCGTTGCGGATGGCGTAGACGACCAACTCCGCTGTATTGTGGATGCCGAGCGTCTGCATTAAATTGGCGCGGTGCACGGCCACGGTGTTGGCGCTGAGGCCCAGCACCAGCGCGATTTCCTTGTTCGATTTTCCGTGGACGATCAACTGGAGCACTTCGAGTTCGCGGGTGGTGAGCGAGGGAGGGCCTCCCTCCTTAGGCACTGCGGAGAGGCGCGGATCGAGCACGGCTTCTCCGGCGGCGACCTTTTTCACGGCCTCCACCAATTCCAGATCGACGGCGTTTTTCAGCAGATAGCCTTGCGCGCCGGCGTCGAGACAGGTGCGGACGTAGTTGGACTCGGCGTGCATGCTGAGGATCAGCACGGCCACCTCCGGAGATCCTTTATGAATCAGCCGTGTCGCCACTGCGCCGTTCATGCTGGGCAGCGCGAAGTCCATCACCACGACGTTCGGCTTCAGGTCGGCGACCAGTTGCACGGCTTCGTTGCCGTCGCCCGCTTCACCTACGATTTCGATCTCGGGGTCGTCCTCCAGCATGCGGCGGAAGCCTCGCCGCACCAGGATGTGGTCGTCAACGAGAACGACCCGAATTTTTTCATCAGCCATGTACAGGGTTGTCGCCCAGGGGAACCGCGAATCGCACCAGGGCGCCTCCTCCCTCTTTTTTCAAAAATTCAATTGTCCCACCGATCAGCTCCGCGCGTTCCCTCATCGAAGTCATACCCATTCCGCGGCTGCCGCTCTTCTGGGAAAAGCCTACACCATGATCCTCTATTTCCACTACCAGTGTCTTGGGCAGGTAGCGGAGGCGGACTTCCACTGAGGGAGAACTGGAATGGCGCGCGACGTTGGTGAGCGATTCCTGCAAAATGCGGTAAACATGAATGGCCGCGGCCTCATCCACTGCCTGCGTTTCCCCTTCCTTCGTCTGTTTGACGGCGATGCCTGTACGTTTTTCGTAACCCGTCAGGTAAATTTGTAGCGCGCCCTCCAGTCCGGCGTGGTCCAGCACCATGGGATGCAGGGCCTGCGACAGCGTGCGAATTTTCTCGAGTGTCGATTGCACGATCTCGCGGACCTCCTCAAAATCGGTGCGCAGTTTTTCATCCAAAGGAGGGATGCGTTTGCCGGCGCGATACAGCATGGCTCCGATGGCGGTGAGGATTTGGCCGAAGTCGTCATGCAACTCGCGGGAAAGAGAGGAGAACGTGCTTTCCTGCCCGGTGATGAGCTGGCGCGCGAGTTCACTGCGGCGGTCGGAGAGAGAAGCTACGCGGGCGAACATGCTGCGAATCCACTGGATTAAATAAACGCCCGGCGCGAGGATCAGCAGCAGCATCGCGGCAAGGAACAGGTAAGCGTTGCGCTCGGCGCCCGCGTAAATGCGCTGCGTTTCGGCGGCGGCCTGTTGTTCCGTTTCGTTATTTTGGACCAGCAGACGGGCGACCGCGGTGTTGAGCGCCTCTTCGCGGGCCTGCAAAGACAAGCGGATACGCGTGCGGGCTTCTGCCTCCTGCCCCTGATCGGCGAGGGCGAAAATGCGCTGCATGCCATCCCAGAACTGCGCGACAGAAGCGGCCAGGTATTTTTTCTGGTCGTCGGTTGCACGCGAAACCTTTTCCTCGCGCGCGATGGCGTCGCCCAGGTCCTCTTCAATGCGCTTGAGCTGGCCTTTCCACGCAAGTAGCGGATACGGCTCGCTTTGATCCAGCATGTCGCGCATGGTTAAGGCAAGGGAATTCAGGTTGTTCTGGATGCGAAGGAGGAGCAGGGAATCGGCGCGGTTGCGGTCGATGGTTTCAGCCTGCAAATGCCGGAGGCTTCGTAACTGCATGCCTGTGTAGGTGAAATAAATTGCGACCACGGACAAAGTGAACACGAGGCCAGCGACAAGAGGGAAGTCGGGCGAGCGGCGAGTGTCCATTTATAAAGCTTACAGAGAAGCGCGCCGGGCGGCGAATAGTACAAACCGATTATTTGACGTTGGGAGGAGTCGTGGCAGAATTTGGCAATGGTCACGGCGCGAAGCATGCGCGTGGGGTCTGTCCTTGCGTTTCTGATTGTCGTTGGATCGGTATGGTACGCGCCGGTAGCCCATTCGGCGGGCTCGGGCGAAGCGCTGGAGCACCACCGCAATTTAGGCAAAGCATTTTTCGAAAATCCGACGACGCATCTTGAGGCGATTGCGGAATTCAAGAAGGCGCTGGATCTTGCGCCGGATTCAACGCGTGAAAAACTGAATTACGCACTGTCACTGCTGCACGGCAACCGCGTGCCTGAGGGCATCGCGCTTCTGGAACAGGTGCAGAAACTGGACGCATCGCTGCCGCATACGTGGTTCAACCTGGGCGTCTATTACAAGAAATCCGATCAGCCGGAAAAGGCTCAGGTGCAGTTCGAGCAGCTGGCGAAGCTGGTTCCGGACGAGCCGATTGTGCATTATCAGCTGGGCACGGTGTATCGCGCGGCGGGGCGTGCGGAGGATGCGATTCGCGAGTTTGAGAAGGCGTCGAGATTGAATCCGCTGCTGGCTGGGGCGCGGTTCCAGTTGTACAACATGTACCGGCAGGCGGGGCGTCGCGAGGATGCGGCGCGCGAGCTGGCGATTTTCCAAAAGATCAAAAAAGACACCGAAGGCGCGGCGATTCCGGAAGATGTGGACTGGTGCAATTATGCGGAGATTTACGATCCTCCGCGTCCGTCGACCGCGGTTGCGGGCAAGCCTGTGTATGAAGATCGGGTGGTGGGCGATGCGTCAGGCATGCTGGCGATCGATGCTGGGAGTGCGGGGCATGTCGATTTGATTGCGTGGTCGTCGTCGGGTGTGACGCTGTATCGCAGCGGCGTGGAGAAGGTGGCGGATTCGGGGCTCGATAAGATTACTGGCGTGATTTCTGTTGCGGCGGGTGATTTCGATAATGACGGTTTCAACGACCTGTGCGTGCTGACGGAGTCGGGTGCGAAGTTTTATCGCAATGAGAAGGGACATTTTGTTCCGTTCGACGCTGCGCTTCCGGCGGGGCGGTTCACGCAGGCGATTTGGATCGATTACGATCACGACTACGATCTGGACCTGCTGCTGTTGGGCGAAAAACCTGCGCTGCTGCGGAATCAGGGCAAGGCTGGATTTGAGGATCGCACGGCGGATTTTCCGTTTGTCGCGGCTAGGTTTACGGGAGCTTACAAGCTGCGCGCGGTGCCGGATAGCAAGTCGTTCGACGTGGCCGCGTTTTACTCCGACCATGCGCCGGTGTTGTACGCGGATCAACTGGGCGGACGTTATCTGGTGCAGCCGTTCGCGGGCTCGGACCCTGGCGATACTGCGATTGAAGCTGATTTCAATGGCGACGGTACGCTGGATCGCGCGACCATCACCGGCGGCAAGCTGCATGTGGCGATCAATAAGGCCGCGCCGCAGAAGCACATCCGTGTGCGCCTGGCGGGCGTGAAGAATCTGAAACTGGGCGAAGATTCGCTGGTGGAAATCAAGGTCGGGGCGGAGTATTTCAAGAAAACCTATACGGGCGTGCCGCTGACATTCCCGGTCGGCGCGAACGCCACGGTGGATGTGGTGCGCATCACTTGGCCCAACGGGCTGATTCAGAACGAAACGAATCAGGCGACGAACAAGACCTATAACTACGAAGAGGCGCAGAGGCTATCCGGCTCCTGCCCGATGATCTGGACGAATAACGGGCGCGAGTTTGAGTTCATCACCGACGTTTTGGGCGTCGCTCCGCTGGGTGCTAGCGATGGCGAGGGCTCGTATTTCCCCGTGGATCACGACGAGTGGGTGACGATTCCGGCGCGCGCGATGGTGCGCTCCGGCGACCGGTATGAAGTGCGGATCACGGAAGAGTTGAGCGAAGTTTCGTACCTGGACCAGGTGGAACTCTACACGCTGGATCATCCCGCGTCGAAGGAAATTTTCACCAACGAAAAATTCAAAGGGCCGCCGTATCCGGAGTTTCGCTTATACGAAGCGTCGAAGCGGGTGTATCCGAAATCGGCGCGCGATGATCAGGGGCGTGACGTTCTTGCGCGGTTACTAACGCGGGATCGTAAGTATCCGGATCAGTTCAAGCGTAATGAATTGGGCGTGGCGGAGTTGCATACGCTGGAGCTCGATTTCGCCGGGGCTCCTGTTGATGCTGTGCTTCTGGCCAACGGCTGGGTGGATTGGCCGGATGGCAGCACGTTCCGCGCGGCTTCGCAGGAGAAAAAGGGCGGGCTGGTGATGCCCTATTTGCAGATGCGCGACGCGCAAGGTAAGTGGGTGACGGTGAATGAAGACATGGGCATGCCGGCGGGCAAGCCGAAGACCATCGCGGTGCCTTTGCACTTCATTTCGGCGGATCGCCGCGTGCGGATCGTCACCGATCTGTGCGTGTATTGGGACGAGATTTTCCTGAGCGAAACCGCGGGTCCGGCGGAGGCGCGGCGGCAGCAGATGCCGCTGGTTTCGGCCGATCTGCACTTCCGGGGATTTTCGGAATCGGTGATCGATCCGCAGAGGCAGCAGCCGGACACGTTTCTGTATCAGAACGTCGATACGATGTCGTACTGGAATCCGACGCCGGGGATGTACACGCGCTATGGCGACGTGCGCGAGCTGGCAGCGGCCGTTGACGACAAACTGATTGTGATGGGTTCGGGTGACGAGCTGCGGCTGTTGTTTGACGCGTCGAAGCTGCCTCCCGTGCCGCAAGGCTGGACACGCGATTTTCTGTTGAAGGTGGATGGCTGGGCCAAGGATCGCGATCCGAATACGGCGTTTTCGCAATCGGTAGAGCCGCTGCCGTTTCACGCGATGTCGCGATACCCGTATCCGGCGAATGAGCGTTTCCCCGACGATGAAGCGCACAGGCGCTATCGCCATGAGTACAACACCCGCCCGGCCCTGCATCTGGTCCGGCCTTTGACGTCCGGAGGCACGCAATGACGCTGCTGATCGCTCTGCTGCTGCTCAATTCCGCCTACCTGGCCGCGCTGCCGGCGGCGAATTTATTCTTCATCGCAAACATCTTTCTGCACCTGGCGCTGGGCATTGGCGTGTGCGGATGGCTGATCTGGAAGGGGCGGACGAGCCTGCGCGTATTGCCCTTGGTGGCGGGCGCGCTGATTGGCGCGTACCTGATTCGCGCGGGTGCGACGACGGATCATTTCAAGATTCTGTGGGCGCACATCGGGCTGGCGGCGGTGGGAATCGCGGCGCTGAAGCCGCGGTGGAGTGCGGCGGTGGCGCTGTTGGGCGCGGCGGCGTTCGGCCTGCGATTTTATTTGCCGAAGGATCGCATTGTGAACCCGGCGGTGGTGCCTGCGTCGATGGCGGAGGAGGGCAGCGGGCCGAAATCGATCTTCTGGCCGTCGTCTTCGAAGACGAACGTGGGCGGGACCATTCCGTCCGATTTTTTCATGGACTCAAAAAAGTGCGGCGAGTGCCACCAGGAGATTTACCAGCAGTGGCAAGGCTCGGTGCATCACTTTGCTTCGTTCAACGATCCTTTTTATAAGGCCACGATTCTGCACATGCAGGAGTTGAACGGCGTGCAGGGCAGCAAATTCTGCGCAGGCTGCCACGATCACGCGGTTTTTTTCAACGGCCGGTTCGAAAGGCCGATGAAGGATCAGGCGGACACGCCGGAAGCGCAGAACGGGCTCGGTTGCGTGTCGTGCCATTCGATTACGCACGTGAGCAGCTCGATCGGCAATGGCGATTTCGAGATGGAATTTCCCTCGATGCACGCCATCGCGTCGAGCAAGAATCCGTTGCTGAAGGCGGCGGAGAGATTCACGATTTATCTGAATCCGGAGCCGCACCGGCGGACGTTCATGAAGGCGTTCATGCGCGATCAATCGGCGGAATTCTGTTCGACCTGCCACAAGGTGCATCTGGACGAGCCCATTAATCACTACCGCTGGATTCGGGGGTTCAACGATTACGATAGCTGGCAGGCGAGCGGCGTATCAGGGCTCGGCGCGCGGAGCTTTTACTATCCGCCGAAGACCCAAACGTGCGGCGAATGCCATATGCAGAAGGTGGCGGCACATGATCCGGCGGCGCGGGGAGGCATGGTTCACAACCACCGGTTCGCGGCCGCGAATACGGCACTGGCGACCGTGACGAAGGACGCGGCGCAGGAGAAGGCAACGGAAGATTTTCTGAAATCCGGTTTCATCACGCTGGATTTGTTCGCGGCGAGCCCGGTGGAGGCGAAGGCCAAGGGCGATGTGGCGATGAAGCGCACGGATCAACCCGTGCAGGCCTCGATGACGGGGGTGGGCGAGGAAGCGGAGCAATCGAGCGCCGCGGTTCTGCGCGAAGTGGGCAGGATCGCCGCGCCGATTGACGGTCCGGGCGTGGCATTCGCGCCGGGAACGGATGTGCGCGTCGATGCGGTGGTGCGGACGCGCAAGATCGGGCACTTGTTCCCGGGCGGGACGGTGGACACGGCGGACGTGTGGGTGGAATTTTCGGCGCACGACGCCAAGGGGCGCGTGATCGCTTCGAGCGGGACGCTTGAGGAGGGCAGCGGCGAGGTGGAGCGGTCGTCGCACTTTTACCGGTCGTATTTGCTGGACGGCGCGGGCAACCAGATCACCAAGCGCAATGCGTGGCAGGCTCGCAGCGTGTTTTACGTGAGGCTGATTCCGCCGGGCGCGGCCGATACCATTCACTACCTTGTCCACATCCCGAAGGATGCGGTGGGGCCGCTGACGTTCGATGCGAAGCTGCACTATCGCAAGTTTCCGCCGAGCTACTTGCAGTTTGTATACGGGACGCCGAAGCCGGGCGCGACCGATGTCGCCTATGACAAACGCGAATGGGTGGCCGAGGCGTCGAAGATTCCCACGCTGCCGATTGTGACGCTGGCGAAGGCGCAGGCGACGGTGGCGCTGGGCGAGCCGAAATGGTCGCCGGTGATTCGCAAGCAGGATCGCGAGCGCTGGAACGACTGGGGCATCGGGTTGCTGCTGCAAGGCGATTTGAAGGGCGCGGAATACGCATTCCATCGCGTGACCGAAGCTGAGCCCGGCTATGCGGACGGCTGGCTGAACGTGGCGCGGGCGCTGATTCAGGAGGGCGAGATCGAGGCCGCGAAGCCGTTTGTGGCGAAGGCGCTGGAAATAACGCCAAAGCTGGCGCGCGCCGAGTTTTTCCTGGCCGCGGCGCAGAAGTCCGAGGGCGATTACGATGGCGCGCTGGCCAGTCTGGCCGACGTCCGCAGGCAGTATCCGCAGGATCGCGTGGTGATCAACCAGGTGGGCCGCGTGCTGTTTCTAAAGAAGCAGTATGCCGAGGCCGTGGCGGCGTTCCAGGATACGCTGAGCGTGGATCCGGAGGACCTGCAGGCGCACTACAACCTGATGCTCTGCTATCGCGGGCTGGGGCAACAGGAAAACGCTCAGCGCGAGGAGAAGCTATTCCTGCGTTTCAAGGCCGACGAATCCGCACAATCTCTCACAGAACAGCCCCGTTTGCGAAATCCCGAGGAGAACAATGAACGCCAACCGGTTCACGATCATGACACGGCGCCTCGCGCTGCCACTGGCGCTGTTATTTCCGCTCGCCGCCCTGCGGCCGGCAGACCAGCAGCCAGCAGCTACGAGTAGCGCGCAATTTACAGACGTCACCGCCGCGGCGGGCATTCATTTCACGCACAATGCCGGACGCAGTGGCAAGAAGTGGCTGCCCGAAACGATGGGTCCGGGTGTGGCGTTTCTCGATTTCGACGGTGACGGATGGCTGGACATTCTGATCGTCAACGGCAAGGATCTGGTGCCGAAAGGGCGCAGAACTCCCGCGGCGCTTTATCGCAACAATCACGACGGTACGTTCACCGATGTGACCAAGGGCAGCGGGCTGGACATCGATATCTACGGGCTGGGTGTGAGCGTCGGCGATTACGATAACGACGGCAAGGACGACGTTTACATCACGGCGCTGGGCGGCGATCATTTGTTCCACAACGAGGGCGGCGGGCACTTCAAAGATGTTACGCGCGAGGCGGGCCTGAACAACTCGGCATTCGCCGCCAGCGCGATCTGGTTCGATTACGACCGCGACGGCAAGCTGGACCTGTTCGTGGCGAATTATGTGCAGTGGACCAAAGAAAACGATCTGTGGTGCTCGCTGGACGGATCGACCAAATCGTATTGCACGCCGGAATCGTACAAGGGAACGTCGGGGAAGCTGTATCACAACCTGGGCAACGGCAAGTTCGAAGATGTGACTGCGAAGGCAGGCTTGGGCGACGCTACCAGCAAATCACTGGGCGTGGCGATGCTTGACTATGACAACGACGGTTGGCCGGATTTGTTCATTGCGAACGACACGCAGCCCAACAAGCTTTACCGTAATTTGCAGAACGGGACGTTTAAAGAAGAAGGGCTGACGGCGGGCGTCGCGTTCGGCGAGGACGGCGTGGCACGCGGCGCGATGGGCGTGGATGTGGCCGATTACGACCACTGCGGGCGGCAGCATCTGGCAGTCGGCAACTTCGCCAATCAGATGATCGGGCTGTATCACAACGAAGGCAACGGATTGTTCGTGGACGAAGCGCCGCGGTCGCCGATCGGGCGCGCCAGCCTGTTGAGCCTCACGTTCGGGCTGTTCTTCTTCGACTACGACCTGGACGGCTACCCCGATATTTTCGCCGCCAACGGACATATCGAAGAGCAGATCGGACGGGTGCAGCCGAAGGTGCAGTATGAGGAGATGCCTCTGCTGTTCCACAACTCGGGCGGCGGAAAGTTCCAGCCGGTGCAAGCGTTCTCGAAGCCCCTGGTGGCGCGCGGCGCGGCGTATGGCGATTTCGACCATGATGGCGATCTGGACATTCTGGTCGCGACCAACAATGGTCCCGCGCATTTGTACCGCAACGATCTGCCGAAGAAGAATCACTGGCTGCAGGTGAGGTTGGAAGGCGTGAAGAGCAATCGCAACGGTATTGGCGCGGTGGTGAAGATCGGCAATCAGACGCAGATGGTGCATAGCGGGTCGTCGTATTGTTCGTCGAGCGATCTGGCGCTGACGTTCGGCCTGGGCGCGGATGCGTCGCCTGCGACGGTGGACGTTTATTGGCCCAGCGGCGCGCATCAAAAAATGAGCGGCGTGAAGGCGGACCAGCGTCTTAGTATTCGGGAACAATGAACGATATTCTGGCGCTGTCCGGCGTCGCGCAGGCGGCGCTGGTTCGTGAGCGGAAAATTTCCGCGCACGAATTGTTTGAATTGCACGCGGCGCGGATCAAGGAAGTGAATCCGCGCATTAATGCTGTGGTCGAGATGATGCCTCGGACGGAGCCCGTGGAGGGTCCGTTCCGCGGCGTACCGTTTTCGATCAAGGATTCGATTGAGGCTCAGGGCACGTCGGCGAGCGCGGGCACGCTGGGCTATCGTCACGCGCCGAAATCCACGCGCGATGCGACTCTGGTTGCGCGGTTGCGTGCCGCCGGAGCGGTGCCGGTGGCGCGGACGAATCTGCCCGATCTGCTGTTCGCCTTCGAGTCGGACAACCTAATTTACGGCCGCACCAATAATCCGTACGATGTGTCGCGCACGTCGGGAGGGTCCAGCGGTGGAGAAGCCGCGCTGATCGCTTCCTGCGGATCGCCGTTCGGGCTGGGCAGCGACGCCGCGGGCAGCGTGCGATTGCCGGCGCATTATTGCGGTATTGCGAGCATCAAGCCGACTTCAGGACGCCTGGCGCGCACGGGTCACGTGCCCCCGGCGGGTGGCTGGATTGAAACGCTGTGGCAGATCGGTCCGATGGCGCGGTGCGTGGGAGACCTCGCGGCGATGATGCCGATTTTGCTCGGTGCGGACGGCGAGGATTTTACGGTTGTGCCGATGCCGTATGACCCGCCCGTGGACGACCTGCGCATCGCTTATTTCACCAATAACGGATTCGCCGAGCCCGACGCGGAAACTCAGGCCGTGGTGGAGGCCGCGGGCAAGGCAGTGGGCGCGGTGCACAGCGTGCCTCCGGGCGTTGAGAAAAGTTACCAACTTGAGATGATGCTGCTCGGCGCGGACGGAGGCGACGGGGTGCGTGCGTTTCTGCAATCGATCGGCAGCGACAGGACGCATCCCCTGCTTGATGGCTGGCTCGACAAGCTGGAACCGTTCCGCACCGATGTTGCTGGGCTGGCGGATTACTGGAGCCAACTGGACCAGTTTCGGGCGGCGCTGCACGGGTATTTGACGCAGTTCGACGCGGTGATCTCGCCTGTGTCGTCGAGCGCGGCGGTGCCCCACGGGACCTCGATTGAGGAGAAAACGTTCCGGGGTTTCAGCTATACGATGACGCATAATCTGACGGGCTGGCCGGCGGCAGTGGTGCGGTGTGGGACCACGTCCACCGGTCTGCCGATCGGGGTGCAGATCGCGGGGCCGAAATGGCGCGAGGATATTGTGCTGGCGGTGGCCCAGCGGCTGGAAGAGATTTTTGGAGGCTGGCAGGCGGCAAGCTTGTAACTGCCCGCATGCTGACCAGGCACCGAAAAATGCGCTTTCTGCGGCATTTTGCAGGCGGAACCGCCTGCCCTACCACCGTGGCTGGCAGCTGTCTTGGGGCGTGCGTCAGGAATTGATCAATAGGTTGCCGGCCGCATCGACGTGGAAGGTCCATTTGGCGGGGACCAGCGTGGTGGACCCGTAATCCAGCACGAGAGCGGGGCCCTGGCGCGGGCTCGTGGTGAGGCTTTCGCGCTTCCAGGCCTCGATGTTCTTCCAGCCGCCGCTTGCCCATACCCTGCGCTGCTCGAGCTTTGACGCCTTGGTGCGGCCGCGGCGGAGCCTTGGTTTTTCGAGCGATTTGCGGGCGCGGACGCGGATGGCGACGGTTTCCACTTCGCGATCGGGATTCGCGTAGCCGTAGATGCGCTCGTGCTCGCGATGAAAATCGCCGTCGGGCCAGGCTACGTTCAGTTCATAGCTCTGGCCCTTGTAGCGCAGGTCGGCGGTGCGCTCAATCTCGGCGCCGGGGTTTTCGCGGCGCGCGCGGCGCTCCAATGTGTCGAAGACTTTTTCCAGATCGGCGCGGCCCAGCGCGCCCGCGGCGTAGTCGCGCACTGCGTCCGCCATCAGCATGCCGAGCGCGGATAAAGCTCCCGCGTATTCGGGCGCGATGACGGTGCGGATGCCCAATTCCTCGGCGATTTCACAGGCATGGAGGCCTCCGCAGCCGCCGAAGGCGACGAGAGCGAAGTCGCGCGGATCGTGGCCGCGCTCTACAGACACCACGCGAATGGCCCGCTCCATATTGGCGTTGGCGACGCGCAGGATTCCCGCCGCTGCTTCGGGCACAGTGAGCTTCAATTGCTCCGCGATGCGTCCGACGGCCTGCGCGGCGCGGGCCTCGTCGATGTTCATGGTCCCGCCCAGCAACTGCGCGGCGGCGATGCGGCCCAGCACCACATGCGCATCGGTGACCGTGGCCTCCGTGCCGGTGCCATAGCAGGCGGGGCCGGGATCCGCGCCCGCGCTCTCCGGACCCACGCGCAGCAGGCCTCCAGCATCGACGCGCGCGATGGAGCCTCCGCCCGCGCCGACGGTGTGGATGTCGAGCATCGGCACGCGGATGGGATAGCCGTCCACGGTGGCCTCGGTGGTGTGGCGCGGCGCGCCGTCCACCAAGCTGACGTCGGTGGAGGTGCCTCCCATATCGAAGCCGAGGACGCGGGAAAATCCGCTGGCGCGCGCGGTTTCGAGCGCACCTACCAGTCCTCCGGCGGGTCCCGAAAGGACGGTGCGCACGGCGTGCTTGCGGGCGTCGCGGGCGGACAGGAAGCCTCCGTTCGACTGCATGATGGCGATGCGGCGGCCTTGGGGTGAGCGCTCTAACTGGCCCAAATAGCTTTCCATTAAGGGGCCGACGTAGGCGTTCACCAGCGTGGTGGAGCCGCGCTCGTACTCGCGAATTTCGGGGCTGATTTCATGGGACGCGCAGAGATAAACTCCTTCGCGCGCCAGTGCTTTCGATGCCGCGCGTTCGTTTGTTGCGTTCTGATACGAGTGCAGCAGGCAGACGGCGACGGACTTCGCTCCAGACTTCTTCAGCTTCGCCGCCAGGCGTTTCCATTCGGCAGCGGAGGGCTTCAAGGCCACCGTGCCGTCGAAGTAAACGCGTTCCTTGACGCCGAAGCAGAGTTCGCGGGGGACGAGCAGGCGGCGCGGGGCTGGCATCAGATTGTAGAGCTCGGCGCGGTTCTGGCGGCCGATCTCTATCAGATCCTCGAATCCGGCGGTGGTGACGAACGCGGTTTTCGCGCCCTTGCGTTCCAGCAGCGCGTTGGTGGCGACGGTGGAGCCATGCACGACCTCGGCTTTGATTTTCCCCGCGGCGCGCTCGATGCCGGCCAGGATCACGTCGGCGGGAGAGCGTGGGTTGGAGCGGATTTTGAAGGTCTCCAGGCGCCCATCGTCATGCAAAACAATAAAGTCTGTAAATGTTCCGCCCGCGTCAACCCCAATGCGCATACGTATCTCATGATACTGCGGGCCGCCGTCGTCGCAGGCTGCGAAGCCAGTGCTTCCCCGCACTCACGCGCGGGGTTGTAGGGGCCGAGGCCGCCTAAAAGGGCGGCTGCCGATAGAATTAGCGGCCCCACAAGAACCACACGGGGCTCTACTTCTTGACTAGGAGGTCGAACTGGTCCTTCACGGCGTACGCGGGCTGGTCGGCTTCCGGGTCGATCAGTTTCACCATCTCGGCGTGCAGGCGATCGGCGAGCAGTGTGAACTTCACGTAGTGATAGTTCGGGAACATCAGGCTCTGGTATTGGTCGTCCTTGGTGCGCTCGACGAAATAGGGCGGCGCGCCGCCTCCGCCGGAGACCAGATAGGTCACGTCACTGACGATGTTGCGCTCGTAGTTATGGATATGGCCGGCGCTCACAAGAACGCGTGCGTGCGTCTTGGGAGCCATCTCGCTCAACAGATCGCGGAAGGCGATTTCGTTGGGGCGCGGATTGTGATCCACTTCGATATGCGTCTGAATGTCGGCCACCGGCGGGTGATGCATGGTGATGACCAGAAAATCCACGCTGACGGGAAGCGAGCTGAGCTGCTGGCGAATCCATTTATCCTGATCGGAGCCGGGGGTGAGCGGCGCGTCGCTATCGATGGCCATGGCGTAGACGCGCGAGCCCAGTTGCGCGGCGTACCAGCGGCGGTTCTTCATCTCCGGAAACGCGTTCCACCAGTTGTTGAGCGCTTTCACCGCATCCCCGCCGCCGAATTCGTGGTTGCCGAGCGTTTGGAACACGTGAATGTTCTGATCGCGCCAGATCTTCGATTCGGCGTTGTAGACGGCGTAGTCGCCGGCGTTGCCGCCGTTTAATGGCAGATCGCCGTTGATCAGGATGGCGGACGGTTTCTCGCTGGCAATTTTTTCCACCAGCCAGCGGCGGACTTTGGGATTGGCTTGACGCAGGTTGGTGGGATCGGTGAAGCGGGTATCGCCGTAGGCGATGAAAACAGAGCCGAGCTCGGCGTCGGAAATTTTGAAGGCCGCGCCGGGCTCGCTGATGAGCTGATCGGTGGGCAGAGTCATCGACGTCACGCGAGGCGCGGGCGCCTGGGCGAGAAGCGCGGCAGCCGTCAGGGCCGCCACTAGAATTTTGGTCATACGATTGGTTATTGTCGCAGGGGAGTGTTACAGGAGTCTGAATCGGATTAACGGTGCAGCCCCTTCGCGCGCAGGTATTCGACCAACTCCGCTGGGTGATCCGTTTGGATGCCTGCCGCGCCGCGGTCGATGGCGTCCTGCCAGTCTTTGGGATTGTCGGCCTTGCCAAGGCGATCGACGAAGATATCGATGTGGGCGGCGCGGGCCACGGCGATGGTGGCGTCGTTGAAATCCGACGCGTCGAAGGCGGCGATGTTCAGGCCAAGCGTTTCGATCAGTGCGCGCAGGTGCGTAGGGTTTTCTGCCTCGGGCATCAGGCGCATTTTCGGCTCCAGCGCGCCGACCTCTTTGAGGTAGGCCGGGCCGCCGTAGACCACTACGTGCTCCTCCATCTGGTGACGGCGGACGGCGGCGACCGCGTCGGCGGGGGAGATGCGCTTGCTGTCGATATAGACGCCGATTTTGCCGCGGGCGAAGTCCAGTGCCTCATCGAACGTCGGGAGACCGAGGGCGCGCAGTTCATCGAACGTCATCTTCGCGACCTCGCCTTTGCCCTTGGTCGTGCGGTCCACCGTGGAATCGTGCATCAGCACGAGCTTGCCGTCGGCGGAGGTGCGGACGTCGAGCTCGAAAAAGTCCGCGCCGGCGACATAGGCGGCCTGGAAGGCCGAGAGAGTGTTTTCGATGTGATGCAGGTGCTCGCCGCGGTGGGCGATCACGGCGACAGTTTTGGATTGCGCCTGGGTCAAACATGCGACAAGGAACGTCAACGTGGCGATCTTCATTCTTATATTCTAGAAGGCGATGAAACGGTGGCCTCTGCTGATTCCCGTGGTGATCTTCGCTGTGGCGTGCTTCCTGCCCGCGATCGACTTTCGCTACACCAACGGCACGCACGATCCGATGTGGGGCTTCAGCGCCGCGCTCACCGGATGGTCTGGAATTTTTGTGGGCATTCATACCTGGTTCGCGAATCCTCTCTGGCTGCTGGGGCTGATTCTGGCGTTTTTCCGCAAGCGGATCGCCGCAGTCGCGCTGGGCCTGCTGACCATTCCCATCGCGCTGACCACTTATTCCGTCCTGGGCCGCGAGCTTCCGGCCGACGAGGGCAACGTCAACCACATGACCGCGATGCGCCTGCTGCCGGCCTTTTACGTGTGGATGGCGGCACTGGCGAGCATGCCGCTGGCCGCGCTGTTCGTGGGCCCGAAGCGGGCTGAGCCGATTGCGGAGCGTTTTTCGCGTAACTAAAAAGAAGAGGTGCGGACCGTGGGCGAGTACACACAGGCAGACAGGCCACTCAGGATCACTACTCCACTGGGCGCGGATGTCCTCCTGATCCGCGGCTTGAAGGGCCGGGAGGAGATATCGCGGCCATTCGCGTTCCATCTGGAATTGATCGCGGCGCTGCCCCAGGAAGTAGACTTCAACAAAATCGTAGGCCAGAGCGTTACCGTCGAACTACGCCTGCTGGACGACAGCAAGCGGTTCTTCAACGGCATTGTGAACCGCTTCAGCCAAGGCGCTCGCGACGAGCATTTCGTGCACTTCCGGGCCCAGGTGGTTCCCAAACTGTGGCTGTTGACCAGGCGGGCGCGCAGCCGCATTTTCCAGCATCTTTCGGTGCCGGAAATCTTGAAGCAGGTTCTAACCGGTTTTGACGTGAGCTATGAAGTCTCCGGGACGTATTATCCGCGTGATTACTGCGTGCAGTATCGCGAATCGGACTTCGCCTTTGCCAGCCGGCTGATGGAAGAAGAAGGGATTTACTACTACTTTAAGCACTCCGACGGCAATCACCAGATGGTGGTGACTGATATTTCCTACAGCCATCCGGCCGTGCCCGGCGCCTCCACCGTGGTGTACGAGGAACTCACCGGCGAGCAGCGCGCGGAGATGCGTGTGATCCGCTGGCAGAAGACGCAGGAGATCCGTTCCGGTGGATGCACGCTGTGGGACCACTGCTTCGAATTGCCCGGCAATCATCTGGAGGCCAGGGAATCGACGATCGATTCGGTGGCGGCGGGCAGCGTGACGCACAAGCTGAATCTGGCGAACGACACCCTGGAACTGTACGATTATCCGGGGCAGTATGCGCAGCGGTTCGACGGCATCGACCCGTCGGGAGGCGACCGGAGCAGCGACATTCAGCACATTTTCGAGGACCGCACGCGCACCGTCCGCCTGCGCATGGAGCAGGAGGAAGTGCAGGGCATCGCGATTGAGGGCGCGGGCGATTGCGGCCAATTCACGGCTGGGCATAAATTCACGCTGGAAAGGCACTTCGACGCCGACGGCGCGTATCTGCTGACCTGGATCGAACACGAAGCGCAGGATGCGCCGTACCGCAGCGACGACACGGACTCCGGCGCGTTCCGCTATGCGAATCGCTTCGGGACGATTCCGGACGCGCTGCGATATCGTCCGCAGCGCGTGACGCATAAGCCGGTGATCGTGGGGACGCAGAGCGCGACGGTAGTGGGTCCGGCGGGCGAAGAGATTTTCGTCGATAAATACGGGCGCGTGAAGGTGCAGTTTGCGTGGGATCGCGAAGGCGCGATGGACGCCAATAGCTCCTGCTGGGTGCGCGTTTCGCAAGGATGGGCCGGCAAGGGCTGGGGTGCGTTCTTCTGGCCGCGCATCGGCCACGAGGTGGTGGTGACGTTTGAGGAGGGCGATCCCGACCGGCCCATCATTGTCGGACGGGTCTATCACGCGGATAACATGCCTCCGGTGCCGCTGCCCGGGGGGAAAGTCGTGAGCGGGTTTAAGTCGCATTCAACGAAAGGCGGCGGCGGATACAACCAGTTCACCATGGACGACACCAAGGGCAACGAACTGGTTCATATTCACGCCCAGTACGACCAGTCGATTGTGGTGGAGCACGACGAACGCACCAATGTCGGGGTGAACCGGACCGAAAGCGTCGGCAACAACGAGAGCGTGACGATCGGGGTGAACCGGACCGAGCAAGTCGGCAATAACGAGAGCATCGCGATCGGGGTGAACCGCACCGAAACCGTCGGCAGCAACGAACATGTGACGATCGGCGCGAACCGCACCACCAGCATCGGGGTCAACGACGTGCTTACGGTGGGGGCAGTGCAGGAGATCCTCATCGGCGCATTGCAGATAATCGCGGTAGGCGCGGGGCGGATGATCACAGTTGGGGCCGAGCAGCATACCCATGTGGGGCACGATTTCAAGGTCATTGCCGGCGCGGATATCGTCCTGCAGACCGGCGACGCGAAGATCATCATGAAGCACTCCGGGGAGATCGAGATCAGCGGTACGGCCATAAAGATCGCGGGCGCGACCATCGATACGATCGCTACGGGCATCCAGACAATCAAGGGCAGCATGGTGAAGATCAATACCTAGAGAGAGGAGAGAGCATGAGCGGTCAACCGGCGGCCCGCGTGGGCGACAATCATACCTGTCCAATGGTGAATCCGAATGGTTCTCCTCACACCGGCGGCCCGATTCTGCCTCCGTGCGAACCCTCGGTCGTGATTGGCGGAAGTCCTGCGGCGCGCATAGGCGACATGGCAACCTGCGCGGGTCCGCCGGACACGATCGCCGCGGGGGCGTTCCCGGTGCCCATCGGAGGGAAGCCCGCCGCGCGGTTGACGGATCAGACGGCGCATGGAGGCGTGATCGTGGTGGGCTGTCCGACGGTGCTGATCGGGTTGGCCGGCACGGCGGGGAACGTCGCCGCCGCCACATCCACATGCCAGGGGGCGGCCAGCGGGCGTTCGAGCGGATCCACGCAGCAGACCTATAACAACTGCGGCGTGGAATCGTCGCGGCAACTCATCAATCGCGCTACGGGCGCAAATATTTCCGAGGACACGCTGCTTAACGATTCGATCAACGCGCATCTCGCGGAGGGCACGCCTGGCAGTCCTCCCGTCGCGGCCAACGGCGGCACGACGCCCGAACAACAGCAGACGATCCTGGCGAACCACGGCGTTCCATCGTCGGTGGTGGCCACCACGCCGGAAAACTACGGCGGGGCCATGTCGGCCGGGCAAGGTGTGATCGTGAATGTCGATGCCGCAAGGCTCTGGGGGCCTCCCACGCCGGCGGGATCTTGGCACGCCATAAACGTGGTTGGCGTGGAGTACGACGATCACGGGAATCGCACGGCTGTTTATATCAACGATACGGGTTCGGGAGAGTGCGGGCGGCGCGTGCCCGTTGCCACGTTCGACTCCGCGGTTGACGCGTACCCATGGTCAGACGGCGGATCTGTCGTCACCACGAATCCGGTTTGGTGAAGGTGCTCATGAATCCAAAAACATTTCAGGAACTTAGCCGGCTGGCGCACATGTATTCTTCTGGCGCGGTGTCGAATCAGCAGAGGCAGTCGTTGCCCGTTCCGGTGGTAGGCGGTTCCGGCGTGGTGGCGGAGTTCTTTTACGCTACCCAGCATGCCCGGCCAAAGGTTCCCTCAGACCTCTATCCGCCCACCACCGCGCTCACCATGCGTCTGACGGGTGACTTGATCATGATCTGGAGAATCGGCCCGCGCGATTTCGGTTTCGCTGACGATCCGGCACAGCCACTTGGGCAATTTGGGTTGCACGAAGGTTGGACCTACGAAACCTATGACCAGCGCCACGCACAACTGCTGGCTTCGCTCGACACGCTCGCGCCGCAATTCGCCTTGCAGAACCTCCGGCCTGACGAGCGGACGGTTACCGCGGCGCGCCATTTTCTACAACTCTTCCGGGAAGTCTCCGAGCCGCCCCTCGGCCGTTATTACGAGGCCGTTGGACGCGATTTCTTCGCATGGGTCCGCCAGACCGCCCATTGAACGCAGGGCTGAGCCGTCCGCGTCCCATCTCGCGCGTACATGGTAGGATTTGGTAATTCCGAATCGAGTCGGTAAAGGAGCGGACCGTGGGCGACTACAAACAAACTGACAGGCCTCTCAAAATCACCACACCGCTGGGCCCGGATATCCTGCTGCTGCATGGGTTCAAGTTTCGCGAGGAAATCTCGCACCTGTTCGATTTGCGCGTGGAAATGATCGCCGACGTCAAAGACGAGGTGAAGTTCGACAAGATCATCGGCCAAGGCGTGACGGTGGAAATGACATTGATGGACGGCAGCAAGCGGTATTTCAACGGCATCGTGAACCGCTTCAGCCAGGGCAAGCGCGACGAAAAATTTCTCCATTTCCGCGCTCGCGTCGTGCCGAAGCTCTGGCTGCTGAGGAAAAAAGTCCGCAGCCGGATTTTTCAACACATCACCGTGCCCGACATTTTGAAGCAGGTGCTTACCGGCTTCGACGTCAGCTATGAAATCGCCGGGACGTATTATCAGCGCGATTACTGTGTCCAGTACCGCGAATCGGATTTCGCCTTCGCTAGCCGTCTGATGGAGGAAGAGGGCATTTATTACTTCTTCAAGCACTCCGACGGCAATCACCAGATGGTGGTAACCGACATTCCCAATAAGCATCCGGCGGTGCCGGGAACGTCCACCGTGGTGTACGAGGAAATGACCGGCGAGCAGCGCGCCGAGATGCGCATCACCGATTGGAGAAAAGTCCAGGAACTGCGCGCGGGCGAATGCACGCTGTGGGACCACTGCTTCGAACTGCCGACGAATCACCTGGAGGCCAAGGAAAAGACTATCGGCGCGGTGCCCGTCGGCAAGGTGACGCACAAGCTGAACCTGGCCAACGATACGCTGGAATTGTACGATTACCCCGGCGGCTACGCGCAGCGCTTCGACGGCATCGACCCCGCGGGCGGCCCTCGCCCGGCAGATATTCAGCATATTTTCGAAGACCGCACCCGCACCGTCCGCCTGCGCATGGAGCAGGAAGAGGTCAACGGCCTGCTGATCCGAGGCGAAAGCGATTGCGGGCAGTTCACCGCCGGGCATAAGTTCACGCTGGAACGCCATTTCGACGCCGACGGCAGCTATTTATTGACCCGCATCGAACACGAGGCGCGCGACGAATCTTATCGCAGCGATACGCCCGATGCCGACGCGTTCAAATACTCCAATCGCTTCTCGGCGATTCCCGACGCCCTGCGCTTCCGTCCACAGCGCATCACGCCCAAGCCGGTGATCGCGAGCATGCAGACGGCGACGGTGGTGGGTCCGGCGGGCGAGGAGATTTTCGTCGATAAATACGGCCGCGTCAAGGTGCAGTTTCATTGGGACCGGGAGGGCAAGAGCAATGCCAACAGTTCCTGCTGGCTGCGCGTGTCGCAGGTGTGGGCCGGCAGCGGCTGGGGTGCGTTTTTCTGGCCGCGTATCGGGCATGAAGTGGTGGTGCAGTTCGAAGAGGGCGATCCGGACCAGCCCATCGTGACGGGGAGCGTCTATAATGCTGACAATATGCCTCCGTTCACGCTGCCGCTGCGCAAGAAGCTGGGCGGGATCAAGTCGGCCAGCGTCACCGGCTCGTCGAAAGAGAATTTCAACGGAATCATCTTCTTCGATGACAAGGGCAACGAGCATACGTCCATCCATTCCGAGCGGCATATGACGCTGCACGCGGAATTCGATACCAGAATGAAGACGGGCAGGCACCGTGGCGACCGCATTCCCGGAGCATCCGTACTTACCGTCGGCCGGCTTCCAGGAGGTTCATAAACATGTCGTTCCAACCGTGGGGAAACCCCGACCCGCAGTCCATCTTCGGCCTGAATTCCGCCATGGTCTATGGCGAGAACATCCAGGTCGCGGTCGGACTGAATAACCAGATCGCGCTTGGCAACAACCTGCAGATTTGCGTGAATCCGCTCGTATTGTTCGATCTGCTGAGCGTGCCGGGCACCTCGGCGCTGTCAGCATTATGGGGCAGCGGCCTGGGCGGAAACATGCAGTTCACCATCGGCTCCAGCACTAACGTCGTATGGGGACGCCAGTACGCTTTCAATCTGGGTCCGGAGCAGATCAGCGTCAACTCCGATCCGAAGAAACCCCTCCACTATGTTCTAACCGGGCTCGTGGGCGCGGTCGCGGTCGTCTACGCGATTGCTTACGGCGCCACCACCGATGAGGATGGCCGTGCCAACGTCGTCATCGTCTGCCAGGTGTTGATGAATGTGCTGCTAGCAGTGCTGATGGGTGCCGCTCTGACGCTTTGGCAGGCGGACGAGAAGACCTCCGAAACGCTGAAGGCGCTGTTCGCGTCGCCGCCGCCGGAACATCCCAACACCTGGTGGCAGAACCTGCTCACAGCGGTCGGCGCGCTCGCCCTTCTAGTCCCGCTGATTATTCTGGAGCCGGTCATGCTCTCGCAGGAGGAAGGACATTTTCAGGGTGAGACGCAAAGCCAGTGAGGGAGTGAAGATGAGACATAGTTTTCAATGCCGCTGCAGACGCCGCGCTGCGAGAATCGGCCCGCCGCCCATGGGTGCGGGCTCCGGTGGAGGGCCGGTGGAGATCGGTGAAATGGAAGTAACCTCCGGCGACGGAGCGCACGCTCGATACTTTGACGGGACCTATGGAATTGCCGCGAACCGGGTAGAGTTCACCACGCGGCCGGCCATCCCGCCGGCGATTCCGACCGACTACGTCATTTCGCTACTCTCGGCAGGCCTTGGCGTGAACGGCCGCGTCGAGATTGGAGGCAGCCAGGGCGTGCGTGTCACAGCGGGTCCGCCGATGTTGCCGCCCGCCGCCTCGGAGGCGACCAATGGCGTGGAGGTTGTTGCCGGCGAGATGCAGGAGATCAACATCCAGCGCGGGCTAATCCCCGGCGTCGATCAGCAGATTCTCATGACCCCCGGCTCGCCTGCTGGCTCCATTATCATCGACGGCGGAGCAGGACCGGTCATGATCAAGAGCCTGACCTCCATCACGCTCCAAGTGGCTGAAGGACTCAGCTCGATTTCGCTGACGCCAACGGGTATCGTGATCGAGGGCCTGCTGGTGAGCATCAACTGAACATGGAACCGTTCGTCAAAGTTCCGGTCCCGCTGGCGGCGGAAATCTGCGCGCGCTACGCGTTGAAAGACGACGCTCGCAAGCTGCTCGAAGATGGCATCGACCCGCGCGCGTTCGTCACGGCTTTGTTTGCGGGGAAGCAATACGTGAACGCGATCGAGTTCATGGCTTATGCGTTGCCCGTCCGGGAAGGCGTCTGGTGGGGCTGCCTTTGCATGCAACACTCGGTGGGCGAGAATCTGGCGCCGAAGGACCGGGACGCGGCGACGGCGGCGGTTCGCTGGGTATTGCAGCCCGGCGAGGACACGCGCGCCGCGGCGAAGGCTTCGGGAGAAGCGGTGGGCCCGGCCTCGGCCGCCGGTGCGCTGGCCATCGCGGCGAGCCAATCCATGATGCCGCCAGGCAAAGCGATTACGCTCGCGGTGAAAATCGCGTCGTCGAAAGCGGAGCCCGTGAAAATCCCGGCGATGCAGAGAGCGTACGCCGAGTTGGCGATTGAGGTCGCCGACGGACGCCTGATATAAGGAGATCGCCATGGGTCAACCCGCAGCCCGCATGACCGATATGCATACCTGCCCGATGGTGAGTGGTGTGGTGCCGCACGTCGGCGGGCCGATTCTTCCACCCTGCTGCCCCACGGTGCTGATCGGCGAACTGCCGGCGGCGCGCGTCAGCGATTTAGCGATGTGCGCGGGAGGCCCGGATACCATTGCGCTCGGCTCGTTCACGGTGCTTATCGGAGGCATGCCCGCGGCGCGGATGGGTGACATCACCGCGCATGGGGGTGTCATCGTGCTGGGATGGTTCACCGTATTGATTGGTCCTTAAGAAATGAATATTCCCTACGAAAAGCAAATCGACCCAGCTAGGCAGCGCGGTTGCGGCGCGGCCAGTTTGGCCATGGTGTACCGCTCGTTCGGCAAGGATGTCCCACAGGAAGCGATCTGGCCCGCCATCGCAAAGCCAAATCGCTTCGGCCAGGTCTCTTCGACGACTCATCTGATGACGGCGCACGCCATGAGTCAGGGTTTCGCGGCCATGGCGATTCAGGCGCGCCACCCCATGCAGGTTCTTCGCATTTGCCGCGACGCAGGCATCCGGGCGATCTTGAACCACCGCGTCCAGGCGGGTTCGCCCGTCGGGCATTACACGGTACTGGTCGATCTGGATGACAAAAACGTTGTTTTGCACGATCCCCTGGCGGGCGCGGCCCAGCGCATCACGCATGCCGAGCTGGCGCAGTTGTGGCAGCCTGTGTCCGCAAATTCGGAGATCGCGGGCAATGTCCTCATCGGCATTGCGCAACCGTCCGCGCCCACGCCCGCTTGCGAATTCTGTCACACCACGATACCGGCGCAGATTAAATGCCCGAGTTGCGGGAAGGCGGTGGCATTGGCGCCAGCGCCCCTGCTCGGCTGTATCCGGGACGGCTGCATCGCACGGATGTGGAATTACGTGAGTTGTCCTTCCTGCGACTTTTTTTGGAGCTTCAATGAGACGGATGGGCCGCCCGTTGCGTTCTCAGCGGCGCCCCCGAAGTTGACGGAGGCGCCCCTCCCGGAGATGCCGCCTCTTGAAAAGGTCTTCGAGGCCATTGACACTTTCTGCGCCAAAATTTCCTCGATGCCGGGTCTCGCAGATCGCGCGGATTTAAAGGCTCAGTTAGATTTTATACGCACCGGCAAGGATCGATTGCGTGCGGCCCAAGCGGAGCAGGAGTCGCAGCTGCGGAGCCACGCGGATCAACTCTCCGCGCGGGTCCTGGAGTCCCGGGCAATGGTAGAAGCCCACTTGAAGCGCGCCGAGGGCCTTGGCGCACCTCTCGCGCCTCTGGACGGAAATGCGCTGGGTCAGGCTCTCTTGAAGAACCTAGGATTCCACTAGCCGGCCTGCGCGGACGCGGTGCTCATGATCGTATTGCAGAACTCAAATAGGCCCGAGTACTAGACCAGCTTGATGCGGCGGGTGGCGTATACCACCATTTTCAGCAGCAGCCAGCCATGGCTCCAGCGTTGAATATTGGTGTCGCCATAGACCCTTTCGCCGTAGCGGACCGGCAGATCTACGATCTTCATATTGAAGTGCGCCGCGCCGAAAATGAGGTCGAAATCGCCAAATGGGTCGAAATCTCCGAAATAGGCGCGGTTGTCGGCGATCATTTTGTAGTGCGCTTTGCTTAACACCTTTGTTCCGCAAAGAGTATCTTTGATGCTCTGCCCCAACAGCCAGGAAAACGCGAGGCTAAAGAACTTGTTTCCCAGGAAGTTGAAGAAGCGCATGGCTCCGCCTTCCATGGGATACACCAGGCGGACGCCGTTGACGAACTCGCCGCGGCCGGAGCGCCAGGCGTCGTAAAAGTGAGGCAAGTCTTCGGGCGGAACGGTGAGGTCCGCATCCAGGATCATCAGCACGCCGCCCGTTGCTTTGTCGAAGCCCAGCCGCACGGCGTCACCCTTCCCTTTTCCAGTCTGCCGGTAAAGCTGCGCCGGACCGGCCGGGCCGAGCGATCCTCGCTTCGCGATCTCCATTTCGATGGTGGTGTAGGTGTTGTCCTTGGAGCCTCCTTCGACGAAGATCAGCTCCGTGCCGCCGCCCATTTGCGGCACGCGGTCGAAAATATTGGCAATGTTGCCTTCTTCATTGCGTGCCGCCACGATCACGCTGACGATCGGCTCCGGCGCAGGCGAAGGATGCGGCGCGGGCCGTGCGATCAGGAAATTGGTCAGGCCCAAATGCCGGATGGGCCATAGCTTCACCGCGACCTTATTGGCCAGCGGCGCCAGAAGCGGCATGTTCAACGGCAGCAGGACTTCCTGGGAGGCGCGGATGACTTCGAAATCGGAGAGATAAAGGAGGTTTTCCAAATCCTGGCGCGTCAGCCAGTTTTGGAGCGGCTGCTTCTTCGCGAATCCGGTCCACTCCGCGATGCGGCGCGGACCTTCCCACAGGCGGCTGTAGGAATTGATGATGATGCGTGTCTCCGCATGCGCGTAGCGCAGCGCGTTGGTGAACAGCCGCTGCACGTTCCAGACGTCGTTGACTAAATCCGAAGCGATGATGAAGTCGAATTTTTCCTCGCCCAGATCGACGAAGTGCGCGTCGGCCTCGACAAAGCGCAGCTTGGGATACTTGGCATGCGCGCGATGAATCATAGCGGGACAGAAGTCCACTCCGACACCCGCGGCGGGTTCAACGGCGGCAAGAAGATCGCCTTCGCCGGAGCCCAGTTCCAGCACCCGCATCCCTGGAGGAATCAGGTAGCGGTAAAACTCCTGGAGGCGCACCCGGTAGCCCCGGCGCAGAATATCGAAGCGGCTTCCCGCGCGCGCATATTCCTCCCAGTAGGCGATGCGGTCTTCGGTGTAGGAGGATTGCTTGGGGTGAAGGCTCAATTCTCTAGTGTAATGGCACGGAACGTGCTTTCACCACATCCGAGTGACGCGCCACGTTGAATTTCCGTTTGGCATTCCGGCCTTTGAAGCGCATAGGCGCTTCAAGCTGACCGAAAAGACGCCTCTCCTGTTCATGGAAAGCGAAGCCAATCCAGCCCTTTCGTTTCCTCTGCTGCCGGTTTCCCTGATCGATCCGGAGTACCGGCTCGCGTTGTCGGCCGAGGACCGGGAGACCATCCGAGCCGCGGACGAATCGCCTCTGCTCTGTCTGGCGGTGGTCACCGCCGTCGAAGGCTTGCCGCCGACCGCCAACTTATTGGCTCCGGTGGTGGTGAATCTCGACAACGGGCTGGCGGTGCAGGCCGTGCGGTCGGACAGAGTGTACTCCCATCAGCATCTTCTAGTGCCGGAAGAAGGCGCGTCATGCTCGTGATCCGGCGCCGTCCGGGCGAAACGCTGCTCGTGGGCGACGACATTGAAATTGAGGTGCTGGAGATCGCCGGCTCGCAGGTGAAACTCGGCATCCGCGCGCCAAAACGGGTGTTGGTGTTGCGCAAGGAAATCAAAATCACGGGGCAGGAAAACGTGGCGGCAGCCGGGGGAAAATCCGGCGCGGCGCTAAATTCTTTACTCGCCACGCTCAAGAAGCGTGAACCCTCTCCGATAAGTCCGCTGTAAGTACCGGGAAAGGATTCCCGGAGCAGATCGGAATTCAAGGAGAGAATTGTGTCATTTTCAATCAACACCAACATCGCCTCATTGGAGGCGCAGAGCAATTTACAGAACACCAGCGCCTTCCAGCAGAAGACCATTCAACAGGTTACGTCTGGCTTGCGCATCGTAAACTCGGGAGACGACGCGGCGGGCCTGGCGATTGCCAACGGCTATCGTTCCAATGAAGCCGTGCTGACGCAGGGTATCCAGAACGCCACCAACGGCCGGAATCAGCTGCAGGTGGCTGACGGCGGGCTGAGTTCCATCGGCAATC
>Ga0075029_100000163_pt1 | contig 33971 bp, 30 predicted proteins | sample LitLauG_LLR_2013_FD_71391 | JGI IMG/M metagenome (GOLD analysis project Ga0075029, IMG submission 71391) | Freshwater sediment microbial communities from North America - Little Laurel Run_MetaG_LLR_2013 | ecosystem: Environmental > Aquatic > Freshwater > Creek > Sediment | place: USA... | reverse complement strand
GGCTACGACTTCTTCAGTAACAATATCGGCTTCTTTGGGCCCGCCATCGGAGGCAGCGACGTTTATGCAGGAGAAAACAACGGTTCGTCTTTTTCCGTGGATGCGCTCGCGGCCTCCGATGGCAACCCGATTTGGAGTACGCCGATCAACGGTGGGGACGCGGCGGTCTCGGTTTCCGGTGGAGTTGTCTACGCTTCCTCGAGGTGGACCGGCACCAACGCGACTTTGTACGCGTTGAACGGAACGACGGGCGCGACCCTGTGGTCTTATACATACGGCACCGAAGCCTGGTGTGGCAGCGCCGCATTTCCGTCACCGCCCGCAATCGCGAAGAACGTAGTCTATTTCCAGGGAATCGACGGGAATCTCTATGCGTTGAAAGAAAAAAGCGGCAGTTTGTTATGGGCTGACATGCCCAATGCGGTCGGCATGAGCTGTCATCCTTTCGTTTCGTCGCCCTCGATCGCCAATGGAGTGGTGTACATCAATGGCGGCGATGACATGGGCACCGCGTCTAACACGACCGCTTACAACGCGGCCACAGGAGCCTTGCTCTGGGGTAGTCCCTCGCAGCACGGCACGCTTGAAATGCCGCCAGTGGTAGCGAACGGCATTTTGTATTTTGCCAGCCCTGGTGACAGCATTTGCGAGAGCATCTGCGCGTATTCCGTGCCGTAATGAACGGGGTGCCCCACGCCGATCCAGAGCAGTAAGTTGAAACAAGCTTGCAAGGGGATTTTGCCTGAACTGAATGCTCAGGTGCGCGGGCAACCGGTTACTGCTGCTGAATGTTGTTATCCGGCGGAGTCTGTTTCCCTGCCTTTGGATCGGTGGGCGCGGCGGGCGCAGTCATGGCGCTTTCCGGATTGAGCAGGTGATCGTGGCTGGGGCCTAATCCGAGTTTGATCAGGGCTCGGGAGTCTGGAGTGGTCTTCGACTGCCATCCCTGATCGGCCTGATAGCGCTGCATGGCGGCTTGGGTAGCGGCATCCCACGCGCCCGTTGGCTCGCCTTGCATGTAGTGTTCGCGGATGAGGGCCGTCTGAATCTCGCGGGCGCGGGTGGCGTCGATTGCCTGCTGGCCACGCTTCTTTGAAGCTTTCTTGCGGTGGGAGCTTTTTGTGGTGTTGGAGGAGGTCTTCTTGGTGGCCGCGTGGGAGGTGGTGTGATGGGTGGATTTCTGCTTTGCGGAAGTTTGGGCCGACTGCTTGGGCGTCGTGCTGTCGGACTGCGCGGCGGTTGGCCCATGGACAGTCACGCAGAGCAGGGCACACAGGCCCAGCTGTTGCCAACGCCGAATTTGATCGGACCATAGCATGTCTAAAGGCGACCGTTCGACATCAAAATCAGTCGTTGGACGTTAGTCGGTGGTCGTTCGGGATGCGTAGTCCTTTGAAATCCCCGAACGACTAACGACCGCTCAACAAAAACCGGCGAAACCGGCCCACCTTATCGTCCCCGAAACGGAGAAGGAGCGCCAGTGTCGCCGGATTATAGATCGGTTACGGAAGTGTGCCTGCCAGGAAAATCGTTCCATCCTGGGCCCTGGAGCCTCGCGGGCGCACCAGGAAGACAACATCCTGCCCGCTCTTCAGCGACGACTCAATCTTGATGAAGTCATCGGTATTGTTCACGGGCTGCTTGTTCACTTCCAGGATCACGTCACCGCGGTTCAGACCTAGATCCTCGGCAAACGATCCCTGCTTCACTTCCTGCACGACTACTCCCTTGCCCGTGGTGATGCCCAGGCGGTCGGCCAGATCGGAAGTAATGCCGCGAACCGTGATCCCGAACTTGCTCGCCTTGGGGGCTTCCTCGTTCTGGTTCTCGTCTTCTTCGCCCAAGCGCGACGCGAACAGTTTGGAACGATCGGCGATGGTCACGGTCGTGTCTTCCTTCTTGCCGTTGCGCACGAAAACCAGCTTGGCCTTCGAACCCGGCTTGCGGGACGCGATGTCGGCCACCAGATCGTCGCCGCTCTTGACCTCCTTGCCATCGACGGAGGTGATCGTGTCTCCGATCTTCAGGCCTGCCTGGTCGGCGGGGCTGCCTGATACCACGTTCGATACGGTGACGCCCGATCCGTAAATGCGCGCGATGGCCGGATTGGGCTGGGCGGTGAACTCAATGCCGATGGATCCGCGCGAAACGCGGTGGTCCGGCCCGATCAACTGGTTGTAAACCTGTGCCACCGTGTTCGACGGCATGGCAAAGCCAACGCCCGCGTAAGAACTCGTCTCGGTGAGGATGGCCGTGTTGATGCCGATGACCTCGCCCGCCATGTTGACGAGCGGCCCGCCGGAATTGCCGGGGTTGATCGCGGCGTCAGTTTGAATGAACGACTGGAACTGCCGGTTGGGAACAATGTTGCGTCCCTTGGCCGACACGATGCCTGCGGTCACGGTCTCCTGCAGGCCGAAGGGGCTGCCGATGGCGAGCACCCAGTCGCCCACTTCCATGCCGTCGGAGTTGCCGAGTTTGGCGGCGGGCAGCGGACGATCCAGATCAATCTTGATCACTGCGAGGTCCGTTTCCTGGTCCATGCCGACCAGTTTGGCGTCATGGCCGGGAGAAGCCGGGTTTTCGTCCTGCAACTTCACGCGAATGCGGTCCGCCTTCTCGACCACATGACGGTTGGTAACGATGTAGCCTTTGGAATCGACGATCACGCCGGAACCGAGCGAGCGTTGGCGGATGGTGCCCGCATCTGGGCCGCCTTGGCCACCCTGGCCGCCAAAGAACTTGTCAAAGAAATCCTGGAACGGGCTATCGTCTTCGCCATCGCCCTGATCCGGAGCGGGCTCGACGCGCGGATTGCGGCGGCGATGCGGGTTCTTGATGGTTGATTCGGTATTGATATTCACCACGCTCGGCTCCAGCTGTTTGGAGATCTGGGAGAAGGCGTTGGAGAGTTGCTGTGGGGCGGGAATGGTCAGGGGGGTCGCGTCCGACGACTTCTGGCCCTCCTTGCCCTTTACTCCATAAGAAACAATGGTGCCAATGAGAATTCCAACCGCCAGGGTGGCCAGGATCGTAAGCGTGTACGCCCAACGGTTGGCTTTGAGACGTACCCAAAAAGCGCTTTCGCGCGAATCCATTTCTTCCTCCTAAGACGAACGAAGACTGCCTAATTTCTTATTATACCTTCGGCCCAGGCAGGGATCGGTTTCGAAGGGCCAAATCAGTTAGACGCAGAAAGTGGGGTTCGCGTTTCTGATTGGCGTGGAGTCTCTTAAGCGAGATGGTTCGTATCAGGGCATCGCTTTAGCGATGCCGAAAGTCAAGAGCCCAGCGGCGCGAGTGGAAATCGACATCCCAACCTCAGCGCCTGAAGGCGCAGTTCGTTTTGTGGCCTAGCGTCATCGCTAAAGCGATGACCTGATACGAATCTTAGACCCTACGAAAGACGCTACGAATCTCGGTTGTCCGGAACAGAGCGACTTGCATCCGGGGATCGCTACGGGGATTCGCGTCAAGAGATCGCTACAGGGATTCGTATCAGGGCATCGCTCTAGCGATGACGAAAGTCGTACTTTCTGGACGCGCATTCAGGCGCTGCGGGAGCCCGTCGAGCTCAAATCCTGAATGTGCCGATGAATAGGGGTAATCTGCCTCCACCGCTACTAAGAAGCGCTTCACCGGATTCGCATGAATATATTCCCGGACACCCAGGTAGGCCTCACGGTCATTCACCCGGACTTCCGAAAACCCCTTCTGCCAAACGGGAGCGCGGAATCCGAGTTCGCGCCCGGCCCGAAAGGCAAAACCGCCTTTGATCAACTGCATGGCTTTCTCCACGGTCATCCCGGCGCCTACCGTGATGAGCGCATGAAAGTGGTCGGGCATGACCACAAATTCGTGGAGCACATATTTGCGCTGCGCGCGATAGTGGTACAGCACGTCGATAAAAAGGCTAGCGGCGCGTGAGGATTGCAGAAGGCCTCGTTTCTCCCACGTCGAGGAAGTCACGAAAAAGGTGCGATCACTGGCAATGACTCTGGACGGATCGGCATTCCGAATGGGAATCGACATTTCAACCCCAGCGCCTAAAGGCGTCTTATGAGAATGCATTGGCGTCATCGCTGAAGCGATGACCTGATACGAATCTCACACTGTCAGCGGTTTATGCAGTGACGCTTGAACATGCCGGAAGTGATGATTTCCTGAGGAGGTCGGCTAATGGACAGCCGTCTCTACAGTTTCAGCGTCATCAGCGCCAGGAACAGTCCTGTATAGCCGGCGATGACCAGCAAGACCAACAAGGCTCCGAAACTGAGGACATTGAAGATTCCCCAGGGCTTTTGCACGGCGCCGAGCGCCAGCTTCCACAGCCCGAAACAGCTCGCCAAGGCGCAGAGGGGCAATACGACGATCCCAATCGCGCGACCGTGCGCCACCTGGGGGAAGACGATCAGGAACATGATCCCGGGAAGGAAAACCAAGGCCGGGACGATGGCCAGCGGCGCGCCAATCAGAAATGCGCGTTCCCGCTCTTTCAAAGTCATTGAATCATTAAATCATCGGGTCATTGAATCATTGAGTCGAATCAAAGTGCCATCGGTAAACAAAGCCGAACCGTCGGTCGTCACGTTTCCGGCGGCGCCTGAGGCAATCGTAAATCGCTTTCAGAAACCAGCTTGTCGGAACCATCTGCGAACTCGACGGTATAAAGAACCGTCCCAACGGGGTACTTGAAAAGGATCGCTTGCTCCGCGCTCTCTACCGGCGTGATGCCAACAACTGCACACCACTTCTCGGCGACAGTTCCAGCGTCGTTCTTAGTTCTCAATACCACTTCATCACCGTAGTCAAACTTCATATTCGTCTGTTCGCCCAATGATTCAATGTCTCAATGACTCAATGATTCATTGTTGTACACGGTTTTGCCGCCGACCACGGTGCGCAGCACGTTCGTCTTCAGGATTTTCGGCGGCGGGGCGGCAGTGATGTCCTGATCGAGCACGACGAAGTCGGCGAGCATGCCCGGCGCCAGCTTGCCTTTTTGCTTTTCGGCGAATTCGGCGAAAGCCGCGCCCGTGGTGTAGGCGGCGATTGCCTGCTCCACCGTCAGCACCTGCGCGGGAACGAAGCTTTTCTTCAGTTTGCCCTCGGGAAAGTAACCTTTGTTTCCGTCTTCGCTCCGACGGGTCAGCGCTGAGTAGATGCCACGAAACGGGGTTATCGGTTCGACGGGATAATCCGTTCCGAGAGCCAGCACGACGCCGTGACGCAAGAACTCGGCCCAGGCGTAAGAATGCTCGGCGCGATCCGGACCCAGCCGCGACTCGGCCCAGTTCATATCGGTGAGCAGTTGGTTCGGTTGCATCGACGCGATTACCTTGAGTTCTTTGAAGCGCAGAATCTGCTGCGGCGTGGTGACCTGCGCGTGCTCGATGCGAAACCGGTAATCGTCGCTATTGTTAGCGCTCCCGGCGGCCGCTTTCCCTTTAGCTTCTTTGGCCGCCTTTTCCGCTTCGGCGAAGGCGTCGAGCGCCAACTGCACGCCTTTGTCGCCGATGGCGTGGAAACCGATCTGATAACCCGCCAGCACCCGCTCTTTGGTCATCGCATTCAGCTTGGCGGCTTCATACTGCGGGAGGCCGCTGTTGCCTGGATCGTCGCTGTAGGGCGCGAGCAACGCCGCGGTCTTCGAGCCGAGCGAACCATCCATGAAACCTTTCAACATGCCGGTGTGGAGCATGTTGTCGGAGGCGGGGTGCGAAGCGCGCTTGCGATTCAGCGTTTCGAGCGAGTCGTCGAAGGGCAGCCATTCCGAAATCCTGGCGGTCAGCTTTCCCTCGCGTTCGAGTTCTTCGTAAATCTGAAAATCCTCCCACTGGGAGTAATCCTGCGCGGAGGTGACGCCGTGACTGGCAAGGTCGGCGAGCGCCAGCTCGATTCCCTGCCGCCGCTTCTGGTGGGTTGGTGGCGGCATAACCGCGTGCACCGCGTCTTTCGCTTTTTCCCGAAGAATGCCGTTGGGCGTGCCAGATTCGTCCCGATCGATCTTTCCCCCCTCGGGATCGCGAGTGGCGACGGTGATACCAGCCCTTTGCAAGGCGTTGGTGCTGGCCACGCCAATGTGTCCGTCCACACGGTCGAGATAAATCGGATGACCTCCGGCCACCTCGTCCAGATCCCATCGCGTAGGCAACACTTTGACGGGCCACAGGGTTTCGTCCCAGCCGCCGCCCACGATCCACTCTCCGGGCGCAGCGGTTTCGACCTTGGCGAGGATGCGTTCGCGGAACTCCTCCAGCGTTTTTACCCCGACCAGGCTTACGTTCACCTTCTGAAGGCCGGCACTGGCCATGTGCATGTGGGCGTCATTGAAGCCGGGCATCACGAAATGACCGCCGAGGTCCACGATTTTCGTGTCCGGCCCCTTCAACTTCATGATCTCGTCGCGCGCGCCCACCGCGAGGATGCGGTCGCCAACGACGGCCAGCGCCTCGGCGCGCTTGTTCCCACCCAAGGACGCCGCGGCGTCAACCACTCCGGTGTAGATGTTGCCGTGGGTAAAAATCGCGTCCGGCTTCGGCTTCGGAGCGTTCTGCGCAGGCCTGTCAGTCTGCGCCGTAGCGGCCGCGGCCAGCGCCAACCACAGGATCGGAGCGATTCGCTTTGGCTTCATCATTCGCCGGCTCCCGACAATGTCAGCATTGTAAGCAGGATGCGCCTTAGTCCGAGTTCCCGTCCATTGCAGTCGAACCATTCTTGCAACGTGTGCGCGCCGCCGCCGGAGCCGCCGCCGCCAACGGCGATGGCCTCGCGGCCGAGCGACAGCGGAATATTGGCGTCGGTAGAGGCCCGCTGCACCTGCGCCGTGTTGCCCAGGTGCGCATCGACGGCGCGAATCACCTTCATCAGCCGCGCGTCCGGCGCCAGTTCACCCGCCGGACGATTGCCGATCTCAACCACCTCGCTCTGCACCAGTTGCGGCTTGCGGGTCCCGTGCTGAGCGGCGGCGCGATTTTCCGCTGCGACCGCTTGCTCCAACGCGCCGCGCAGGGCCCGCTCCAGCCGGTCGATTTCTTTGGTCGAGGTGGAGCGCAGATCGACTCTCATGCTGGCGGATTCCGGAATGGAGTTCACGGAGGTCCCGCCGCGAATCACGCCGACGTTGAAGGTTGTTTTCGGTGTCACCGGCACCGGGGTCTGGCTGAGGATTTCAATCGCGCGGGAAAGCGCGATGATCGGGTTGGGCGCGCCGAAATCGCTCCAGGAGTGGCCGCCGGGGCCGCGCACGATGACTTCGAAGCGGCGGCTGCCCAGAGCTTCCGCGACTACGGTGTCCGCACCGGCGCCATCGACAACGACGCTGTAAGCAATCGCGTCGCGCCAGCGCGGCGTGGCGAAAACGTGGCGCATGCCGCGCAGGTCGCCCTCGCCTTCTTCCCCAACGTTGCCGATGAAGACGAACGGCAGCGCATGTGAAATTCGCGCGCTCCCGAGCACGTTGACCACCGCCAGCATGGCGGCAATGCCCGCGCCGTTGTCGGAAACTCCCGGACCATATAAGCGGCTGCCCTGCTGGCGGATGTTCAACGGCGTTGCCGCGGGAAACACGGTGTCAATATGCGCGCTGAGGGCGACGAAGCGGCTGCCATAGCCGGGACGGACGCCAAACACGTTGCCCACCTCATCCGCGTGCACGTCGATGAGCCCGAGTTCGCGAAAGCGGTCAGCCAGCCAGGCGCCGCGGGCCGCCTCTCCGAAGGGAGGCGCGGCCACCCGTGTCGCCTCCATCTGCCAGAGCGCAAACTGCGATTCCTGCGAGCGAAACCGGTCGAAGGCGACACGCACTTCCGGCGAGCCGGCCAGACGCGCCACTTCCTCCTGAATAGGGGGATAGGATTCGGAAGCTGCTTGCGGAATCGGCGCCATCCTTTGCGCCTATCTTATAACGAAGATGGGTTGACTCAGGCGCCGTAACTGTTTGCGCCCGGTTTTGGTAGACTGGCCAAGCTTCTCGATTGTCCTTATTTCTCAGCCGCTCTTCGGAGGTATCGTCGTGAAGAACATTGTCAAGGTTGCCGTCATAGTTGTCGTCGTCTTGATCGTTGCCGCCATCGCCATTCCATTCCTGGTGAACGTCAACAGTTTCCGTCCGGAGATTGAGTCGAACCTAAGTTCTGCCCTGGGGCGCCCGGTGAAGGTGGGCAACCTGGGCCTCAGCATTCTTTCGGGCAGCGTGGAAGCCGATCAGATGGCCATCGCCGACGATCCCAAATTCAGCAGTGCGCCGTTCATCCAGGCAAAATCGCTCAAGGTGGGCGTCGAATTGATGCCGCTGATTTTCAGCAAGCAACTTAACGTCACTAGGATCGTTATCGACCATCCGGAAATCAACCTGCTGCGCGACCGCAACGGAATCTGGAACTTCTCGTCTCTCGGAAATTCATCGGCGCAACCCGCCAAGGCGGCTGGAAAGACGTCGGGCGCTCCGGCGAACGTGAACGTGGATAAGCTCGACCTGACCGATGGAACCATCACGCTTGGATCCACAACCGGCAAACGCAAACCGATCACGTACGACAAGGTCAACGTCGAAGTGCGCAATTTTTCTTTTACCGGCGCATTTCCCGTGGTTGCCTCCGCCGGACTTCCGGGGGGCGGCAGCTTGAAAATCGATGGCAGCGCCGGCCCGATCAACTCGACGGACGCTTCGCTGACTCCGGTGCAGGCCAAGGTGACGCTCAACAAACTCGATCTGGCCCAGTCGGCGCTCGTCGATCCGGAGTTGGGCATCGCCGGCTCGGCCGATTTCGACGGCACGCTGACGTCCGACGGCCACATGGCGAAGGCCAGCGGGACCTTGAAGGCCACGTCGTTAAAGTTGGTGCCCAAAGGCTCTCCTGCTGGAGTACCCGTGCAGTTGGTCTTTGCCGTCGACCATGATCTGAAGAGCGAGTCTGGAAAGCTGCTGCGGGGCGATGTCGGAATCGGCAAGGCGCTGGCCAAGCTGACTGGTACTTACGACATGCACGGCGAAAACACTTCCATTCACACGAAGCTGGACGGGCAAACGATGCCGGTGGACGACCTTGAAGCCATGCTGCCCGCGCTGGGCGTTGTTCTTCCGACAGGCTCCAAGCTCAAGGGGGGAACGCTTTCGATCGAGCTTGACTCGGCGGGGCCGCTGAACAAACTGGTTTCGACCGGCTGGGTGAAGATGAGCAATACCGCGCTGGCCGGGTTCAATCTCGGCTCCAAGCTCTCGACCATCTCCGCCCTTACGGGTAAGCAGACGGGTAATGACACCACCATCGAGAACCTGAGTTCCGACGTGCGGTACGCGCCGGAAGGCACGCGCCTCGACAAGATCAACCTGGTGATCCCGTCGCTTGGGACGGTCACGGGCGCGGGCACAGTAAGCCCCAATAATGCACTTGATTTCAAAATGGTCGCGAACTTGGCCGGGGTGGGGGCCGGTCTCACGAAAGTCGCAGGCGTGGGGTCGGGCGGCATCCCGATTGCAATTGGGGGCACAACTTCCAACCCAACCTTCCTGCCGGATATGAAGGGGATAGTGAACAGTCAACTCAAGGGCCTGATCCCTGGCGGCAAGAACAATCCTCTGGGCGGATTGGGCGGACTGTTCGGGAAGAAGAAGCCGAACTAGCGGGAGATTCTCGTGTGGTGACGGGGCTTCGCCCCGTCCAAGCGGGACGGAGCCCCGCCACCACACGTAAACTCAGCAAACGCCATGGATGGCGGTCTCGGCGGCATGAGATTCCAGCGTCTGCATGCCGTTCATAATCGTGGCGATTACGTTCTCGTCTCCGACTGCGGTGTTGATCATCAGATGATAGAGGCAGCGCTTCGGCCACTCGACATTGAAGTAGTGTTTGATGTACGCCATCCGCTCCTTGTCCACGTTCTCCACCAGATCTTCCGCTTCATCGCGGCTCTTGCCCATGGCCAGCAGGCGGCGGATCTTTTCGTCATGTGGGGCATACGTAAAGACGCGGAATGTGTCCTCACGGTCGCGCAGGAAATACGGAGCGCCACGGCCGACAATGACGGCATTGCCTTCCGCGGCAATCGTGCGCATGATCTCTTCCACCAGGGACATCATTCGATCCGTATCAAAGGCGTGAGAGGCGGTCAGAGGCATGCCGCGCTCGTAACTGCCTCGCCAGAATGCCTTTGCCAAACGGTAGAGACGGCTGTCGACGCGCTCATCGCATAAGGCCACCGCCGATTCCTCCACCTGCGCGCGCTTGGCGATCTCGCAGGTCAGTTGCTGGTCCCAAAGTTTCCAACCCAGGCGGCGGGCGAGTTCGCAGGCAATGCCTCCGCCGCCGCTGCCAAATTCGCGTTCTACAGTGACAATGCGAAACATGCCAACCTCCCCCTCTCAATTATACGGCGGAACGACGGGCTGCTCGGCCACTCCTAGTGGACCACGATCTCCCCACCCGGCTTCGCCTTCTTGATCAGAAACACAAACGGGATCAAACAAAAAATCGCCACCCCGAGCACCCAGAAATTATCGACATAGGCCAGCATGGTGGACTGTTGGACCACTTGCGCCTGGATCATCGCATAAGCGTGCTGCTGCGCGGAGCCCGCTCCGGCGCCGGGCCCGGCGCCGCCACCCGCGAAAGTATTCGTCATCCCGTGCAGCGCCGACTGAAACTGCGGATTGGCTGCGCTCAGGTTCTCCACTAGCCGTACCTGGTGGAACTGGGCGCGGCGAGCCAGGCCGGTGGTGACAAAAGAAATCCCGACGCTGCCGCCAATATTTCTGGCGAGGTTCATCAAGCCGGACGCGGCATTGTTCTTGTCGCGAGGCAAAGACGAATACGCGGCGGTGTTAATAGGCACGAACAGGAAAGCGAGTCCCATCGCCTGGTAAACGCGCGCCATCGTCACGGTATGGAAATCGACGTCCAGGTCGAATCTGGTCATATGGAAGAGCGACAACGAGAGCACGATCAAACCGAACATCATCAGATATCGCGGACTGTAACGGGAAAGCAGAAATCCCACCAGCGGCATGATCACCATGATGGTGAAACCGCCAGGCATCAGCGCTAACCCCGATCTGGCGGCAGTGTAACCGAGCAGGGTTTGCATGAATTGCGGCAACAGCAGCGTGCTGCCGAGCAGGGCAAATCCGAGCATGAACATCAGAAAATTCGCGGCGGCGAACGTTGGCTTGCTAAACAGGTGCAGGTCGATGATGGGGTCCTTGTGGTTCCACTCCCAGAACACGACAAAGATCAGAGACGCGGCCGAGATCACGGTCAGCCATAGGATGAAGGGCGACTCGAACCAGTCGTCGCGCTGTCCTTTGTCGAGGATGATCTGCAGCGTACCCAGGCCGAGCGCGACGAAACCTAGTCCGGTGTAGTCGATCCTGGTCTCGCTCAGCTTGCGGCGCTTGAAGTATGGGGGATCCTGGATGAGCCGCGAGGTCAGCATCAGGGAGAGAATGCCGACGGGGATATTGATGAAGAAGATCCAGCGCCAGGTAAAATTGTCGGTGATCCAACCGCCGAGCGTGGGACCGATGGCCGGCGCCATGACCACTGCAATCCCGTAAACAGCGAATGCCATGCCGCGCTTGGCGGGAGGGAAAGTATCGGCGAGGATGGCCTGTTCGCTTGGCTGCAAGCCGCCGCCGCCCGCGCCCTGAAGAATGCGGAAGACGATCAGCATGGGGAGATTGAGGGCAAATCCGCACAGGGCCGAACTGATCGTAAACAGCGCGACGCAGCCCATGTAAAAGCGCTTGCGGCCGACGATCGAAGATAGCCAGCCACTGAGCGGCAGCACGATAGCGTTCGAAACCAGATACGACGTAAGCACCCAAGTGCTCTCGTCCTGACCCGCGGAAAGACTGCCGGCAATGTGGGGCAGGGCCACGTTGGCGATGCTGGTATCGAGCACCTCCATGAACGTGGCCAGCGTCACCGTGATGGCAATGATCCAGGGATTGACCGCCGGACGCCATTCGGCAGCTTCATTCATCGTGATGGCAGCGGCACCCATCTATTGATTAATCCAGACCTTCGGCACGACCGACATTCCAGGGCGGAGTTCATGCTCCTTGATTTCGCCCTTTTCGAACACGATCTTCACCGGGATGCGCTGCACCACTTTGACGTAGTTGCCGGTGGCGTTTTCTGGCGGCAGCAGGCTGAAGCGGGCGCCGCTGGCGCCGGCGACGGAATCGACATGCGCCTTGTAGGTCTTGCCGTTGGCATCGACCGCAATCTCCGCCGCTAAGCCAGCCTTCATCTTCTTAAGCTGCGTCTCCTTGAAATTCGCCGTGACCCACAAGTTCTCCTCATCGAGCGGGATGACCTTCATCATCTCCTGGCCGGGCTGCACGTTTTGACCGACTTCGACGGTGCGGTTGCTGACCGCTCCGCTGACCGGCGCAATCACTTTGGTGTACAAGAGGTTCAGTTCGGCCTGATCTAACTCGGCTTTCTTGCGATCGACATTGGCCCATGCGGAAAGGGCGCGTGCGCGGATGACGCGCATCGTCTGAGGCGCGGTATTGGCGTTGCGCAGATCGGCGCCGGCCTGGGCCAGTTTGTCCTCTGCCTGCTTGATCTGCGCCGCGAAAGCGTCGGCGCTGGCGCGCGCGGCTTGCAACGTCGCTGCGGCGGCCTGTGCGCTGGCGACAGCCTGATCGTACTGCTGCTGCGAAATCTCCTGCTTGTCGATCAGTTGTTTGTAGCGGACAAGATCGTTCTGCGCCTTGGTGTTGTTGGCGTCCGCTTCCACGATCTGCGATTTGGCCGCTTCAAACTGCTGACGAGCGGCGGCGATTCCAGATTGCGCACTGGATACACCAGCCTGTGCGCCACTCACCTGGCTTGAGGTGTTGACGTCCGTTATTGGGACGTTAATGCCGGCGGCGTCAGCCTGCGCCTTGGCGTCGGCATATTCCGCACGCGCCTGCGCGACCGCGACTTCGTAATCGGCGGGGTCAATTTCCACCAGCGCCGTTCCCTGTTCCACGTATTGGTTGTCTTGCACGTTGAGCTTGAGCACGTGGCCGCTGACGCGGGCGCTGACCGAGTTCACGTGGCCGTCAATCTGCGCGTCGTCGGTGGATTCGTAGCTGGTGAAGTAGCGCCACAAAAAGAAACTGGCGGCCACGAGCGCGACGCCGCCGAGGATGAGTCCCAACCTGGTGCGGGGATTCCCCAGGAACGCCGCGCGCCGCTGATAGCGGGCTTCGCTGTCGAGCGGGGGCGGGGTCTGTGGAGATTGGGCCTGCGGCGCGCGCGCTTCCGGCTGCGGTTTGGGTTCGGCAACAACGCTGCTGGTTGGGTCCATAGTCTACTTCCCTTTCAAGTATTCGCGAACGCCCTCTTCGGCGCGCCCCAGGGCGCGGGCAAAGGAAACTTTGGCCAGGTTGTGCAAGTAGAGGCTGGAGATCAAACTCTCGTGCGCCGACGCCAGCGCTTCCTGCGCCTGCACTACTTCGAGATTGTCGGTGACCCCGGCGGAGAAACGGTCCTGAGATTGGGTGAGCGCCTGTTCGGCAAGATTCACCGAACTCTGGGCGACTTCCACCTGATCGGCGGATGACTTCAGGTCGAGCAGGGCGTTGCGAATATCCTGATCGATCCGGGCGCGTACGTCCGCCATCTGCGCCTGCGCCTGCCGGAGGCTGGCTTCGGCCTTCAGAACATCGCCATGCACCTTGCCGCCCTGGAAGATGGGAATGTTCAAGGTGCCGAAGAAATGGTAGGTAGGCAGCACATCTCCAGGGGAGATGCCGATTTCGCCATAATCCACCGCCAGATCGAGGGTGGGGAAATAGCCGGCGGTGGCCGCGTTGCGCTCCAGTTGCGCCGCGACCAGGCTGTCCCGCGCCGCTTTGTAATCGGAACGGAAAGAATACGCGCGCTGCAATGTGGTTTCCAGATCGGGGATGGGAAAAGGCTCATAAGGAGATTTGTCGGCCAGTTCGAATTCTTGCCCGGACGCCAGTCCAACCACCCGCGCCAGTGAAATTTTCTGTTTGGCGAAATCGTTTGCGGCCGCGATCAGTTGCTGCTGGCGGGTCTGGTATTCGACTTGGGCCCGGAGCGTATCGATGGCCGGAGCGACGCCCGCCTGCTGCTGCGCAACCGCCTTGTTGTACAGCGCCTTCGCCGTCTCGACTTGTGCCTGCGCGGTTTCCACGCGCGCCGCCCCGGCAATTGCCTGCAGGTAGGCGTTGCCGGTCGCCAGCACGACCAGATCGCGCGCGTCCTGCAAATTGAACCGGGCCACGCTTTCACCGACCACGGAAGAGCGGTATTTCTGGATGGACTTCCAATCGAAGATCCGCTGCGTGGCCGAAGCGCGTACATCGAAATACGAGAACGGCCCGACGGCGCGCGGGAACGCTGAGTTACGAAGGCCGAGCGCCTCCAGGCTCTGTTTCTGCACAGCCTCCTGCACATCGCCGCTGACGTTCGGCAGCAGGTCGCTGAGCTTCTGCCATTTCTCTCCCCGGGCTTCGATGGTGTTGTACTCCGATAAAAGGCCGGCCAGGTTCTGGCGCAGCGCCCGCTCGATGGCGTCGCTAAAGGTCAGTTGCAGGACCCCGGGACTGGGCTTGGCCTCCGGCACACTGCCGAACACCGGATTTTGGGCCGAGGTTTCAACCTGTGAGGCAACGCCAGCCGAGTTCGTGGTCGCGCCCGAAGTTGAAGTTTGGGCGCAAAGCGCCGCTCGCAAAATGAGGCCGGTCACAATCAACCAAACGATCCGCAAAAGGAAGGTACGAATTTGCCGGATGGGGCGGTCTGCGGAGGCCATGGAGCCTGGGCTCTCTCCTGACGAGACGAAAATCATAAGCTTTTTGGACTCTTTTTGGAGGAGGTGCGATGCAAATTGTTGAATCGCCTCACGATGGAGCACGGATTAATACCTTCCCACAGTGGCACCCCTCATCCGTGACATGACGTTGGTCACTTGCGTAACCCACCCCTAAAGTTCAATCTAAACGGAGTCAAGTACGTCCCTGTGGCGGAAAACTGCGCGGGGGGACTTCTGCGTATGAACGAAGACACGAAAGTGCCGCCCAAAGGATCGGACTGGACGCGCCTGCTCACCGATCCCGACTTGGTCATGCACCTGGGGCGGCTGCTTCAGACCTACCGCGACGTTCCTTCCGAACAACGCGAGGCGGCGCTGCTGGAGGCGATGTTGGAAATTAAAAACGCTGCTGCCAAAGCGCGCGAAACAAGCAAGAAAACGCCCGTCGCCGCACCGCCGACGCCACCCGCAGAGCTGCACGCTCCCGAGCCTGTCGAGGCCACGCCTCCGTTTGAACCGGACCTGTTCACCCCACAATCGGACTCGGAGCGGCGGCGTTATCACCGCCTAAAATGCTATGTGGCGGTGGAAATTCGTATTGAAGGCGAAGAGAAGCCGGTCTGGGGCAATCTGGCCAATGTGAGCCGCGGAGGTTGCCTGGTCGAGACCGCGAGTTCCGTGCCCGCTGGCAAGGCGCTGGAGATCGGGCTGTGGGTGGCAAATGGAAAGATTTGGGTGAAGGGGGTCATCATCAGCGGAGTGGCGACCCGCAGCGCTCCCTCGTTTGGCGTCCGGGTGAAATTCTCGCAGGAGGAACTATCGGAAAAGGAGCACCTGCGGGAATTTCTGAAGTTCGTCGAGAGCACCGCGCGCAAGTCGCACAGCGGCCAGGCTTATGTGGCACAATTAAAGCGCTAGGCTGATTCTCGAACCTGGCCTTCCCAGCAACTTTTCCTGCGATCCGGGTTCATTCCTAGTGAGACCAACCCAGTGAGGCCAAATCAGATGGAAATGCCTTGGCGCCGTCGTCCTTTGCTGGTGGCAGCGGCCTTGCTTGTGGCGGGCGGACTTACCACTCAGTTTGCGCTGGGCCGGAAGAAAGACAAGCCGGCCGCCGAGACGCAAATGGACGCGCAGAAGCGCACCGTCCATGCTTTGAACCGGCTCACGTTTGGTCCGCGGCCGGGCGACGTAGAGCGCGTCGCGCAGATGGGCGTTGACAAATGGATCGAACTCGAACTCCATCCCGAAAAAATTGACGACTCGGCGCTCGATGCCAGGCTGGCTCCGTTCCGTACGCTGCGCATGGGGACGAAAGAGATTGTGGAGAATTTTCCGCCCGAACAGGTGATCAAACAGATCGCTGACGGAAAGGCCGCGCTGCCGCGCGATCCCACGCAACGCGCAGTTTACGAAGCACAACTCCAGCGTTACGAAGACAAGCAGGAACGCAAGGAAGACGCCACCAAGGGCAACGCACAGAATACAAGCAGCGCATCCGCCGCTTCCGACAGTGCGGGCAAAGACGAAGGCGGCGCGGCCGGCGATCCCGCGCAGATGCGGCGCCGCCAGGAACGCCGCGCTGCGAACCTCAAAACGCAGGAACTGCTCGACCTGCCTGCCGACGAACGCATGAGAGAGATCCTGCAAATGTCGCCCGAAGACCGGGGGGCTCTAGCTGCCACCAACAAAGGCCCCAGGGCCGACTTGTTGACGGAGGGAATGAGCGCGCAGCAGAAAGAAACGGTGATGGCGCTCAATAATCCCGGGCAGGTGGTGGTCAGCGAGTTGATGCAGGCCAAGCTGCTGCGCGCGATCTATAGCGAACGGCAACTCGACGAGGTGATGACCGACTTCTGGTTCAACCACTTCAATGTGTTCATCAACAAAGGCGCCGACCGCTTCCTGCTGACCAGCTATGAACGAGACGCGATCCGGCCGCATGTGCTGGGAAAATTCGAAGACCTGCTGGTGGCGACGGCGAAGAGCCCGGCAATGCTCTTCTACCTCGACAACTGGTTGAGCGTTGGGCCGGATTCTGAAATCGCGCTCGGCATCGCACAACATCAGCGCAACCGGCGCGGCTATGGCCCCGGGCCGGGGAATCGCCCGAACAATGGCCCGGGAAATCGTCCGCGGGGCAAGGGCAGGCTGGCCAGCGGTCTGAACGAAAACTACGGACGCGAGCTGATGGAGTTGCACACGCTCAGCGTTAATGGCGGATACTCGCAGAAAGATGTCACCGAAGTGGCGAAGGTTTTCACTGGGTGGACGCTCGACCAGCCGAGGAAAGGCGGCGACTTCCGCTTCGAGCCGCGGATGCATGAGCCCGGAGACAAGATTGTCCTCGGTCACCGCATCAAGGAAAACGGCGAAAAGGAAGGACTCGAAGTGCTGCGCCTGCTGGCGCACGATCCGAAGACGGCGCACTTCATTTCGCAGAAGCTGGCGATGCGCTTTGTTTCCGATGATCCTCCGGCGGCGCTGGTCGACCGCATGACCCAGGCTTTTCTAAGAAAGGATGGTGACATTCGCGAGGTCTTGCGAACCATGTTCAAGTCGCCCGAGTTCTGGTCGCCGGAAGCCTACCGCGCGAAAGTGAAAACGCCGCTCGAGTTCGTGGTCTCCGCCGCGCGCGCCAGCGGCGCCGAGGTGGAGGACGCCCGCGCCCTCGTCGGCACGCTCAACAACATGGGTATGATGCCGTATGGCATGATGCCGCCGACCGGTTACTCGATGAAAGCCGGCACGTGGGTGAACTCCTCGGCCCTGTTGTCGCGCATGAATTTCGCGTTGGGACTGGCGGCCGGGAAGATACGGGGAGTCAAGGTGGATTCTACGAGTCTAGTAGCGGGAACTGCCGCGGCCGGACTGGACGCTGCTGGCGCAGGCAAGGAAGCGCCCGCCGACGCGCAGTTGGTGCTGGCGACTCTGGAAAATTCGTTGCTATCTGGCGACATTTCCAAACAAACGCACGATACCATCAGCAAGCAACTGGAAGACCCGAAGATCAGCCAGCGGCGACTGGATGATCCCAAGCGTCCGCCGAATGTGGCGGCGATTACGGGGTTGATTCTGGGGTCGCCGGAGTTTCAGAGAAGATAGCTGCGAGCTACGAGCCGCGAGCTTCGAGCACGCGGTTCGCTCGCAGCCCGTAGCTCGCAGCTCGAAGCCGAGGTTCTACATGTCCATCACTCGACGTATTTTTCTTCGCAATGGCGCGCTAGCGGTAGTCGGCACGACCGCGCTGCCGAGCTTTCTGACGCGCGCGGCTTTTGGCGCTGCAGATCCGGGCATTCGTAATAAGCGGCTGGTCGTGATCTTCCAGCGCGGCGCGGCGGACGGACTCAACATCGTTGTGCCCCATGGCGAGCCGAGCTACTACGCCATGCGACCGACTATCAACATTCCCAGAAAATCCGTGGTCGACCTCGACGGCTTTTTCGGACTCCATCCGGCGATGGCGTCGTTTGAGCCGCTCTGGAAACAGAAGCATCTCGCGATCGTGCATGCCGCCGGATCGCCCGATCCGACGCGTTCGCATTTTGATGCGCAGGACTTCATGGAGTCCGGCACGCCGGGCGTGAAGATTACCGACGATGGCTGGCTGAATCGCGCGTTGCAAGAACTTCCTGTCGCATCTGCGGGCAGTTCTGCGAACGACAAATCGGCCTTCCGCGCGATTGCGCTGGGGCCGTCGCTGCCGCGTATTCTCTCCGGCAAAGAGCCGGCGGTCGCGGTCAATAACCTCAACGACTTTTCCGTCGGCGGAAAGAATCCGAACGCCACGCCGATGTCGAACACCTTCGAAGCCATGTACGACCGTTCGGTGGACACGGTGTTGCACGGCACCGGACAGGAAACCTTCGACGCGGTGAAGTCGCTGAAGGCCGCCGATCCCGCGCACTACACGCCGGCGGCCAATGCGAACTATCCGCGCGGACGCTTCGGCGACAGCCTGAAACAGCTGGCGCAACTGATCAAAGCAAACCTGGGCGTGAAGGTGGCGTTCGCCGACATTGGCGGCTGGGACCACCACGTCAACGAAGGCAGCACTCAGGGACAAATCGCGAACGTGCTCGGCGAATTCTCGCAAGCGATTGCCGCCTTCTGGACCGACCTCGGCGACCTTGGTGAAGACACAGTCGTAGTAACCATGTCCGAATTCGGCCGGACAGCACGCGAAAACGGCAACCGCGGCACCGACCACGGCCACGCCAACGTGATGTTCGTCCTCGGCGGGCCGGTGAGAGGCGGCAAAGTCTATGGCCGCTGGCCGGGGCTGGACCAGTCGCAGTTATACGAAGGGCGCGACTTGGCCGTGACTACGGACTTCAGGCTGGTGCTTAGCGAAGTCGTGTCGCGGTATCTGGGGAATAAGGACTTGAAGACGGTGTTTCCGGGATTCGAAGGGCAACCGGGGCAGTTCGTGAAATTCCTGGGATAGAAGGACTCGCGTAGGGACAGCCACCTCGGCTGTCCAGCTGGGTGAAAGCCCGGCAGTCGGAGCGAAATCGCGGTCGTCAGCTTAAGTCTGCGAAATTGGCATTCGTTTCCGCAATGCCCCGACAAAAGCGGCATCAGCATTAACCGAAACCATTTCCAACGGAGACACTCCCCGCGCCCAAGCAAGATAGAACGTCGTCAGCAACAACAGAATCGTAATGGCAAAATTGGGCCATGCATTGAGCGCCCATTGTCCGCGCCAGCTCAGTTCGCAAGCGCGAGAGAACGGCATCAAATAGGGAATAGGCCATTGATAGCCTTCCGGCCCCCGGCTTCCCAGCAAGTCTTCGAATAGGTGAGCGTGAAAGCTTAGGAAAGCCAATCCCGCGGTCTTCCAGCGTTGAGTCGCTAGCGGAAAAGACGCAGCCGCCACCACAACCGCAAACGGCAGGCTATGCAACGAGTGATGGTAAGTTGAAAACCACGCGAGTGGATGCTGTGAGTTGCGCGTCAGATATTCCGCGACGATCCCAAGGCCGTCAATATCGGGAACGACACAGGCAAGAGTAACCAGAGCACGTTCTCTGCGGCTCAACGACACCGAGTTGGCGAAAACCCATCCCGTAAAAAAGTGTGTAACCGGGCTCATCGACTCACACTTCTACCAGCACATCCCCGCCCTCGATCTTCACCGGATACACCGCAATCTTCGCCCCTGGCGGACCCGCCTCGCCCGTCTTCGGGTCCCACTCCCAGCCATGCCACGGGCAAACGACTTTCCCTCCTGAGATGACGCCCTGGCCGAGCGGGCCTCCGCGATGCAGACAGATGTTATCCATGGCGCTGATTTCTCCGTTCACGTTGGCGACGCAGATGGTCTTGCCACCGCAGGGGAATTCTTTGGCTTCGTTGGCGGCGGGGAGGTCGGATTCAGCGGCGATCTTGATGAACATAACCCTCGGATTTAGCACAGCGGCAAACTGCAGTCCCTCGCTCCTTTTGGATGGCAAGATGACAAGGAGTATACAGTGGAGCTGACTGACGACCGGCCACCGAGAACTGACAACTGATCGCTGACGGCCCGGGCCCTTCGCTTCGCGCGGGGTGACAAGGCTCAGAGGACCGGTTTAGAGTGACGAGATGGCTGCCACTCCGCCCGTGGTGTTGACCATCGCCGGGTTTGACCCCTCATCGGGCGCCGGCATCACCGCCGACATTAAGACCATCGCCGCCCATGAGTGCTATGGCGTTGCCTGCATAACCGCCTTGACCGTCCAATCGACGCGGGGGGTGCGGCGGGCCGAGGGTGTGGATCCCCGGATCGTCGCCGAGACCTTGCGGGAACTGGCTGCCGACGTGGCCATCGAAGCGGTCCACATTGGGATGCTGGGCAATGCGCAGGTGGCCGAGGTGGTTGCGGATTTTCTGGCCGAAACGCGTCTGGCCCATGTGGTGCTGGACCCTATTCTGAAGTCGAGTTCCGGGGCGGATTTATTGGACGACGCCGGCACCCGGTTCTTGCTCGAGAGGCTGCTTCCCCTGGCCGAGGTGGTTACGCCGAACCTTGCTGAAGCTGGCGTGTTGACGGGGATGGCGGTGACGAATCTCGACCAGATGCGCCAGGCGGCTGCCGGTCTGCATGCTTTAAGGGCGTCGAATGTGGTGGTTACCGGAGGCGACCTGGATAAAGGCGAGAAGGCGATCGACCTGCTGAGCTTTGCTACCGGCCGGGGCATCGAAGAGGAGGTTTTTAAGGCAGACCGCCGGCGCTCGAATTCCACGCACGGAACCGGGTGTGCGTTCTCCACCGCGCTGGCCTGCCATCTGGCGCATGGGCGGGGACTGCCCGAGGCGGTTCTTCTCTCCAAGGCGTATGTCTGGGCGGCGATTGCGAAGGCTCATCCGCTGGGGCACGGCGCGGGGCCGCTGCATCACCTGTTCCGCATGACCGAGCAGCGCAGGGCAAGCACCGTCGTCTCCGTTGCGGAGGCTGCCCATTCGAGAAACTAATCTCCTGTAGAGACGCGGCTCGCCGTCTCCCGCCGTAGCGCTTGACGGCGCGGACAAGAACGGGGCAAGCCTGCCTCTCCACGGGAATGTGTTTGAGGGGAGTTATTTCTTCAGCAGACACCCGGCAACAAAGGCGGCAACCGAGCCGAGCAGCCACTCGATGCGCCATAGTTGGATGGCCTGCCAGTCCAGTGCGGTCCGTGGGCTGAAGACGACGCTGACGGCCAGCGCTCCCACGAGGCAGAATACGCCTAGCAGTAAGGCCACGACCGCCGGGGTGGTAAGGCCGAGCCGCTCAGCCAGCGAGGCGAGTTCCGCCCGGCCGGGGATTTCGAGCGTGCGCGCAGCCTGCAGGTCGGGACGCTTGGCACCGCAGGCATGGCAGTAGAGGGAGCTGACGATAAACTCGGTTCCGCAATGGCGACAGGCGGTGCTTCTTTCCAGGCTGCTGGCAGCCTTGGGTGCGGCCGCGGGTGGCCGCCAAAAGTCGTGCTGCGCCTGATCGGCTGCTTCTGCCATAAATAGCCCTTCCCCGAACTCTTCGGATCGCAAGCGAATCACCAAAGCAAGTTATTGCAAAGACACACGCTTACGCGCTGGCCTGGGGGAGGGCGGCCACTGCGGGCGGCAAGAATTACGCTGTCCACGCCCGATTTTCACATTGTGCACGATTGGCCATGGCTGCGGACGTACCTGGCTTGGTTCCGGCCAGACGTCAGCTCTGCGCTTGGAGTTCCCAGTTCCCGGTTCCCAGTTCTCAGTCCAAAGCAAATTGGGCTCTCCACTGTGAACTTGAGAACCGGGAACTGAGAACTGTTAAACTGAGCACACGTGCTCCTCTCCCTGTTCCGCCATCGCCTTGCCCGGACTGCCATTCTGTTGCTGGCCGTTGCTAAGGCCTGCCTGGCCGCGGACCCGGCGGCCTCGACCGCCCCTCATGCCGCGGATCTCCGTCCCTCCGATCCACTGAACCAGGCCGCTTTCGACCACTACTACAACCTCGACTACGATGCGGCAATTCAGGATTTCGAGAAGATACTGGCGCGCCATCCGGACGATCCGTTTGCCGTGAATCACCTGCTCTCGGCAATTCAGGTGCGGGAGTTGTATCGCATGGGCGCGATGAACACGGGAGAATACTCGAACGACAGTTTTATCGGACAAGCGCATCGTCCCGCCGATCCCGCGCAGAAGGAGCGCATCAAGCAACTGGTGCGGCAAGCTGAGGAGCTGGAGAATGCCGAACTGGCGCGCAATGCGAACAATGCAGATATGCTCTATGCCCGCGGCGTCACCCGCGGACAGTTCGCGCTTTATACCGCGCTCATCGAGCGCGCCTGGTTTTCCGCTCTGCGCAATGCCGTGGGCGCGCGCCGCGATCACGAACGCGTGCTCGAGTTGGATCCCAGCTATACCGACGCCAAGCTGGTGGTGGGAGCCCACAACTATGTGATGGGAAACCTGTCGTTGGCGGTGAAGATGGCCGTCGCGCTGGTAGGACTGAGCGGCGACAAAGACAAGGGACTGCGGTATCTGAACGACGCCTACCGCGCTAATGGGGAAACCAGCGTGGATGCCGGAATTGTGCTCATGGTTTTTCTGCGCCGCGAGCACCGCTATGGCGAGGCTTTGGAGATCACCCGCGCGATCGCTCCGCGGTTTCCGCGCAACTATCTGCTGCCCTTGGAGGAAGCCAACCTGCTGCGGGTGTCGGGCAAGAACGGCGAAGCTGAGGAGCAATACCGGCGGGTCTGGCAGAACGGGCGCGGGGGCAAATACGGCAATCTGCACTACGAAATCGCGGCGCTGGGACTGGGCGATCTGCTGCGCAGCGAGAAGAAATATCAGGATGCCGCCACGGCGTATGAGTTGGTGAGCGAGGTCACGGGCCCCGATCCAGAGTTGCTGCAGAAAGCGAATCTGGGGGCCGGCGAGATGTATGACCAGCTCCAGAAGCGCGACCTCGCGGTGAAGAAATATGAGGCGGTGGTGGCGGTGAATTCAGGCAATGCGGAAGCCGAGAAGGCGCGCAAGAGAATCAAAGACGCTTACCGGGAGTAAGGAAGTCATTGAATCATTGAGGCATTCCATTTGAGACATTCAGGTCAGAGACTCAGGTGCGCGAGTCCTGTGGGAACATTTCACCAGCAATCGTCGTATCCTTAACCAGGAGGCACCATGTACTGCAACGCTTGCGGCAAAACCATCTCTGAGGACGGGCGCTTTTGCTCGCACTGCGGCAACGTGGTGGGGATTCCGCCGACACCGAAGAAGCTGATGCGCTCCCGCTCCGACCGAAAGATCGGAGGCGTATGTGCCGGGCTCGCCCAGTACCTCGATCTTGACGTCTCGCTCGTCCGCATACTCTGGTTTTTCATCGCGCTCGCGTGCGGAATCTTCCCGGGCGTCATCGCCTACATTCTGGGATGGATCATCATGCCGCAGGAGCCGTTGCTATTGCCCGTGGCAACGTCGCAACAGCCGGTCACCAGCTAGATATAGAGACGGGGCTTGCCCCGTCTCACGCTGCCAGTCGGAGAACTGGCGCTGCGAGCGAGGACGCGGCGAGCCTCGTCTTTACGGGAAAATCTAACCTCGCTGTGTTCTAATCTCCTCCCATGTATCCTCGCATGGAACGCCTCCGCAGCGACGACGCCGACATTGTCTATGAAATTCGCGGGAACGGCCCGCCGGTAGTTCTTCTTCATCCTTTTCCCTGTCATCGCGAGTTCTGGTATCCCGTGGCAGCCGCGCTCGAATCGCGCTACCGGCTGATCCTTCCCGATCTGCGCGGGCATGGCGATTCCGAAATCGGCGAAGGCCCCGCTCTCATGGCGAAGCATGCGAGCGATATTGCCCGCGTCCTCGATGCCGCTGGCATTGGCAAAGCTGCGTTCATCGGATGTTCTATCGGCGGATACATCCTGTTCGAATTCTGGCGCCGCTTTCGCGAGCGGGTGACCTCGCTCGCGCTTTGTGACACACGCCCTCAGGCCGATACCGCGGAGGGCCGGACAAATCGGTTGAAGGCCGCGGACGCCGTCCTCGAGCATGGGACCGAACCATTCATCGAGACCATGATTCCGAAGCTGATGGGACGCACGACGGTGAGCACGCGTCCTGATCTAGTCGAAGGAGCGCGCGCCATGATGCGCAAAATGTCGGCCGAGGATATCAGCCAGGTGCAGCGCGGTATGGCGGAGCGTCCCGACTCGGTTGGGGACCTGGAGACGATCAACGTCCCCACGCTGATCGCCATCGGAGAAGAAGATGTGCTCTCAACCGTCGCCGACGGCGAACTAATGCGGCAGAATATCGCGGGCAGCCGGCTGACGGTGATCCCGAAAGCGGGGCACTACGCGCCGTGGGAGCAACGGAAGGCTGTCGGAGAAACCCTGCGTCAGTTTCTGGAGAATTTGGCGAGGAATTAGCACAGAAGCTGCACGAGACATTCATGTAAAATGATCGCTCACTCTTGGGATGTGAACAAGAATAGGAAAACTCGGACTGCGTTAACCGCCCTACCACTCGTCATCGTGGTAGTAATCGGCGTCATGCGGGTGCACCGTGAATTTCCAGCGGAGTGGTCGTCTGTTATCCCACAACAGGCGAACTCTGAATCCAAACAAATCGACTTGCAGAGAGCGCTCAAGAACGCCTCTGACGAGGAGGGGCCCAAATCTGGCATTCAGCTTCCACTTGCGCGATTCGTTCAAACGGGTGGGTCAGTCACTACCGTCTACTTAGTACAGGGGCAGTTTTACGCAGAAGCCATCGAGCCGCATAACGTTTGGCGACAACTTGGACGCAACGTCCTTCTCGTTTCATCCGTCGATCAGGACCGCTCAGACATAGGTCCTTCGAGCGGTCCCATAGCTCACGGGTGTTCCGTTTCTCTGTCGGACATTCAGCTGCAGTTGGGTCAAGCCAGCATTATCCCATGCAGTGGGTCCTATGAATCGGGAGGACACGTCAAGTGGGTTGGGGTGGTTACTCCTGTTATTTGGGCTGCAGAATCTAGCGAGGTCCATCCCTGTTGGCGGCGGTATGGAATCACCAGCGATGCGGGATATCAGGCATGCATTAGCAATGCCGTGACGGACAGCTTGCAAGATCTTTTTACTCAAATGCGCAATAACCGGTTCCGAGATGTCGATGCCGTTGTTATTCCCGCAATCGGGACTGGAGTTGGTGGACTCAGCAAAGCGAGCTTCTACCAAACACTGTTGGCAAGCATCCTCGTGGATGAGCTAAAGAGGGGTCATCGGCTTCCGCAAACGATCGTGCTTCAAGTACCTCGAGGGGACACTCCAAACACGTGGCCCGAGACAGAATCGGCGATATCGACAGCGCTCGCGAAATCTGTTGCCGTATGGGCTTTCCAAACTGAACATAAGAACAGCGATTCCGAATGGCTGTCCCTGATAGGGGTTGCAATCGGTGGGTCGCTCGTTCTAACCTTGGATTTACTTGACATTTCCGTTCCGCTACTCGCTGACAGCGTCGAAGTTTTTACGAAAGGGAATGGCCCCCTTATTCTACTCATGTGGACCTCAACCGCTGTCGGCCTCGTATCGATGTTCAAGTCGCTAATTTCTCTGTTCCCTGCAGAGTTGAATCTTTTCGTACAAATTGGAGCCGGCTTCCTAGCGGCCTTGTTCTGCGGCTCATTGTTGAGAGCAAACCGCACAGTAGAAGATACTCTCAAGCAATCACGAAAAACTTCTACCATCGAAGAGGGAGGAGGAGAGGTTTGAGAACCCTACTCATTCAAGCACTTCTTAGTGTCAGCTTTTGCTGCGCTGGAATAACTCGCAGCCCGGCGCAGATACAGGATCCGGTCACCTTCAAGGTTAAGGATTATGGTTGCGATCTCACCACTCCTGGCCGGCCTCTGGGTCATTTAAGCCCAGACAACCCGCTGACTGCTTCATTTGCAAGGGGACGAGAGTATCTCATCGAATGTACGAGTCTCGACATAGGTGTAAAGCTCTATGCAAGGCACTTTCTGTACTCACCGGCGGGTTTTAATGGCGCGCTGCCATCCGAGTTCGATGTGGTACCAGTTGCAGTCTTGCCGAATCTCGTCAAAGCGGCGGCCGCAAATCGCATTGTAGTGACGGCAGTCACTAATGCCCAGAATCTCGAATGTAAAGAGGAAAAGGCAGATCCCAAAGAACCGTGGCGGGATACCAGTACACAGGTTGTCCCGCCGAACCGGATTACGGTTCCAAATGGAACAGTGCCTACTGTTTTGGCAGACCGCCCGATGCACTGCGGGGACACAAATCTGATCCTCATCGACTATGGTGGGAGGAAAGCTTGGTTCCGTAATCGAGATTTCATTTTCACGTTCAAAGGCAAGCCAATCGGAGTCTTCCCCCCGAGCCGAGACTATCCTTGTTGCTGGATCGAATAGCACTCAACGCGAAGGCTCTATTTACGCCCTAGGCGCGGGATCGGCACCGCTAAACGCCCTGTGGGAAGCCGGCGGTCATCTCAGTTAAGTTAGCCCTTGTGGAAAGCAGCCCGCCTTTCAATCACCAAGCACTTCGATCTCCGCCGAGTCGAGTCGATCGAGCGGCCGGCTGCTGATGCGAGCCAGCCACAGACTCAGCAGCGCAACTCCTCCCAGCAGGACGACGCAGCCCGGCCACCCTTCCCAATGCCAGAACACGCCGGTCAGCGTGGCGCCCACGCTTCCTGCCAGGTAGTAGAACGCCACGTAGAGTCCGGCGGCCGAGGAGCGGGCGCGTCCGGCGATTGCGCCAGTCTGCACCGTGGCTGCAGCCTGCGCCACGAAAACTCCCGAAGAAAAGATGGCCAGCCCGACAATGACGATGGGCAGCGATTGCACTAGGGTCAGAAGCAGTCCCGCAATCATCATGCTGCAGTAGAGGACCGTGGTGGCGCGAAAGCCGAAGCGATCGAGGAAGCGGCCTGACTGGGGTGTGATAACAACGCCGAGCAGATACACCAGGAAGATGCTGCCCAGCTGCGCCGAGTTCAGATGGTAAGGCGCGGCGGCGAGGAAAAAGTTTGCGTACGTGAAGCATCCCACCAGCGTAAAGAGCGCGGTCCCGCCCATGCCGAAGTTGGCCAAGAGGCGCGGATTGCGCAGATGTTCCTTAGCCTGCTCCACAACCTGCTGCAGGTGCTCGGCCCGCACAAAATTTTTCGCCAGCGGCAGCCAGGCGCGGACCACAACCGCGCCTATCAAATCGAGGGCGGCGACTACCAGGAAGGCAGAACGCCAATTCCAGTGCGCCGCGATGACGCCGGAGATAAAGCGCCCAAGAAATCCGCCGATCACCGTCCCCGTCACATACGAGGACATGGCGCGGCCCACGCCGCGTCCGGCCCATTCCTCATTGACGTAGGCGAGCATGACGGCGATCACGCCCGGCACAAAAATGCCCTGGGCAAAGCGCCAGAAGATGAGCGCGGGCAGGCTGGTGGAAGTTGCCGCCAGAGCGGTAGGGACGGCCAGCAGGAACAGCGACGGCACGATCACTTTCTTGCGCCCGCGGCGCTCGGCAATCATCCCAATGATGGGCGCGGTGAGCGCGGTGGCAAAGATCGTCGCGCTTACAGTGAAGCTGACTTCCAATTCGGAGGCATGGAAAGTCTCTCGCAAGAGCGGCAGTAAGGGCTGGGTGCTGTAGACGTTGAGAAACGTGCACATGCCGGCCAGCATGGTGGCGACCGTCGTCTTGTCGAGTTTTTCCAAGAGAAACTGAAGCCTGACTGCTGATATTTTGATGATATGCGAAGATCTGCGGGTGCTGCGATCTTGCGGCATCTGCGGATCACAGCTTTGAGCACGGTCTCTCTGCTAGAATCTCCGCGTCATGATGGAAGCTACTCTCGTTCCCGAAAAAACCGTGGTCAATGCCAAGGGAGACGGACCTGCGCTCGACGTAAGTCGCTCCGAGGGCCGGATCTTTCTGCTGACGCTCGCCATCACCAACATCATCGAGCAGGAATCGCTCGACGTCAGTATTTATGGATCGGCAGACGGCACGGCCTGGGATGCCAAGCCAGTCACGGCTTTTCCGCAGAAGTTCTATCGCGAGGAAGTGCCGCTGCTGCTCAATCTGACGGCGCGGCCGGAGATCAAGTTCGTACGCGCGCATTGGGAAGTGGCGCGCTGGGGACGTGGGACAGAAACACCCATGTTCGAATTCAACGTGACGCTGCGGGAAGTCCCGCAGGAAATCCTGGCTGAAGCCGCCGGGCGCGTGCGGGTGCAGTAGGGTCCTTCTATCGTTTGGTCATCCTGAGCGACGCGAAGGACCTGCTGTTCGCCGCGAGAAGCAGGTCCTTCGCGTCGCTCAGGATGACCAACTCATAGATTGTCGTTTCTATTCCGCTCAGCTCGCCTCAGAAATCTCCGCTATATTAAATTCATGCCCGAGGGTTCGAGTGCCATAGTCCGTCCTGCGCGGACGGTGCGCGGCGTTGTTCGGATTCCCGGAGACAAATCCATCTCGCACCGCTACGCCATGCTGGCGGCGATTGCCGAGGGCACGAGCCGGTTCCAGAATTTTTCCGCGGCGCGCGATTGCGCCAGCACGCTCGACTGCATGGCCAAGCTGGGCTGCGAGTCGAGACGATCGGACGGTGGTGCGATCGAAGTGCAAGGCGTGGGGCCGCGGCTGAATGCTCCGACGCAAATGTTGAACTGCGGAAATTCCGGCTCAACCATGCGCATGTTGAGCGGAATCCTTGCCGGACAAGCATTTACCAGCGAGCTTTGCGGGGATGAATCGCTTTCGCGTCGGCCCATGGCGCGCATAATGACGCCGCTCACGCAAATGGGCGCGCGAATTGAAGCTGCGGGAGGCGGGCGTCCTCCTCTGAAGATTCACGGCGGACCACTCAAAGCCATCCACTACAAACCGGAAGTGGCGAGCGCGCAGGTGAAATCGTGTGTGCTGTTTGCGGGACTGTTTGCCGACGGGGAGACGGTGGTGGAGGAGCCCATCCGCACCCGCGATCATGGCGAAATCGCGCTGCGGGCCTTTGGGGCGGAAGTTGAACGAAAAGGGAACGCGTCGCGCATCGTCGGCGGACAGCGGCTGCGCGCGATTGAAGCGCATGTGCCCGGCGATCTTTCGAGCGCCGCGTTCTTTCTTTGCGCTGCAGCGCTGTTCCCAGGTTCGCAAATCACGTTGCCGGGAATTCTGATGAATCCGACGCGGGCGCGGCTGCTCGACATTCTGATCCAGATGGGCCTGAAGGTTTCGGTCACGCATCTGGAAGAACATCAGGGCGAGCTGATTGGCACGATTGAGGCGCGCGGAGCGGCGTGGAAGGGATCCGTACTCGCCGGCGCCGACACGGCCGCGCTGATTGACGAGATCCCGGTGCTGGCGGCGGTTGCGCCGTACACCGAAGGCGGCCTGGAAGTTCGCGATGCCAAAGAACTGCGCGTGAAGGAGTCAGACCGCATCGCCGCCGTCGCCACCAATCTGCGCAAGATGGGAGCCGAGGTCGAAGAGCGTCCCGATGGGATGAAGATTGCCGGTGGGCAGCATCTGCACGGCGCAGAACTGGATTCGTTCGGCGATCACCGCATTGCCATGGCCTTCGCCGTGGCTGCGCTGCGGGCGGAAGGCGAGACGATGATTCACGGGGCCGATGCGGCGGGAGTGTCGTATCCGGCGTTCTTTGACGCGTTACGCAGCGCGACCGGCGAGTAGTGTGGGCCAGCCAGTTTGCCGCGCAAATCTCCATTGTGCAGTCACTGCCATCAGTGATATCATTGGTTGCATGGCCGCCATCACTATTCGACAGCTCGATGAGAACATCAAAAGCCGCTTACGGATCCGAGCTGCCCATCACGGGCGTTCGATGGAGGAAGAAGCCCGGGAGATTTTGCGGGCGGCTCTGGGCGCTGCGCCTTCTTTGCAGGGAAACCTGGCGGAGAGGATTCGGCAACGGTTTGCCCCGTTTGGCGGAGTGGAACTGAAATTGCCGCCACGGGATCCGATCCGTAAACCTCCCGATTTTAGCCAAGATCGATCCGGCAAATGATCATCCTGGATACGAACGTCCTCTCGGAATTGATGAGGCCCAAGCCGTCCGCGAGTGTGCTCGCCTGGATCGCAAAGCAGTCAGAGGCGGAAATCTTTACGACCTCGATAACTGAAGCCGAGATTTTCTATGGGATCGAAGTGTTGCCCAAGGGCAAGCGCCGCGAGCATCTGATAATGGCGGCCGAAGTAGTGTTTACTGAAGACTTCTCGGGCCGAGTTTATGGTTTCGACAGCGCAGCGGCGCGGGCTTTTTCCAAGATCGCGTCAAGTCGGCGCACCAGCGGCAGGCCCATCAGCCATCCGGACGCGCAAATCGCGGCCATTGCGAAAACGAGGCGCGCCAAAGTAGCAACTCGTGACGTCAAGGGTTTCGAGCAATGTGGGGTCGATGTTGTTGACCCGTGGAACGAATAGCGAGTACAACGGATAGCGAAATTGATGATGCTCGACAAATCTCAATCTCCCGAAGATCGCCTGCAGCACGAATTCAACCGCTGGGCTGACGACGGCGAGGGCGCGAAGATGGAGCGCCATCACCTCGACATCACCGAAAAAACCATGCGCCGCATGGACCTGCGTCCGGGCGAACGCATTCTCGATCTCGGCTGCGGATCGGGATGGGCGACACGCCTGCTCGCGCGCGTGGTGGGCGAAGGGCCACAAGGTTTCGGTCAGGTTGTCGGAGTCGACATTTCCGACGAGATGGTGCGGCAGGCGCGGGCTGCATCCAGAGACTTCGACAACGTAATGTTCGTCGTCGGATCAGCCGCGAAGATTCCCTGGGAAGAAAACTTCTTTGACAAGGTGCTATCGGTGGAATCGTTTTATTACTACCCCGATCAGGAGCGCGCGCTGGCCGAGCTGTTTCGGGTGATGGCGCCGCATGGACGCCTGTTCATATTAATTAACCTCTATAAGGACAATCCGTATTCGCTGCAGTGGGTGCCGAAGCTGAAAGTGCCGGTGCATGTTCGTTCGGCGGCGGAGTATGTTGAACTCCTGAAGAAGCATGCTTTCGAAGACGTCGATTACACGCAGATTCCCGACGACACTCCCACGCCGGAAAATTATCAGACGACTTCGTTCCACAGTCTCGACGACCTGAAGGCCTTCAAGCGCGTCGGCGCGTTGCTGCTGATGGCTTCGAAGCCCGATGTGCGCAATCCGGCGCCTGGGTACACGATCTACTGACCTTTGAGTTGTGAGTAAGGCGCAACCACTAGCACCAAGGAAGGCTGCGGGAAAAAGATGTACGCGGCAGTGGTCCGCAGCGGCTAACACCGAAAAACCATTTTGCGGAACTCACGGCGCGGCTGAACAGTTTGCTGAAAAACTCAGTTTTCGGCGCGCAGCCCCTAAAGGGGCATCTGAATTCAAAGTTTACGGTATCGCTAAAGCGATACCCTGATACGAATCCGAGTTTTTCGGCAAACTGTGAAGCCGCGCCCCTTCAAAGCAAAGTTCAAAGCAAGTCAAGAACGTTTCGGCGGGCCGCTAGATCTCATCATCGTCGTTCTTATCATCGTCGCCGTTGCGCCCGCGCTCGCGCTCCAGGTTCTGCGCCGGGCTCAGCGGACGATTGTCACTGGCATGGCGAATCTCAATCGTTCCGTTCACATTGGAGAGTTTCACCAGCGTCCCGCCGCCGCCCAACTGGCCGTGCAAGGTCTGACCGACAAACTGGTGGCGAGTCACCGGCAAGCCAAACTCATCGGAGATGTGTCCCGAGACCGTGCTGGCTTTGACTTCCGCCTTCACATCCGAGGGAAGGGTCACTCGCAGCCTGCCGTTTACCGACGACAGTTTCAGCTCCGACGAAGGCAACTGATCGACGCTGGCATCGAGCTCTCCATTCACCGTGTTCAGGTGGGCCGCGCCCTGTAGATTGCGCGCCTGAATCCGTCCATTCACACAAGACGCGTGGATTTCTCCTGCCACATCCTGCACGTCGAGCCGCCCATTGACCAGTTTGATCTGGTCGAGTCGCGCCTGCCGCGGCACGGTGATGGTGTATTCCACGCTGGCGGGATTGTTATGGTCGTCGTCGTTAAAGGTGTGGTCGTGACCGGGATACTCCGTGCGAATGGAAATCTCGCTTTGTTCGGCGTTGATCTCGATCCTCGCTTCGTCGAGGCGCTCCTTCGTCCAGGCGCTCTTCACCGCGTCCACCTTGACTTCATCGCGGTCCCAGCCACTGATGTGGACCGGGCCGTTGAGATTGTCGACTTGAACGCGGCCCTGCGCGGAAAACGGGTAGACCTTGTGAAACTCCTCGGTGAGTTTGCCTTGCCGGTCCGAGGCCAGGGCGGCGCTCGAGATCAGGAAAACCGCCAATATTGCCGCTGCCACCACCGCGGCATGTGAGCTTGCCAGTTTCCTACTCAATATTCCCTGTTTCTGGACGTGTTCCTGCGTCATAAACGCCTCCGTGTGCGGGTTAGACGCGACAGCAGGGGTTTGGTTAGTGGGGTCGATTGACACTAGCCCAGCAGCTGCCTCGACTGCGGCCCATTGTCAGGTGTGACCTGGATCACGCCCCGATACCGGACTGCGGGAGTATCCTTGTAAAGATCGGGTAGCGAGCATCGAGTAAGAAAGAACGGACAAACAACGAGGCCCCATGAGCTGGCTGCAGAACAAGTTCGAAAAGAATTTCATGATCTCGACGGTGGACTACGTCTTCAACTGGGCGCGCAAGTCGGCGCTCTGGCCGATGACGTTTGGGCTGGCGTGCTGCGCCATCGAGATGATCGCGTCATCCACCGCGCGCTTCGATATCGCGCGCTTCGGGTCGGAAGTATTTCGGCCCAGCCCAAGGCAGTCGGATCTGATGATCGTTTCCGGCACGGTCACGTTGAAGATGGCGCCGGTGGTGAAGCGAATTTACGACCAGATGCCGGAGCCGAAGTGGGTGATCTCGATGGGCGCATGCTCGTCGGTTGGCGGCCCGTTCAATACCTATGCCGTGTTGCAGGGCGTGGACCGCATCGTGCCCGTGGATGTGTATGTGATCGGATGCCCCCCGCGTCCGGAGAATTTGTTCTACGCGCTACTCAAGCTGCAGGACAAGATCGACACGATGACGCTCGCCAAGCGTCCCACCGAAGTGCGCCTCGAAGAGCACATGATGGAGAACTTCAAGCGCCAGGTGATGGTGGCGCAGACGATGCAGCCTAAGTAACCGCGATTGCCGGGTTTTGAGCGAAGCTCCAGCCCGCTGCGGTCTTTCCCCCGTTCGGTATCTTGCTGAGTGTCCGGGCAAACCTCCTTGACGCCCTCCCCTCGAGAGGATAATTGCTACCGCGCGAGCTCCACCGACCCGTGCATCCGTGAAGTGACGGCACCGCGCAGGACTCGTCGCCCGGCCGAGAATGGGAGAGACGAGCGGCCAAAATGGTTCCCAGGCGGACCCAATGTCAAGATCGAAAGAGTCTTGCACAGCGTTTGGGCACTAATCCGAAGAGGTAATTGACGCGCTCCCAGAGAAAATAAGACAATCATCCCCATTCAAGTTCGACCGACCCGTATCCCCATCCACTCCCCTAGACAAACGGGCAGGCGAATTGCAGGTTCAACCGCTCTTGAGCGCGCCTCACCCCAAGGTTTGAGAACTCAGTACCCGGTCCTGAGTTTTCAGAAGAACCCAGGAAGCCATCAGTTCTCCGCTGAGAACTGAGAACCCGGAACTTCATA
>Ga0075029_100000161_pt1 | contig 34093 bp, 26 predicted proteins | sample LitLauG_LLR_2013_FD_71391 | JGI IMG/M metagenome (GOLD analysis project Ga0075029, IMG submission 71391) | Freshwater sediment microbial communities from North America - Little Laurel Run_MetaG_LLR_2013 | ecosystem: Environmental > Aquatic > Freshwater > Creek > Sediment | place: USA... | reverse complement strand
GACGCGATTCTTGGCCGAGATCATGCACCGACGCCCGATCCTGACGCCGTCTTCCAACACGATGACTGGTTCGGGGCTGGTCGGAACAAAGGGAATGTTCAGCCACACATCCTGATCAACACCAACACCCTTCCCAATTTTCACGTACGGCGCTACCAGGCGCCGCAAATCTAAGGTGTAGTGCGCCCAGAAATCTTTCCCGACAGATGCAAAAGGATACGTCCACACCAGCCACAGGCTGTAGAGCTTGGAGACGATACGCGGTATCCACGAAAGAGGATCTGGTGAAACCCGTTTGCTCATTGCGTCCTTATGTCGGTCCCCACACGGGGAAGTTTCGTCGGAAGGCCTAGACCGAGACGGCCGACTTGGCCTGATTGAGATACTCATGAACTCCAGCCCGCCAGGGCTTGAAGACATTCAGTCCCTCCGCCTTCAAACCGCGGTTTTCGAGGACAGAGTACTTCGGGCGCGGCACTTTGGCGGGGAACTCGTTCGGTCCAGCCACCAGCAGGTTTACTTTTGTGCCGGTAGCCGCAAAAATTTCCCGCGCAAATTCATGCCAGGAGCAGCTTCCTTCCGCCGTCGCATGGTAGAGCCCATACGCATCGGAACGGCTGAGCGCAACCAGTTGCCGCGCCAGTTCCGCGGTCGAGGTTGGCGTTACGAATTCGCTGTCGACCACTTTTACTTCGCCGCGCTCTCTGGCCAACTTGAGCATCAGCTCGATAAAGTTCAATCCACCCTTGGCTCGGCAGGGATTGCGTCCATAAATCGCCGAGGTGCGCACGACAAAGTGCTTGTCGGTCGTAGAACGGACAAAGTATTCGCCCGCCAGCTTCGTGTTGCCGTATACGTTTAACGGCCGGGGCGCGTCCGACTCCTCGTATGGACTCGATTTCGCGCCGTCGAAAACATAGTCTGTGCTTACGTGCACGAGGACTGCATCGAGGTCGCGGGCTACCGTGGCCAGGTTACGCGAGCCCAGCGCATTGACCGCGAACGCCTTCTGCGGCTCCCGCTCGCAGTTTTCCACGTGGTGCATGGCCGCCGTATTCACAATCACGCTGGGATGGATCTCCCGCAGACGGGTCGCAACGGAATCGATCTCCGATAATTCGATGTCGGCGTGCGTGAGCGCGCAAACTTCATCCGCGTTTTTCGTGAAAGCCTCAACCGTATCCTTGCCCAACTGCCCGTTGGCGCCAATGACTGCGATCTTCATGGTCGGTGCGTGTCTTCCTTGCGTCTGTGGTTTATTCGCTTAGGTTGTGCGTGGTTCGCTATCGCTCAAGCACGCGATCCAGGGGAGGATCTGCAAGTTGGGGCTCTTCGCCATTTTCTACGAGTCGCACGGGATCGACGCGAAGATTCCATTCCATCGATACTTTGTAGAGCTGCAAGCGCAGTGCCCGCTGCTCATCCGGGCGGAAAAGTTGCAGAAGTCCCAAACCGAGGCGGCGGACCAGCAGCCATGCGATGGAAACCCGGCGGCAGCGAATCGCCCCCTTGCGCCCGTCGCACTTATAAAAGTAGCGGTACTTGGTGACCTGCTTGTCCAGCTCGAACCCAAGCGGGAAGCGCTTCTTGGTCGAGGTTCCTTTCAGATGGATGATGGAGATATCCGGCGTGTAGAGCACAGTCTTTCCCGCTGCCCAGACGCGGCGGCAAAGATCGGTGTCCTCGAAGTAATAGAAGAACTGTTCGTCGAAGCCGCCCATTTGCTTGAGCAAGTCGCCCTTTATCAGGATGAAGCAGCCCGCCAGCCAGCCCACGGTGCGCTCGTCGTTTCCTTTCCAGCCCACGTACTTGCCGGGATTAAAGAAGTCGGATAGCACCGCCAGCGGGCCCAGGTGCAGCGCCGCCATCCATTCGGCGTGCATGGTCGGTAGTGGCCGTGCATGCTCCTGATAAGAGCCATCGAGGTTCACGACACGGCAGCCAAGCGCTCCCGCCTCTGGATGCCGGTCGGCGAACTCGACCATTTTGTCGAGCGCGCCTTCGTGAATAATCGTATCCGGGTTCAGGATCAGAACGTATTCACCCTGACTCGCCTGAATGGCGACGTTGTTCCCCTTGGCAAACCGGAGATTCCTTCCGTTCTCAATGATGTGGACCTGTGGATAATTTTCCCGGATAAACTCGACGGACCCGTCCGTTGAGCCGTTATCGGAGACGATCACTTCGAATTCGGTCGAGCGTGTGCCCGCATAGATCGATTGCAGGCAGTCGCCGATGACCTTCAGGTCGTTCCAGCACAAGATGACGACGGATAGCTTCATGGTGTTGTTCCTGGGGAAAGGTGGATGTCCTTAGTGTAGACCTCCCAACTCAGACGAAATTGGGGATCTGCATCGTCTCCGGTTCGGTCTCAAGAGCGGCCGGCGCAATCTCATCCGGTGCGGCTTTTTGTGCTTCCGCCCGCCGCGCCTTGCGAATCGAATGCGCGACCACGGGGATCATCGCCAGCAAGGCGTACCACGCCACAATCGTCTGGTCGAAATAACCGATGCCGAAAAATGCGACCACGTTGGCAAACAGCGACGCGCCCAGCGCCCAAACGAACCATTCCTGCTTTTTGTCGGGGGCGATGCGGCGCGACTTTCCGACATACTTGAAGGCGAAGACAATCATCGCAACAAACGCCAGCAGTGGAAGCAGTCCCGACACGTCTGCGATGCCCACGTACTGATTCGAGAGGTCCCACAAATCCCAGCCCCAGTCGGCGTAGTTCTTGGTTCCGATCAGCCACCAGTCGCTGAAGTGCAGAATGCACTGGTTGATCAGCTGGTAGCGATGGTAGGACGATGAGCTGCCGGTGACGTCAATGCGCGTAATCAGATGCCACACCGGCGCCTTCATCACCAGTTGCAGGTTTACCAGCGCGAGTAGCATCGCCCAGCGGAGGGGACGCATGTACGTGCGCAAGGGCCACAAGCAGAGCGCAGCGACTCCTGCGGCGAATCCCACCAGTGAGGTGCTGGAGTTCGCGGCCCAGGCGATGATCGCAGCCGACCCGATTCCCATCACAGCGACCAGCCGATATTTTCTGTCTCTCCGCCACAAGCCGGCGAACAGAGGGAACGAAATCGCGCCGAAGGTCCCGGCCAGAATGGGATGGCCGAAGCAACCGGTGGCCCGAAATCGAGCCCCGCGCTCCAGGGCCGAGCCGTACATGGAGGCGTGTGCGCCGCCCAGATACGCATAGTAAGGATTTTTCCCGGTGGCCTGTTCGTAAGTCATGATCGCCGCGACGATCAGAGCGATGTAGGCGAACGTGCGGATGGTCAGCATTACGTCGGCGTCGTCGTGGATCAAGTGCCGAAGAATAAAATATGCCCCGAACGCGGAATAAATGTTCCCCAGCTGGTAAACCACCACCGCTTGTTCTGTACCGTACAGCAAGACACCATTCACGGCGATAAACATCGTGAGTACAATCATGGCCGGGTCAATGCGGTTCCACCCAGCGCCGAGCAACCTTGCCCCCGCGAACTTCGCCCGCAGCATCCGAATACCACCAAACAGAATCAGCACCCGCAGCATGGGGAAGTGCAGCGAACCGATCAGCAGAATCTGATCGACGGGAATCAGCATGGCTCCCGCCAGAAATGCGGCCAGCGCCTTTCTCCGCCCTCCGAAGCAGATCAGCAGGCCGGCGATCAATACGACCACCAGGACGATCGGATTCACGATCGTCTGGCCGACTCCGCCGCCAAATCTTAGGTGTTTAGGTTCCATGGACTACGTGGCTTTCAAAAACCCGGCTGCGGGCGCCGAAGGCTTAGCGAGACGGCCGAAGCATCCGGTTGTGAGATCTCCATCCGGAGGGGATGGCACGATCGAGCTTGAAATTCGTAAGGTGGAAAACTGCTACGCTCGGCCACAGCAGAGAGTAGCAGTCGAATAGAGTTGCTTCACCGCGATGAGGCGATCCGCCGACTATTGGACTGTGGCGGAAAGATTCGTCGGGGGATTCAGCTTGCTTGTCGAACTCCCATACATGTAGGCCCCTGCATCCCATGCCGAGCTCGCAGGCCGCGAGGTCATGTTGATTGCCGGAAAGTTCGCCAGTTGGCCGCCGCTTCCGTTCGCTTCCAGCACGCTGCCGCTGGTGCCCATACAAAAGTCGTTGTCGGAACTGAAAACAGAGCAGTTCCCACTCAAGTTCGCACCGGTACCTACCGTCGCGCCGCTGGACCCTGTCGGCGCGTAGTTGTTGCTGGCCGTATACCCTTGCCCGTTGGCCGCACTCACCGTTTGGTAGACCTCATTGCCGTTGTCGCTCACCTTCAGCGAAGCGGCTCCGCTATTGGTATAAGCGCCGCCGAGGGAAGAAATACCGATGAAATGATTGTTCTGAAAGATCCCGTTTCCGCTAAAGGGGAGCAGCGGCGCATTACTGGGAGCGAAATCCACCAGACTCGAACTGTCCACCGTATTGTTGTAGAAGTAGAACGACACCGTGGAATTGGCTCCGCCCGCATTGTTTACATACATGAAGCCTGCGGGGGAACATCCCGAGGGGCACGACATGTTGTTGAAAAACACGTTATTGAAGACGTAGGCATTGGTGCGCAGGGCGAGATAAACGTCTTCGTGAACGAAGGTGTTGCGGATGGTGTTGTTGTAAAAGTACAGGTCCGTGTTGGCCGTCCCGCCCAGGCAATTCATCACGTTCGGGTGCTGGACGCCGGAAGCGCCCGAGTAGGTCTCATACAGGTACTCGAACAGGTTGTCGTGAATCGTCTTGCAGTCGCTGGTCACCAGAATGTTGCTTACGTAGCGAAACACTGACTGGTAGACGTTGGCGAAACGACTGCCGTTCATCGCCTGGCCGCTGGCGCAGGCATCCCCGCGAATCGACTGGCAACTGGAGCTTCCGGCCGTGAAGTGGGGCGAATCCGAACCGTCGACGACCACGCCCGGCCCCACCGTGATGTCCGTGCTTCCACTGAAAAAGGCTGTGAAGCAGGGAAAGTTGTCGGACGATCCGCTAGTCGCAGTCCAGCCATGGCAGTAGATATTCGAGAACTGCCCGGGCCCCGCGTTCGCGGTAAAGAAGCCGTTGCCATTGTTACCCGTGCTGGACCAGCAAATTCCAGTGATTTCAAAGTTGTCGAACTGCCAATAGGTTCCATCGATCGAAATCGGCGCGGTATTGCTCAGATCGTGAGCGCAACTGCCTACAAAGGAGGTGCTCGCCGGGTTGTCTCCCGTCAGGACGGGCCGAGTCCACGAACTGCCCGTATACCAGGTCTGATCGACGCCGATATAAATGTCGCTGCCCGAGCTTCCGTTTGCGGTCCACTTCCAGGTCGAGATCGATGGTGCGGTCGAATTGAAGTGCCAGGTATCACCGCCCCGGAAGATGATCGAATCGCCCGCGTTGATCCGGGTTGAGGCCGCCAGTCCGGTTGCAGCCGACATGCCCGGCGCATGGGCCCACGGCGAACTCTGCGAGGTGCCGTTGTTGCTGTCCGAACCGTTGGCTGCGACGTAATAGGTAGCTGCGTGAGCGTTGCCCGAGAACACGAAGCCGAGAATCAGCGTGAAGAGTGCGTGGGGGAGTTTGCGCGTCATGGATAACTCGTGGGCGACAGATTTGTGACCGTGAAGAAAAGTACGCCCGGATAAAGAGTATTTCAGCCCAACACATCCGCCAAGACACAGAAGGACAAGCAGATAAGTGTAGAAGAAGTAATACTTTTGGGCGTGTCCTTTCGAGTATTTCTTCCCATTCTGGGATCCATTTTGAAAAGCCGATTTCATCGCTCCCGCGGTCCTTTTGAGCACTTCCCTCTTCGCCCTATTTGCTAGCTATACTTGCGGTGCCGATCATGCTGGCTGCCGGGTACCGCGAAAAAAGAAGATCCCGGCGAAGCCATACGCCAGAAGACAGGCAAGGATGCCGAGGATCAGGTTCGGGGCGGGCCGGGCCAGCGCTCCGATGCTTCCGGTAGCAAGCCAGATCGCGACGATGACCAGGGATGCCATCGCCGGAATCAGGAAGATTTTTCCGTATTCGGACAGGCGCAGGCCGGTGACCTTGCGGATGCGCTCCAACTGCAGCGCGTAGCCGACGATAACCGCGATCACGCAGGCCAGTTGGCCTCCCCAAAGACCGAAAGTCTTTGCCAGCGGATAAATCAAAAGCAGCACGATCAACGCCATCGCCGCCACGCTGCGCCGGTGCAGCCCGGGCTCTCCCTTGGCGTAGAACATGAGCGTGAGCTGTATGTTCAAAATGTTCAGAAGCGACGCGAACGCGGCCAGCGCCAGCGCTACGGCAGCCGCGCTGTAGCGCTGCCCGTAGATCAGCGTCAGCAGAGAGCGCCCACAGAATCCGGCGAACACCAGCGCGGGCAGCCCCAGCATCACCGTCGCACTGGTGACCTGCAAAAGGATGCGGTTCATGCGGGCATGATCGCCCTGAATGCGCGACAGGGCCGGCAGTAAGGTCTGGCACAAAATCGCGGCAAGAAAGGAACTGGGCGTCTGCACCAGATAGATCGCCATGGAGTAAAGGCCCAGCTTTGCCGCGGGATACATCTTAGCCAGCACGAAAATATCAGCCCGGGTGAAGATCAGGTTAAGCAACGCCAGTCCGAAAAGTCCGCGCGAGAACCGCCACAGGTCGCGCAGGGCCGTGAAATCGATGTGCAGCTTCGGACGATACGGGCACAGAATGTACGACAAAGTGCAGCGGGCCGCGTTCTCGGAGCAGTATCCGATGGCGAGTGCCCATACGTCGCGGAGGAAGTAGCTCAGCACGACGGTAGTCAGCACGCCCAATATTCCGCCGCCGTTGTTGATCGCCGCCCACTTGGAATACTTCATTTCTTTCTGGGCCACAATCGCGCGGGGACTCATCAGCCCGTCGAAGACAATGCTGAGCGTGGCGATGCGTGCCAGCGCCGCCAGCTCCGCGTTGCCGTAAAACCGGGAAATGAACGGAGCGAGAACAAAGATGACGGAATAGATGGAGAGCGACCGGCCAACCGACATCCACCAGGCGGCGCCCACGTGACCCTCTTCGGTGCCTCGCGGGCTCTGAATCAGCGCTTCGCGGGCTCCCACCTCCGCCAGCACCTGAATCAAGGTGGTCGCGGAGAGGACGATGGCCATGGTTCCGAAAGCTTCCGGAGCCAGCAGGCGGGTCAGCAACATGTTGCGGCCGAACCGGAACGCCTGTTCGAGGAAGCTTCCGGCTCCCAGCCAAGCGCCGCCGCGGAAGACGGTGCTCTTCAACCCGTCGGCACGGAACAGTTTGCCGATGCTGGCGCGGATGCTTTCGTAGCTTTGGGAAATGGCTGACATCAGATTGCTAAAAAATGAAATTCTTGATTGTCGGTTTGCGCGGAATCGCGCTAGCGCAGCGGCCGGGTCGCCAGCGTGGCTGATTCCGAAGAACTACTCCGCGCCGTTGAGAAAAAATGCCGCAGCGCATGCTTTGCCGCCGTTATGTGGCGAGTCCAGCAATACGCGCCCAGGACTTTCAGCCGGAATTCCACACGCCAATCCCAGGGATCGGCGGCGACCCGTCCGATGACAAACTCGTTGGCGTCGCCTCTAATCATTGCCGGCACGGTCGTAAAGACTCGCTGGTATCCTGCTTCGCGGCAATGGCGAACCGCGACGCTGTCAAGGGATCCGTAGGGGAATCCGAACAGGGTGACCGGTCGCTGCAGCCGGCGTTCCAATTCTTCGCGTGAGCCTCGAATTTCACGGGCTGCTGTTTCCTCATTCACTGCCGCCAGATCAGGATGCGTAAGACTGTGTGAGCCAACGCTGATGAGGCTGGGAAGGTTGCGCAATTGCTCCTCTGACATGACGCGTTCGTCGGGAGCGTAATAAGTTTTGCCCCACTCCGGAATTGTGCCCAGACTCTCGGTCACCACGAAGATGGTGGCGGGAATCCCCAGCCGCTCGAGCACGGGAACCGCGTTCTCCACCACACTGCTGAGCGCGTCGTCGAACGTAACGGCTGCCGAATGGGTGCCCTCGGGAAGATCATTCAGATCGCCGAGCGCCAACGGTCTGGCCAGGCGAGAGACGAGTAGCATCTGCGCCTCGAATTCGCCGCGATAACTGTCGGGGACACCGTGATAGTAGAGCACCACAGCAGTCCCGGTTTTTTTCTTGCCCAGCAGGCGGCACAGAGCGCTACCGCCGGAATCCAGAGCGAACCAGCCGAGGCTGATGCCCAGCTTGATTCCGCGCCCGATGAATTCGGCTACGGATGTCTTCGCGATGCCGGGGTTTACGCTCATGATGACGATGGATGTTTAGCGGGAAAAAATGCGAACTTGATTGTGCTTCTTAGCCGGAACCTGTGCGTTCTCGGAGAAAACCGGAACCGGCGTGCTGGTCCACTGCACGAAAGTTAATCCGAACAGCGTCGCTTTGCGGGCAACGCCGAGGAGCTTGAATGAGGTCTTTGCCAGGGATTTGAGCTGCGGGTGGTTCCACTCGCGAACCTCGATATAGGCCCGCGTCAGGCGCTCGGCGGCTAACTGACTCAAGATGAAGTTCAACAAATTAGGATTAAGATTGCGGCCCCGGTATTCGGGAAAGACCAGAAAATCAAACAGGTGGACATCGTTTGCGCCCAGAGGGTAATAGTGCGGCTCGACGGTGCAGCCTGTGATCGTCCAGCCATAGCCGGCGAGATTTCCGTCACAGCGAATCAGCCAGAGCGACGCGCCCTGGCGAAAGCGCTCGGTATAGCTGCGCCGGCAGAGGTCGGGATTCCAAAAGTTCAACACGCGTTCCCAGTCCTCGGAAGCCATTTCCTCCCGGCTATGCATGACTTCAACGCTTAGGTTGTCGGCCAGTTCCGCGGACAAGGTCGTGTCGTCGGACGGCTCTTCGCTGGGAAAGTCCAGGTAGAACAGCACCATCCGATTCGAGGCAAACAGTCTGCGCAGAAACAGACCAGCCCGTTCCACGGTGGCACGGATCCCGTGCCGCTTGCCGTAGGCCGCCACCCGCGAGATGGGTTCGACTACCCGCCTCATAGCGCCGCCTTTAGCGGATTGCCTGCTCCAGTCGCGGGCCGGGCATGACGTTGCCGCCAGCCGCTACGCAGGACCTGTCCAGTCTTGACCATGGCTGCACTGAGCGGGTTATCGCACGCGCTAAACGAACCGATGTGACACACGTCCGCGCCTGAGAAACCGCTTTTGAAATGGTAGACCCCGGGATTCGACTCAGGATCGATTCCACCCAGGTCGTAAAAGCGCGTCCCGCGCTCCTTGAGCCACTCGATCATGGCCCATTGCAGGCGGTAGGAAGCTTTCACCTTCATTCCCTCGTCGTTGGTGGCTCCGAGCAGGTAGATGGCGGATTCTCCAAGGGCAGAAACTACGATTCCTGCGACCGGCTTGCCGGCATGTTCGCAGATCCACACACACATCTTCTGCGTGGGTGGCAGGCGTTCCTCAATGTGGCCGAATTCCTCGACGCTCACGGATGTATCGAATTTCTTGCGCTGCCACATTTCGTCGTAGAGTGCTCGGAATCTACCGTAGTCCTCAGATCCGGCCTTCGAAATGGTCAGTGGTGAACGCTCCGCCGCGTTCAGCTGGTTGCGCCACTTCTTGTCGAGAGCTTTGCGCAGGTCTTCGAGCGATGGCGAGAGATCGAGAACGAAGGTTCTGTACTCTTCGGCGCCGATGCCAGGCTTGGCATCGAATCGCCCGAATGCCGATTGGAAGATTCGTGCGCGCCCGGAGCCGGTGAAAGCATTCGGCAAAAGTTCGAGGTGCAGTCCTCTTTTCTCGACATATTCCTTGCGTAACGCCTCCGCCAGAGCTTGCACAATCTCAGGATCAAGTTCTCTTTTCCGCTGCTGGCACATCGGCCCCCAGCGAAGATACGCAACTCCCAACCGGAGATTTCCTGGCCGCAGAATTCTCAGCTGCGCCATGGCCACTGCTTTGCCCGAGCGCTTCAGGATCAGATGACTCAGATTCTTCTCCTGCCAGCGCACCGCGCCGTAGGACCACGTCTGATAAATATTGGCGTCGTCGAAGCCGGCCATCAGTGCCGACCACTCGGCCTCGGTCACGCGGTCCACTTCGACCGTGCTGGCGCAGTTCCGCGACGAGCCCTCTGCTGAGGCCCAGGACTCGACTTGCCGTTCTTCGCCTGAAAGCAAGGTGTTCATACGCCTGCGCTGGCCATATCGTGAATGGCGATTCCGTTCTCGATTTTCTTGAATGTCTGGATATTCGAGTATTGGGGATTATCGAGATCCTCGAATTTCTTGAGGTTGTCGATCAGGTCGAACACAATCGACTTCACATCTCCGGCGGGATGGAAACTCAACACGTTCGCCGCTTTTTGTGTCGAGACCTTGTAGTTCCGGAAATCCTGAATGTGCTTGATGTTGAGGGTCGTCTGCAGGTTCAGGCGTTCGGCGATCGCACTCTTGACCAGATCCGCCACTTCGCCCACGGTGTAGTTCCCCGAGGCGATGTTGAAGATGCCGGAGATTTTCTCGTTGGCTTCGATGGCGCGGATATAAGCCGTGGCCGCGTCGTCGATGGCCAGCAGCGGCCGCCAGATCGACGGATTGTTCACCGTGATGACGCGGTCCTTCATCGCCGACTTGAACATGGTGTTGATGATCAGGTCCAGCCGCATGCGCGGGCTATAGCCGGAGATCGTGCCCTTGCGCAGCGAGATCACGGAGAAATTCTGATCGCTCAACTGCATGACGGCCTGTTCGCCCTGGAGTTTCGAGATACCGTAGGGATAACTCGAACTGACCGGCCGGGTTTCGTCGAATAACTCGTTCTCTGTATATCCGTAGACCGAGCAGGAACTGGCGTAGACGTAGCGCTTGACGCCTGCGATCTTTGCGATGTAACCGAGATAGGCTGGGGCGGCTGCGTTGAACACAAAATTCTTGGCCGGGGAAAACTCCGCCATGGGATCGTTCGACAGTCCGGCCATGAACACGACCTGGTCATAGGGTTCGAGATCCTCGACCGTCAACTGAAAAATGTCTTTGTTCAGAGTCCCAACCTGGCGGGGCAGATGATTGCCAAACCAGAAAAGATCGACTACATCGACCTTGTAACCGCGCTCCAGCAGTCGGGGAATCAGGACCGATCCCAGATAACCCGCGCCTCCTGCAATAAGTAGCTTCATGATTTGCTCCGTGAAACGGTTAGCTTCGAAGTGAGACTTCCGCTTCGAGCGCGGAAGAATATACGAAATGATTCGACTCCGGTGTGGCCAGCCACTCATCAAGCGTGCGCGCTACCTTGTCCTTTTCAGACAGGATGACGTCCGCGAGGGGCCATTGAATGCCGATGGCGGGATCGTTCCAGCGAATGCCGGACTCCGCCTTATTGCTGTAAATGCCGGTGCACTTGTACTGGATCTCAGTGAGATCGGAGAGCGCGCAGAACCCGCGCGCGAATCCCGCCGGAGCCCAAACGCAGCGCCGGTTCTCCTCCGAGGCTTCGATGCCGACCCATTGCCCGAGTGTGGGCGAGCCCTTGCGGATGTCGACCGCCACCAGAAACGCGGCGCCCCGCGTTACCCGCATGATCTTGCCCATGGGGGGCTCCCATTGAAAATGCAGGCCGCGCAGCACTCCCTTGCAAGAGCGCGAGTGATTGTCCTGCACAAAATTCGTGGGTAGGCCAAGGTCCGCGAATTGATCTGCGCGGAAGGTTTCGGTGAAGAAGCCGCGCGGGTCCTGAAAAATTTCGGGAACGACGACCGCTACATCGCCCAAATGTCTGGATTCAATCTTGATTTGCACGTGTTACCTTTCAGCTAAAAAGCGTCCCCACCGAACATGATGGCGCCCGGTGTCTTGATCAGGATTAGAACGTCGAGCCACAGCGACCAGGTGCGTACATATTGCAGGTCGAGCCGCACCATGTCGTCGAAGCGGATTCGGCTGCGCCCATTTACCTGCCACAGGCCAGTCAATCCCGGCTTCACTTCGAAAACCCTGCGCCGGTGCCAGATGTCGTACTCCTGGCATTCGTAGGCCAGCGGAGGCCGAGGTCCCACCAGAGACATTTCGCCTCGCAGGACATTGAAAAACTGCGGCAGTTCGTCCAGGCTCGTTTTACGCAGAAGGCGCCCCACTCGCGTGATCCGGGGATCGTTCGTCATCTTGTAGTACTTCTGAGCCTGACTGTCCTCTTCGCCGTCGTGATTTCCATTGATCACCCGCTTCATGAATTCACGGTGAATATGGGGATCGTTGTTTTCATACATCGAGCGAAACTTCAAGAAGGTGAACGGCTTTCCGAACTGCCCCAGACGTTCCTGTTTGAACAGGACTGGCCCCTTCGAGCTCAGCTTCACCAGGAGCGCAACCAGAAGGAACACGGGGGCTAAGAGCACCAGGGCAATTGCGCTGCCCACAATATCCATCAGCCGTTTGATCACGAGAGCGGTCCTTCGCTTCTGATCGCGATGGACGAGATCGGGATAGAGAACCGGATCACCGGGGGAAGTCTGCTGGTACCAGTCCTCGGGAAAAAGGTGCATCGAAATGCCGATTTGGTTGAAATTCTCGACCGCAAGATTATTTCTTAGAATCTGGCTCACGCGATTCATCATGATGGCCAGAATGGCTCCCCGGTCATCTACGCCGATATCGGTGAACATGACTCCCACGACCGAGTTTTCCTTGTACCAACCGGTCACATCGGTGTCTCGCGTCGATAGCGACAACGCAGAAAGGAACTTGCTTAGCGCTCGTCCGCTCATGTCGGCGCGCAGAAAATTGCCGGCATCCACCAGCATCAACAACACGGGCTGCCCGGAGCGCTCCGTCCGCTTCCTTTCGAGCGCGATCATTCCTCGAAACGAAGTTTCGTCAAGGACGGCAAATTCCCGGTTCTTGGCGGGATCCGAAGTTATCAGTGGTCGATTGGACCGACGCAGATTCACTACTTACTCTCCTGCTTCCCTATAGCCGTTGCCAGCTGGAGCAATTTCGCAATGAAACTCAAGGTTTGGATTCTGCAGTAATCGTTATCTGCCGACACTGCGCGTTAAATCTGCTTTTGCTGATGTGCCGCGAACTTCAGGTTGGACTCCGAGGAGTCTTTCCACGGGTTGCATCGCCCCTGATTCGTTGGCTCCGGATGCTCGGGTCGCGTAAAGTGCCGAAAAGGACGACTCCCACGTCTGTCGAGCTTTGGAAACGCCATGTTTTTGGGCGTAATGCACGCAGGCCCGCACGAGTTCGGGCTCTTCCCATGGAACATCGTGATATCCAGACTGAATAAAAGCGCTGGCGGCGTCCCGCATCCATTCCTGAGGGAAGAGAGTGATGACGTCGTTGTCGGTCACTTTCGCAGCCGGTTGAACCGCGGTTCCCGACATCGCTGCGAATAATGCGGCCGCAAGATCTCGACCAGCTCCGAGCGCCAGGTGCCCGACTTGCGTGGTTCTGGGATTGATTTCAACCAGGTATGCGCTTCTGGTGGCCGCCTCCAGCATGAAATCAAATCCGTGCAGGCCGGAGAGATGGAGCCGGCGCACCATCTTCTTGACTGCCGCCGGCATCTCGGGATGCTCGATCAAACGCACTACCGTGGCTGGCCCCGCCGATGATCTTTTGTTGATCACTTCAAAATGCAAGCCAGCCAAAACGTTACCTTCCCAGCAGGCGACCGTGCTGGTGGCCTCGTGGCCTTCAATGAATGACTGGGCACTCACCGCGGAGCGCCGCCGCAACAAGGATGGCCAGACCAGGGTCTTATCGCGGTCGAACAAAGCTCTCTTGGCGGCTCGCGCCAGCAGCGGCGGAGCCTGCAGCATCCGAAAGGCGCGTTCCGCCTCTTCGACGGTGTGCGCAATCCGCACTCCGTTGCCACCCGAAGTCCCGTCTGCTTTCAGCACGATCGGGAAGCCGATTGGGGCGATGCGCGGCCTTAGTTCTCCGAGATTCGCGATACTGCTGGTCTTCGGAACCCGGATGCCTTCTTCCTCGGCAATCCGCATGAAGGTGGCTCTCTCATACACCATGGGAAAACTTTCGGGAGAGCCAAACGAGCGCTCAATGAGCGCACAAATCTCAGCGCCCTTGGGGCCGCGACCGAGTTCCCGGCGATAGAGTTGGTGCAGATGGCGCGTGCACAGATCGTCTCCCGGAATGATCAGGTCGGGCTTCGCCGCATCGATCGCCCGCGCCAAAGACATCAGTGGCGCCAGGCCGTGATACATGTGAGTTCGCGACAGAGCGCCGGTTTTGCAAAGCGGATGCCGCGGTGGACACACCGCCTCCACAATGCTCCCGGCGTTCGCCATCGCCATCGCGAAACGGGCGGTAGGAAACCAGTGGGACGTGGCTGCAACCAGTACGGTCGGTTTCACCTTAGTTAAGGCCTCAATAAGACCAGCTTGGGCTGGCTGGGAGAATGGTTGAGCTTCAATGTTTTATGGTTGCCGGGTTCCAACTAAAAAGATGTCTCGTTGGCGGTAGCAGCAACGCCGGCGTAGACCGCAGGACTTGTATCGCGTGTCAGCATCTCTTCGCCCCGCGCCTCGGCGAACAGGTGGAATGAGATGGAGAGCTTGTGAAATTGCAGCGGGAGCAGATGCTGCTTCAGCGTGGTGCCCACTCGGGTCATCAACGTGGCCGGAAGCGAATTCTGGTCGTCCAATGCGATCTCGGTAAACATCACGCCAACCACGTTGTCTTCCTGATACCAACCGACGACATCCGTGTCCCGCAGCGCCAGCGACACTGTGGACAGAACTTTCCGCAGGCCGATTCGCCGCTCCTTTGAAGCATGATCCCCCATTTCGAGCAGCATGAGCACGAAAGATTTGCGCGTCCGTGCGCTTCTGCGTCGCTCCATCGAGATCATTCGATGGAATGCGCTCTCGCTGAGCGTGCTGCGATCCGTGCTGTTGGCGGCAAAAATCCCGTTGCTTGCGTTGTTCGATTCGGGTCGGGAACTCAAGGCGATTCTCCTGCGATCGGTTAGGGATTGCGGGGGTGTCAACAAATCGGGCCGCGATCTCAGCAGGGGGACGGCGGATGCGCGCGGTTTACGTCAGCGAACTGTCTGGGGGGAATCGTTGTTTAGGTGCACTGCCTTACTTTTTAGCGGGTGGTGAATACCGTTGATAATAGTTCTTGTGATCGGACTGCGAGCAGCCGTTCAGCACGACTCCCAGCAGGTCGGATTTCTTGAGCAATTCGAGCCCCTGCATGAGCTGGGCTCTTTCCGTCTTGGCCTCGCGAGCCACCAGCAGGGTCCCTTCGGTGAGTCGAGCCCACACGGTTGTGTCCGCCAGGGGAAGCAGCGGCGGCGAATCCACAATGATCCAGTCAAACATGCTGGCCAGTTGGTTCATCATCAGAGAGAGTCTGCCCGACTGCATCAGTTCGAGCGGATTTCCTGGAGGATTGCCGGCAGGCATCAGCCAGAAGCCCGGGCCTTCCAGTTTGTAAATGTTCGAGAGCGTCTGCGATCCGCTTTGCAGCCACTCGCCCAAGCCAGCCATCGTTCCCAGCCCGAATTGTTGGGCCAGAACCGGCCGCCGCAGGTCGCCTTCGATGAGCAATACCTTCTGTTTCCGCTGCGCCAGCACACCCGCCAGATTGGCCGAGACCAGGCTCTTGCCTTCTTCCGGAATCGTGCTGGTGATCAGGACTTTCTTCAATGGCCGGTTTTGCCGGAGTTGCCGTAGACGCACGCCGAGGAAGCGAAATTTCTCCGCCGCCAGACTGTCGGGCTCCGACAAGAACACCAGCCGGCTTGCCGGGGTTACGGAAACTTGCAGGGAAGGGAAGTCCACGGCAGCGACCGCCGTCTCCTGCGCGCCGGGCATGGCAGAGAAGGTTTCTGGCGCATCCGCTGTTGGATCGGCTGTCGCCCGGTCGGCAAACTTCCCGGCGTGCGGCGCTTCAAAAACCTCCGTCGCCACCGCCACCATGTCGGGGTATTCCACCCCGCTTTGCTCGGTTCCTAGTCTCTGGAGTGCTTCGAATATGCGGCTCAATGTTTTGCTCCCGTACTGGCTGTCATTCGTAGTTCCGCTTCTTCCTGCGCATTGCGCAGGTTTGTAAACAGGTTCAGAAGAGTCTTTGCGGCCCGCTCGATTTCCGCGGAATGCGACTGCGTGCTCTGCTCCGCGGCCGATGGATGCACTACATTCAACCGGAACTGCCCGGCAATCTCCTCGATGATCTCCGGCGTGATGCTCTCGCATTGCCTGGCATATCCATTAATCAGCGCGTTTTCGCACAGAGTATTCACCAGCCGCGGGAATCCTCGCGACTGCCGGTGGACTTCGGCCACCGTGTCCATCGGGAAAACTTGCTCCGCGTTCTTACTTCCCGCTTCTTGCAGGCGGTGATGAATGTAGCCGCGCGTATCGTCCAGATCGAGCGCGTACAAATGCGACCGCAGCGCAATCCGCTGCTTCAGCTGCCGCAGGTCCTGGCAATCGAGTTTGGCATCCAGTTCCGGTTGCCCCACCAGCAGAATCTGCAACAGCTTCGACTCCGGGGTTTCCAGGTTTGTCAGCAGTCGCACTTCCTCCAGCAAATCAGCGGAAAGATGGTGTGCTTCATCGACAACCAGAACGGTGGTCAGACCTTTTCGGTGGCGCGCGATGAGATGGCCGCCCAAATCCAGCAGGAGGTCGCTCTTGGATTTCCCTTCGGTCGGAAGCTGCAGGTCTCCTGCGATGTACTGCAGGAACTCCATCGGCTCCAGCCGTGGGTTGAACACGTACGCATACGCGACATTGTTCTGATTCAATACCTTCAGAAGACAGCGGACCAGCATCGTCTTGCCCGTGCCCACTTCCCCGGTCAACACCACGAAGCCCTTGTGCCGCTTCACACCGTAATAAAGGGCGGCCAGCGCCTCATTGTGCGCCTTGGTGGCGAACAGAAAAGACGGATCCGGCGTGATCTCAAACGGATTCCGCTGCAGGTTGTAAAAATGCTTGTACATGGACGAAGTTATCCGCGCAAATAACTGAATGCCGATCCTGCCAGAATGATCACAAAGACGAGGCCAGCAGTGGCCCATCCGAGTAGCAGTTTCCGTTTCGCGTTCTGTGCGTCCGCGAAGTTCTCAATCACCGGAATTTCTCCAATCACTTCGGCCGGCAGCAGCTTCTTGATTTCTTTCACGTCGTACATCCGGTCATCCATCATCTCGAATGCCCCGGCCACGAGCAAGCCCATCGCCAGCCCAATGCCGAGCCCAATGGCGCAGAACTTCAGCCGATTGGGAAATTCAGGCCTCTGCGGAAAGCTTGGCGGATCGACGATGCGAAAGCGTTCACCCTGCTGCAGCAATTCCATGCTGGTGGCCATCTTCGATTCATTCTTCTTCTTGAGCAGGTCGTCGTAGTTCGTTTTGGACTGGTCGTAGCCACGAGTCAAATCGGCCAACTGCTGCTCGCGAACCGGTTCCTGATTCAAGCGTCCCTGATACTCGTCGATCTTCGCCTTCAGAGTCGACACAGAATGTTCGCGGTTCACAATTTCGACCTGATTCGATCGCAGCTGGCTCTGAATGGGAGCCATCACCGAAGCCTGCGCCGTATCTCCCTGACTTGCCGCCGCGTCGGACGTACTGTCCGAGCTCTTCGCCTTCATGCTGGCCAGGAGTTGATCGCGCAACTTCTCGGCCTTCGCGATCTGCTCTTTGACCTTACGAACATCGGGATGTCGCTCGGTGTAGTGAGAGCTCAGATCAGCGAGTTGCGACTTGAGCTTGTCCAGTTCCTCCTCGATCGCCGGCAGGCTGGCGGTCGTGCCAACCGCACCTTTCCCCGATCCTTGCATCGAGCGGTACTGGTCGGCCAGCGTCTGCAAGTAAACATGCTGCTGGCGCGCGGAATTGAGAGCGTCTTCTTCATTCTGTAGCTGCGACTGCAGCCCTTGCAGAATTTGCAGGTTGCTGGCCAGTTGTCCCGGCATCTCGCCTACGTGCTGGCCTTTGAACTGGCGAACCCGGTCTTCCTGATCGGCCAGGCTCTTACGTGCGGTCTCAAGCTGGCTTTCAAGGAACTTGGTCGTGTCTTCGGACTGCTGCTGTCGCACTTCGAGGTTTTCGTTGATGAACAGATTGGTCAGCTCGCTGGTCACCTTCTGGGCAATCTGCGGATCAGGCGACGTGTAATACACGTTGAACGCCGTGATCTGATTGCTGGAGTCGCGCACCAGGTCGATCTGGATGTCCTTGCGCATGAGATCCACCTTCTGGTCGGCGGACCGCTGCCCGTGATCGCTGGCATAAAGGTTGTACTGATCGATAATGTGCATCAGCCGCGTGCGGCTAAGAATCTGCTGGGTGATGCTCTGCATCCGCTCCTGCAAATCATCGTTGACGTTGGGCGTCACGTAGTCCTTGGGCATGGTGGGTTGTTCCACCAGAATCAGCGTGCCCGACTGGTAACGCGGCGGCAGCACCCAGCTTGCGCCCCATACGATGGCCCAGGCCACGAACATGGGAATCAGGAAATGCAGGTGGCGGCGGCGTGCCAGTGCTACGTAGTGCTGCAGGTCGAAGCCTTCTGAACTTTTCTCGTCGAGATCGTCAACCATGATTACCTTCCCAGAGCTTTTGAAAATTGATACGAGATTGAGATGAATTCGCGGTTCGTGTCCGGAGCTGTCGAGAGAACGGCGACGTTGCTGTAACTCTGATGCAGCCGCGTGTATCCCGCCTGCAGAGTTACGTGTTGTCCGAACTGTTGCTGCAGCGACACGGTTCCGTAAATCGAGTGTCCGTAGGTTTCTGCCGGGAGCAGCGTGTCGAGCAGATTGTTCTGACTGTACCCGCCCGCGAGCGATCCGCTCAGAGTCTTCGTGATCTGCTGTCCAGCCGACAAACTCGCGCTGTCCATCTGGACGGCCCCGATGAGCCCTCCGCCGCCGGCGATGCTGTGCGAATAGCTGACCGCAACATTGTTCTGCCGCCCTTGCCAGCTCAGGCTGGCGCCGGCTGCCGGCGTCCACATGCGAAGGGCCGGTACGGTCGAAGTTCCGGAGGTCAGGTTCTCCGCGCTGTCCGAGTGCTGCGGACCGCCGAAGAAAGAAACCGAGAATCTCGGTGAAGTGTAAAGCGTGTAGAAGAAGAGAATCGCATGCGTCTGCGTTTCGTTGACGGCCGCTGTCGGATACGACAACAGTCTCTGATACTGGTAAGTCGCTCCCACATAGTTCATCTTCGAGACGCGCAGCGAGTAGAATGCCGATCCGCCCTGCGTGCTTGCATCGAACAGGCCAGGAACCTGCTGCGGATTCGGATAGTGCAAATTCGTGAACGTTCCGCTCGCTCCGATCATCTGGTTCAGGCTGAATTGATCGCTGATGCCCAGATTTCCGGCGTTGCTCAGGCGATCGGCAAGCGGCGCAATCACCGAAAAGTTCGCCCCTTGCGAAGCACCGGACACCGTTCCACCGGCCGCCAAGCCCGACTGATTCAACACGTTCGAACTTTTCAGAAAGCCGTCTCTAGCGCTGAAGGTCAGGTGCGAACTTAAGCGATAGTCAAACTCGATCGAGGCGTTCTGGTCGGCCTCGTTGCGCGAACTGGTTTTTTGATAAGCGGTGAATCCCGGCGCATAAGTCAGGATCGTGTGGAATCGCGACGTAGTTTCGTCGAGCGCCACCGTAGGCCCAACGGAATAGCTCATGTCGCTGATGGGACTGGAACTCAGCGATCCCAGAGCGTTGTCCGTGTGCGCAGTGGTGAAGACCACGCCGCCGCGCAGGTAGTTCGATCGCTCCTGCGAAGAGGGTGCGGTCGGATAAGTCTGCCCGCTCACCGGAGGCGGCGTCAGCATGCGGTCGTCGTCACGATCCACGCTGCTGTCCAGTCCGAACGCGGGTACGGGCTGAGTGCGCGCGTCGACTTGCGACCAAACCGGCACAGCCAGCAGAAGAACCGCCATCAGTCCTACGAATTGGTGGGTAGAGGTTTTCATGTTCGCCGACCTCGTTACGGGACAACGATAGTGTCACGGGGCTGAAGCTTCACGTTCTGCTCCGTATGCTGGCCCTTCACGACGTCCTTGTAGTTGAAGGGCAGCCGGGTCTGGGTTCCGTCAGCGTTCTGGCGCAACACATACACCGACTTCTGTTTCGCGAAATCGCGGAAGCCGCCAGCCAGCGCGATCGCATCGAGCACCGTCGGCGAGTTAGCGATCACGTACGTCCCTGGGTGCGCCACTTGCCCAAGCACATTGAATTTCTGGCTGTTGATCTGTTGCACCATCACGGTAACTTCGGGCTGCGAGATGAAGTTCTGCAGTTTGCTGGCGATATCCTGTTCCAATTTCAGTGGAGTCAGTCCTGCTGCCTGAACTTCTCCGATCAAGGGCAGCGAGATCTTGCCGTCGGATCGCACCGGGATCGAGCGCGAGATATCTGGCTCCTTCCACACATTGATCGCCAACATGTCGTCATTGCCGATTACGAAACTGTCATCGTGCGGCTTGGCTCCGGAAGAATCGGGCGCTTGCGCAGCCATATTCGTCGCGACTGGCACGGGTTTGTCCTCATTCTTGGCAATCGTCTGCGCCGCCAGCATGCTGGGCAGAAGGGCGCAGGCGAGGAAAGTGGCCACTCGTCGATGGGTACTGCCGTTCATCTTCATACCTACTCCTTGGCACGTGCCTTGAACTGTATTGCTCATGCCCTGCTTAACTTGCCTTGCCGTTGTCTTTGCCAGTCGCGTCTTGCGGGGGGAACTTCTCTCCCTGAAACAGCGCCGGTTCGGATGAACTCATGTGATACTGCTCGATCTTGTACAGCAGAGTTCGATAGCTGACTTTCAACAACCGCGCCGCCGCCTTGCGATTCCACCCGGTTTTTTCCAGCGCCAGGCCGATCGCATTTCTCTCGGTTTCGCACTTGATGTTGTGAATCAGCGATTTCAAAGAGCGCGGGCTGACATCCGTCGATTCGATTCCATGCGCAGGAAAGTAATTCTGTGTGGCCTGCGCCAAGCTCACACCGTCGGCGCCGTCCAAATCACTGGAATCCAATTCATTCAGCATGGTGTTGCTTTCGCCGGCCACAATGTAGCGCTTCACGAAAGCTTCCAGCTCCTGCAGGTTTCCCGGCCACGCATGCTTCTGGCAAGCGTCGATCACTGCGCCGGAGAATTCCCGCTCGGGCAGTCCGTAATGCCGGGCGACGCTGCGCATGAAATGCCGCAACAGTACCGAAATTTCTTCTTTTCTCTGACGCAGCGCAGGCACCTGCACGGTGAACGCGCTCAACCGGTAATACAAATCTTCCCGCAGCCTGTTCTCGGCGAGTGCGCGCTCGATGTTGGCGCTGGTCGACGCCAGAATTCGGCAGTCGTTTGCTACCACGGTGTCGCCGCCTGGCCTTGTATAGCGCCCGTCCCGCAACGCGTTGAGAAGCCGCGCCTGCAGGTGGCTGGGCATCTCCGTGATCTCTTCAAACTGCAATACGCCTTTTCCCGCGCTTTCAAGTTTTCCCGGAACCGTTTGTGTTGAACCGGACGCCGCCGCTGCGTTTTCTACGCCGAAAATTTCCTTCTCCAGAAGATCTCCCGGCACCGCCGCGCAGTTGACCTTCAGGAACTTGAATCCAGATCGCACCGACAGCCGGTGTATCAGCCGGGCCACGGTCTCTTTGCCCGTCCCTTGCTCGCCTAGAATCAGCACCGGCACGTCGGCCTGTGCCAGCAGTTCGGCTTGGGCGCGGAGCTTGCGCATCGCCGGGCTCGCGCTTACAAAGATGCCGTCTTCGCCCATCGGTTCGATATTCTCGCTGGCCACATCGCCTTGCAGGTTCTCTTTGCAGCTCCGTAGGTGGCGCTCAATCACGAACTCCAGTTGCTCATCAGGAAAGGGCCGCACCAGCACATCGTCCGCGCCCAGGCGGATCGCATCATTCTTCTTGTCCGCTTCGCTGGGATGGCACAACAGCAGAATCGGCAGTTGCGGCCGCAGCCGGCGCATCCAGCGCAGCACGTGCAAGCTGTCGCCATCGCCGCGAGGCAGGTCCAGAATCAGCAAGTGTGGCGCAACGCCAGACTGCACTCGCTCCATCGCGTCCCATCCGCTGGGAGCAGTCTCCAGGTGCCACGCGTTCGCTTCCACGATCGACCACAAGGACCGCAAAGCCGTCATTTCGCGGCTTACGACCAGCAGGCGCATCGTTTCGTGTGAAGTTTCCATGGATTCGGAGTACTGACTGGTGGTGATGACGCGGGTTGCGGGTTCAGATCTTGCGGACTATCCGGCTCATTCGGGGCGTAGCTTCGCCCCGTGAGTCACACCCCTCGGGGTGACCCTGGTTCCAGTAGATAGAGATTTCCTAACGTCTTGAGTTCGTACGTCTTACGGGGGGAATATGCTTGCTAGACTCGGGGGAGAGTCCTTAAGAACCCATCAGGATCGGCCTTTTTCACCGCCCAGGCCGCGTGCAAGTCTTTGCGGCTAGTGACAGCAAATTGCAACTGGGGGCTAAGTCGGCGCCAACTACATAGCAGCGTTTGAGGGGGGATGTACTTCTCAGACCTAGCCATCCCTTGCAATTGCATCATATCCTATCTGATTTTTGTGTCAATACAACTTTCGTGCAACTCATCCGGCGGAATGTTGCAAGTCGGCAGCGAGAGATGCACCGGCTTGCAACATCAAGAATTTGTAGGGGCTATCGCTACCGGCCCGCATTTAGTAAGGCGGAATCGACGCAGGAGATTTTCAGGAATTTTCGGACTGCGGGGCTATTTTTCCACAGGGCTGGGCTGCGAGTGGACGTTGCGGCGATACACCCGCACGTAGTCCACAAGCATGGTCTGTGGAAAACTTGTCGAGGCGTCCGGATTGCCCGGCCAGCCCCCGCCTACCGCCACATTCAATAACAGGAAGAATGGGTGATCATAAACCCACTTTGTCCCCGGCGGCAGATCGGCGGGAGCGCGGGTTGCGTAAAGATGACCGTCCACGTAGAAGCGAATCGCTTCCGGCTCCCATTCCACAGCAAACACATGAAAGTCGTCGGCAAAATTCTGCCCGGCGGGAAGGCTGAACGGTTCGCCAATGCCGTGATCCGCGGAGTATCCGGGTCCGTGAATTGTGCCGTGAACCATTCCCGGCTCCTTGCCAATGTTCTCCATAATGTCGATCTCGCCGCACTTCGGCCAGCCCGCTTCGCCGATATCGGCGCCCAGCATCCAGAATGCCGGCCAGATTCCCTGGCCGCGCGGAATCTTGATGCGCGCCTCGAATCGGCCAAGCGTCTGCGAAAACTTTCCTTGCGTCTTCAGTCTCGCTGAAGTGTAGTTTCGCGCAACGCTATCGGAGCCGGTGTACTTCTCTTGCTGCACCGTGATGACGAGGTTCCCATCCTGCTGGTACACGTTCTTCGGACGATCGGTGTAGTACTCGAGTTCATTGTTTCCCCAGCCGCCTCCGCCGGTTTCGATCGCCCATTTCGCGGGATCGGGAGGCGAGCCGTTCGGCCCGTTAAACTCATCGCTCCACGCCAGCTCCCAACCGGCGTTCTCGGTCGGAGGAGCGGGGTTCTGCGCAGCTACGTAAGCGCCAGCAACCAGGACGGCCGTGAAAACGAAGAGGGCCGTGCGGTAGGTTTGTGATCTCATTGGATGTTCTCCGAAGGCGTTCGTTCAAACTATAAATGGCAGTGCCGGGTTCTTTGAACGCAGACTTTTCACTTCTACTCCGCGAACGGCGTTCCGCGTAGAATCGCTGCGAGGGATCGAAATCCATGATCTGGAACCACAGACGTTCATTCAAGGTGGTGCTGCTGGTTGCTCTTATCATCGGCTTGCTTACGCTTGCGCAGGGCCAGACTGCTCCCGCGCCGGCAGCGAAGAAAACGGCTATGACCGGCACAATTCCAAAATGCAGTGACCCGCTCTCTTCTGTCGCGGTGCCCAGCGCGCCCCACGGTTTGTTCGTAATCCTCTTTCCCGGAGCGCGCATCAACGCGCAGACTGACATTCTGCTGAAAAATCCCGCTGTATGCGGGGCGAACTTTTACGTTGTCTGGAAAGAAGTCGATCGCGGTCCCGACAAGAACCCGCGTTACGACTGGTCTTCCATCGATCGGCAAATCGCGCCCTGGATTGCTGCCAGGAAGAAAGTGAATTTCATCATCTGGGCGACCACCTACCAGAAAGGTGACAGCGCCACGCCCGAATATGTGTTCGCAAAGGTTCCGTCCGTGACTTGCCCCGCCTTCGGTCACGTCCCGGTGTTCTGGAATCCCGGTTTCATGCACGCCTACCAGTCGTTCATGAGCGCGACCATCGACAAGTTTGGCAAGAATCCATCAGTCGGATATATCCGGTTCGGCTTGGGCGCGGGGGGTGAAGTTTTTCCCGCGTGCATGCACTTCATGCGCGATCAGGGATTCTCTGACAGCACCTGGCAGAAATACATCTTCGACATGCTCGACTACCAGAAGTCGCTGAATTCCCCCAAGCAGCTCGCAGTCGGCCTGAACGCCTACGGCGAGCCGCCCCACCTCGACTTCGCCGCCGCCGTTGCCGAGCGTGCCGTGCAGAACGGGATCGCGATCGGCAATCAGGGACTCACGGCACAGGATCCCCGCAACGACTCCGCCGGCAAGCCGTGCATGGCCGACTGGTGCCGCGTTTTCCGTCAGGCGCGCGGCAAAGTCCCTCTCATTCTGCAGACCGGACATCCCACCGAACCGGATGGCTCCGGTGAGATCGGATCGCTCGTCGACATGCTTCCCTTCGCGGTGGAACAGAAGGTGCAGATTTTCGAGCTCTACCCGCAGGATTGGCTGGTTGCCTACGATCCCTACACGCCAGGATATCCCCGCTATCACCAGGAATATCAGCGCGTGTTAGAAGACGCGGCCAAGGTGCTGGGCGGGAATTAAACGGCAGAGATGCGTTTGTCATCCTGAGCGAAGCGAAGGACCCATGCACTGGCATGGGGTACCGGTGCAGCAGGCGAGTACATAGGTCCTTCGCTTCGCTCAGGATGACAAGGTGTTAGAGACTACTCAATCCCATCGTACCAATCGCAGTATCTACAATCGCCCGGCCGATGGTCAACGACGCCGTCGCCGCCGGCGATGGCACATTCAGCACATGCAGCACTTTTCCCGACGGCACAAACTGAAAATCATCCACCAGGGCGCCATCGGGCTTGAGCGCCTGCGCGCGCACGCCTGAGCCCCCGGGCACTAGATCCGCTTCGCGCACCTCGGGCAACAGGCGCTGCAGCGCACGAACAAATGCCGCTTTCGACAGCGAACGATGCCACTCATCCAGACCGTTGCGCCAGTGCTGGCCCGCCATGCGCCAGAATCCCGGGAACGCCATCCAAGATGCGATATCCCGCGGATTGATGTCACGCCGGCGATATCCTTCGCGAGCCAGCGCCAGCACGGCATTCGGCCCGGCATCGACTTTGCCGGTGATGCGCCGCGTGAAATGCACTCCTAGGAAGGGGAAGCGCGGATCGGGCACGGGATAAATCAATGCCCGCACCAACGAAGCGCGTTCCGGAGCGAGATCGTAGTACTCTCCGCGAAAGGGAACGATGGTTACGCCCGGATCATCGCCCGCCATGCGGCTGATGCGATCGCTGAACAGTCCCGCACAGTTGATCAACGAAGCCGTTGAGAAAGTTCCCCGTGGAGTTTCGACCACGATTTCATTCGCCAGCCGCCGAATGCCTGTTGCCGCCGCGGAAGTGAGGATGCTGCCTCCAGCAGCCGAAATCAGTTCTGCATACTTCTGACACACCAGCGCATAGTCGGTAACTCCCGTCGACGGCACGACGAGCGCCTGCAATCCTCTGGCATGTGGCTCGAACTCGCGCAGTTCCTCTGGACCGATGAGCCGCAGTCCGGTCAGCCCGTTGGCCTCGCCGCGCTGGCGCAATCCTTCGAGACGCGCAAGTTCGTCCGGGTGTGTCGCCACGATGACCTTGCCGCAAACCTGATGCGGGACGCCGTGCTCGCGGCAGAACTCAATCATCGCGGCAGCTCCGGTCACGCACAGCCGCGCCTTCAGCGATCCCGGCTTGTAGTAGACGCCAGAATGAATCACGCCACTGTTATGCCCGCTCTGATGGCGGGCGACGCGATCCTCTTTTTCGAGCACGAGCACGCGAAGCCGCGGGAAACGCTGGACTATCGCCAGCGCAACCCCAAGCCCAACCACTCCACCGCCGATGACAATTACGCCGTAACGCGAGTCGATCATGGCTCGAGCGTGAAGAGGGAGGCCAAGGCCCGTGCGACGCCACCTCAACACGACCAGTTAGTTTACGACGAGCGTGACATTCGCGCTGTGCGTAGCGGGTGGACTCTGCGATCTGCCAGTAACGGTCACCGTGTAAGAACCGGGCGGTGTCCCTTGGCTGCCCCCGCCGCCCCCGCCCCCTCTGCTGGCGCCACTACAAGCCGTGAGAATCATTATGAAAATCAGTGAGCCAATTACCGGCAAGCCCCTTCGGGAACGCTTCACAAAGCAGCCCATTACGATCCCAGGCAATGCCAGCCAAATCGCATACCGGAATGGATTTCCTGGGTGCGATAACAAAGCCACGGTGCTCCCGGTAGTTGAAATGGTCAGGACGACGGTCTGCGCCGAGTTGCCCGGCGTCACCGGGGTAGACGGATTGAACAGACACTGTGCCCCAGCCGGCAACCCCGAGCAGGTGAGCGTAACCGCCGCATCAAAATTCGATCCGACGGGCTGAACCGTCAGATTGTATGGACCGGTACTCTGTCCCGGATTCACCGTCTGGCTGGACGTCGTCGACGTCAGCTGGAAATCTTCCGTTACCGTAAGAGGAATGGTGAGCGAGTGGCTGGGTGCGCCGGTCGTATCGTGTGTGTTGATCTGGATGTTATAAGCTCCGTTGACGGCATTGTTGGGAATGTTGATGCTCGCCGTCAGATTGACCGTTCCACCACTCGTGATCGAAATCGGACTGACCGGCGAGAGCACGCACTGCGCACCAGAGAGCGCGCTGGCATCGCAGCTGGCATTGATCTGCCCGCTATAGAAATGCGTCGAGGTCAGCGTGAGTTGCGCCGTAGCCTGCCCCGCCGGAGCGGCTGAGAGCGATGAAGTTCCGGTAAGCGAATAGTCGCCAACGTTGAAAGGCACGGTGACGGAATCTGTCAGCGAACCGGACGTGCCGGTGACGGCAAGCGAGTAGGCGCCCGCGGTGAAGCTGGAGCCATTGATGATCAGCGAGATGGTCGCGGGAAACGAACTCACGGTTGCTGGACTAACACTGCAACTGTTCGCGCCAAAAATTTTTGCGCAGTCCAGGCTCACCACTCCGCTGAAACCATCCTGCGACGCGATGGAGACTGGCCCGCTGGTGCCGCTGCTGCCGGCGTTCACTTCAGGGAAAGCGGACGTCTCCGCTAAGACGAAGGTCGGGTTGGCCGTGACCTTGACTTGAAACGCAGTGGAGAGCGCCGCCGGAGCACCTGTGCTCGTCGCCTGAATGGTCACCGTATAACTGCTCACCGCAGTGGCCGCCGGCACGGTCACGCTGGCGGTCATCGTGACCGGATTGTTCGCGGTCGGATTGACGCTGCTTCCGGGTGTGAGTGTGCAAGTGGAATTGGCAATCGCCGCGCTGCACGAGACGCTGACGCTCTGGTTAAAAGATCCCGCAGCGGTGACTTGAAAAGTAACCGCTGACGAAGTGGTTCCGCGTGGCACGGTCACGCTCGAGGGCGAAGGCGTGGTGAGCGCGAAGTTGACCACGTGCAACGTCACCGGAACCGAATGCGTGACATGCTTCGAATCCGAGCCCAGTCCCTGCACGTTGAAGCTGTAATCGCCAGTCGCCCCGGCGACCGTGACCTCAAACGACGCGCCCGTTCCTGGCGCCAGGCTTGAGGGCAGAAGTGTGCACGTGCTCGGAGGCGCCGTCGTCCCGGAGACGCAACTGAGTGCCACATTATTCGCGTATCCGTTCACGCCAGCGGCGGTTCCATTGAAGGTCGCATCTTGATTCGAGAAAGCGGTTAACGGAGTATTCGAGATCGCCAGGCGATAATCGGCGGTGGCGGCAATGGGGTACTGCCACATGCCGCGTCCATAAGTGGAAGCCCGCAACAGTTCCTCGCCGCCAGAGTTGAACAGTCCCAGCGCTGTGACCGCGACGTTCGGCAGGAATCCCGCTTGAGTGCTGTTCGGGCTCGGCCCCAATTCGATCCAATTCACGGAGGCAGTCGAACTCACGAACACGCCCACATCGGTCCCTACGTAGACCTGCGCATTCACCGGATCGATCACCACCGCATTCACCGGATTATCGGGCAGATTGCCGGTGAAGTCCGTCCAGGCTGCGCCGAAATTAGTCGTCTGCCATACATGCCCTGTGCTGCCCGTAAAGCCCATGACGGTGACGTAAGCCGTCGCGCCGGTGGAGTCGGACGTATCGATCGCGACGCCCGAGATCGGGAACTCGTTCGGATTGATGCTGCCTTGAGGGCCATTCCCAGTGACATCGCTGAAGCTCGACGGCCCCGCCGTGGCGTTGCTTGTGACCCACACATGTCCGCCCGCGGGCGAAGAACTGTTGATCGGCCCGGCCCCGCTGGTTGTGGCATAGATCACCTTCGAACCGTTGCTGTCCGTCGGACCCCCTGCAGCCAGCGCCCGCACCTGGTTCACTTCGTTGCCCGAACAGGTCCCCGAGCCAAGCGTGTCGAAGTTCGGGCTCAGCACGGTGTAATCGCCCCCGGTTCGAGATCCGCGCCACACGCGGCATGTGCCAACCAGCAAGGCTGTCGTCGATTGCGGATCGAGGATGTACGGAAAATAAAACCCGCCATCGTCCCCGCCTACACTTTCACTGTCTACGACGAAAGTGAACGTGCTGTCATTGCAATTCACGCCGGCAGAGCAGAATTGAATTCCCAAACCACCAGGAGGCGTGTCCGGATTGGATGCATAAAAATTCCCGGGCGCATCCGGGTCGATGGCGTTGTAGCCGCCATCTCCGCCGAGCACGTTGCCCCAGCCGGACGCCGTCGTAGCCTGCGCGGTGGCCGGAGAGCCGTTGTCCTGCGTGCCTCCCAGCAGAGTATTTGGGTCGGTCGGATGCTCAGAAAAACTGACGAACTGCGTCATCGATCCCAGATTCTGATTCAGATCGTCGAACGCGTTTGTCCCCGAGCACGAACCGGTCGTCAGCCCCAAGAATCCGTCGAGCGTGCGGTAAATTCCGCCATCGTTCGCGAAGTACATCAGATCGTTGCCCGCATCGGCGCCCGAGGTCGGAATCATGAACGCAAGCGCATGCTGATCGGGATGCACGTGCGCCGGCGCGCCGATCGGATTGCATCCGTAAGCATGGGTTAAGTTGATAAATGGCGACGCCGCGCATGTCGGATTCTGCCCGCTGATCGAGCACTTGTATACATTGACCGCCCCTGCGTACAGATCGGTGCCAGCCCCGTTCGGAACTGCCAGCACTTCGAGATTGTAAGTACCCTGGGTAACACCGCAGCCCTCAATGTCCCCGCAATTCGTGATGCCAGTCTCTGAAAGTTGCGTCCACGACGCACCGCCGTTGAGGCTCTTCCATATTCCCTGATCCACCACATCTTCCTGCGAAGAACCAGAAACGTACCAGGCGTACATCTCGTTGCGCCCAGGCACCACGGCGATCTCTGCGCGGTAGATTGGGCACGCGTAGCCATTCGAGGTCGATTGCGGCGGACAGGCCGTTGTGCTGAGCACCGCTCCCCCCGGCTGCGTAGCCAGCCGCGTCCAGTTGACTCCATCGGGCGAGGAATAAAACCCGTGATAGCGCACCGCTGCGAAAAACTGCGCGGCGCTGGCGTTGTAGACGACCGATGTCGCCGAGGTCGCGTCCGTCGCGATCCCACCGGGATCTAACAGCGCATCGTAGCTCCACGACTGCCCCGCATCGCGGGAAGTGTAGAGGCCTCGCGTGGTGTTGGACGTGACGGCCCCATCGATCAGGCCCTCCGAACTGGTCGCCATCGCGCTGACCACCGTGCCGGTCTGACCGCTGGCCGAACTGAAAGCCATGCGCGTCCCGCCCAGCCCGCTGAAGGAAAGGGCGCCCGCATTCGCGGTCACAATCAGATTCCAGGTAGTGCCAGCATCGGTGGAGCGCAAAATGCCGACCCCGAAATAAGAATCAGAAGAATTGTTCGCCTCACCCGTTGCCGCGAGAATCAAAGTGTTCGCGGGATTGCTATTGCCCGGCTGAATGGCGATTGCCCCGATTGAGAGCGTAGCGGCATCATCCGCCACCGCAGTCCACATAACTCCGCTCGCGGTGCTGTTGGCCGCATTCGCAGACTTCCATATCCCACCCTGCGCGCCGCCGATGTACACCGTGTTCCCGGTAGGATCGGCGGGATCGATCGCCACCGCCGTAGCCCGCCCAGCCACCTGGTGATAATCCTGCGTGCCGTTGCCAGTAGCGTCGGAAGCCAAGGGCGCCGGGCCCAGTGGCGACCAGGGATTCGATGTCGGCGGCGTAATTCCGTTGGTGCGAGCGGCCTCGCTGCGTTGCGCCCGCATCAGCAGCTTGGTTTGAAATGCGCGGTGTCGCAACTCGGCAGCCGATTTCCCGGGAACCACGCGCCCGCGCAAGAACCATTCGCTGCGTTCCTTCACATGATTCGCGTCTGCGATCTGTATCGCTGTGCCCGGAACCGCCTGCTTCGCCCCTTGCGCCTGCACCATCAAAACCGCTGAAAAGAAACTCAGAGCCCACACTACTACTGGAAGAAAGCCATAACTATGATGACTTGGCATAACAACCTCACGTAACAGCCAAGTATCGAAAGCAGATGAGAGCGAATCAATGCAAAAGCGGCGCTGGTGCCCAATCTGCGGACCATTCTGGGAATGCAGGCCAGACCATTCTGGGCGCACGCCGCTGTTTGACGGTACAATCACGGCGTTGATCAAAGCCCGCTGACGCCGTCATCGAACATGAAACAGTTTCTAGCCTCGACGATCGCCGCAATCCTTTTGCTGACCGCAATTGTTCCCATCGGCGCTGCGGCTCAGGGCAGGAGTGTTGCGCCTACGTTGCTTGTGGCCGCCGCCGCCGATCTCAGTTCGGCGCTCAAGGAAATCGCCGACGGCCACCAGAAGAAGAGCGGAGTCGAAGTGAAGCTCTCCTTCGGAGCCTCTGGCGCTCTCACGCAGCAAATTCAAAACGGCGCTCCGTTCGACCTGTTCTTCTCTGCCGACATGGATTATCCGCGCCAGCTCATCGCCGCAAGCCAGGCCGATGGTGCGACCCTGTATCAGTACGCAGTTGGAAAGCTGGTGCTCTGGGCCCCGGCGGATTCGCCGCTCGATCTCGAGCACAAAGGCATGAACGTGCTGCTCGATCCGTCAGTCAAGAAGATCGCGATGGCCAATCCGCAACATGCTCCGTACGGCCGCGCAGCAGTCGCTGCGCTCAAGCATTACGGGCTATACGATCAGGTTTCGAGCCGTCTGGTCCTCGGCGAAAATGTCGGCCAGGCTGCGCAATTTGCCGAATCGGGCAACGCTCAGGTCGGATTCGTCGCGCTAGCCCACGCCGCCGCGCCCGCGATGAAGGGGAAAGGAAAATACTGGGAAGTCCCGGTCGATGCTTATCCGCCGCTGACTCAAGGAGTAGTAGTGCTGGCGCATTCGCAGCATAAAAAAGAGGCAGCCGATTTCCTGCAGTACGTGAAAGACAATCCGGATGTGCTGAAGAAATACGGCTTCACGTTGCCGCAATAACACGTCACTTTTTATTTCTGGCCACTGACCCTGGCCCCTGGCCCCTAAACTAATGACCGTCGACTGGCAAGCTTTCCGGCTAACGCTCGAACTCGCGCTGGTAGTGTCGGCGACTCTGCTGGTCATCGGACTGCCGATCGCCTACTGGATCGCCTTCTCCCGCCGCCGCTGGAAGTTTCTGGTGGAAGCGATCGTAGCGCTGCCCATCGTCCTGCCACCCACAGTGCTCGGCTTCTACGTTCTGATAGCGCTCGGCACGCGCAGCCCGCTCGGCCGCTGGTGGATCTCCCTCACTGGCCACACGCTGGCCTTCACCTTCAGCGGATTGGTGATTGGATCGATCCTCTACAGCCTGCCCTTTGCGGTGCAGCCGTTCGCGGCTTCGTTCGCCAGCGTCGACCGCAAGCTGATCGCTGCGTCGGCTACGTTAGGAGCATCGCCCCTGCGCACCTTCTTCCGAGTGATCGCCCCGCTCTCGCTGTCCGGCCTTGTCACAGGTGCCGCCTTGAGCTTCGCCCACACCATGGGGGAGTTCGGCGTCGTCCTCATGGTCGGAGGAAACATTCCCGGCGTGACCCGCACGGTATCGATCGATATCTTCGACCGTGTCCAAGCCTCCGATTACGCCGGAGCCAACGCCACGGCCCTGCTGTTATTGATTTTCTGCTTCGTGATCCTGGCGGTCGTCTACGGAGTCAACCGCAAAGCGTGGATGGCCAGCACCCCAAATCTGTCATCCTGAGCGGAGTAGCTGATTCGCGAAGCGAATCAGCTGCGGAGTCGAAGGATCCCTACCTGTAAGATACTGCCTGCGATGGAAAGTGCCTCCCCAATTCTGCGAGCCAGCATCCGCAAGCAACTAGGCCAATCCTTCCTCCTCGATGTCGACTTCCAAGCGTCGCCCGGATTCACAATCCTCTTCGGCCCCTCAGGAGCAGGGAAGACCACGCTGCTCGATTGCGTCGCCGGAATCACGCATCCCGACTCTGGCCGCATTGCAATCGGCGGCCGCGTCCTATTGGAGGGCACGCAACAAACCGCACTCCCCACCGCGAAACGCCGCGTGGGATACGTCTTTCAGACCCTGTCTTTATTCCCACACATGACGGTCGAACAGAACGTGCACTACGGCCTGTCGCATGTGTCCAGCCAGGAGCGCGCCGACCGCACATCGAAAATTCTGACCGCCTTCCGCATCGCGCATCTCGCCAAGCAGTCAGCCCGCCAGATCTCTGGCGGAGAGAGCCAGCGCGTCGCACTGGCCCGAACGCTGGTTACTGACCCCGATGTACTTCTGCTCGACGAACCCCTGGCAGCGCTCGACGCGCCAACGAAGTCAGCGATCATCGATGACCTGCGCCAGTGGAACCGCGACCACCAGATTCCGATCCTCTACGTTACTCACAGCCGCGAAGAAGTCTTCGCCCTGGGCGAACGCGTGTTGGTGCTTGATGCCGGACGCATCGTCGCTGAAGGCACAGCCCACGAAGTCATGACCGCGCCGCGCCAGGAGACGGTCGCACAACTAGCGGGCTTCGAAAATATTTTCGACGTGATCGTGCAGGAAATTCATCCCGAGCGCGGCACCATGCTGTGCAGAATTGAATCCAGCGCTTCGCCGCGTGAGGGAACCGCGGCGCCAGTCCTCCTCGAAACCCCGCTGGTGCGGGCAGAGGTTGGATCATCTCTCCGCGTAGGCATTCGCGCCGGCGACATTCTGCTGGCCACGTTGCCACCCAAAGGATTAAGCGCCCGCAACCTGATTCCGGGCCGGGTCACCGCTCTCGAACAACGCGACGTAATCGTTTCCACCCGCGTGCACTGCGGCGTTGAGATGGAAGTCCACCTCACCCTCGCCGCCCGCGATTCGCTGCAACTCGCTCCAGGCCGCGCAGTCTGGCTGGTGATCAAAACCCACTCCTGCCACCTGATGCGGGCGTAGTCACTTAGGAGCCTGGTTTCCTTCGTGTGACTTCGTGTCCTTTGTGGTGATGATCCTCAAACCGGCCGAATATTGCCAGCAAGCTGTAGTCCGGATCTCTTTGCGTTCTTCGCGATTCCTTTGCGCACTTCGCGGTCAGTGCACCGCCGCCCTTCGGATTTCAAGACAATCCATGAACCCTTCCTGTAAAATCAAGTTGTCGAAAGAAACAAAGACGCAGCTCTCGCCGACCGGATCCCATAGGCCATCCGCAATGATTCAGAGTTGAGACGGCGGATCACGCTGCGCAAATATCGAAAAGATCAGGAGACATTCTCATGGCAGTAGGAGCCAAGATCGCAAAAACCGCCGACCGCAAAAAGGTCATGGACACCACCAAGAGCACGGATTGCCCCAAATG
>Ga0075029_100000158_pt1 | contig 34233 bp, 47 predicted proteins | sample LitLauG_LLR_2013_FD_71391 | JGI IMG/M metagenome (GOLD analysis project Ga0075029, IMG submission 71391) | Freshwater sediment microbial communities from North America - Little Laurel Run_MetaG_LLR_2013 | ecosystem: Environmental > Aquatic > Freshwater > Creek > Sediment | place: USA... | reverse complement strand
CCGTGCGTCATCGCGCACGCGTCAGTTTGGTCATCCCTGGATCTCATGAAATCTGGAAAGTCAGAATGCGTAACGCAGAGACTCGGTTAACGAGTTGGCGTGAAAATAGCGCGGCGCGGTCGGGCCGACAAACGAGCCTTCGCCGTACTGGTAATAATTCCAGCCCATGTTGAAGGCAAACTTATGCCCGATATCCACGCTCACGTTGGCCACCGGCTGCTGATACTTGTACTGCAACGAACCGAGAGGCTGCAGTACGTTGAATTGCGGCACGTTGCCGTCAACGCTGGTGATGCTGTAGCCAACGTTAGCCATCACTCGCTTCACCGGCTTGAACCTGATTGCAGCCATCCCAAAATTAGTGTGGTTGGTGTAGTAAGAGCTGGCCATCAAGTTGTTGGACGTATCATTCCCTGCGCAATTGTTGTTGTTGGCATTAACCACGAAGGGAAGGATCACCCCGGTTGGCGGCGTGTCGTTGAAGCAGATCAGGGCATTCTGGATCACGCTGTTGAAGTTGTACGCCAGATCCATTCCGAAACTTTCGCGCGGGGCGAGAGATGCGGTCAGACCGTAGTTTTGGTTGTGGGCCACGTACTGGGTCTCTGCGTCGGCATTGGATCGGTTCAGGATGTTAATGGCTCCGCCCAAGGTTGCCCACGAGCGCGGCTTGTAGGTTGTCTGGAAGCGGTAGCGCGCTTCCTTCCGCGGCGACAAGCGGACGAATACGCTGTTGAAGTTTGTGTGCTCCAGATCAAAATTCAATCGCAAGGCATGCGTGGGCCGTGCCCCGAGCCCGAGAAGCACCGTCTTCTCCAGACCCACGAAATGGTCCACGTCTCCGGGCACATAATCAAGGAAGTGGTTGAAGGCCCGATCGCCATAGCGGTAACCGATGCGGACGCCGGCTTTTTTCGAAAAGTCCCAGGCCAGTTCGGCCTGATTTCTCGTCCAGGTCTGGTTGAAGGAGGACTGGGCAATGGTAGGCGTCCCTCCCGGGACTGTGGGCGTAGTAAGCGCAGCACTCAGTAGTGAACACGGCGGCACCGCGCAACTGTAGTCGAGCTCGTTGAAATTGCCATTCTCCGGAATGCGGTAAGCCCAGAAATAGAATTTCTCGATCAGACGCAGATGCTGGGTCAGGTGCAATGTGGCCCCGAGATCGACCACGTCGGAAATGCGGTTCGCGGCGGCAGTCCCAGTCCCAGTGAAGGCGAGAGTATTGGTGCGCGGGAGCAGGCCGTTGAAAGACTCTTCCAACGGCGTGCTGGAAGTGGCTGAACTATAGGAGTAAGACCCGACCACTTCTAACTTCCGGAAGTAATTGCTGCGCAGGCTGATGCGCTCGGTCGGTGTGGAAGTGCGAATCCGCTGATTCCGCGAATAGCTGGAGTACGCGCTGCATGTGACATTGGTCAGGATCCCATTGACGATCAGACTACTTTGGCCGGTCGGCACGGCGCATGGCACTTTGTTCGCAGTGTCGAAGGACAAGCCCAACGAAACGGAGCTTACCGGCGTTGTGGGCAACAGCGCTTCGTTTATGGGATTCAGCTGGTAGTCAGTATCTCCCTTGTAGTAGTCGAGGAATTGGTCGTAGCTCAGGACGGTTCGCGGCGCGATTCTAAAGTCGGCCCCTAATCGGTAAGAGTTCATGGTTGTGTTCCAGCCCTGCAGAAGCGAACCTTCTGTACCCTCGTGAATGCTGCTGTACGAGGGCCCGGTCATGTTGTTATGGGAATAACCCAAACGAAAGCTCACAACGGACTGCGGAAGCAGCGTGAGGTCGACGTCGCTCATGCGCCGCGTGGTAGCAAATAGGTGAGGCGAGTTCACGATCGCAATCGACGGAGTAGAGGTTGGGGGATTGAGTGGGTTCGCCAGCAAGTCATAGTCCGAGAAATACTGATCGCGACGGAAACTGCTTTGCAGGTTGTACCACTTGTTCTTGTCCGCGCGCAGGCGAAGGTAGTTGTTCGGGTCACCTCCCCATCCCACGCTGTTGAGGTAGAGATTGTCGAACAGCACCCCTTGGTGATCGACCGACTGCATGCTAAGCGTCTGGTCAAGGATTCGAGGGCCGGTCTGCAGATTCACCAGGGTGTCGTACATATCGCCGCTGCCGATCACGTCGGTGGAGCGGTAGCCTAGCTCGATTGAGGAGTGAATCTGATACCCGCCGCGGGTCACGCCATCTGGTTCGGGTGGCGGGGCCGGAGTCGGACTCGCCGTCGCTGGGGCCGGACTCGCGGTGGGAGTTTGGGCGACGACTACTTCTGGCGACGACGCGATTATTATGATTGTCCACAAAAGCACCGCTAGTGCCGCGGCGATTCGACGCTTGCCGGAACCCCAGGCGGCTGCCGAACTGCGCTTGGCATGCGCCCGAAGGGACGCCGCCCGTCTCAGTGCTGGCAAAGATTGCGAGACTCGGACGAATTTCGGCGGCGGCTCCATCGATACTCCTATTTGAAGAACACACTGCTGAAATTGGAGCCATGAATCTGGGTGTGACACACGGTGCATGCCTGATATTTTGCCGACTGATTGTGCGCGGGACCGATGGGTCCGCCTGCCGTCAACGTGGTCGAGAAAGTGTGGCACTGCAGACAGAGCATGTTCGCCGGCATCACGTTGAGTAGCTTCGGATTGGTGGAACCGTGGGGCGAATGGCAACTGCTGCAGCCCTCGGTTTTGACCGGCACATGCTCATAGACAAAAGGCCCCTGCTTATCGACATGACACTTGTAGCAAATGGCGTCGCCACTCGGCAGGCTGCGTAATTGCCGTACTGTCGCGGTTCCATGCGGGTTGTGGCAGTCGTTGCATTGCACCAAGCCTTCATTGACGCGGTGGTGATACGGCTTGGCGAAATCTGCCTTGGTGGAAGTGTGGCATCCGTAACACAATTGAGGTTGCTCCTGGACGAGCAGGAACTCTGACGCCTTGGCATGATGAGGCGAGTGGCAATCGAGACATCCCACATCGCTGCTGGAATGGGCCGATTCGGCAAAATGCGATTGTTCGTGCCCTTCGCCGTGGCAGGTTAGACAGCGGACGCTGGTCTCCTGCCGTGACTTTCCCTCGAACACGAATATCTTGGTCTTGTCTCCGCCGCCCGCTACATGGTCGGCTCCCGGACCATGGCAGCCCTCGCAACCCTGCTTGGAGGGACCGCCTTTTGTGTTCAATGTGGTCTTCCAGTGCGGCGTTTTCTCCCACGTGTTGTAGATCTCTTCATGACAGGTCTTGCAGGTCTCCGCGCCCACATACTTGGAGGTTTCGGGGGAAGGCTTGCTGGCCGCTGGCGCGCCGGCGGATTCAACAGTTTTAGCCGCGGCTGGCGAACTGGTTTGGCCAGCAGCAAAGACGACGGCGAGAAGAAAGAAGATTGGCAGAAGAGCGCGAAAAACTGGAAGATTTGATTGTGTTGGTGTGTCCCCCCGACACCTCCGGGTTGTGATGATTCGGACGAGGTGATTTGCAAGACTGCGGAGGTTTCCGGCAGCGCTGGCGGCGCACAAGCCACGGTGCCGCACATGCCTGGCTGAACGGTAATGGTTTGCGGCGACCATTGGATCGAAGAAGAAATAAACTACAGCAATCCGCAATGCGGCAACTGTTCAATATTGCACACCTCAAGAATTCAGAATGGATATACGAAGTGGCCGCGCCTCGGACTCAGCCGATGGAGAGCTACATGGGACGCCACGTGGACGCCTGCGATGCGGGCAGACCTCATGTTTCCCGTTGCCGGGTAACCTCTGTCTTAGTTTTATAAAATTGTTCCGAAGAGCGACCCGACACCTGCAGTCACAGCCATAGCGAGCGCGCCCCAAAATGCGACGCGCATTGCGCCCATCGCCATTCCGGCGCCCCCCGCGCGTGCAGCCAAACCGCCTAGAATCGCAAGGAACAGCAGAGAAGTTCCAGAGACCAAAGGGATCAATACCGCTGGCGGAACCGTAGCGGTGACCAGAAGAGGCATGGCTGCTCCAACGGCGAAGCTGCTGGCCGAGGCCAAGGCAGCTTGAATCGGACGCGCACGGAAAGCCTCGATGATGCCGAGTTCGTCGCGGGCATGCGCGCCTATCGCGTCATGGGCCATCAGTTGCTCGGCGACTTGTTTCGCTAGCGAAGCGTCGAGCCCACGCGAGACGTAAATCGCCGTGAGTTCCTTGTGCTCTCCTTTAGCATCAGCTTTCAGTTCTGCACGCTCCAGCGCAAGATCAGCCCGTTCGGTATCTGCCTGAGAATGAACCGACACGTACTCACCGGCTGCCATCGACATCGACCCTGCTACCAGGCCAGCGACGCCGGCGACCAATATGCTGCTATGAGTCGCGTGCGCAGTTGCGACACCCAGAACCAGACTTGAGGTGGAAAGGATACCGTCATTCGCGCCAAGAACGGCTGCGCGCAGCCAGCCGATACGTCCTGTTCGGTGACGTTCTTTTTTTCCTGCTGGCATGGCTGCCCGCTAGTTTTCTTTGACTCTCTGTGCCAGTTCGCGAAATTCCTTGGCTTGTTGGCGGTTTGCCTTCACTTGCAGTTGCGCGAGCTGTCGAGATTTCTCACTCGGCAGAAGCGGAACCAGAGCCTCAAGCTCGATGGCCGCTTCGTGCGCGTGGTCTGCCTCTTTCTCCATTAAATGTTCGAATTTCCGCAATGACTCGTTGTGATCCATGTGACCTCCATTGGAAAAGGTACATCCGATTGGCTAAGGAGGGTGAGCATTCTTGCTCAGACATTTGGCAGCGTCAGGGCTAAGGTCGAATCCCAGAAACCGAGAGAAAAAAGGAACCTCCATGACGACTGCTCAACTCGAACCAATGACTCCGGACACGGCAGTCCTGGAGACCAGCGCGGCGACCATGAAAGCCCTCGTCTATCACGGTCCGGGCAAGCATGCGTGGGAACACAAGCCGCGACCCTCCATCCAAGAACCGGGCGATGCCATCGTGCGCATCACAACGACGACGATTTGCGGAACCGATCTTCACATCCTGAAGGGAGACCTACCACTCGTGACCGAGGGCCGAATTCTCGGCCACGAAGGAATCGGCGTCATCGAGCAGGTCGGTACCGCGGTCTCGCAGTTTCACGTTGGAGACAAAGTCATCATCTCGTGTGTTACCGCCTGCCTCAAGTGCGACTACTGTAAACGAAACATGTATTCCCATTGCCGCCAGGGCGGCTGGATTTTGGGCTATACGCTCGACGGGACCCAGGCCGAGTATGTGCGCATTCCGCAAGCGGATGGAAGTCTCTATACCTTCCCAGCTGGCGGCGATGAAGAGGCGATGGTCATGCTGAGCGATATCTTGCCAACGGGCTTTGAGTGCGGCGTCCTGAACGGGCAAGTGAAGCCAGGGGATACAGTCGCCATCGTTGGTGCCGGACCTGTGGGACTGGCGGTTCTGCTGACGGCGCAATTTTATTTCCCTGGAGCGATCTTCATGATCGACCTCGACGACAAGCGTCTCGCCGTTGCAAAACAGTTTGGCGCGACCACTCTGGTCAACAGCGCCGATGGACACGCCGCCCATCACGTAATGGAACTGACCGAAGGTGCGGGCGTCGACGTGGCTATCGAGGCCGTTGGCATTCCGGCCACCTTCGATATCTGCCAGGCCATCGTTGCCGTCGGCGGACGGATCGCAAACGTGGGTGTTCACGGTAAGCCCGTGGAACTGCACATGGAAAAGCTCTGGGATCGGAACATTTCGCTTACCACCCGGCTGGTGGATACGACTACGACGCCGATGCTTCTGAAGGTAGTCCGCTCGGGCAAACTGCAGCCGGGCAAACTCGTGACCCATCACTTCGCGCTGCACGACATCATGAAGGCCTATGACACGTTTGGAAACGCGGCAAAAGAGGGCGCACTCAAGGTGGTTCTCACGAATTGACTGCCTTTGATACCATTCTTCACGCAACGGGCATCGAATCCACTACCGAGCGGCAAGATTCGCATCTTACAAGCGAGGTGAAAGCGATGATTGAAAACAATAAACCCAACGACGACGAACTTGTGGTCGATTCGGCCGGACAGTCTGGCGACGCTCAGGGAATCTCTGGTGCGGCCCAAGCGGACTCGCAGAGCGTAGAGGAGTTGGTAGAAGAAGGAAACGCCTTCGAAGCCTCCATCGTTGACGGCGTGGAAAACGCCAAGGATCCGGACGTCTCCGAGGTCACTACACGACAGGTGCCGGAAGACGACGTTCCCGGGGAGTACCGGGACGACGACCGCGTTGCCTAAGACCCTAACGTTCAATGGCAACTGGCGCTGTCCGCGAACTCGCCGCCCACCAGCATGGCATTGAGAAAACTGCCGCACTCTGAAATTTTCGCGAGCAGGAGATCGTTCTGTGCCGCAGCCGGATTGAGATTTTGCTCCGCATTCAGGGACAGGATGATGGCCTGAGCATTGCTGTCCCACTGTTCCAGGTTTGTGAACTCGCCCTTAAGAAGTTGTAGAGCTAATCTGTCGGAGTCAGTGGTCGCTGCCACCGACGTCTGACCGAGACTTTCTTCCGCCCGAACGCGATGCTCGCGCAGCAAGGGAGCGAGCCAAGTGCCGCCGGCAACTCCGGACCGAAGCGCGGATGAAATCGCGCCTTTCCACTCCCGCATCTCGGCCAATTGAGCAATACCCGCCTTGGCAAACTCTTTCGACAAGCCCGGCACAACGTGCTCCGGTTTGCCGCTAGTGTTGGAGGCCGTGGTCGTCAATACGATGCGGCCGGGTTCGAGGCGTACTGCCGCTCTCAGAATTTGCGCCAAGGTTTCGACATCGACATAGGAATGGCCGTTAATTTGCACGACCGCTCCATCGGTTGTGCGCCCATTCACCACCAATGCTTTTGCCGGGGTCGCGTTCTGCGCCATGGCAGACGCCGCGAACATGAGAGATAGGGTAAACGCGGAAATAGAGAAACAGCGCGAAAGTTTATTCATAAGTTCCCCGGTTTAGTAGCGTGCGTGCAAGAAGGCGTAATGCATGCCCACGGTGCTCCTTTATTGCGGTTGTGCTGTAGCGGTCGCCGTGGCCTGAACTGGTTGAACGAACGTTTTGGATGAGATACCCACCGCGCTTTGCTTGTTCGGTGGAGTTTCGGTCCCGGTTGGGTAGATGAGAATCTGCACCGATCCCCAGCCCGCATCTGAATTCGTGTCCGCCTGCTTGCCCATTCCCAGAGTTCTAAGCTGACTATCATCAAATCCAAAGTTTTCCACCAGATACTCGCGCACAACCATGGCCCGGGCCTCCGTCAGCACGAAATCTTTCTGAGTATCGCCTTCCATGCCAGCCGACGCCACGACCACGGCAAAGGCGAACTGGTTATTCGCCAGGAACTCGCCGCCCGCATTTAGAGATTTCTGGTTCTTCAGCTTGGCCGAATCCTGCTTATCGAAAAGCTGCTTGGCTGAGTAGGTGAACTGCTTAGTGGGCGCGCCTAGCGGCAACCGCGCGATCTCATTCTTGGCGAGCTCAGCAGAATCTTGGTAGCCGCGGCTCTTGAAATACCCGCGCAGGAAGAAATTGTGCTTCATGGCTTCCATATTTTCCTGGAAGTCGGTAACTCCCGCTTGCGCCTGGGCCATCGTATCGCGCATGGCTGCTGTCGTCCGTTCGAGGTTGGTGTAGAGAGCTTTGTCATTGACCAGCGCTCCGGCCGTTCCTTCGCCCCTGTCGATCTTGGCGCTGATCGAGTCTAGATTCGCGGTGGCGCGAGTGGCATTTTGGATGGCCTGCTGGCTGCCATCCAGAATTTTGCTCGTCTTCTGAAACAGGTCAGACATTTCAAGCGGCGGCTCGCTGGCGATGAGATCGCCATTGCGCACATCGCCTGATCCCGCGGATCCAAACGAGATCGCCAGAAATTGGTTGCCCAACAATCCCTCGGTCTCGATCGTGGCCACAGAGTCCTGCTTGATGATCTCGTGCGTCGACTTGCCGAGATCCATGATGACCGTGACCTTTTCGCCCGGCTTGTGAGGCAGCACGATACTGCGGATCGTTCCGCTGTGGACGCCGCCGACCCGCACGTCGCCTCCAGCATCCAGGCCCACAACGTTGTCGAACTGCGCTTTCAATTGGTACGTCGAGCTGAAGAGATACTGCTTGCCTCCGATGATGAAGATACCGACCACCAGGATCGCAAGTGTCGTAACGATGAAAGCCCCTAACCGCGCCGCTCTCGACATATGTCCCCCTACGAATGCCTTAGAAATTCTCTGACAAACTCAATGTCACTCTCTTCAAGCTCTTCAAACGTGCCTTCGATCACGACCTTCCCTTCGTTGAGCAGGGCCAGCCGGTCCGCAATTGTCTTCGCGCTGTGCAGATCGTGAGTCACCACAATGGACGCCATGAGATGTTCCTGCTGGAGCTTCAGAACCAAATCATCGATCTCCCCTGCGCTGATGGGATCAAGGCCAGCTGTGGGCTCGTCGAGCAGGAGAATATCCGGCTCCAAAGCCAGCGCCCGCGCCAGTCCTACCCGTTTCTGCATGCCCCCGGAGATGTCTGAAGGCATCTTCGCCAAGCCGCTTTCCATGCCCACTTCCGCCAGCAGTTCCCGGACGCGATCGGCCTGCTCAGACTTCGACATCCTCTTTCTATGGTGCTGCAGTGGAAAGGCCACGTTCTGTTCGACGGTGAGAGAGTCGTACAGTGCCGCGTGCTGAAAGAGAAAGCCCATCCTCATTCTGACCGCACCGAGTTGGTCGAGAGACAGACCGGCGATGTCTTTCCCATGGATGCAAACCGATCCCGAGTCGGGTTTTTCAAGACCGATGACGAGCCTGAGCAATACGCTCTTGCCGGTGCCGCTGCGCCCCAACACTGCCAGAGTCTCGCCACGCTTTACGGTCAGGCTGATCCCGTTCAAGACCGTCTGACTACCAAAGGATTTATACAGGCCCTCGACGGCGACAGCCGACGCTCCGCCGTCCCGCGCGGTCTGCTCCGGCTGTATCGCAACTTGGTCGATCGTCTGCATATTTGTTCACCAGTTCTAATGAATGCTTACGGGAAAAATATGATGATGAGTTTTACGAGCACGACATCGGCCAGGATCACAAACAGCGACGACAAGACCACCGAACTCGTCGCCGCGCGTCCCACGCCCGCGGCGCCTCCCTGAGTACGCATACCCTGAAAGCACGCAATCAGCCCAATGATCAGGCCGAAAAACGCGGTCTTAAACGTTGGTGGCAAGAAATCGTTGAAGGCTGCGCCGTTAAAGCCGGCATTGATGAACTGATGCAATGAGACCGGCTCAACCAGAGCCTGAGTAACCCAGCCCATGAGCAGGCCGCAAAAATCGGAAGCGAGGGTCAGCAGAGGCAGCATCAGGATGCACGCCAGGATGCGGGTCGCCGCCAGCAACCGGTAAGGATTCACCGCGGAAGCCTCGATGGCATCGATCTGCTCGGTCACTTTCATCGAGGCCAACTCCGCGCCAATGCCAGCACCCGCTCGACCGCTCACTACCAGCCCGGTAATGATCGGACCGGTCTCATGGATAACCGAGAACACGATCGCGGCGGGAAGCAGCGATTTTGCCCCAAATCGAGTCAGGCTGAAGCGGGCTTCCAAAGAGAGCACAACGCCGGTTGCGCCGCCGGCCAAAGCGACCAGCGGCAGCGACTTTGATCCGATTTCGTCGAGCTGGCGAAATAGTTCACGAAATTCGAATGGCGGGCTTACTGCCGCGCGCACAACTCGCCAGAAAAATATTCCGAGATCGCCGAACCATTCGAAAAAGGGGTTGATCAATCCCTTCGAAGAACTCACCTCAGGGACCAGGGGCACGGTTCGATGCCCCCGACTTGGAGAGCGAACGGTTCCGACCGCTGTTGAATGTCCGGCGGTCACCGGTTTGGACCCGGACGTGGCGCTCCGTTGTCAGGCGCACCGTGTCCATTGTTGAGGTGCATTCGATTGAGCAAGGAGTGCGGTCCGCTATACAGGAATTCGAGAGCAACGTTTCCACCTACGTACCCCAGCAGGCTGTAGTTGCCCATGCGGAAGCCGTCTTTGGCGTTGTAGCGGCCGGGATACCATCCATAGACCGCCGTCATTGTCCCGGCGTACGGCGCGACCAGAGCGGAAAAAGAAAAGACACGATGGCCGTCGTGGCCGCGGCGTCCTGTGAAGGTCGAAATCACGGCATGGTTCAGCCGGGGAAACACGCCTTTGCAGTCGCAACGGTAATAGAGCGTGTCTTCTCGGAAGGCGCGCGCGAGACCGTAACGCGTCGTCGTAGTGACGGCGGCGATGCCGAAGTCGGAGCCGAACCGCTTGCCAAAGCCTGCTGCGCCTTGCTTCCACTCGGGCGGAGTATTGTCGACCTGGTTGATGCCGCCCGCGATTGCGGCGCCGACGATCGGATACGGCCCGAAAGTATCGAAGAAGTAATTCACCAGCCTCGTTCTCTCTGTCGGACGGATGTACGTCAGGTCCGGGCGCGCCGCGGGCGTGATCTTGACCGAGGCCGACGGGTCTGTCGAATCGGTCAGTGTTTGCGCGGTCGCGAGCAGGGACAAAACTGGCACCGCCAACAGCAGGATCATAATTCGGCGCGGGTTCATTCGAGATTCTCCTTGGGCACGTCCAACCTCCGCACTACGAGGCCGGTTCTCATACGGTAAGCGGACACGGTGCATGGTCACACTGGCAGGCAATCTCGACTTCGCTGGCTCCCGCTTCCTTGCAGGCTTGACCGCAGTATTCTTCGCTGGCTTGTACAACGCACTGGCATGGAAGGTGTGCACACTTGGTCTGCTCATTGGTCGTGATCATGGTTTCTCCTTGTGAAGCTCTGTTCTCTTAAAGCTATTGTGTGGTCGTCGTTGGGCCGGTCAAAACCGGGCGCTTCAGAATCGGTCTGCCCGGTCTACTAGAATTGCACTCGGAAGCCGAAGAGTGCGGATCTCGGGGTCGCTTCCGCCGGGCGCCTGGACTGATATGCAGCCGCCTTCGTCAAAAGGATCGGAAACAATTTCAAAGCGCCGGCCATACACGCTTATGTGCCTGGACGCTGTTTAGGTGCTTCCTTATTCCCCGACAGCCTTTTCAACGCGACCGATCAGTTTTTGTACTTTGCCGGCTTTCTTCTCCGCCTTACCCGAGGCTTCCAGATCGGGGTCGTTCGTCGCCTTCCCGACCTCCTCTTTGACCTTGCCTTTTACTTCGTGAAGCTTGCCCGAGGTTCGATCTTCCGTACTCGGTTTCAACAACATGTGTCCTCCTTATGTCAGTCCAGCGTTATGCGACTTCCTTTTTTTCTACAACCACCGTAACCTGCACCAGTTCCTCAAATAGAGAGCGGTAATGAATCATCGCGGTCCTGAGTTCTTCGGTGGTGGCCTGGTCTTTCCCAACCCGCAGCGCAATCGCATGCCCCGACCGGTAGTTTTCCACGACACGAGGATGGTCGACAGAAATGTCGGCGGCACGTTGATCGAACTCGGATACGGGATAGCCGCGAGCCTTCATCACGGAGGAAACAAGATCATCGGCCTCTGCGACTGCCCCCTTCGGGGAATCTACAAACCGAGACTGTATCGCCTGCCATTGGGTTGAATAGCGTGCGCGCTCCATCGAATCGAGATCGCGGATGTTGAGCATCTCAATTCGCTTCGAGCGATCCGCTAATTTCCCTTCTGCTTTTGAACCGTGCACCAGCACGGCGCGGTCGTACTCGGGGCCAAACTTCTGCCGCAGAGCTGCGGTCGTGCCCCTCCGTTTTCGCATGTACAGCCAGAAGGCCACTGCGACGATCACAACCACCGCAGCGGCGAGAGCGATCCACTTCGGATCCGTCCAATCAAAGTTCATCGTATCCTCCACAAAAACTTGTTTGTCCACGCATTCGCCTGTCGTGGAAATCCCTTGGAGTGGCCAGTATCGGGCTTAGGCATCCGGAATACTGATCACAATTGACCGTCCGGCAAGAGAGTTCTTCAAAAGTGAGCGATTCTGCACAGCGCCACCACCACAAATGAGCGACTCTAAGGCTCTCTCGGATTCCATTTAGATCCGCTCAAAGGACATTTATGAAAACTACAAAATTGCTCCTTGCCTTGCTCGCGCTGCTCGCACTCGGAAGCACGTTGGGTTGCTCCAGAGTGTCCGCAAAATCCGCCGATGTGTCGGACAGCATCCGCAAGTCGCTCGATCAAGCCGGACTCAAAGACGTTTCCGTCAGTCAGGACCGGGACAAGGGCATCGTGACCCTGGGCGGACAAGTCTCCAGCGAGAACGACAAGGCCCAGGCTGAATCCCTGGCAAAGTCCTTCGCTGGAATACAGGTCGTCGCGGATCAGATTGCGGTGATTCCGGTGGGCGGGGAAAAGGCAGCCAAAGCGGTGAACTCCGACCTGGACCAAGGCATCGAAAGCAATCTGGATGCTGCGCTGATCCAGAACAAGATGCACGACAACGTGAAGTATGAAGTGAAGAGCGGAGTAGTCACCCTGACCGGAGAGGTGAATTCGGAAGCACTGCGTTCGATCGCAGAGAAGGTAGCGATCGGAGTGCCGAATGTTCGGCAGGTCGTAAACGATCTGCAGGTCAAGAATCAGAAAGCCAGTTCATCGCAATAGACCCAGCGGAGTTGATCATGCCTGAGGTCGGATTGCGACCGAGTGCGGGTGCGGGTGCTAGCTGTCTTAGCGAAGTTGGAACAAGGAGATGCCATGTCGTTCGGACTGTACGCGATCGGGTATGCAATCATGATTGTCGGACTGATTTACGGTGCGCACCTGATGCACATGCCCACGCACTGGATCGTCGTAGGTTCTGTCGTCCTGCTAGGCGTGGGGATTCTGTCGGGGGTAAAAGCGACGCGGCAGAAAGACTCTTAGGAATAGAGGCACGAGGCCGTAACATCAGAGGCTCGCCACCTGCTATGATGCACCGGAGGTGGTTATCCCCTTCTCCTCTTTCAGGTTCCCTGAACTAAGTCAGCCCATCTGAAGTTTTCTCTCCTTAGGCTCTCAGGAAAGGTGCGCACCCCATGCCCTTGAATGCGATCCTGCAAGAAGCACAGCATCTGCATGGCGTAAGTAATCGTCTCGACTTGCTCGCGGAGGATCATCCTCCTGTCTCGGACGCACTCATCTCCATCTCGGAAAGCGTCCGCAACACGGCTACGCTATTGGAAGTGCTGGTCGCGACGAAGGTAACACCGCATTCCGGATCAGATTGATTCGTCCAAGCCGGGCGGCACTAGTCGTGAAGGACGATATTGAGAAGCGAACTGTGAACTTGCAGTCCGTCCTCGCCGTAATCGAGGAAGCCTAACTTTCTGAACCGGTTCATGAAAAAGCTAACCCGCGAGCGGGTTGTGCCGATCATCTCTGCCAGTGTCTCCTGGCTGATCTTCGGGATTACCGCCTCGGGGACGCCCTCTTTGCCGAAGTGAGCCAGCAAAAGCAGAAGCCGAGCCAGCCTCTTTTCGCTGGAGTTGAAGAGTTGATCCACCAGATCTTCTTCGTACCGAATGTTCCGCGCCAGCAGATACGCTACAAAGAGATCCGAGAACTTGTGTTCCCGGTGGAGCGCAAGCATCATCGCCTTCTTATCAATGCGCAGAAGTTCGCAGTCCGTTACCGCAGTTGCCGACCCCATCCGTAAAAACTGTCCAGCCAGGGAGCCTTCTCCGAAGAACTCCCCCTCGCTCAATATGCCCAGCGTGGCTTCCTTGCCGATCTTTGATACAACTGTGAGCCGAACCTTGCCCTGCTGGATGTAGAAGACGGCGTCCGCCGCTTCTCCCTGCGTGAAGATGGCTTGTTTCTTGGGAACAACCACAGCTTTCCTACCCTCGCCGATGGTGGCAAGGAATGTCCTCGGGTCGAAAACCCGATCGTTCTTCGGCAATTCGGCTAGTGTCGCCACAGGTTTTTCTTCCGGGTAGGTAGGTATACTTATCGAGGATTATGCCAGAACGGAGCTTACGGAAGATGTTCAGTTTTGCTCACAATTAGGAAAAAACCGTGGCGCGCTCAAAACTAAGCCGGCCGCAGGCTAAACGGTTGAAAATGAGCAATATTGGGCATTCGTCGCGGCTGGAACGTCGCATTATATGGGGGTGCAGATCAAAGAACTCACCCCGAAACAGATATTATCCGTGCTTTGTACCACTTGCGGTGCAGCAACCGGGGAAGTCTGTGAACTGCATACGGGTGCTCCACGCACCGAACCGCACCGAGATCGGAAGCTTTCCGCAGCCGAAGCTGTGGCGGCAAAAACAAGAAAACAATCGTAGGCTCGATGCGCAGTCCGACATGGACTCCATGCGGAATGCTGGCGCAAAAGTTTCCGGAACACCTGCTGGAAGAGAGAATCCCCCTGCTCACGGAGCAAGTTCAGTGAGAATCATGGGTGGGATCATGGCTTGGAAATTTTCGCTTTTCGCCACTAAGTTCTTTGGAATGATGGTGGCCAGGGAGGGAGTTGAACCCCCGACGCCAGCCTTTTCAGAACCGTGGTTTTGAGTACTTACAACGCCTTACAAGCCCCCGAGGACTGCCTTAGTACGTCGTAACTCCTGTAAAACGGAAACACCACAGGTGTAGACCACAGGTGAAGTTTTCCCAGCCTAGAATGTGCGTGGCTGTCACTGTGATCGCCGTCGCGGTTGCCGCGTGAGCGGAAATCTACTGTTTCCCGCCCGCGTAAATGACTCCGCGTAACTCCTTTGTAGAAGGGGCTGAAACACCCTGGACGCGCAAGGGGATTTTAGCTCGCCGCCAGTGTCCGGATTGCCGACAATGCACTAAGAGAAGCGCACGCGCTGGAGGTTGTGACTGAAATGCCTCGCGTAGGTCATCTGAACTAGTGATTGAGCGGCTGTTCTGGTGCTGATCGTGCGGCTCGCGTTGAGGTGGGCGAAAGCGCCAAGATGCACTGGCTATTCCTTCCGTCCACCTCAACGCAATGCCGCGCTCATTAGCGCCCTTCCGCCATTCTTCCGCTGAGTACCAGGCACGTGCTGGAGGCCCGCGCCATGAGGCGCCCGTTTGCGTCCATCACGTCGCACTCGATCAGTCCCACTGTCTTGCCGCGCGAAGTCACACGCGCTTTGGCCTGCAACATGGACTCCCACACCGGGCGTAGGAAGTTGATTTTCAGTTCCAGGGTGGTAAAACTCTGGTCTGCATCGAGGGTGCTGGCGAACGCCACTCCCATGGCAGCGTCCGCGATGTCGCAGAGCACGCCGCCGTGAACTGTGCCCATCGGGTTGTAATGTTGAGGGCCGGAGTCCAGTTCTACGACCGCTTCACCGCTGCCGAATGCGCTCACTCGAAATCCTATGAGTTTCGCGACACCAGGCGCGCTACCGTCGAAGGGGGCATTGGCTGCGAATTTCGTAATCGGAACATTAGCCATGGTTCGAACTCCTGATGCATAGCCCATCGTTCTTGGCGATGACGGGTCTACCCCACTGCAACCAACACCAATTTCTTACAGTGACCGCGGGCCGACGACGTGGTGATCGTAATGGCGCTCATAATTCACCCTGCCTTCCTTCCATCGACGTTGGACCGACCAACTAAACGTCCGGGCCAATCCAGATGCAGCTCGAAACTTAGCCTCCCACTTGCTGTCTGTGCCGGCTCCGTCAGGCGCAGGTACTGCTGTGGATTGAACTGTTACTGACAAACCACCGACTTCCGCCATTATGTGAATTGGGGCCAGGAATTCGGAGAGGCGTGAGCGCAAATCATCTCTGCTACAGACCGGCTCAGTGCCTTCGCCCAAGATCACTTGGACATCCTCGGAGTAAAACGCATCCAGGATGTCCAGATATGATTCAAAGCTGTCGTTTATGCTCGCAGCGGTGATCGCCGCGTTCAGACGCTGGTCATCTTTATGGTCTAACCGTGCGGGAGTCATTTTCCTTCCTCAAAGAGAATCCTGCGATGGATTAGCGGCGTTTCCGGCTGCGACCGGCACCAGTTTCTTAGAGGCCTTCCAGAGCTGCCCGTTCATGAACCCGGGTGCTAAGCGCCGCATCAGTGCGAGGAGATTGGCCTGTCCCGGCCGAATCTCGGGCTTGCCCGCCCTGAAAGCTGCAAAGGCTTGCTTTATCAACTCGCCTGTAGTCATTAACGCGACGAGGCCCCCTTCGGGCAGATCAGCCGACAGAGCGGTCTTCACGGCTGGCGGCATGAGTTCGATCACCTCAACACCTGACTCTTCCAACTGAAACCGCAGTGATTGGGTATAGGAGTGAACCGCCGCCTTTGTTGCACAGTAGATCGGCGCAGAAGACAGAGGAACGAAGGCCAGCCCGGAGGAAACATTGATGACGGTACCCTTGTTGGCCGTGAGAATGTCGATGAATGCAGAAGTCATACGGATGACGCCGCCCAAATTGATGTCTATTTCGGTCGTCAACCCATTGAGGTCGGCTGCCGGGGCCTTGAGGTTTTTGTGAAGCATGATGCCCGCGTTGTTCATTAGGACGTCGAGCTTGGGGAAATCCGTTTTTACACGTGCCGCGAGGGCGGCGACTTGCGCGGGATCCGCAACGTCACTCTGGATGGTGTGGAGCTTCGGATAGTTGGCCCTTAGCTCGTCGAGTACCGACTGGCGGCGACCAGTCACGATGACTTGGTTGCCTAGTTCGAGAAACTTGTGGGCAAAAGCGAGGCCAATACCTGAAGAGCCTCCTGTGATCAGAATAGTGCGACCGGTCAATTTCATAGAGATCCTTTCGCGTGAATATTGATACTGCATGTATGTCGTTTGGGTCCGGAGAATCGTAGTCGCTGATTCGAGTTCATTTTCGTATGCTCGCGATTGCCGCCAAGTATTCCCGGCCCCAATGGTCGATTGAAAGGATTACCGGCCGCAGACCGGCACCGATCGGGGTAAGAGAATAGAACTGCTTTCGTCTGTCTGCTCTGCACTGATTCACAGTGAGAAGTTGCTGGGAGACGAGTTGATGCAGCCGGTGTGACAAAATGTTCGTCGAGATTCCGCGAAGAGCCACATGCAATTCGGTAAACGTAAGGGAACTGTTCAGCGTAAGCTCGCGCACGATCAGGAGCGTCCAGTGGTCGCCAATCAGCCTCGACGCTCTTTCGAAAGAGTGCAGGCGCGGCGAACTTCGGCTTATCGTTATTTGTGGCAATCACATGTCCCCGCGCAGGTACTGCGAATTGTGTCCAGTTGTCAAAGACGCTTTCCACTATGCACTCACCAGCTCTGCCTCCGCCTCATCGCTCGGAACTGCTGCCGGTTTTACTCGGAACCAGATTGAATAGAGTGCAGGCAGGAAGATAAGGGTCAGGACCGTACCCACGGCAGTTCCTCCGATCAGCGTGTATGCCATCGATCCCCAAAAGACCGAGAAGGTCAGGGGGATGAAAGCCAGCACGGCTGCAAGAGCCGTAAGAATTACTGGACGCGACCGCTGTACAGTCGCCTCGACGACGGCGTGATAACTGTCAAGTCCTTCCTCCTGATTTGTCTTAATTTGACCGATGAGGATCAGCGTATTGCGCATCAGGATGCCAGCTAACGCGATCAGTCCGAGGATCGCGTTGAACCCAAATGGTTGATGAAAGAGAAGCAATGTTGGAACGACACCAGCGAGACCTAGCGGCGCCGTAAGAACGACCATGAACATCGCGGAGAATGATCGTACCTGGAAGATGATCACCGTGAGCATCAGCACGATCATCGCGGGAAATACGACTGAAAGCGCCCGGTTCGCTTTTTCAGACTCCTCTATATTGCCGCCCGTTTCGATCCGGTAGCCTTCAGGGAGTTTGGCGATAATTGGTTGAATCGCCTTTTCAATCTCCGCAGAGACCTGCGGGGGTTGAAGAGACTCGTCGATGTCACTCCCCACCGTGATGGTGGGCACGCGATCGCGACGTTTGAGGATCGGATCTTCCTGACGAATCTCGATGTGGCCGACTTGGCTCAGCGGAACAGCCTTTCCCCAGTGATTCATCAGAGTCATATCGTTCAGCTTGCTGGGATCGAGGCGATCTGTTCCGGCGCTTCGAGCGATTACTTCCGCCGTTCGGATGTCTTCACGGACCTGCGTCACCGGCGCACCGGTGAGAAGAAATTGGATCTGTTCGGCAGCCTCGTGGGAGGAAAGGCCGATCAGTTGCAGCCGAGCTTGGTCGAGGACAAAATGCACGGTTGGCGCGCGCTCGCCCCAGTCCTGGTTTACCTGTCGGGTGTGGGGATTTGCCAGCATTGCAGCTTGTACCTGTGCCGCAATCGAGCGGTCCTTTTCCAGATCAGGACCAGTGACGCGAAACTCTACTGGCCACGGTGTATATGGTCCAAAAACGAGCTGCGACGCTCGCACACGTGCTTCAGGCGCAAGGCCCTGCTGAACTCGCTCGCGCAACCTGAGCTTCAGACGGTCTCGCGCGTCTTCGTTGGCCGTCAGAACGATGATCTTGGCGAAATTGGGGTTCGGGAGTTCTGGGTTGTACGAAAAGAAGAAGCGCGGAGCGCCCGCCCCGATGTAAGCCGTAACAATCTTTGCTTCGGGCTGCACCCGCAGCCACTCCTCGACCTTTTTGGTGCTCGCGTTAGTGGTTTCAATGCTCGTGCCCTGCGGTAGCGTCACCTCTACCAGGAGTTCAGGTCTGTCGGATTGAGGAAAGAACTGCTTCTTGACAAGTCCCATGCCTGCGAGGGCCACAAGAAAGAGGCCCAGAACAATGCCAGCAACCAAGGACTTCCGGCGCACCGCCCAGGCAATTAGTCTCCGGAGCTTCTCGTAGCCGGGCGTCGCATAAATCGCTTCATGGCCGCCGGGCAGGGCCTTGATCTCGGGCAACATCTGCACGCCCAGATAAGGGGTAAAGGTTACGGCTACGACCCACGAGGTGAGCAGCGCAAAACCCACTACCCAGAAGATGTTTCCCGCATACTCGCCGGCGGACGATCGGGCGAACCCCACCGGCATGAGACCGATCACAGTTACAAGCGTGCCTGCGAGCATGGGAGCGGCAGTATGGCTCCACGCATAGCTGGCAGCCTTTATACGGCTCCAACCTTCCTCCATTCTGACCACCATGATCTCAATGGAGATGATTGCGTCGTCAACCAGAAGGCCAAGGCCGAGGATTAGGGCGCCGAGTGTTATGCGATCAAACACTCTTCCGGTCAGAAGCATGATGACGAAAACGGCCGCCAACGTCAGGGGAACGGCCGCTGCCACAACGATCCCTACGCGCCAACCGAGGCTGAGGATGCTAACGAGCATCACCACGGCAAGAGCGACGAAGAACTTCAGCATGAACTCATCCACTGCTTCGCGGATGTTTACAGCTTGGTCCGTCACTTTGCTGAAGCTGATGCCTGTAGGGAGGCTGGCGGAGATCTTCTTCTGTTCGGCAACGAGGGCTTTGCCAAGGTCCAGACCGTTCCAGCCTTCCTTCATCACGATGCTGAGAAGCAAAGCCGGCTGGCTATTATGGCGGACAAGAAAAGTTGCGGGATCTTCGTAGCCGCGCTTCACATCGGCAATATCAGACAGCTTGACTGTGCGTCCGCCCGAGACGACGTTCGTATCCCGAATCTTCTGAAGATCATCGAGCGCGCCGTCCAAGCGGATTTGAACCTGTTGAGCGTTCGTATCGATGGATCCAGATGGGGTTACGGCATTCTCGCGAACGAGGGCGTCAAAGACATCTCGTGCGCTCACTCCTAGCGTCGCCAGTCGTTCGTATGAGAACTCAACGAAAATGCGTTCTGGCCGTTCGCCAACGATGTCAACCTTCTTGACGCCAGGCACATGAAGCATCCGCTGTCGAAGAGTCTCGGCTTCACGCGCAACCTGGCGAGGCGGAAGGTCTGGCGCTTCGACCGAGTAGAGGGCAAACGTCACATCTGAGTATTCATCGTTGATGAAGGGACCGAATACGCCCTGAGGCAATTTGTGAGCTTCATCGCCTAGCTTTTTGCGAGCCTGGTAAAACTCTTCCGGGACGTCCTCTGGTCGAGTAGTGTCCTTGAGACTCACCTTCATCAGCACGAGTCCGGGCCGGGTAAAGGTCTCTACGCGATCGTAGTCGCGCAATTCCTGCAGCCGCTTCTCGAGTGGCTCGGCAGCGAGGTCTTGCATCTCCTGTGCCGTCGCTCCGGGCCATACGGCTGCAACCGTAAATACCTTGATGGTGAATGTGGGGTCTTCTGCGCGTCCCAGTTTCAGGAAGGCAAACATGCCAGCCGCGACGATCGCAATCAGCAAGAACAGAGTGATCGCCTTCTCGTGGACTGCGAGGGCTGAGAGGTTGAGAAAACGCTTCGCCGTGTCGTTTTTCTCTGGCATATGGTGCTCGCTCATTGAATTTCTGCCTTGTTCTCTACGCGCACGCGTTCGCCGTCGCGAAGGAGATGAACGCCAAGCGCTACCACCTGTTGTCCGGGGCGTAGGTCCCCGCTGATGGTTGCTAGTTCTTCACCTACTTGGCGTACTTGTATGGGTTGAAATGAGACTGTGGATGTAGAAGGATTCAGTACCCAAATACCAGGCCCCTTTCCTCGATCGATGACGGAGGCGACCGGTACTTGCAACGTGTCAGTCTCCCCGTCGCCGGAGAGGTGGACGGTAACGGTTGCTCCTAACGGAGCATTCGCGGCAGCGCCTTCGAGAACATAGCGTGCTTCAAAGGTCCGGGTCTGCGGGTCCGCAGCGCCGGAAAGCTGTCGCAATTGCACCGGAACTCTCGTGGTGCTGCCGTAAAGCGTTGCGTATGCCTTGGATCCAATCGCCGGCCGCAATGTTTCCGGGAGGTTGACTGCGGCCTCACGCGGACCGGAATGGGCGAGCCTCACAACTGTTTGGCCCGCCATCACCACCTGTCCCGGCTCCGCCAGGGTTTCGACCACCACGCCATCTGCATCCGCAACGAGTTGTGAGTAGCCGCCCTCGTCTCTCGCAACCTGCTCCTGAGCAGTGGCAGCCGCGAGCTCAGCTTGTGCCGCATCCGATGCGGCCTTGATCTGATCGTAGGTTGAAGCGGACACTGCGCCGGTCTTGACCAAACCGCGATATCGGGCCTCGTCGGCGGCAGCTTGAGCAGCCTTTGCCTTTGCCGCAGTGACGGTTTCGGCTCGTGCGGTTATCGCATGGACGTAGTCGGTTCGATCAATCGTCATGAGCGGCTGTCCAGCATGGACGTATTGCCCCGTATCCACCAGGCGGCTCGTGATTTTTCCGGGAACCCGAAAACCCAGGTTGCTCTGAACACGCGCTGAGACCACGCCAGTGAACGCAGGATCAGCTGCGGACGACGAACCTATTTCCACGATCCGAACCAGTTCCGGCTGTGTTCTTGGGTCTAACTCACGCTTCTGACCGCAACCAGTCAAGCTGACTGCGAAGGCGGTGACGACCAGCACCAGGGCGGAATAACTGAAGTTGATGTTTTTCATATGGCGTTCCTTTATCTTTTGGATTTCGATCATGGGAGCCAGCCGCCCCCGAGAGCGCGATACGAGCCGACCGCTGCACGCGCCGCACTCTCTCGTGCTACGGCCAAGTCATCCTTGGCTGCAAGCAATTGACGATCCGCGTCGAGCACGTCGGTGAGTGCGATGACACCGGCGGTGTAGGACTGTTCCGACAGGTCGCGCACGCGCTGCAGTTCAGCTATTTCATGAAGGATTTCATTTCGGCGGTTCTCCGACTGGACCAGCAAGCTGAAGGCGTCCTCGACATCTTCGGCCGCGTGAAGGACTGAGCTTTGATACTGGATCAAGGCTTCGGCATTGGCGCCCCGCGCTCGCTTCACTTCCGCGGCGACCGCGCCGAAATCGAAGAGCCGCCAGCGCAGACCTACTACACTGATCGGTTGAAATCCTTGCTGCTCGAAGAGATGGGCGGGAGCGAGCGCTTGAGACCCGACGATCCCTGAAACTGAGAGCTTGGGATAATACTCGGAGAGAGCCTGGCCAATGCGAGCATTCGAGGCAGCAATCATTCGCTCGGCAGCGATGATGTCAGGTCTCCTGCGTAAAAGGTCCGTAGGCGTCCCATAGGCTGAGATTTCCGGTACATCGGGAATGTCTGCAACAGAGCTCAACTCCGCTGCGTACGTTCCCGGTTGGGCTCCCATGAGCACGTCCAGCCGGTTCAGCTGTGTTTCGAGGGAGACAGTAAGCAGGGGAATTGTCGCCTTCGCTTGCGACAGCAAGGCTTGGGCCTGGGCGAGTTCGCGGTCAGATGCGATTCCCGCATCCTTGCGCTGCTGCACTAGATCGACGAGATGCTGGTCCGTGGCGATCTGGTCTTTGGCGAACACGAGGCGCGCCTGCGCGCCTCGTATTTGCATATAGGCATCGGCGGCTTCTGCGGCGACGGTGATGCGAGTTCCTGTGCGGGAAGCTTCGGCTGCCTGAGCCTCGGCAGTAGCAGCCTGAGCTCCTCTTTTCAAACCGCCGAATAGATCCGATTCCCAGCTCGCGATGAATCCCAGATCGTAGTAGTTCTGAGTGCGGCTATAGCCGGGCAGATGCGACGCGAGACGGCCCGTCGTACTCTCAGTCGACTGGTAGAGTGTGGTCGTCGAAGCGTAAAGGTTTCCGGATGGCATACGCCGAGCTCCTGCTCCTTGGGCAGCGGCACGCGCCTGCTGTACCCGCGTCATAGCAGCGGCCAAGTCGAGATTCTGGTCCAGCACCCGTTTCACGATCCGGGTCAGCTCAGGATCACGAAAGCCCGTCCACCATTGGTCAAGGGGCGGTGGTGGCAGAGAGCTGGTACGAGCTTCGATGGAGGGCGCGTTGTGAAATGGCTGCAGATTCACTGTCGGGCGACGATATTTTGGCCCCACGGCACAACCCGTGAGGGTTGCGGCCAATGCGAGGATAAAGGTCATTCGCAGAGTGAGCTTCCGCGCGGTGGGTGAGTCTTTGTATGACAACATCTAAAAACTCCTTGCTTGAACGAAATGACGTGCACCCATGGTTGCGGCATCAGTTGCAATGCCGTCGTTGAAGTGGGCCCCGGGAACCGCAGAGCTGTTCTGAGCGGCGATGTGGTCAAGCGCACGAATTCGGGCGTCATGTACCTCCAGCGGAGAACAGCCGAGCAACAGCGAACATTCCGTTTCGGAATAGCCTTCCAGAACCGACATCACGAAAACAAAGCGGTCCAAGTCTTCCAGCGCCAGGACTCGTTGCAGCTCGACGTGCAGGGCGGAACTGCTTGGGAGCTTTTTCTGAGGAGTCGTCCGGGAAAAGCCGCCAGGGACGCTCGGACGCGGCTGAACGGCCTCGATCGCGTTCTTGATGATCGTGCGTTTTGCCCAAGAGCGTGCCCAATCCCGAAACACGCTGTTCGAGTTAACGGAATCTTCGATACCTGCAACGAAGCACTGCTCCGTCTTCGCCTCGTCGCCTGTAAGCAGAAGGGCGAGCAGGTGGAGTTTGTTCATCTCTTCCGTGAAGACGTTCCGGAAATTCTCCATCGTCGCATACTCGCTTGGGTGACCTTTGGCACCCCGGCTTCCCCATAAGCAGTTCATTCGTGTGCTCCATTCCTGCGCAATCTGCGGGCGACCTGTTTCAAAATCACATTCGTAAACACGCCACAGCCTCGGCATCTGACCCCCTGCTTCATCAGTTCCAGCAGCAGGTTTTCTCCTTCTTGGCCGATCGTCGTTAAGTTCTTCAGATCGATCACGAGTTCACGCCCATCAAGCCCCAACGCGGCCTTTTCGCAGGCGGCTTTCAGCTCATCGGACCACGGCGCGACGAGCCTGCCCTCTACCACCAGCCTGCGTTGCTTCCTTCTTTCGACAATGGAGATCTTCAACATGCACCACATCTCCTGCCTTGCGAACCGCGCACCTCGTCCTTTGCTTCACTGCAGTTCAAGCTGACTTCCTCGCCGGAGTGCTGGGGAACTCGACTACTTTTCCGCGTTGATCGGCCGGCACCCATCGCGCCGTCGCTTTGAAGTTCTGCGGGACATAGAACTCAATCACTTTTGCCATAATCCACCGCCTCTTTGCCGCTTCCTGACTTCTTCTTCGTGCCAGGGAGCCGTCTTACGCATGTGGTAAAGGCAATATGCGTGCCACACCTTTCGGCTCGTAACTCGATGAATTTTCAGCATCCCGGTTGAGATCAGTGTTGCGGCGAGTCGAGAGTGTAGGAGACAGTTCCGACAGCTAGCGTGGAGTCAAGGCGGCTACGATTGTCGAATGGACGGTGACGGAGGGGAAAAAGCTGGCGGTGTAGGCGCTTCCGTCTTAGGTAGCGTACTGCCTGGGATCGATGCCCAGTTTCTTCATGCGTGCGATGAGCGTCGAGCGGTTGATTCCCATGCAGGCCGCGGCCCAGGAGTAGGAGCCGGTGGCGGAGCCATGGAGGAGCACAATGGGAAGCTCGTCGGTCATCGGAGATCTAAACCAGCATCGACTGCTGGGCGGAGATACCCGCCGTCGCGCCGTGCGATGATGCCGGGGATGAGAGCAGGATCGAGCGAGAAGCCGGGCGACCACTGACGCCAGAGGCGGTCGATGAAGGCGAGAATCGGGGATCAATTTCTACATGGGCCCGCGAAACGGCGCACTGACCAATGGTCCGTCCTCCGTCATCGCCTATCTGCGCTCGCGCGATGGTCTGGAGGAAGCGGACGTGCTTCCCGGCAGCCCGCGGGTGAAGACCAGGCCGTTGACCGCGCTTGAGCCGCCGATGACCTTGCCGTGCGGCAAGGGGAAGCTTCGCCCCTTCAGGCCCGGCTCCGCCATCGTCTCATAGTTCCACATGGAGGAATCATCGATCAGTATCTTGGCGAAACTGATAGCTCGCGGCAAGGAGGCCGCTGGTTTATCAGAAGGCCCCGCAGGCGGCAGCGGCGGAATAGTTAGAGCCAGCGGCGAACCTCGGCCTTGTAGCGGCGGTAGTCGTCGCCGAACTTCGCTTCGAGATAGCGCTCCTCGCGGGCGATCACCTGCGTCTGGATCGCGATCAGCACCAACGGGAGCAAGGCGAAGGCGATCGGCCCGTCGAAGCCGATCGCAAGGCCGGCATAGATAAGCGCCATGCCGAGATACATGGGATTGCGGGTCCACCGATAAGGACCGGTCGTTGCGATGAGGGTCGTTGGCTGCGACGGCGGAACGTTGGTCCCCAGCCGCCGGAACAGCCCCGCCGCCGCAAGCATCATCGCCGCACCGGCAACGAACAGCAGCGCGCCCGTCGCGACCAGCAACCGCCAGTCGATGCCGAAAGAGCGCAGGGTGACGAACCGCTCCGCCGCCAGCCCCAACAGCAGCGCTCCCAGATAGACGAAGGGCGGAGGGAAGCGCACACCCGCGCTGTCCGGTTCGACGGTCATGCTCATCTCCAATCTGTGCTCTCAAACCAGCATCGACTGCTGGGCAATCGGAATCCGTATTGGCCGCCTCTTGCGCCGCGTCGTCTGCGCTCTCGCGTCACGCCCCGTCGAATTCATTCGCGAGCGGCGTCGAGGCACCCATCAATTGGCAATGTCCATCAACATGTTCTTCAATGTCATGTCGAGTTGCTTGGCCACGACGTCGATGGCGGTATCGCCGAACAATGCAAATGTCGAAGAGGGTCGGTCGTATTCGATGACGGCGGTACCGTCGTCCGCGCCATACAACACCACGCGTATTGGCGCGTAGAGGCCCGCGGCCAAGTCGTGCTTCGTTATGGATATGGCCACCAGGAAATTGCCGATCCCATAGGCGACCGCCGGCCGAGGACTGCCTTGTTCCACGGAGAGCGCCACCCCATGTTCAACCGTGTACACGATCGTCAGGCCCGCAGGCGATGCCTGCCTTTCCAATTCGGCCCGTGCCCCGGCCATGTCCCCTTTTTTCATGAACGGAACCACGCGGTCGAGAGCCAGGGCCTGCACCCGCGATTCGAGCGCTGCCCTCACATCGCCGAACGACCGCGTGGACCCGATGCGGATGTGCTCCACCGTGAACAGTTGTGTCGTGACCCGATCTTCCTTCACTCTTGCCATAATTCACCGCCTCTTTGCGGCTTCCTGACCTCATCTTTCGTGCCAGGGAGCCGTCTTACGCATGTGGTAAAGGCAATATGCGCGCCACACCTTTCGGCTCGTAAGTCGATGAATTTCCAGCATCCCGGTTGAGATCAGTGTTGCGGCGAGTCGAGAGTGTAGGAGACAGTTCCGACAGCTAATGCGCTGTTCGAGGTGACTGCGCTTGTGAAAGGACTGGCAGAGGCGGGCGCAAAGATCGAATAGATACAAATGATCGAATTTGCCTAGTTCTGGTATTGAACTTTGGCGATGCCAAGACGGCGCATCTTGTTCTGCAGAGTGGTACGCTTCAGTCCGAGCCGCTCGGCGGCTCCTCCTCGCCCCGCGATTCGCCCCGCCGCAGCTCGCAATGCGTCGATGATCACGCTGGATTCCGCCTGTCTGAAACTAGAGGGCGAGCTGACAGCGAGAACCGTCTCAGAAGCGGTGGGAAGCATTGCAGCCGGGACTTCTAGTTCCTCACCGCGTGTCACGATGACGGCGCGTTCGATAAAGTTCGCCAGCTCCCGAACATTCCCTCTCCACGAGTGGTTCGTTAGAAATTCCATGGTCTGCCTTGATACAGATGTGATCTGCTTTCGCATGCGTTGCGACAGCTTCGAAACGAAATAGTTCACCAGCAGCGGAATATCCTCGCGCCGCTCGCGCAGGGGAGGAATCTCGATTGGGAAAACATTGAACCGGTAGAATAGATCCTCGCGAAACTTCTCCTCCTGAATCATCTCTCCGAGATCACGATGAGTGGCGGCGATCATCCGCACATTCACCTTGATCGTCGACGCACTTCCCAACCGCTCAAATTCCTGCTCCTGAAGTGCGCGCAACAATTTCGGCTGCAGCTCCAGGCTGATATCGCCGATCTCATCCAGAAAGAGCGTGCCTCTGTCTGCCAGCTCGAATCGACCTTTTCTTTGCATCAGAGCACCTGTGAAAGCTCCCCGCTCATGCCCGAACAGTTCGCTTTCCAGGAGTCCGGAGGGGATGGCGGCGCAGTTCATGCGCACATAGGGACGATCACGGCGGGAGCTCAAATTGTGAATGGCGCGTGCAACCAACTCTTTTCCTGTGCCGGTTTCCCCATGCAGCAGGACGGTGGAATCCGTCGGCGCAACAATGGCCACATGTTCCAGCACTCTCCGAAGCGCCGGGCTATTTCCAACAATGCCTTCGAAGCAGTGCTCAGAGCTAATTTGTGTTTCCAGATGAAGTTGCTGGTCTTCGATCTCGCTCACGTTGGGAAAACCTGCTCCCGCGAGGCCTTCGGGATCTCTCAAAGCAACGGTCGCGCCCATAATCTCCTCCATACCTTTACACCTGCAGTGCTTTGCGAACTTTTGTGCGAAGAAGTTGAGTAGCCGAGATTTTTCCTCTCGTTGCTGCGGCCTCACGACGGACGCGGCCTTCGGCTGTTAGCCGGGTGCTTTCCACATTCATAGCCGCCATAATGAGAATTTCGGCGAGTGAGAAGGCACGGCACGTTTTGTCAGTGATCCGAAACATGGCTATTTCCGATCCTTGCTTCCCAGAGCAATCGGTTCCAGACTTGGCGCGCCGTTGCACGGTTCCAGCTTGGGATAATTCGGGAAGATAGCACGTAACAGCTTTTCGGAATCTTCCAGACGCATAAAGCCGCTTTGTGTGGGAATGAACGTCATATTTCCTCTCAATCCGCAAAGGTGGATAGCAGCTAAGCTAATCTCTTCGTCTGCGGGCAAAACTCGATGATTTTTCCGAGTTGCGGCTGAGGTGATGTCCTCAACGGTTTCCGAAAGTTGTTCGGTATGTAAAACTCAATCACTTTTGCCATAACCCACCGCCTCTTTGCCGCTTCCTGACTTCTTCTTTCGTGTCGGTAGCTCACGCATTTGCTAAAGGCAATGCGCGTGCCAAACCTATCGATCTGTAAGTCGATGAATTTTCAGCGTCGGGGCTGAGACGAGTGTTGCGGGGAGTCGAGAGTGTTGAAGACAGTTCCGACAGCGACGCGTGATTCGAGCTGACTGTAATTTGTGGAAGGAGCGGTCGCGCCGGGCAAAGCGGGCGGTGTAGGCGCTTTCGGCTTAGGAGGCGTACTGCCTGGGATCGATACCCAGTTTCTTCATGCGTGTGATGAGGGTTGTTCGGTGGATGCCCATGCGAGCCGCGGCTCCATCGGCTCCTCCAACACGGCCCTTGCTCTCGGTGAGGGCGCGCACGATCTTTTCGCGCTGCTTTTGGGCATATTCATCGGTGGCCCTCTTGCCATTCAGAGCAGCGTTAATGGTTTCCTTCACGATACGTGCGATGTCTTCCTGCGCGGGCTGGGCGGTAGCAGGAGCCGCATCAGTGCCTGGCTTGCGTAACTCGGAAAGCGGCGCTTCCAGGGACTCGCCCCGTGTCAGGATAACGGCGCGTTCGACGAAATTCTCCAGCTCCCGAATATTCCCTGGCCATTCCCACGCGGCGAGGCCCTTCATCGTCGCCGTCGGGATCGTCCCAATCTTCTTTTGCATTTCCTTGCCAAATTTTTGAACGAAATAACTCACCAGCAAGGGAATGTCCTCGCGACGCTCTCGCAGCGGCGGGATGCGGATCGGAAATACGTTCAGACGGTAGAACAAATCGCTGCGGAATTCACGATTCGCGACCATCTTCTCCAAGTCTCTGTTCGTCGCCGCGATAAGCCTGAAATTGACTCTTCGGGTATGCGCGCTCCCGAGGCGCTCGAATTCGCGCTCTTGCAGAGCGCGCAGTAGCTTCGGCTGGATGTCGGTTGGGATGTCACCGACCTCGTCCAGGAACAACGTGCCCTGATCCGCGAGTTCCATGCGGCCGATCTTCTGGCTGACGGCGCCTGTGAACGCACCTTTTTCGTGGCCGAACAGCTCGCTTTCAAGCAGGCCCGTAGGAATCGCCGCGCAGTTCAGCTTTACGAGTGTTCTCTCCCTGCGCCGGCTGCGGTCGTGGATCGCGCGGGCAATGAGTTCCTTTCCGGTGCCGGTTTCGCCCAGCAGCAAGACCGTAGAGTCGTTGGGTGCGACCGTTTCGACGAGCTGCAAAACATGCTTGAGCGCCGCGCTTGATCCCACGATCTGCTCGAAGTCCATTTCGCTGCGTATCTCTTCTTCCAGATAGAGCTTTTCCTGCGCGAGTTTGTCCTTCAGTTCCGAGATCTCACGGTAGGCAAGGGCGTTTTCAATGGCAATTGCGATCTGGCCCGCGGCCTGGCTGAGGAAGTCGACGTCTTCGGCCGTGAAGGTTCCCTCTGTTAAACGCACAATCAGCAGGTCCCCCAGCGCACGGCCGCGATTCACCAGCGGGATAAAACATGCGCTCTTCACGCTTTCCGCCGCTGCGAGTCTGTACCCCTCGCCGCCGCCAGGCCAACCGATCTCGTCAACCGTCGCGACCATCGGCTTCATCGTCTCGAAGGCTCGTCTGCCGGGATCGTTCTCCGGCACAGTAAGAATCACCTCCTCCTTGGCGAAGCCCTTACCGACGGGCGCGTCGAACGCATATAGCTTGAACGTCCCCGCTTCTTGGCCGGGCAACAAGATCCCAGCTCCATCGCCGCGCATAACTTCGCGAAAGTTGGCAGAAATCGCGCGCAGCACCTCGCGCAGGTCGAGATTCGAGGTAATGCGGCTCGTCAGGTTCAGGAGCAACTGCAGGCGTTCGTTCTGTCGCTGCAAGCTCGCCTGTGGGTCTTGCGCCCACTGGGAATCCGGATTGTTATCTCCACTTCCGTTCATGGCGTTTTCGAAGAAGGCTGCCCGTTATCTTGGGACAGTGTATCTCAGAGCATTTGATGGAATCATCTCCCGCCCTGCGTAGGCGATGGATGCCAGGAGCATGCCCCGCGCGCCGCTAATTATTATTGGCGGGAATCTAGCGGTCCTGGACATGCACCCAGATGAACACGGGGCTCTCGATCGCCAGAATGCTGGCAGCGACCACGTGAGCGCAGGGTGCCAGCGGAAGATAGCAGGAATGACGACTTTGACCGTGTATATCAATTCCACAATGCCGAGGGTCGGCCAAGCCTCCCGCGGCAACGCATCACGTGAGGACGTCCTTCGTCATCCGGTCGAACATGAAGACCTTCATGACGTCCGACGCCGCATACACCAGCGCGACGGCAGGATTCGTACCAGCGGACGTACGACGGGCAACACAGAAGTTAGCCGCGAGCGATCGAATAACCTTAAGTTGGACCATCGATCCACCACAACGCAGCGTACGAAAAATATCACTTAAACAAACGCCGACTAGCAAAACGCGAAGCACCCAAAATCAATCATTTGCACGCCGTGACCGGATGGCTGCGACTAGGGGTTTTGCGTACGCCGTTGTAGGGCCTTATGGATCGTCGAGGGCGACACTTCTAGTTGCGCTGAAATCTCGCGTATGGATGCTCCGGCGGCGCGAAGTCGGGCAATTCTGCCAGAGTCTAATATTAACGATGGACGCCCCAGCGTCTTTCCCTTGAGCTTGGCGTTGCGCAACCCGGCCCGGACACGTTCCTGAATCAACGATCTCTCGAACTCGGCCATGGCACCAATGATTTGAAACATGAGCCGCCCGGACGGAGTGGAAAGGTCCAGATTGTCACGGAGGCTGACAAAGGCCACACCGTACGAATCGAGATCGGCAAGCGCGTTGACGAGATGCTTGAGCGAGCGCCCGAATCGGTCCACCTTCCAGCACAGCACCACGTCAAAGCGGCGCAGATGAACATCTGACATTAGGCGATTGAGTTCTGGTCGTGATTCTTTCGAGCCGGAAATTCCCGAGTCCACATATTCGCCATAGATTTCCCATCCGCGTCGAGAGGCGTACTCTCGCAACTCGGCCAACTGCATTTCTGGACTTTGTCCAATCAGCGTGCTCACTCGCGCATAGATTCCTACTCGCATACTTGGTAACCTCGGGCCTTTGTGGCTTCGCATTCCCAACGGTTATTCTGCTCATTCACAACGATTTCCTTGCGTGCGATTCTCAGCACACGCCTGCTTCCCAGCACGACGTGAACCTCTTTGCCGTCAACCTCCTCGACCACTGCGATACTGTGACCCAGCACTGCCACGCGGTCGCCCCTTTTCAGGGTGCGGTCCTTTTGGCGGCGGACGTAGAACTCCTTGCGTGTCTTGATAAGGTAGTCCAGTCCCGCCCCATCGAAGCCTGAGCCGTGCTTCCATAGCGCAACTCTCTCGCCATCGTGCACTAAGAAAATATCCGTGCCAAATTCGGTCAGAGTTGCTAGCCGAGCGTTGATCTCTAAAAGCGAGAACGGGATTGTGTCGGCGGCAACGAACAAAGTCTTGGGATAGGCGAACTCTGCACGCCAACCGCGTTCGTGCTCAACTACTTTGCCCCACAGGAAAACCTCGCCGCGGACTCCGAACCTTTTGTAGCCGCACTCGCGCAGGTGCTCCATTGTCCTCGCCGCGTAGACGCCACAAGTGCAACTTAAGGACGGCAGTTCGGCAGGATTGTGTGTGGCCTTAGAAAGCCCCGCGATGGAACCGCATGCATCTGCTCTACACACGGCAGAGAGCGACTGATGGGCGGACCACTTTTCGCCGTTGAGCGATCTTAGACCTGTCGCGTCCCATTGCCAGACGCGATAGCCCACGATAGGCGAGATGTAGTCCGGGACCGTCATTGAGAGACTGGTGCCTCCACTGGCTGCGGCTCTGCTTCGTGAGAAGGTTCCGGTTCGGCTTTCGGCTCTTGCATCGGAAGCTCATGCGGTTCCACGACGATGGTTCGAATCGGCAATCCGATTTGCATATCTTGTTCCTCCTCCTCGCATAGCGTCTCTCCTTCGCATCTCCGTAGTTTCGAGGCATGAGAGACCTTGCTGTGTTACCGCCGCTCAAAACCAAGCTGCGGGTCGCCCTGCTGAGCCTCGCCGCCTACAAAGAGATTCCCACGGAACAACTCATCGCGGCGGCTCGTGCCCTGCCGGGCGGGACCCGCGTGCATCTTCCCGACCGCGCCACGACAATTGCCTTCCTTCTTGGTACCCGCCTTGTGGAGTTGAACTAATGGCAGACCCTCGGGAGGAATTGGAATCCGCACTGTCGCCGCTCGCATGGATCCTGAACTTCATTTGGGACACTTTCCGATTGATGTTCTGGTTCTTCATGTCACCCATTTTGATCATCACTTGGTGCTTCCACCACCCAGTAGAGGCCCGTCTCTATGCCGTCAGCGCGATTCCTCTCCTCTGGAACGGCAATTGGGGTACTCGTGGACTCTTGGTTTTCTTCGTGCTTCTAATCGCGTCCCTGTTTGGGAAGACCATGCACAAGATTTGTTGGGGAATCATCAAGCTTGCTCTCGTTGCTGGCTTGCTCTGGTACATCTACATGATCTTCAAGCTGGCGTAAATTCTCACGCCTCCTTGATCATGTGCTCCTTGAACAGCTGATGAATTTCCGCCAGCTGCTCCCTAATTTCAAACTCCTCGTACCGGGAGACGCCGTGTTTCTTGCAGAACCGCCGAAACGCGCGGTCGGTCAGCTGCGACCAGTGCCCCGCGTCTATGAGTACCGCACAACGATCACACGCGGACCACGCTCCAATCGACTCGTGCTGGAAGGCCGCACTCTTGGTGCGGGGAATGATGAAGTTCCGACAAGCGTAGAGCCGGGAGGTCGGCGACGACGAGCAGAAATCGCACACCTCCCGTCCCGGCGGTGCGTCGACAACGAAGACCTGCCGCGACATGCTAGTCTTTCACTGTGAGCGGGGGGATCGACGGTTTGGCGTCCTTTCGCCCCGATTGCTTCGCGGCCAGCGCGGCCTGAAACTTGTTCGCTGGAACACCCGCAGTTGCTCGTTGAGACCAAGTCATCTTCGGTCCACGTTCGCCAAGAACGAGGATGAACTGTTCTCGCGTAGGCCTCCCGGCGAGCTTGAACAGCCGGATGCCTTCAGCACGGCTCGCGCCAGCAGACTTCGCGCTTTTCTTCAGAGCCTGCGGCTTTGAAGCCGTGGCGGGCTTCACTTTCACACGTGTCTTGCGTGCAGCTGACTTGCGCTTCCGTGGTACGTCCTTTTTGCTTCGCGGCATGATTCTCCTCCTGACTTGAAACTACGGAGCTAGGTGGGCGAGTCGGGTACACTGAGCTAGTTGCAAGTCTCCAGCCGCCCCCCGCATCCACTCGGCGAACCATAGCTCATCTCTCTGAGAAGTAAAGTTGGTTCTATTCCAGCAACCTTGGGAAAGGTCGTTACCTGATTGGGCAAAGCAGGTCAGTAAGTTATTGAGGGATGCTAGCTGAGAGGAAGGTTGCTCTTCGGGTCAACGGATTGCGGGTGACGAAGGCAAGAGTACGCCGTGGGGAAAAAGGGGCGGCGGAATTGATCATCACGGACCCGCTTCTAGGGGACGTTGCTATTGACGATAGTTTCACATTGGAATTGCTGGAGCTTCTGTTCCCGTCCGAGATGCGGCAGAGACTGCCGAACGGCGGCTGGAGGAAAGTGTCGTTGCGGATATTGATTAGGTTGCTCCGGTGCGGGCTGGTCAGGATAGCGGAGGAGAGTTGAACCTCCGAATGAGGCGGGTCGATGCCAATTGTAAGGCCCGTCGGTCTCGGAAGACGATGTTAACGGGTAGGTTACTGCCGGTTTGCCCGTGACTCGGGCGCAACCGAGATTCCCCAGTCTCGCCCTTAGGTCCTTGCTTTTGTACGTTAACTGTGGTTAACTTCCTAGAATAATCTCTGGTTAACAGATCCTATCGGGGACACATTGCCGCCTTAAGGCAAATGAGTGGGGCATTCATGGCACGGGCAGCGCACCTTGCTTTTCTTTTGTTAACGGTGGCATCTCTTGCTCCAGTAAAGGCGCTGGCACAAGGCGAAACCACCAGTGCCATTGTTGGCCAGGTTCGGGACGCAACCAACGCCGTCGTGCCCGGCGCCATTGTGACGATCACAAACCCAGAGACCGGACTGAAACGCAGCGCCAAGACCGATGACTCGGGCCGATTCAACTTTTCCCAACTGAAGCCCGGAATCTATTCCGTCAAAGCGGAAGCACCGAGTTTCGAGCCACGACAAAACAACAATGTCGTTTCCGCCTTGGGTCAAAAGCAAACCGTGGATTTCACGCTGGGAGTGGCCCGATCCCGTGAGACGGTGGAGGTCAGCAGCGAGGCTCCTATCCTCAATCCGGAGAACGCCAACAC